>Ga0070734_10001737_pt1 | contig 29884 bp, 27 predicted proteins | sample Coa_R1_8_FD_66444 | JGI IMG/M metagenome (GOLD analysis project Ga0070734, IMG submission 66444) | Surface soil microbial communities from Centralia Pennsylvania, which are recovering from an underground coalmine fire - Coalmine... | ecosystem: Environmental > Terrestrial > Soil > Unclassified ... | reverse complement strand
GCCCACCCTGTCGCAAAGAGCGCGACAAGGATGGGGCACCCGCGCGCTGAGTTTCATTTCTGGCAAAAGCGTTATTACGACTTCAACGTTTGGAGCGAGGACAGGTTCGCCGAGAAGCTGGCTTACATCCATGCCAATCCGGTGAGCCGAGGCTTGGTGGAGCATCCCGAAGACTGGCCGTGGAGCAGCTTTCGACATTACATTTCAGGAGTAGAAGGCGTCGTCGAAATCGAGTCGCAGTGGACCGCACGCAGAAGGGAACAATTGGGGATCGTGCCCGAGATCGTCATTCGAAAATCGGGATGATAGGAAAAAATTAAGAGTATCTCGTGAGGCTGCCCCACCCTTGTCACGGTTTTTGTGACAGGGTGGGGATGTGACGCCGGGACTAAACCAACCATTGTAGGATCTGAGTATGGAACCAGCCGCCATTCTACGAATACTAGTCCGTGATTTTGAATCAGATGCCTTTGATAGGGATAGTCCCGATTTCATATCTCCTTTGGAGCTCCGATTTGCAGATTTCTCGGTTGAACATTTAGCTCAAGGCCGGAGCCATAGGTTCGAATGTGCTAGGAAAGTCTTCACCGGTGCAATGTATGGGGACTGCATTATCGAGCGAGTCTATAAGACAATTCCACCGCTACCGAAGGACTATTCGGGCTTTGGCAAAATTACGCTCGCACCGGAGGAGTTGCTCCTACTCTTGCGCTTGTATCGTCCAGGCGATTTAGTCTTTGTTGCCGTATCCATAGAGAAAAAGCAACAAAGGGAACTCCGTCAATTTTCCCTCAAACCTTACCGCGTAATTTCTGGTGTTGGTGGTGATTCGACGAGACAGTTCCGGCTTGATCAGGCTGACGTCCCAATTTGGGACATCTTCGCGATGGAGCTACAGTCGACCAGTTCTTGGACATCCAATTGGTTCCAAGTGGCGCGGCGTTGCTTTTTATACGGAAGTAGTGACGAATTCAATCCTAATTTTCCTAGCGAAGTAGACCGCGTCGCTCTTTACTTTGCTGCGCTAGAAGCTTCACTAGTTCCCGAGAGCGACTTTGTCTCTCGACGTCTTCGTGAAAGGGCATCGAGTCTTCTAGAGTTCGAAGGTGAGAGTGCGGTCGAAACGAAAAGTCTATTAAGTAGACTTTACGCAATACGATCTACGCTCGTTCACGGTAGCCCACTTTCGGACGATCAAATGCTGATCTTGCAAGACCGCGAACTCTGGTGGAAGTTCGAAACGCTGGTTCGCGATCTGCTGGTTGCAGCCTTGCGGAAGGTACCCTCAGATGAGGCTTCACGCCGTTCTTATCTAGCTTCACTATATGACCCCGACGATGAGGTTAGGGCAGGCCGAGTCGAAGAAGAGGTATCGGCAATCAAGAATCAGAATGTGCGGGAAAAGCTGTTGAACAACCTGAACGTAGCGCTAAAAACTCAATGAGGAGCCCAGGCAAACGACCCCACCCTGTCGCATAGTGCGCGACAAGGATGGGGCATCCTCAATTAAGATTCACTTTCCAAACTTCCCAAACATCTTCTCTGCATTCTTGTGGTAAATCTTTTCGAGCACGGGATCGGGCAGGGCCATGCCGTAGATTTCCCAGCGGCCCTGGCCGGGATATCCCCAGTAGTCGAAAAATTCGTCGGCGGTTTCGAGCCAGCGGAAGTGGTTGCGATACATTTCTTCAGTGACTTCGTTGTCTGTGCCGAACATGATGCGGTCCTGATATTTCAGAAAGAACTCGCGAGCGCGGCGCGGCTGTCGCCCGAGTTCGGCTTCGCGCGCGCCAAACTCGACCATGACGTTGGGAAGCCTATCCAGGAGAGAAGACACGTAGTCGAGATTTTCCGGCCAGTTGGCCATGTGCAAGGCGACGAACTGCGTATGCGGATGGCGGGCAAAGACGCGGTCGCGCGCGGCGAGGAGTTCTTCTTTGCTGGGAAATTGCGGGCCGCCCGGCGCTGAATAAAAACTCCAGTCCGGATGCTCGGTCAGCTCTTCGTAGCGTTCATTCTCGCCGTTGGTGGGATGAAAAAAAGCCTCGGGGTCGCTGGTGTGAATGGAAACGGGAATGTGCAGGCGTCCGGCTTCCTCCCAGATGGGGTCGAGGCGGGGATCGTCCACGGCGATGAGCTTGCCGGATTTATCGCGCACGCCGAGGCCGAGATCTTTTAGACATTTCAGGCCGCGCGCTCCACGCTTTACGGCGTCGTCGAGGTTGGCGACCGCTTCCGCGCTGAAGTTCGGATCGTCAATTTTGCTGTAGTCAATTTGGGTGAAGACGATGAAGCGGCCGGGATAGGGCTTCACCATTTCGTCGATGACGTGCTGCAACTTGTCTCCCCACATGCCGGTGAGGATGACGATGGTGCGGACATTGGTGTTGTCCATGACTTCGACGACGCGCTTGGGGTCCATGTGCTCGTCAATGCGCGCGGCATCGTTGACGTGATTGTGGACGTCAATGACGTAGAACTTCGCTTTATCAATTTTGTGGACGGGCGCGTGCAGCATGGGCACGGGATGGAAATCTTTGAGGAGTAGTGTCTTATGGGCGTCAGCGTCGGGTGCGGATTGGTAGCCGATCTGAGGTTGCTGTTGAGCGACGCAGAAAGTTGCGAGAAAAAGAACGGCGACGGCGAGCTTCGACATGCGGTTTTGCCTCGCTTGCGATTGATTATGAAAACTTACGTTTTATATCATATGCGAAACTGCTAAGAGAAACCACAAAGGACACGAAGTAACACGAAGAGCGGTAAACCACAGAGGACACAGAGGCACACGGGGAAATGTATAATTCGCGTTCAACCCAAAAATCAATTCATATTGCATGGAGGTCGTGTGAAAAAGCTTCTTCTTTCTTTGATAATCGTATTTGCAGTGGCGGGCTTCGCCTTGGCCGACACCATCATTCTTCGCGATGGCAACAGCTATACCGGAGCATGTGGTATCCAGACGGTGAACTTCGCCGACCTTCAGGGCGTGAAATATGAGTTCCCGGTAAAAGATGTGCAGTCGCTCGCGTTCACCGAAACGACGGACACGATTACGCTGCGCGGCGGCAAGACCTATACCGGCCACTTTACCGGGATTCTGCCCATTAGTTTTCAGGGTGCGCAGGGCATTCAATATCAATTTCCGTCGAGTGACATCGACGCGATTGTCTTCAATAGCGCGGGGGCGCCGCCGGCAGTCTCGGCAAATTCGCTGATTATTCCTGTGGGCGCCGACATGCCGGTGCGAACAAATGTCGCCATTGATTCGACCAGTTCCTATGAAGGCCAGACTTACTCAGCGAGCATCGCCGAAGATGTTGCAGGAATGTCGGGCAGCGTCGCGATTCCTTCGGGATCGAACGCGCAATTGATCGTCAAGAAGATTTCCGGCGGCGGAATTATGCACAGTCCCGAAGTCGTGCTCGATCTTTATTCGGTCACGGTCGGCGGGAAGCAATATCGCGTGGTTAGCTCTGATGTGGATGAGAACAACAAAAAGGGGGTGGGCGCGAATGCCAGGACCGCGGAAACTGTGGGCGGCGGTTCTGCGCTGGGTGCCTTGATGGGGGGCATTTTCGGCGGTGGGAAAGGCGCGGGCATTGGGGCCCTGGCGGGCGCAGGCGGCGGGTTAGCGACACAGATATTCACTCGCGGAAAAGAAGTGCACGTCCCGGCGGAGAGCTTGCTGCGTTTTCGTCTGGAGAAGACTTTGGTTCTGAAACCCGCCCAATAATTATTGTAGATTTGCGTCCGGCGAGGCGGGGATTGCTTCCAGACCCCATGGGTCTTTTTCTTGCGTATTCATTTCCAGGCCAATCTGATATTCGCCCTGGTTCTTTTGCACTTTCGTCCAGACGACACGGAACTCGGCTTTTCTTTGCCTGTATTGCACAGTGACCGCGTCGCCCAGCGCAAATTGACGGTGAATCGTACCCAACCGCGCACCGTTGGGCGTGATGTCGAGCGTGTGTGCCCAATCCTGATAGGAGTTGCCGAGGATGTCCTTGCCGGTGACCTTCACTGGCAGAACGGCCTTGGTGCGGTTATGGCGGCGGTTCTTCATCAGTATCAGTTCTACTGGATGGTGCTGGCGACGCTTGAAAATACGTTGTTGGAGTTGGTGCCGATCATACGGATCGTGCCCACGACGATGACCAGAATCACAGCGAGCATGACGGCGTACTCGGCAACGTCCTGGCCTTCTTCCTCGTTCCAAAGCCGTTTAAGAATATTCTTCATGATGAAACCCCTTGGCGGAGTTTGACAAAAATCCCCGCATGAACAGAATCACTCCTAGGGGAAACTTTCACAATGGCTCGTAGCGGCTATCTGATAGCCAATCCGTCCGATTACTTTGGTTACCAACGTAACCCGACCGGAAGATTGTTAATAAGTGACTGGAAGCAAACATGGAGCTATGAAATTGGCGCGTCGAGGATCTCACGGACTTTTTCGGCGAGGGCTTGCGGGGTGAACGGTTTCTCCAAAAAAGAGCGGCGATGATTGGAGTTCTCGCTATCAGACATGGAGTTTGCTGTATAGCCAGACATGTAAAGAACTTTCATGTGCGGGTATAGCCTGGTCATGCGCTTGCCTAACTCCGTACCGCTAATTTTGGGCATGACAACATCCGTGAGCAGCATATTGATGTTCGGGTTGGCGGCGGAGATCTGCTCGGCCTCTTCGGCGCTGGCCACGGCAATTACTTGATAGCCACGAGCAGCGAGAACTTTTGAGACCATTTCACGCAAGGCTTTTTCGTCTTCCACCAATAAAATAATTTCCGTACCCTCGCCGTTCCTGGGTGCCACGCTATGCGCAATGGCAGTCACTGGCTTATCCACATAAGGGAAATAGATTTTGAAAGCGGTGCCGCGCCCGGGCTCGCTGTAGACTTCGATGTGCCCACCACTCTGTTTTACAATTCCATAAACTGTAGCCAATCCCAGCCCAGTACCTCGGCCCAATTCTTTGGTAGTGAAGAAAGGTTCAAAGAGCCGCCCACGAGTTCGTGCATCCATGCCGGTACCGGTGTCAGTAACAGCCAACCTGACATAACGTCCGGCCTTTACATAAAAATGTTCGGAGGAATAATTTTCGTCGAGTTGGATGTTGGATGTTTCAATGGTGAGCTTTCCGCCGTGGGGCATGGCATCCCGAGCATTCACCACCAAGTTTACGAGCACCTGCTCGATTTGACCGGGATCGACTTCGACTGCGCCGAGGTTAGGCGCGAGCCTGGTGGTGATTTCAATATTCTCCCCGATAATCCGACGCAGCATCTTCTCGATATCGGTGGCGACTGAATTGAGATCCACTATTTTGGGCTGTAAGACTTGCTGGCGGCTGAAGGCCAGCAACTGCCGGGTCAAGGCAGCGGCACGGCCCGTGGCAGCCCGAATCTGCTCCGCCTGATCGTGGGCAGGGTCAGTTTTGGGAATCGAACGGATCTGCAATTCGCTATAGCCAGCGATGACGGTGAGCAGGTTGTTGAAGTCGTGGGCAACGCCTCCAGCGAGCCGTCCTACTGCCTCCATTTTTTGTGCCTGCCGTAGTTGTTGCTCCAGCATCCGTTGTTCGGTGACATCGGTGATGAAGCCAACCAGACGCACGCTGCCGGGATTCTGCTCGGGGACCGTACGTCCCTCCTCGCGTAACCAGCGATATTGGCCATCCTTCCGGAGAACGCGATACACGATGTCGAAGCGCTCGTGACTTTTCAATGCGCCGGACATGGCGTCTTCGTACGCTTTTAGATCTTCGGAGTGAATCAGTTTTCGCCAATTTTGCGTAGGGTTGGCAAAGTCTGCGGCTCTGTAACCTAAAACCTGCTCGAAAGCTCCCCCAAAGCGTACTTCATTAGTGACGGGGTTCCATTCGTAAATGATGAGGCCGCTCGCCTGTACCGCGGCGTCATATCTTTCTTTCCATTCAGCAATCTCATGTTGGGCTTGCTCGCGTTCAGTAATGTCACGGAAGCTCCAAACTCTGCCGACAATATCGTCCCCCAAAAGTTGAGGGCGAGAGTAGCGCTCGACGATCCGGCCATCGTGGAACTGGATAACATCAAAACTATCTTCTCCCGTGTGTTCGTAGAGATGGCGGACGCGTTCGATGAATGACGGCGCATTTTCTACCTGCGATAAAACGAACTCCAGCAGACTTTCGTCATCACGCCGAACTAGTAGATGTTCAGGAATTCGCCATAATTGCTGAAAACGAGTGTTGAAGTCCACAACACGGCCGCGCAAGTCCACGACAAGAATGCCATCGGCCGTGGATTCAAGCGTACTGCGGAGAAGAGATAAAGACTTCTCCAGTGCGTGAGCTTGTTGGCGTTCAAGTTCATTGGTGCGATAGAGAGCGCGCTGGGTTAAAACCAAGCGCGATCCATAGCAAGCCAGTGAAATGAAAACTGCTCCGTAGGCAACCGCCTTGCCTTGCTCGCCGATCCGCATGGCGAGGACCCAAACCGTGAGGGGCAGGAGAGCCAAACCCAGTTGCCACCATGGCGTCACAGGATTCTTGGCAGTGCTTTGCATTTTGAGGTCTGGTTGCGGATCGCTATGAAACCCTGCTGCAAGAACTGAAGCAAGCGAGAAGGGAACCGTCCAAGCGAGCGTGACCCAATCGCCCGATGTAGTTTTGGCGGCAATGATGGAATAGTCTGCCAGCCCGGCGCCAATGGCATAAACGAGCATATACGCCGAGATGTAACGGCAAAGTTTGCGAATCAGTGGCGAGTCGGCCCACAAAGAACGCGCGAAGAAAGCAGCGGTTAAAACAAGGTTCAATGTGTTGGAGAGATACTGTTCTAACAAATCCAACTGGTGCCTGCCATTGGGCAGCTCACGGAGAAACAAAAAATTGTAGTAAAGCAGGAAAAAAATCAGCAAGAGCTGGATATAGTCGAGCGCGCGGGTCCAGGCCAAACCAGAAGAAGATCCCTTTTTTCGAAGAAATAACGCCATGACGATGGGAGCGTCATAACAGAGGTAGAGAAATTGGGATACGGACGAAACCGGAACCGGAACTCGCAGCCAGCTCTCGTAGTAGGCCCATTCGATATTTGAGATGCCGTAAGCGGTGAAGGCGAGCGCAAAGAGCGTCCAAAAAGTGCGGGCAACATCCTCGTTGCGGTTGGCTGTTACCGCGCAATATCCGGCCGCCATAAATGCAGCCACAATTTGCAGAAGATTTGATGCCGCATCACGATTGGAGCCTGGCAGTAAAAATAGAAAAAGGACAATTTGGAGAAGCGGAAGGAGCCAGGGCAGAAGTTTCCATCGAAGCGACATTCGAGGCCGACGCATGGCGAAATTTACGTATGTATTCGTTGTGCCTTCCCCGAGGCAACTACTCCCGGCCTTTACGGAGCGAATACCTTATCGCAGCGAGATTACTAAAGAGCTAACAGCAAGTCGAGGAAATTATTCATTTTTGCGACACTCGAACCCTACCGCATACTTTCGCGATCCAAAAACGATCAGCCGGAAGTATATTGAATGGGTTCATCAGGAGGTTCAATGCTTGCACGAATCTTAATTGCAATTTTCATCGTGATTGTTGTTGCCCTGATTGTGCGCACGGTGCGCGCAGACTCCACGCCGCAAGTGGGCAGCAATGCCCCGGGCTTTACATTGACTTCACAAGAAGGAACGCCGGTCAGTTTGAAAGATTATCTCGGGAAATGGGTAGTCTTGTATTTCTATCCGAAAGACATGACGCCAGGCTGTACGCTTGAAGCCCATAACTTCCAGCGCGACCAGCCGGATTATTCAAAGCACGATGCCGTGGTTTTGGGCGTCAGCGTGGACAGCATAGATTCCCACAAGCAATTCTGTACCAAAGAAGGTCTGAATTTTAAGCTGCTGGCCGATACTGATAAAACGGTTTCGAAAGAATATGGATCGCTAATCAATCTTGGGGTGGTGAAAATGTCCTCGCGGCATACTTTTGTCATTGATCCATCCGGGAAAATTGTACGCGTGTACACGTCTGTAAACCCGAATAGGCACAGTGCCGAAGTCCTGGCTGCGCTGGATGAACTGCAGAAGGCAGCCCAGAAATAGCTACTTATGCCAAATATTTCGAAACTTGTTCCGCCACTGCACTTCCGGAAGACATCGCCCCATTGATGGATGCGTTTTCGCAGTGGTCGCCGCAGACGAAAACTCCTTTGCGGACGCTGCGTGTACGGTGAGCTGGAACTCCAGCAGGCACTTCGGGTAAGGCGTATTCGATATCGTACCGGCGCAAAAGCCGCCACCGATCCGTTGTGCTCCCGAACCAGGAACGCAACTGAACCCGGACATCCCGTTCCAGATCACCGTGACTCGCGGCATCTCCTACCACGCTAACGGATATCAAATGCGAGTTCATCGGCGCATAAGTGCGTGCGATCAGGCTAGGTACAGTCAAATTATTAATCGGGCCTGCATTTTCCCCATTCAGCATCAGCAGCGGTTCTTTGATTGGAGGAACCGTCGCAGCGAAGTAAAAACACGACGTCCGACGATTAGGGCCCCCCATTATTTCCGGTAGTAAAGTGGACGCGCCACGCTGGTCTGTGGCCACGATAACTGCCTTTGCCGGTAGGAGTTCTCCCGTGGACAGCTGCACAGAATTGTTATTGATTTTTGCTACGCTCGCACCCAATCGAATAGTGTGCGGGAGAAGGCCGGAAGCGAGTTGTTCGGCGATGGCTCCCATACCTTTAGCTGGTAAGGCCGCCGCGCCGAGAGAAAACATCCGAAACACAAACTCAAACATACGGCTTGACGTGGTAAGTTCGGGCTCTAGAAAAACTCCAGCAAGAAATGGACGGAAGAAACGCTCAATCATCAACTCGGAAAACCCGAAATCCTGCAAGTACTCCAGCGTCGTTTTTTCGGGGGCCGAAAGGACTTCTTCGCTGGGCCGCCGGGTTACCTGGCGGCGCAGCGCGGCGACTTTCATTTTGTCCGACAATGACCCGATTGGAGACAGCATGGTTGCGACCGCGGCTTGAGGCCGTTTCCATGGATCCATTGCAGGATGCAATTTCCCGGCATGCCAGATCAGGGCTCCCGGGGCAAACGCATTGAGCTTTAACGCGTTGTAGTCGAGCAGGCGCTGGGCTTCGGGATATGCGGTGAGCAAAACCTGAAAGCCGCGATCAAGCAAAAATCCCTCGACTACATCGGTGCGTGCACGCCCACCGACTGCGTCGCTCGCCTCGAGTATAGTGCAGGCGATATTGCGCGCGTGTAACTCCTGCGCACACGTTAAACCGGCGATCCCCGCTCCGACAATGACGACCACCGACATGAGTTAGTCCTGATTTGGAGAATTGACTAATAAGAACATTTATTTAATTATAAAGACAATAGACTGGCAAGAAAATCGCGCGTCACGAATGACGTGAAAGAAATCCGGGGAGTTTCGCATGATCGCAAAAGCTATTGCCGATGAATTAAGGCCCTATTCCATTGGAGAAAAACTGCGCAGCTTGCGATTGCGCAAGAGCATGGGGTTGGTGCAACTGGGGCAGCACACGGGGCTTTCGCCGGCCATGCTGTCGAAATTGGAACGGGGCCGGTTGTTTCCGACTTTGCCCACGTTAACGCGCATTGCCATGGTGTTCAGCGTAGGGCTGGAGTACTTTTTCACCGATGAACGAAAACGTCATGTTGTGTCTGTAGTTCGTAAAAAAGACCGGCTGCGTTTTCCGGAGCGTCCGAAGGCTTCGGACATTTCTTATTTCTTCGAGAGCCTGGATTTTCCTGCCGTCGAGCGCAAGCTCAACGCTTATCTGGCCGAGTTTGTGTGCACGCCCGTGGAGAAACTGCGCTCCCATTCGCACCCCGGCATTGAATTAATTTATGTGATGACGGGTGACATGGAAGTGCGCATTGGTTCTGATTTGTATGCGCTGAAAGAGGGAGATGCAATTTACTTCGATGCAACAGTGCGCCACAGCTACCGCAATCCTGCGAAAGCTGAGAGCCGGGCCATCGTTGTCACTGTGCCGTAGTTATTTTGCGCGTTTGGGGGCCTTGCCCGATTTGCTCGTGACGGTTACAAGCACGGCCATGAAATAGATGACGAGCCATCCGACGTCGTATTGGCCGTGCAAAAGATGAATGGTTCCGGCGAGGACGAAAATCACTAACAGCGCCCACCCACCAATGACCATGCTTGGCGGAATGAGAAAGAGGACGGCGGCGACAATTTCAGAGATGCCGATGGCTGGGCGCACCCAGGGCGGCAAGCCGAGATGGGCAATGATTTTTGCGGCCCCCGCGCCGAATGCGAAGCGCGCGGACTCGATGATGAGCACAATTCCCACGGACCAGTTCAGCCCTTTCATTCCCAGACGATGTAAGTCCATATTATTTTCTCCCTCGGGGCGGCGCTGCCTTGGGCGGCGCGGATTTTGCTTCTTTAAGCTGATGGCTAGCGGAGGAATCCAAATCCAACGAATATATTTTCTTGAATTCGCGGATGCTGCGCAGTGAGGTTTCACTAAACGGTGCCGTGCCATCGAAAGCGTGCAAGACGATGCCTTCGAGCAGATCGCCCAGAGTCATATCTTTCAACTCGGCGAAGGCCTTCAGTACTTTCAGAATGCGTTTTTCCATGCGCACCCCGGTTTGCACCCGCTGGATGGTTAAATTTGCCATTAGTACCAATGTACCATGGTAATGGTATCTAAGGAAGGGGTCGTCCGGTCACATCTGGTGGGTCGGAAGGTTTACTTCGTGTCCTTTGTGGTATTCACACCCTTTGTGCCCCACAACTCAACTGCGTTATCATCAATAGGCGTGACTAATTCTCATCCATTTCAAACGGACGACGTGCGGCTCAAGCCTATCGCGGAAAAAGTTCTCGCCCGGGAACGACTGAATACCGACGATGCGCTGGCGCTTTATCGCGCGGGAGATATTTTGGCTGTGGGCTGGATGGCGAACCATGTTCGCGAGCGCATGCATGGCGATAAGGCTTATTTCAACGTCAATCGGCATATTAATCCGACGAATGTTTGCGTAGCGGCATGCCGTTTGTGCGCGTTCGGGCGTAAAAAAGACACGCCTGGTTCGTACACCATGGCGCTAGAAGAGGCGTTCGAGACGGCGGCGTCAGGCTATAGCGAAGCGGTCACAGAATTTCATATCGTCGGTGGGCTCCATCCCGATTTGCCCTTCCAATACTTTCTCGATCTGATTTCCGGATTGAAGTCGCGTTTTCCGCAGGTTCATTTGAAAGCCTTTACCATGGTCGAAGTTGCTTATCTCGCCAAGCGGGCGAAGCTTTCGATTGCGGAAACGCTGCGGCAATTGAAGGAAGCAGGCGTGGATTCACTCCCCGGCGGTGGCGCGGAGATTTTTGCCGACCGTGTGCGGCACGTTATCTGCGATCACAAAATTGACGGCAGCGAGTGGTTGGATACGGCCCGCTTGGCACACCAGATCGGGCTCAAGTCGAACGCCACCATGCTCTACGGCCATGTTGAGAATGACGAAGACCGCGTGGACCATCTGATGAAGCTGCGCTCTTTGCAAGACGAGACTAACGGCTTCCAGACATTTATTCCGCTGGCATTTCATCCCGATAATACGGCGTTGCAGCATCTACCCAAGACGACGGGAATGCTGGACATCAAACAGATCGCCGTCAGCCGCCTTGTGCTCGACAACTTTCCTCATATCAAAGCCTATTGGCAGATGATGACGGCGAAAATCGCGCAGATCGCTCTACGCTTCGGTGCCGATGACATTGACGGAACGGTCGTCGAAGAAAAGATCTACCACGACGCTGGCGCCACTACCCCGCAGGGTATGCGCCGCCAGGATCTAATCCGCCTCATCAAAGAAGCCGGGCGTGAACCAGTCGAGCGCGACACACTGTATCGTCCAGTGATGAGGACAGAGACTTCGTTCACGGTTGCTGTGTAAATACCGCTGCACCCCCTTTGCACCTAGCCCTTCCTTTCTATAGCTGTTATCCTTGCCAACGGTTTTAATCCTTAAAATTCTTCGCGAGGCCACACAGCAATGACCGTTTCACGGCGCGATTTTATTTCCACGGCAGTGGCAGGCTCTCTGGCAGTTGGGCTGGGGCAAAAATCGGAAGCACAGAAAAGTACATCGAGCGGTCCTGCAACCGGAGCAGTTGGAACTTCCAAAGCTCCCATCATCGTCTGCGCTGGCAACGGATACAACTACATCGAAGAGGGCTACAACATCCTCAAGAGTGGCGGCGACACGTTGGACGCTGCCATGCGTGTCATCCGAGGGCCGGAAGACGATCCCAACGATACCAGCGTTGGCCTCGGCGGCCTACCCAACGAAGATGGCGTGGTCGAGCTCGACGCCTGTTGCATGCATGGCCCCACCCGGCGCGCAGGCGCGGTCGGCGGCGTGCACAACATAAAGAATGTCTCTCTACTGTCGAAAGCTGTCATGGATCACACCGGCCATGTCTTTCTTGTCGGTGAAGGGGCGGAAAAGTTCGCCGTCGCACAAGGTTTTCCGACAGAGAATCTGCTGACTGACAGCACGCGCAAAATTTGGCTGCTCTATAAAGAAACGCACTCCGATTGGTGGGGCCCGGGACTAAGCGACCCCAATTGGAAGCGGCGTTTGCAAAGAGGTTTGCAATCGCAACCCACGAAGCAATCTGCGAATGAAGAGTTGAAGCTGCGCGTCGAGCACATGCGGGAAGTCGCGCAGGATATTGGGATTCCGCAAGAAGATCAACTGGCGGCGATCCGCAAAGTTCTATTTCCACCTACGGGAACGATTCACTGCTCCGCGCTCAACGAAAAAGGCGAAATGTCCGGATGCACGACGACGAGCGGCCTGGGCTGGAAGATTCCAGGACGGGTTGGCGATTCGGCATTAATCGGCGCTGGCTGTTACACGGATCAGGACGTGGGTTCGGCGGGCGCAACCGGTAGCGGCGAAGAAAATATCAAAGTTGCAGGCGCACACACGATTGTCGAGAACATGCGTCATGGCATGTCACCTCTGGACGCTGGCATGGACGCGCTCAAACGCATTGTCCGAAATTACAACGGAGACATGGATCGGCTGAAGTTTATGGACATGACGTATTACATTCTCCGTAAAGACGGTGCGTATGCCGGCGTTTCTCTGTGGGAAGGATACGATGCGAACAAGCCGCACAAAATTGTGATTCATGACGGCCAGCGGCGGGCAGAAAAAACAGTGAGCTTATTTCAGGGAGTGTCGGAAGAGTGGCCGCCGGAATTTAAGAATCCGATGGATTTGTAAAAAACGATCGGAAAGATTTTGAGGGAGGGCGTTCTAAAATTCGGGATGGGGGAGGTTCCCGAGAAGTATGGTTTCGTTGTGGTTTAGAGTGCGCGAGATTTACGAGCCAGTACAATGCCGCCGGCAATCATCGCACCCGAAAGACCGGTGTAAGCGAGCAAGCTGCCACCTTCGGGAACGTTATTGCCTCCACCACCACCGCCGCAGTTACGGTTGTCACCGCAACCGCCATGACCATGACCATGGTCGGCGCCACCGTGAAGAGCCCACATCGGTAGCGACAAGGCAGAGAGTACCAATCCAATTCTCACGGCCCGTTTCCAGCTTTGCGAAAACATCATTACAAACCTCCTGACAGCAACGAGCGCACACCTGCCCGTCTTCTCAACATTAAGGGGAATGTTTGTTGTGCGTCAAGATGAGAGATTTTGCAACATTGGGATGTACTTTCCTAAATAGTTATGCATTTAGCCAATATGTAAAACCAGCCTAAGCCTATTGATTGCAGTCCGATAGGTTGAATCTATGCTTTCCCATTCTGGTCAGTATGCAATGTCTTGCATACACCCAAATGGGCTAGGTGGACGTTTGAACGGGATTGGCGTGCTGTTCTCCCCGCCGCAGAATCCAAAGTAAAGCAATCACGATGCCTTGCGCAATCGCGAGAAATACCACGCCACCATTGCGATGAAGCTCCCCTTGGAGATACGACGGATCCACGCGCAACGTCAGGAAACCGATGACGAAAATGCGCAAACCATTTTTCAATGGAGACAAAACAATCGCTGCTGCTACCACCGCAAGCTTTCGCCAAAACGACCTCAAAAATAAATGCGCGAAAATCATGCTGGTCAGCAGCAACAATAAACTGGATCGGATGCTGCTACATTCCGGGGCGACGTTCAGGGTTAAACCGGGAAGTATCAAGCTGATTCCGTCGAGCACAACCGGCGTGCCGCTCAGTGCAAACAGAGTCCGCGCCGATGATGCCGACTCTTGTTGCAACCAGGGAACGACGACGGCTAATATCGCCTGCGGCCAGGGTACAAGCCAATAAAGGAATCCGAGCGGGAAGATTTCCTTCCATGCCGCTTTCGCGCCGAAGCAAAAAATAAAGCTGCCAATCCACCAAGTCAGCAGCGCAAACATGCCGAGCGCCAGATACACATCCGGCATCAGAATTAGGTAATTCCGCCGACTCGCTTCTGCGATGAGGAGGGCCAGCAGCAAAATGGCCGAACCCAATTTTGTTCCCGCCGGAAACGCAAGCTTTATCGAACGCCAATCGAGAAAAAAAAGAGCCAGCACTACGGGGACTATCAAAAGAATGTGAGTATATTCTTCGTTTTGCGTCGCAAGCTCCCATGTAGCCAGTACAGACCGCCATTCCAGGAGCAGAGATGCTCCCAGCAGAATGGAAAAAATCGAATATTGAATTGGCCTGGTCATTGCACCAAAGGAAACCGGCGTCTAAATGACGCGAGGGAGGAATGCGTACAGATTATCAGTTTTCCAAATCAGGACGCACCAATCGTTGGTGTCCAGACTTGCGATTTACCCGTAACGGCAGTTACGAGAACCTGACTTTTACATCCGGCCCCTTTTCGAGATGGATGCTGTCAATAAACCGCACCTTTCCAGTGCGCTGCGTCATGATGACCGATTGCGTGCGCGTGCCTTCACCGAAGAAGCGAACGCCTTTGAGCAATGCACCATCGGTGACGCCGGTCGCCGCGAAGATGAGCTGCTTGCCGGGCGCGAGGTCTTCGGCTTCGTAAATTTTGCTCTTGTCTTTAATCCCCATTTTAGCGATGCGTTCTTCCAAATCAGGGCGATTAATGATCAGACGTCCGAGCATGTAGCCGTTCAGGCAGCGAATGGCCGCGGCGGTGATAACTCCCTCGGGCGCACCGCCTGAGCCCATGACCGCGTGGACGCCGGTTCCGATGACGGCGGCAGCGATGCCGGCAGAAAGATCTCCATCACCAATGAGCCGGATGCGCGCGCCGGCAGCGCGGATATCCGCAATCAATTTTTCATGGCGCGGGCGGTCGAGCACAATGATGACGAGGTCCTCGACGTCGCGTTCCAATCGGCGAGCGATGTTTTTCAAGTTCTCGCCGACCGGGGCATCAAGCTCGACGGCATTTTTGCAACTGGGGCCGACTACGATTTTTTCCATGTAGCAGTCGGGCGCGTTGAGCAGACCGCCGCGTTCAGAAGCTGCTAATACTGTGATGGAGCCGGGTGCGCCGGTAGCGCAGAGGTTCGTGCCCTCGAGCGGATCCACGGCAATGTCCACTTCGGGGACTTCGCGGCCGTCGGGAAATTCCGCGCCCACGCGTTCGCCGATGTAAAGCATGGGAGCTTCATCGCGTTCGCCTTCGCCGATGACGATGGAACCCCGCATTGGGATGGTATCCATGGCGCGGCGCATGGCTTCAGTGGCAACCTGATCGGAAAGCTTGCGCTCGCCCTGGCCCATGGTCCGCGCGGAGGCGATGGCGGCATCTTCGACAACTCTTAAGAATTTTGCGGAGAGATCGCCTTCGAGATTTTCGCCAAAACTGCGGGCCTTGCCTTCAACACGAGTCTGAGTAGCCACTGCGTCTCCTATATGAATGCTGCAATCTATAAACCGGCAACAAGTTCCGGCTTGAAACTATAACGCGAATCAGTGCGGGAAGGGAAGCTTCAATTGACTGAATGCACATCGCCGGGAAGAAAGAAAACGAACGAGCAACCGGTATAGTGATAGCAACCAAGGATTCCGCGACGCACCAATTTGGTTGGACCGTCATCCGGGAACGAAACCGTGTAGGACGCGTTTCGTAGTGCTTTATCAGCGGAACGCAAGGTGTCTGCGCCGCTGACAAATTTCACATCTTCGACTCGGGCCTTGCCCGTTTTGGGGTCTCGCTCAAGGAGCAAAAAGAACTCGGCATGTCCCTCGCCCGGAATGATACGCGGAAGTTTAGTCGTCCTTGCGGTGCTGGAATCGGCTAGAGATGCACTCTTGTGCTCCTGCTTCAATACCTCAGCAAGATGGTCGGCTTCTGTGTTGCCTTGCGTGATCATCCAAGATGCGCGGAGGTAATTCTCGGCCCGATCGAATTTTCCTTGACGGTAATAAACCCAACCTAATGTATCCCAATATGCGGCCAGGATGCCTGTGGGATTGAGATCTTCGAGTGTCAGATTCTGTAGATCCACCTTCGAAGATTTCTCCTCCTCCTCGTGAACGGCTTTTTCGGCGTAGGTCTGTGCGATGAGCAAATCTTTGTTTGCGTCCGCCATTTCATATCCAATGTTGTTATAGGTAAGCGGTTCTGGATTGAGTTCGATGGCTCTTTTATAAGCTTCCGACGCTTTTTCGGTGTTACCCGAGCGCAGGTACGCACTTCCGAGATTCATGTACAGTTCTGGCCGATCTGGAGCAAGTTTCACAGCTGCTTCTTCTTCGGTGGCAGCTTCTGGATAGCGTTTAAGAGTGAGGTAGATGGAAGCTAGCATTGCGCGCCCATCCGCATCGTCCGGCAAAAGTTTGACGTATTCTTGCCAGACCGTGGCTCCGTCTTCGTACCTCCCCGCGGTTACCAAAGCGGAGCCCAATACTCGTAACGGTATAGGCTGCGTCGGATCGCAGGCCACTCCTTTACGAAACGCATCCATTGCTGCATCGATCTGTCGTTTACCCATTAAAAGGGCGCCTAGTAGCATCCAATCGCGGACAAATTTTGGATCGGCATCGACAGCATGTTGGAACTGGGAAAGCGCAACTGTACCATCGGCATGCGACGCAGCTTCCTGCGCTTTCCGTTCAGCTTCCATCGCCTCAGGAATCGGGCTATCGGGCAGACTTCGGATCGGGCCAAGAACGGCCAGCATATTCGATTCTGCCTTACTGACCGAATCCACTTTAATCAGGGGAATGAAGTAATCATGATCGTTGCCCACACTTTTATAGAACTTTTCATAATCTTCGTATTGTGCGAGGGGAACCGCCCACGATTTCGAGATAAAGTGACGGTCCGCAATCAGAACCCCTTGCTTGAATTCATAAACGGAGTGGTATTCAGCAAAGTCTTTTTTCAAACTCATATTTAGCGGGAGAGTTGGCGTATAGCCTTTCGGTAACTGCATTTTCGCGTGCAATTCAACGTCTATAGGCATGCCCAACCACACAGGAACATTGGGTTTCTTGTTCTCATCGACGGCGGAAAGCATCAAGACTGGAAGAGGAGGGTCAGTGTGCCCGTTCTCCCAGTCAGCATAATTTTTACGGACGTAGTGATAGCTGATGCGGAAAGGCTCATCCGTATTTTCAGGGGAACTCGCTGTTATATCGCTAACTTCTCCTGAGAAACCTAGCGCGTAAGAGATCTCCTGAACAAGATCTTTCCACTGTGTAACGGGGATGCGTCGGAAGGCAGACCGTAGTAATACTTCTATATCGCTTTCATGCATCGTACGAACGAAGTCCGCCTGCAGAGTTCCGGAATTGTCCAGTTTTGCATCCACCTCAAATTTTTGAGTCGCTGGCATGGGGGAATCTAGGGGCGTTTTCATCAAAAATGGAGATTGATTTTGGGGAATGACCAGAGCCTGTTTGTCGCGCAACACACTCAAAATATAGCCAAACGGAGCGACTTCGGTCGTGGTATCAAGCCAGATGTAGGTGCTGCCCCGAGGGACAACCGTGATGACGTGGTCGAACTGGCTGGGCGAGGGAACATCGGGATCCAACTCGTGCGATGAATTGATGAGTGCAGGATATGCCGCAACTCCGATGGACTCGTAAAGAGAAGCCAACAAAGTGTGCTTGTCTTTGCAATCCCCATATTGATTCCCCAGAACCTCGTCCGCTGTATGAGGTTGATATCGCCCAATGCCGAAAGCAACACCAATGTAACGAAACTGTGTTGCAACGTAGTTATAAAGTGCATGGAGTTTGGTGTTTTCGTCAGGAGCGTTCTTTATGAGTACGGCAGCTTTAGCTTGTACATCTGCGCTGGGTTTTACTCTATCTTTTTGTAAGCTGTTGTACCAGGTCCCAATTTCTTCCCAACTCTGAAACGAAGACAACTGAACCTCGGGGGAGGGAAGTTTGCCACGGGCTGTGTCGTATGTTTGTTTTTCCCTCTCTTTTTCTTGTTGTTCGCTTGATTCTTCCTGCGGGTGCGAGGTTGTCCAATCGAATATCTTTCGCCCATTTTCCTCGGTAATGACAGGCTGGATTGTCGTGCTCTTCCATTTCACCATGCGATTCAGAGGAATGCTAACTTGCAACTCTTGATGAAGAGTAATGAAGTCACGGGAGAAGGTAAACGAAAACCAAAACTGGCCAGGTGCAAGCGGCTTGGTAGTATGCCAGAGAACGTGCATCTCCAGCACATCACCGGCATTGAGCCCCTTTACAGCCACATGCTTTTCGCGTAAATCGCTATAGAAGGGTGCTTCCCGCGTAATTTGCGCAGGCATGTCTTGCACGTTATCGAGGACTGTCGAGACAACCGAACCATCCGGTTTGCGCACACGCACATAATCGATATCAATATTGTCATTGGCTTGTTGATAGGCAAAGGAAAGTACGCTGTAACGTTGAACCCCAGCTTCTGTCTGCACGCGGATCTTGCCGGTCACTTCGCGCGTGCCGGTGCCGTCATTTTCATAAGCTACTTTAGTCAAGTCTTCTTCGTCGATGAAAGCTTCTTTGGAATAATCAAGTTTGTTCTCGTCGAGTTTTACCGGCGATTGAGAGCGAGAGATGGACGGGTGGCAAAGCAATAAAAGTAATAGAGTGGCGCGGAAAATATGCTCTTGCATATTGGTTTGTTGTTTGTATCCTGCTTGCTGCGAAAAGGCAAGCATCTTGCCTGTTGGTCCAGAGTGACCAACGCTGTTAAAATCAATCAGCACTTCCACGCACCGTGTCATGTGGGGCTGTAGCTCAGCTGGGAGAGCGCGTCGTTCGCAACGACGAGGCCACCGGTTCGATCCCGGTCAGCTCCACCAAAATCCAAAAATTTGCATTCTTAGTGCTGGCAATCGCGGTCACGCTCGCGATGGCTCTCCCGATTTTTGTTTTGCGTTCGATCCCGACTTACTCCACCAAAATTCGCAAATCCTCTCACGATAATCACAACGAATTTCTGCTTGTATAATCAGGTATAAGCCTGTTTGTGATCCCATCTGGAAGGTGATTCCTTGAACGCTCATCAGCACAATCATCCCGGTCAGCAACCTCCTGCTCCACAGCCTCTTCCTGGTGTGGATACGATAATCGCCGTCGGTTCGGGCAAGGGTGGGGTGGGGAAGACTACGCTGGCGGTAAATCTGGCGCTCGCTTTGGCGAAATTAGGCTATAAAGTCGGGCTGCTGGATGCGGATGTCTATGGGCCCAATGTTCCACTGATGCTGGGAGTGAATGAGCAGCCGAAAGTGATGGGTGACAATCGCATTGAGCCGATTGAGGCGCATGGAGTAAAGGTGATTTCGGTGGGATTTCTCAATCCCGGCGATAAGCCATTGATTTGGCGTGGCCCGATGTTGCATTCAATCATCCGGCAGTTCCTGGGGTCGGTGATATGGGGCAAACTCGATTACATGATTGTGGATTTGCCGCCCGGGACCGGTGATGTGGCGCTGTCATTAATTCAGACGGTGCCCTTGAGCGGTGCGATTGTGGTTTCAACGCCTTCGGATGTTTCGTTACAGGATGCCCGCAAGGCGATTGAGATGTTCCGGCAAATGAAAGTGGATATTGTGGGCATGGTCGAGAACATGAGTTATTTCGTCTGCCCGCATTGCAGCCATGAGGTGGATGTCTTCTCGCGGGGGGGAGTTGAGAAAACCGCGGCGCAGTTTGACGTGGAATTTCTAGGCAGCGTGCCGCTGGACCCGAATATCCGCCAAGCTAGCGATAGCGGCAAGCCCACGGTGCTCGAGGGCGAAGAGTCATCTCATGCCAAAGGCTTGTTTGAGTTTGCGCGTAGGGTTGTCGAGAGGGCGGAAGAGATTAAAGCGCAAGCGCCTGAAGGCGTTATCCAAATCCAGTAGACTCGCTGGTACATCGGCAGCTCGAAACCTTGTCTTTCCTCTTGCATCTAATAGACTTAGTTACTGAAGGCGCATTCTGAGACTGATTGTGCGCGAGTTCAATGGGATAATGAATTGATGCAATCTGGAACACCCATCGGTGGACGAGAACGCGAAATCCTGACGGCCATCGTGGAGACGTTTATTGCCACGGGCGAGCCGGTAGGGTCGCGCACGCTTGCGCGATCGAACCGGGAGGGCCTGAGTCCGGCGACCATTCGCAATGTCATGGCGGATTTAGCCGATGCCGGGTTCCTGGAACAGCCTCACACGTCAGCGGGGCGGGTGCCAAGTACCGAAGCCTATCGCTATTATGTCGAGCAACTTACGGGCAACGCGAGACTCTCCGATGAGAGTGAGAACATTATTTGCGATGCGCTGGGCGGCGTTTCCGATGTACAGGAGTTCATGGAACGCACATCGCACGTGCTCTCCTTGATCTCGAAAAATGTTGGCGTGGCCGTTGCCATGAACGGCGCGAAAAATGCTCTCGAGCACGTGTATTTTTCGCGGCTTGCCGACCGCAAGGTGCTGGCGGTTGTGGTCACGAAATCTGGGGTTGTGCGCGACCGGTTGTTGCGTATGGATATTCCGCAAGCCGATTTGGACGCGGCGGCTCGATACATCAATGAAAACTTCCGCGGCTGGACGATGGAAACCATGCACAGGGAGTTGGCGCGCCGGGTTGAGCAGGAACGCAACGAATACAACACCCTGATGAAGTCGGTGGAACAACTTTATCAACAGGGGGCGCTAGCGACCGACGACAGCCCACAGGTGGTTTTTGTTGAAGGCGCAGCCAACTTAGTTGTGGGTGAGCAGGATCGCAATAACTTGCAGCAGTTGTTGAAAACATTGGAAGAGAAACAAAAGATCGTCGAATTATTGGGCGCGTATCTGGATACGCGGCAGGAAGCTGTGCGCGTAGTGATTGGTCTGGATCAAACCGACCCATCCTTGCGGAATCTGGTTTTGATTGGCTCTCCGGCGCGGGTAGGCGGCGAAGTGCGAGGATCCTTGGCGATTCTGGGACCGACGCGCATGGATTACCAGCACGCGATTACCGCGGTGTCTTATATCGCCCGTATGTTCGACAAAGTACTGAATGAGTCAGAGTGATTTTATGGCCAAAATAAATGGAAAAACTGAAGTGGTTGAGCAAGAGCTGGAAAATCAGGGGCTTGATCCCGCGCATGAATTGCCCGCGGCAGAAGACTCTGCGCGCGATGCAGAATTGCAGAAGCTGAAAGCCGAGCGCGATTCCTTGCTGGACAGGCTCGCCCGCTCGCAGGCTGAGTTCGATAACGCCCGCAAGAGAGCGACGCGTGAGCAACAGGAGTTTCGTGATTTCGCACTTTCTGATGCGATTCGCACGCTGCTCCCCATGGTGGATAGTTTCGAACTGGCGTTGCGAAGCACCAAGGAAAAATCCGAGTTCCGCAGTGGCGTGGAACTCATCTATAAGCAATTGCAGGATGCTTTGGCGAAACTCGGTGTGCAGCCGGTTCCAGCGAAGGGCGAGCTTTTTGACCCGCGCGTGCATGAAGCCATTGAGATGGTGGATACGCACGAGGCCAAAGACCAGGAAGTTCTGGAAGAGTTGCAGCGGGGCTACAAACTGAGAGAGCGTTTGTTGCGCCCGGCCATGGTGAAAGTTGCACGAAATTCAAAGCATTAAGTTTCAGACGTCTATCCGTGGCTGAGTCCACAAGAACCTGGAGAAAGCTATTCCTACCACTGTGAAACGTGACTATTACGAGGTGCTGGGTATTGCGCGCACGGCGACGGAAGTCGAGATTAAAAGCGCGTATCGCAAACTGGCGCTGCAATATCATCCCGACCGCAATCCCAACAATCCAGACGCGGAAGAAAAATTTAAGGAATGCAGCGAAGCCTATGCGGTTCTCGCCGATGCGGATAAGCGTGCCGCCTACGACCGCTACGGGCACGCGGCGGTTGGAGGATCTGGCGGCGGATTTGACGGCGCCGGCATTGACCTCAATGACATTCTTAGTGAATTTCTTGGCCGCGGTTTTAGCGACATGTTCGGCGGTGGCCGGGGTCGCGGTAGAGGGCAACGTGGCGCGGATTTACGCGAAGACCTGACGCTCGAGTTTGAAGCGGCTGTGTTTGGCACTGAGACCGCCATCCAAGTGCGGAGGCATGAGACCTGCGAAGAGTGTCGCGGGACGGGTGCCTCTCCAGGGAAGGCGCCGATAACTTGCCAGACTTGCAACGGGCACGGACAGGTTCGCTATCAGCAGGGCTTTTTCAGTATGGCGCGGACTTGCCCCAAATGCGCTGGAGCAGGCAGTGTGATCACCGATCCGTGCCAGAAGTGCCGCGGTCAGGGCCGCGTATTGCGGCAGCGTACGGTGGAAGTGAAGGTTCCTGCCGGTGTTGAAAACGGCACAAGAATCCGTTTCGTCGGACTCGGCGAAGGCGGAGTTCAAGGTGGCGAGCCGGGGGACTTGTACATCGTTCTGCATGTGAAAGAACATGCATTTTTTGATCGTGAAGGCAATGATCTCCACTGTGTTGTACCCATCTCGTTCTCGCAAGCTTCTTTAGGGGCGGAGATAAAAGTTGCCACGCTTGAAGGCGAGCACACGTTAAAGGTGCCGGAAGGCACTCAATCGGGGGCTACTTTACGAGTGAGGGGCAAAGGCGTGCCAGTGCTCAATGGACGCGGCAAGGGAGATTTATTTGTCGAAGTTCGTGTGCAAACGCCGTCGAAGCTCAATCACCGCCAACGCGAGCTTTTGCAGGAACTGGACACCCTGTCTCGCGTCGAGAACAAGCCGCAACGGCGGACTCTTCTGGGTAAAGTCCGGGATATCTTCGACTAGAATCTCTCTGATGACCCGACGCCGCTGGATTGCCGACGAGGTTTCTGGCGATTCCGCCGTGTTAACAGGTTCTCACGCCTCTCATCTAGTTCGTGTCTTGCGCGCCAGCGTTGGACAGGAGTTCGACATCGTTACGCCGGAAGGTGTGCGCGCCGGCCGGGTTGTTAAAGTCCAAGAAGATCGTGTGGAGTTCACGCTCGGCGCAATCGCTCCCGAGATTGTCATGCCTTTAATTACTCTGCTCCTCTCCGTTTTTAAATTTGATCGCATGGAGTGGGCGATTGAAAAGTGCACCGAGCTTGGAGTTGCGCGAATCATTCCGGTCATAGCACGTCGAACTGAAGTGCATCTGGCTTCCGCAGCGGCCAAACGCGCAGAGCGTTGGCAGCGCATCGCAAAGCAGGCATCGGAGCAATCCCGCAGATCCACTCCGCTAGTGATACAACAACCGTTGAAGCTCAACGAGGCGATTGACGTTGAAGCCAGCTTGCGGATTGTGCTCTCTGAAGTCGAAAAAGAGGTCATGCTAAAAGACTTATTGCACTACATCAGTAGCGTAGCGCTCGCGCTGGGTCCGGAAGGTGGATGGGCGCAGGAAGAGCTGGAACTTTTCCAAAAGTCCGGATGGATTCCGGCATCCTTGGGGCCAACTATACTTCGCGCCGAAACCGCCGCGATTGCGGCCACCGCCATTGCAATTTCCGAATTACGTTAAAGATTTTCACCTTCTCTTCTCTGGTATTCTCGTCTCGTGACGAAACATTTTGAAGCCGACGAGCAGCAGCAAAAAGCCATTGAGCATGTTCATGGGCCGATGCTGGTGATTGCCGGAGCAGGCACCGGCAAGACAACCGTTTTGATACGCCGCATTGCGCACTTGATTCGCGAAGGCCATGCCCACCCCAGTGAAATCCTTGCGCTGACCTATACCTTGAACTCGGCTGCCGACATGCGCCTGCGTTTGCAGCAGGAGTTACAGGAGATTGATCTCTCCGGCTTAAAAGTTGGCACTTTTCACGAATATTGCAACGGCATCCTGCATCGCCAAGGCAAGCAGTTCGGCGTGGTTGATGATTTCGATCTCTGGATCTTCCTGGCTCGCCGTCTGCGCGAGTTGGAGCTCAAGCATTTCGTTCGCGCTGCTGATGTGAGCACTTTTCTGAAGGATTTGCTCGATTTCATGCGCCGCTGCAGCGACGAACTCGTCGGTCCCAAGCAATATGCGGAATATGTTGAAAAGCTGGCATCAGGAACGCTTCAACTCCCGCGGGTAGGGAAATCTAAAGAGGATATTCATCCTGACGAAGCCCTGAGCCGTTCCCAGGAAATCTCCCGCGCATTCACCAAAGTAGAGCGAATGCTTGCCGAGAAAAACCTCGGTACCTTCGGGCACATGATCACCCATGCGTATGCCCTCATGAAAAACGAGCCAGCACTTCTTGCTCAGGAACAGAAGCACGCGCGTTTTATTCTCTTCGATGAATTTCAGGACGCGAATCTCGCGCAGATAAAAATTCTTCACATGCTGGCGGGCGAGAGTGCCAATGTTTTTGCCGTCGGCGACCCCGACCAGGGGATTTATCGTTTTCGTGGCGCTTCAAGCGCAGCGTTTGGCTTGTTTCAGTTGCACTTTCCACAATCCAAAATTGTGCGGCTGGAAAAGAATCGCCGCTCCACTACCCCAATTCTTAAATGCGCGCATGCACTGATTGCGGAAAATCCGGAGTCCGTCCAGCTGCGCACGCCGTTGACTTCAGCACGCGATGAAGAGGCCCGCCGAGCGGGACGCGAGCCTAAAAATGATCCCGTTAGTTTTATTTCTGGCGGCAAAGAGACAGAATGTTGCGACATCGTCGGCGAGATACGCCAACTCCAACAAAAGCGCCATGCCCGCTGGAGCGATTTCGCCATCCTCTACCGTTCGCATCTCCATCGGAATGAAATCGTCGCAGAACTGGCTGAGCAGCGTATCCCATTTTCCATCGAAAACATGGATGTGACGGACACACCACCGGTGCGCGACATACTCGCATGTCTGCGCATCGTTATTCAATCGAACGACTGTGCCAGCTTGTTACGCGTGGCAGCGCTTTCGCAGTTTGGCATTAATGGAGAACAACTGCGTGCGACTTTGCGATCACTTCCACGCGATGCCGCTATTCCGACTGCTTCGGAACTCCTTGCCAAAATTGATGGCGGCGACAAAGTCATCCACGCGATCGAGCAAGCCCGGGAAAAAATCGTAAAAGCCAGGCTTAAAAGTCGTGCCGCACTGGATGTTATCGCGCGATTATTTGATCTGGACACAAAATTGTCTCCTATTCGCGCTTTGTTTGATTTTGTCAGCGCGTGGGAGAAGAAGGCCATCACGCAAACCGGCGAGCCGGGCGAGCTTCTCGAATATCTCGAAGATTTTCGTGAAGCCGGTGGTTCCATTAATTTGCCTGCTAATTCAGAGGAGAATGCGGTCAGGATCATGACCGCCCATTCGGCAAAAGGACTCGAGTTCGATTATGTCTTCATCCTCCGCGCCAACTCGCCGTCGTTTCCGGATGCCTACAAAGAACCGCTTTTCGAATTTCCGCGAGCGCTTCGCGATGCGGCATCGGTTGACGCATTCGACGACAAGGAACTCTCGCGGCAGGAAGAACGTCGGCTTTTCTATGTTGCCATGACGCGAGCACGCGATCGCCTGACGATTTATGCCAAGCCGGGCACGGGCAAAGATAAAACTCCCAGCGGTTACATGCGTGAGCTGTTATGCAACAAGAACCTTAAGCCTTTTTTGCAGGAACGAGCATCGCACCAATTCCAAACTTCCATGTTTGCCGAAGCGGAAGAAAGCCAGCCAGCTTCCCAGGCTGCCGCTTGGCTGAATTTGCCTCCTGCCGTTGATTTGAGCCTGCGATTGAGCGCGAGTTCGGTGGCCCGGTATGAAATTTGCCCTATGCAATTCAAATTGGAGCGGGACTGGCGCCTTCCCACCGAAGTCTCCGGACCTTTGCAGTACGGTGCAGCGATTCATCGTGTCCTGCTCGCTTATTACGAAACAGTTCGCGCCAATCGTCCGATGACGGAAGAAACGCTGCTTGATTTGTTCAAAGCGGATCTTGCCAGCGCAGGATTGCAAGATACATATCAGCATGAGTTATATGAGCAGCAGGGAATTCGTCAACTCACGGAATTTTTTGCCATCTCCCAAAACTCCAAGCCGCCGGAAGTTCTTCACACTGAAGAATGGTTTGAGATGAATTTGGGTCGAACCATGGTTACCGGAAGAATCGATCGCATAGATCGGGCAAGCGATGGCAGCGTAACCATTACGGACTATAAAACCGGGCGTCCGCAATCACAGGAAGATGCGGATGAGAGCTTGCAGCTTTCCATTTATGCCCTTGCCGCACGAGAACGCTGGGGATATCAACCGGAGCGACTCGTTCTTTACAATCTGGAAGGGAATCAGGCCGTCGTGACGCGCCGCTGCGATGGCGAGTTGGAAGATGCGCGTCTCAAGGTGCTCGAAACTGCAACCAAAGTTGCCGAAGGACGCTTTGAGCCCAAACCTGGCTTCCAGTGCCGTTTCTGCGCTTATAAGAATCTTTGCCCTGCAACCGAAAAGAAGTTTTATGAAGTCAGTACTGCCGGGCTTTCCGTTACACAAAACTGATTTTGCAACTCCAAAAACTAAGGGGACGCTTTTGGCGTCCCCGTGGTTTCTTGCTTGAAACACTTTTAGTGTTTCTTCTTGGCAGCTTTCTTTGCCTTTTTCTTGGTTGCCATTGTTCTATTCTCCCTTTCCATTTTTCATGGATGATATGCAACGGTGAATTGTTGCAACTGATTGATGTATAGAGTCATTGAAAAGTGATGTCAAGAAAAAAATGATGTGCACGACGGCTCATGACGATGTACCAAAGTCACCTGAGTTGCCTCGCGAAGAAAATTTTCTGTTATGAAATCGAAAATTGTCTGCGCTGCTTCAGAATGTTTTGACGAGAGACATCGTTCTTTGAACATCGCCATCGGAGATTTTTAGAGCGATGTCGTCGCAAAGCCGTCCGGACACAAATGGCAATTCATTCTCAAATTTCATCTTCTTCATCCCGGTTGCATCTATAATGAAGAGTTGAAAATCTTTATAGGAGCTTCATAAATGGCTGCTTTCGACGATGTTGTCATCATTTCCGGCGTACGTACTCCCGTAGGAAAATTTCAAGGAAGCCTCTCCGATCTCAGCGCTACCAAACTTGGCGCGATCGTTGTAAAAGAAGCAGTCAAGCGCGCCAACCTCAAACCCGAGCAGGTGGACGAATGCATCATGGGCAATGTTATCTCCGCTGGGCTCGGACAAAATCCGGCGCGACAGGCTGCAATCTTCGGCGGATTGTCTCCCGAAGTAGGTGCCATGACTGTAAACAAAGTTTGCGGCTCAGGATTGAAATCTGTCGCGCTTGCGGCGCAAGCAATTCAAACCGAAAACAGTTCCATCGTCGTCGCGGGCGGCATGGAATCGATGACGAACGCGCCTTACCTCATGCAAAATGCGCGCAAAGGTTTTCGTCTCGGCAATCAGCAACTCGTAGATTCGATGATCAACGACGGCCTCTGGGACATTTACAACGACTACCACATGGGCATCACTGGTGAGAATGTCGCAGGCAAGTACAACATTTCGCGCGAAGAGCAGGATGAGTTTGCGTTGAACTCGCATCGCAAAGCGCTGGCGGCGATCAAAGAGTGCCGCTTCAAGTCGCAGATCGTTCCCGTCGAACTACCCGCGAAGAAGAGAGGCGAAGCACCGGTGCTCTTTGAAAAAGACGAATCGCCGCGTGAGGACACGACCATCGAAGTGCTGCGTTCGTTGAAGCCCGCGTTCAAGAAAGATGGAACTGTCACGGCAGGCAACGCACCCGGAGTAAACGACGGAGCGGCGGCGGTGGTGGTCACGAGCGCGAGGCGGGCGAAAGAGCTAGGCGCGACTCCCATGGTTCGAATCGTGGCGCAGGCGACCAGCGGCATTGACCCGGCCTGGGTGATGATGGCTCCCGTAGGTGCGGTGCACAAAATCTGGGAAAAGACGGGATGGAAGAACGAAGACGTTGACCTCTATGAACTCAATGAAGCCTTCTCCGTGCAGGCGTTGGGCGTGATGCGCGAACTGAAGCTCGATCCCAACAAAGTCAATGTCAATGGCGGAGCGGTTGCCATTGGGCATCCCATCGGCGCCAGCGGCGCGAGAGTTCTCGTGACGCTGATCTACGAAATGATCCGCCGCGACGTCCACCGCGGAATCGCCGCGTTGTGCTTAGGTGGAGGAAATGCGGTGGCGATGGCGGTAGAGCGATAGTACGCCGTCCCTTCAACAGATAATTAGAGATGAGACGCACCGTGCGAAGGTTGCCGCTAGCCGTATTGTTGTTATGCGGCATTAGTGTCTTAGCATTCGGATCCGACAATCAAAAGGAAATTGAAAGAGGACTGAGAGAAGCATATCTCGGACATTTCCTATCTCTAAAATCGCCTTCCTACTCGGACCATTTGCGATTTAGGCCAGACGGCGCATCCGAGGATGCCATTAAACCCGCACCTTGGACGACTTTCGGCTTATTTCAGGTCACCAAGCTTTCAGTCAAGAAAGATCGAATCGAGATTGAGGGCGACCATCTGGTTATCGCCTGGCGCGCGGAGCAAACTCCGTATCTTCTGCCCTTAGTCATCGGGAAAAAACTCAAAATAACCCTAGAATCGTACGCACCTATTTCCGATACTGATCAAACAACGCAGATGTTTAAGCGCGTCTTCGATCATGGAAATATTGATAGGAGAATCGCGGCTTATTGGAAGCCAGACGCTTCAGCCATCGCTGCTTTTAGGAAACCAGGCAATACTCATGAGGAGTACGGTGTACTCGAGGGCAACCGGAAGGTCTTCGGAGTCAAAGCGGGAATCGTTTCCCCGCCGCGGCCCATGTACGACCCTGACCCGCCGTACACAGACGCTGCCAGAAAAGATAAGCTGCAAGGGATAACGGTGCTGAGGCTTGTTGTAAATGAAAATGGCCTTCCTGAGATCATTGAAATAACAAAGAACCTCGGGGACGGTCTAGATTTGGCGGCGCTCGATGCCATTTCTCAATGGCGCTTTCAACCTGCGAAAATGAATGGAACACCGATAGCAGTCTTGATAAGTGTGGAAGTCAACTTCAGACTCTATTGATCAATACTCTTCTTTATCCGCCAAAAACTCTCTTGTTCACCCATCACTCTCTTGCTGTTCATCCATCACATTTTCACAGGCCCATCCTTGGGTATGGTGGAAGGCTTAACCACTTCATCCAGGCAAATGTGTGCTCTATAAGACCCTCAGCGCGGCGGTTTACGGCATTGATGCCAACATCATCGAGGTCGAGGTGGATGTGTCGGGTATCAAGACCAACGAGGAGCACTTTCACACCGTGGGCCTGCCCGACGCGGCGGTGCGCGAGAGCCGCGACCGGGTACGCTCGGCGCTGAAAAACTGCGGATACGACATTCCGCCCACCCACATCACCATCAACCTCGCCCCGGCTGATATCAAGAAAGAAGGCTCGGGATTCGATCTGCCCATGGCGCTGGGAATTCTGGGCGCATACGGCGGCCTGAACAAAAAAGAAGTCCCGGA
>Ga0070734_10001735_pt1 | contig 29906 bp, 26 predicted proteins | sample Coa_R1_8_FD_66444 | JGI IMG/M metagenome (GOLD analysis project Ga0070734, IMG submission 66444) | Surface soil microbial communities from Centralia Pennsylvania, which are recovering from an underground coalmine fire - Coalmine... | ecosystem: Environmental > Terrestrial > Soil > Unclassified ... | reverse complement strand
CCGCTCGACCGCGGGGCGCTCGCGCCTGACGGCGAGGCGCTGGCGCGGGCGCTGCTCGACCGGGCGCTGCGCGCGCGCCTCATGACCGTCACCCGGGTGGGACCGGCCGGCGCCGATCGGATCAACGCGCTCCTCGCCCGCCGGGCGGCCGACGCGCTGGGCGAGGCGGACCGCGCCGAGCTGGCCCCCGGGACGCCCGTGATGATGGTCGAGAACGACTACGACCGCGGCCTCATGAACGGCGACCAGGGGATCATCCTGCGCGTCCGCGCCGCCGCCGGGGCGCCCCCCGCCGAGATGGCGGCCTTCCCGCACAGCCGGCAAGGTCAGCAAGGTCAGGAAGACGGAAAGCTCGCGCTCTACCCGGTGGCCACCCTGCGGGGCCTCCTCGAGGTCGCCTACGCCACGACGGTCCACAAGGCCCAGGGGAGCGAGGTCGACCACGCCGCGCTGATCCTGCCCGAGCTCGACCTGCCGCTGGTCTCGCGCGAGCTCATCTACACGGCGGTCACCCGCGCGCGCCGGTCGATGGTCGTCGTCGGGCGCCGCGAGCTGGTCGAGGCGGCCGTGGCCCGGCCGCTGGGGCGGGCCTCGGGGCTCGGCGAGCGGCTGGCGGCGCGCGGCGCGCTGGGACCGTCCAGCCCGCCTGCGGACGGCGCCATCGACGAACGGTAACCGTCGAACCCCGAGAAGGGTTCCTCACCTCCCGCGACGGGATCTGTCCAGCCAAGCTGGCCGGCCCCCACGCGGTAACCGCACCCGGCTGAGCGGATTACTCCGCGGTAACGGATGGGCGCCGCGGCGGGGGCAAGTGCCCCAAACGCGCAGCGCAGCAGGCGGCACCTGCCTTGCACATGCTCACGCTCGTGCGACTGCGGTCTTCGTCCGGCAGAGATCTCTAGCGGAGGGGGAAACGGACATGGGTGGTGCCGTCGAAACGAACACGCCGAGTGACGATCCGTTCGATCACGAGCAGAGGTTCTTGCTCTCGCGCTCCGAGATGCGGCGCTTCTTGCAGACGATCGCGGCCCGCGCGGCCATCGAGATCTACGACCCGGCGCGGCCGATCTCCTATACCCGGACGACGTATTTCGACACCAACGAGCTCGACTACTTCCGCTCGGGCGACGGCTCGCCCGCGCGCCGCCTGCGGGTGCGCGAGTACGCCGTGGCCGCCAACCCCACCGAGGCGCCGGTGCTCTCGGGCGTGGCGTTCATCGAGCTCAAGGAGCACGAGGGCTCGGCGCGGCGGAAGGTGCGCCTGGCCGCCACCCCCGCGGAGATCGCGCGCCTGATCGACGATCGCGGCGGCGCCCCCGCCGAGCCGCCGGTGGCCGACGCGAGCCCGGCGCTGGCCACGATCGCCCGCGAGCTGGCGCTGCCGACGATGACGGCGCGCCTGGCGACCTGGTACCGGCGCCTCTGCCTGACCGGCGACGCCCGCCGCGTCCGCATCACGGTCGACGAGAACCTGACCTTCTGCCGCCCCCAGCCGATCGGCAAGCCGGGCGCGCTGGCGGCGCCGCGCTCGCGCGAGGTGGTGGCGGCGTTCCCCGCCCGGGTCCTCGAGATCAAGCACAGCGGCGAGATGCCGGTCTGGCTGGTTCCGGCGCTCGAATCGCTGCAGCCCGCGCGCGCCTTCTCCAAGTTCCAGATGGGGATGACCGCGCTGGGAAATGATCCCCTACCGCACGAGCCGGCCCCCTCCCCGACCGACGAAGAACCGCCGTCGCCGGTCTTCGCCCTCCGATCATTCGTCGCCGCGTGAGGGTGGAGAGAGCGATGTTCGTCGTCTTCGAGGGGATCGACGGCAGCGGCAAGACAACGATCTCCAACCGGGTCGCCAAGGCCTTGCGGGAGCGCGGCCTGGCCGTCGAGCACCTGCGCGAGGAGGGGGCCTTCGCCTCCAAGGTGACGCAGGGGATCCGCGACTTCTGCCGCGACGCCCGCAACATGGCGCTCACGCCGCGCGCCGAGCTGATGCTCTACCTCGCGCGTGAGGTCCAGCTGGGCGACGAGGTCCTGCGCCCCGCGCTGGCGCGCGCCGACGTCGTCATCGCCGACCGCTACTTCTACACCGCCGAGGTGCTGGCCCAGGCGCGGGATCTTCCGCCCGAGGAGACGGCGCCGCTGGTCGCCGCCGCCGCGGGCGGCCTCTGGCCCGATCTGGCGTTCCTCATCGACGTCGATCCGTCGGTGGCCCGGGGGCGGCGCAAGGTGGCCAAGATCCTCTCGCCCGACCGCAAGCCGGCCTCGCGCAAGGGGCTGACCGGAAGCGGACTGCAGCTCCGGCTCCGGGCGGCCTACCGGGCGCTCGCCGGCCGCGATCCCTCGCGCTGGATCGTGGTCGAGAACACCGACGGCGACCTCGAGACCATCGTCGCCGTGCTGGTCGAGACGATCGTCCGCTCGAGCGAGGAACGCGAACGGACGATGACCGACGCGCGCGCGCGGCTGGCCGCCGCGGCGCCGGCCTTCGTGCCGCCGCCCGTCGACGGTGTCCGGAGCGCGCTGGCGGCGTTCCTCGGCTGGGTCGACCGGCGCGCGCAGCACGAGCCGGCGCTGGCGGCCTACGTGCTGGCGGGCACCACCGGGCCGGGGATCGACCAACGGCGGCAGGCGCTGTCGGTGGCCGCGCCGCGGGTGGTGGCGCGCGGGTTGCGCGGCCTGTCCGACGCCACCTCCTGGCTGCTGCGGCGTCAGCTCATCGAGATCGCCCCCGCCGAGGTGGCCGCCTCGCTGACCGACGTGGCCGCCGAAGCGAACGAGGCCTGGGCCATGCGCGAGCTCCTGGCCGACGTGGCGCCGGCCGAGGTCGCCGCCAGCCTCGACGGGCTGGACGACGAGACGGCCTGGGCGCTGCGCAACGAGCTGTTTCCGCGCGTCCCCGAGTCGGTCCTGGCGTCGCTCGCGCTGCTCGACGTCCCGCGCGCCTGGGCGCTGCGCGAGCGCTGGCTCGCCCTGCGCGGCGGGCCGGCCCGCGCGACGAGCAACTACTTCCGCGCGCGCGCGCTGGCCCGCTCGGTGACCGGCCTCGACGGCCCGGAGGCCTGGAAGATGCGCAAGGCGGCGCGCGACACCGCCCCGGTGTCGGCCATCGTCTCGCTCAAGGGGGTGATGAGCGACAAGGCCTGGCTCTGGCGCGAGCGAGCCATCGGGCGGGCCCCCAAGGCGGCGCTGGCGACGGTTTCCGGCATGGACGACGCCCGCGCCTGGGCCATGCGCGCCTCGACCGCCCTGCGCTGCCGGGAGGCGCTCGACTCGATGATCGGGCTCGATCACCCGCTCGGGTGGGAGATCCGCGAGGCCTGCCTGGAGATCTGGCCACCGAGCGTCATCAAGAGCCTGGGCGTGCTGGTGAGCGGCGCGCGGGGGCAGGCCCTGCTCGAGCAGGCGCTGGCGCAGTTCTCCGATCAGATCTCGCTGCTCAAGCAGGCGGCCATCATCGCCACCGGCGCCAACCTGATGCGGTCGGTGATGGCGGCCTGACCATGCCGGGCCTCGATCTCAACGACACGTTCGGCCTCGACACGCTGGGGGCGGCCCGGTTCGAGGTCGTCCTCTGCCGGTTGGTGATCGCCGCGGCGCTGGGCGCCTTCCTGGGGTTCCGCCCCTGGCGGCGCCTGCTGACCACCGCGCTGCCGCCGGCGCGCGAGGTGGCCCAGGCGCAGACGCTGATCGCCGTCTCGGGCGCGCTCATGGTGGTGGTCATCGGCCACAGCACGGCGCGCGCCTTCGGCCTGGTGGGCCTGGGCGGGTTCATCCGGTTCCGCTCGGGGATCAAGGACACGCGCGACGCGGCCGTGATGTTCGTGATGATCGGGATCGGCATGGCCTGCGGCCTGGGGGCCGTCCCCATGGCGCTGATGGCCACGCTGTTCGCCGGGATCGTGCTGGCCGTCTTCGACGCCGGCCGCCGGGCGCGCCTGCGCCTCGTGCGCGTGTCGGTGCAGGTCGACGACCCGCGCGCGGCGTGGGAGCTGATCAAGCCGGCTTTCCCTGGAGCGCGCGTGCTGGACCTCCCCGTCGGCGGGACCGGTCCGGGGAAGATGGTGATGGAGACGGTCCTGGGCGAGACGATGGACGCCGCCGGGGTGATCCGCCTCCTCGGCGAGGCCCAGATCGCCGGGGTGCACGCCGTCTCGATCGACGAGGGGAAGAACGGACAGGCCGCCGCGTAGCGCGGGGCCTCGGGACACGGTGGAAACGGGGAGGGAGCAAGTCATGCGTATCTTGGTGAAGATCGTTCCTTGGGCCGCGCTGGCGATGCTCGCCGGCGCGGGGTGTGGCAGCAGCGGCAACGGACAGACGGGTTCGGGCGGCACGACGGGCAGCCTGGCCGCCGACGGCGCCGTCCCCCTCATGACCAGCGGGCCCTATCAGCCGCTGGCCGTGGGGGCCACCTGGGTCTACAACGTCACCGACACCGGCGTCGCCTACGTGAAGAACAGCAGCGTCCTCAGCTACGAGGACATCGGGGGCATGGACGCCGGCACCATGGGCTACAAGGTCAGCGAGACGATCAAGTCCAGCACGCAGCTGACCTGGTACGCGCCGACCGCCACCGACGTGCGCCGCTACCACGATCAGCAGATCGACTCCAGCGGGCAGATGTCGAGCGAGGACTGGTACAGCCCCTACGACCTGCGCGTCGACGAGTCGCCCGACCACCTGACGGCGGGGGCGGCCTGGACGCTGAGCTACATGGACGCGCACACCTCGGCCAAGAAGGCGGCCGCCACGACCACCATCACCGAGAACTGGACCACCGACGCGGTGAACGAGGTGGTCACCGTCCCGGCCGGCACCTTCAGCGCGCTCAAGATCACCCGCACCAACACCGCCGATGGCACCGCCAAGAGCCAGTGGTTCGTCCAGGGGGTCGGCAAGATCCGCGAATCGAACACCACCGGCCACCTGGAGGAGCTGACCAGCTACATGATCCCGGCCGGCGGCTGACCGGCTGTCCCTCGGGCGGGCCCCTAGGGCGCCGCGCCGTCGAGGACCTCTTCCACCCGGCGCGCCAGCTGGTCGAGGGAGTACGGCTTGGCCAGGAACTCGATCCCGGTCTTGAGGACGCCGCGCTCGACGATGAAGTCCTCGGTGTAGCCGGAGACGAACAGCACCCGCACGCCCGGGAGCAGGTCGGCGACCCGGGTCGCCAGCACGCTCCCGTTCATGCCGGGCATGATGACGTCGGTGATGAGCAGCTGCGGCGCCGGGCGCAGCGTCGGCAGCTCGCGCAGCGCGTCCGCCCCGCTGCCGAAGGCGTGGACCCGGTAGCCGAGGCTGGTCAGCGAATCGTTGGCCAGGCGGCGGACCTGGGGCGCGTCCTCGACCAGGAGGATCGTCGTGCCCGACCGCCCCGGCGCCACCGGCGCCCGCGGCGCCGGCCGCTGCGGGGCGCCGTGCGCCGCCGGCAGGTAGATCTTGAACGTGGTCCCCGCGCCGAGCTCCGAGTGGACCTCGATGCGCCCGCCGTTCTGCTGGACGGCGCCGTACACCATGGGCAGGCCCAGGCCCGTGCCCCGCCCCGGCCCCTTGGTGGTGAAGAACGGCTCGAACAGGTGCGCGCGCACCTCGCCGCTCATCCCGGCGCCCTCGTCCGACACCGAGAGGAGCACGTAGGGGCGCGCGCCCCAGAAGCCCCGGGGCGCCTCGCGGCCGCCGTCGACCCAGACGTTGGAGGTCTCGATGGTCAGCTGGCCGCCGGTCGGCATGGCGTCGCGCGCGTTGACCGCCAGGTTGATCAGGATCTGCTCGACCTGGCCCGGGTCGAAGGAGATCGAGGTCAGCTCGTCGGCGCAGACGACCTGCAGCTGGATGTCCTCGCCGATGAGCCGCAGGATCATCTTCTCGGTGCGCCGGATGACCTCGTTCAGGTCGAGGACCTTGGGGGCGATGATCTCCTTGCGCGAGAACGCCAGCAGCTGGCGGGTCAGCGCCGCCGCGGACTGGGTCGCCTCGACCACCTCGGCCAGCCGCTCGCGCGTCGCGTGGGTGGGCGGCAGCGGCTGCAAGCTGTAGTCGATCCCCGCGGAGATGACGGTCAGGAGGTTGTTGAAGTCGTGCGCGATCCCGCCCGCCAGCCTGCCGATCGACTCCATCTTCTGGGCGTGCAGCAGCTGCTCCTCGAGCCGCTTTCGATCGGTGACGTCCGAGAAGGTCACCAGCACCTGCGCCAGGGCGCCGTTGGGGTCGCACACCGCCTCGGCGGTGATCTCCAGGTAGAAGCGCGACCCGTCACAGCGGGTCGCCTCGGTCTCCACCTTCTGGAGCTGGTTGTCGCGCAGCTGCGTCAGCGCGACGGCCGGCTCGTCGGTCGTCTTCCACAGGTCGAACAGCGAACGGCCGGCCAGCTCCTCGCCGGCAGAGTAGCCCCACAGGCGCTGGACCGCCGCGTTGGCGAACGTCAGCGTGCCGTTCGGATCGGCGATGGCGATCGCCTGCGCGCTCGAGCTGAGCACGGTGTCGAGGACGCGCAGGCGCTCCTCGGCGATCCGGCGATCGGTGACGTCCTGCACCGCGCCGATGGTGCGCAGCGGGCCGGCCGGTCCGGGCAACGGCCGGAAGGTGGTCCGCGAGCGCATCTGCAGCCAGCGCACCCGCCCCTGGCGATCGACGATGCGGTGCTCGAGGTCGAAGCTGCCGTCGCCCGCGGGATCGTGGGCCCGCTGGAGCTCCGTCACGACCCGCTCCATGTCCTCGGGATAGACCTGCGAGACGATCTTGGGGAGCGTCGCCGGCTCGTCCGCCTCCCAGCCGTACATCCGACGGAGCTCGAGCGACCAAAAGATCTGATCGGTCTCGTGATCGTGGTCGAAGATCCCGATGTTCCCGACGCGGATGGCCTGCCGCAACCGCTGATCGTCGTCTTGCATTGAGCAGTGTCTCCCTCCGGAGTCCGACTGTTCGCCACAAACGGCGCGGGTCGATTGTCACATTGTTCCAGATCCGGAGCTACATAAAATCAGTAGCGTTCGGCGCCGAATCAGCTCACGGTGCTCAGGGCTGCTCAGCCCGCGCTCAGGCGAGCCCGTAATCCGCGATCTTCTTGGCGATCGTCGGGTACGACACGCCGAGCAGGCGGGCCACCGCGGTCCGGTTGCCGCCCGCGAAGGCGAGCAGCCGCGCGATGTAGGCGCGCTCCAGCCCCTCGAGGTCGGGCGGCTTGCCGGCGGGGTCGACGTCGATGGAGAAGAACGACGCGGGGGCCGGCGTCGTGCCGGTGCGCGACGGCCCCGAGAGGACGATGCAGTCGTCGTCGATCACCTCGCGGGTCGAGAGGATGACGGCCCGCTCGATGACGTTGCGCAGCTCGCGCACGTTCCCCGGGTAGTCGTAGCCGAGCAGCAGCCGCTCGGTCGAGGCGGCGAAGCGAACCGCCGGCTTGCGCATCCGGGTGGCGAACCGGGTGAGGAAGTGACCCGCCAGCGGCAGGATGTCCTCGGGGCGCTCGCGCAGCGGCGGCACCCGGATGTGGAAGACGTCGAGCCGGTGGTAGAGATCCAGCCGGAAGGCCCCCTTCTCGACCTCGTCGGCCAGCTCCTTGTTGGTGGCGGCCACGACGCGGACGTTGATCGACAGGTCGCGGGTCCCGCCCAGCCGCCGGAAGGTCATCTCCTCCAGGACCTTCAGCAGCTTGGCCTGGGTGGCCACCGGCATCTCGCCGACCTCGTCGAGCAGCAGCGTGCCGCCGTCGGCCTCCTCGAACAGGCCCCGCTTCTGGGCCTTGGCGTCGGTGAAGGCGCCGCGCTCGTGCCCGAACAGCTCGCTCTCCAGCAGGCTCTCGGGCACCGAGGCGCAGTTGATCTCCACGAAGGGCCCGTCCTTGCGCCCCACCGTCCGCCGGGCGATGAGGTCGGCGATGAGCTCCTTGCCGGTCCCCGACTCGCCCTGGATGAGGACGGTCGTGTCGGGCGCCTCGGCCACCTTGTCGACCATGTCGATCACCTTCTGCATCGCCGCCGAGGCGCCGACCACGAAGTCGCCCATGGCCGCCTGCGCGCGGCCGGCCAGCTGGCGCACCTGCGCGCGCAGCCGCTGCGCCTCGATCGCCTTGCGCACGGTGACCACGAACTCGGGCAGCTGCAGCGGCTTCGACAGGTAGTCGAAGGCGCCCAGCTTGAGCGCCTGCACGGCGCTGGCCACGTCGGCGTAGGCCGTGGCGATCACCACCAGGGTGTCGAGGCTGCGCTCGCGCACCTCGCGCGACATCGCCTCGAGCACGGCGATCCCGTCGGTGTCGGGCAGGTGCCGGTCGAGGATCACCAGGTCGGGCGGCTCGCGCTGGAAGGCGGCCAGCCCGGCCTTGCCGTTTCCGGCGGTGGCCACCACGAACCCCTCCGCCGACAGCGCCTCCTCGGCCACGATGCGGAACGTCTTCTCGTCGTCGATGACCAGAACGGTTGGTTTCATGTCCTCACCTCCACGCCGACCGCCGGCGACTCACGCTCGATCTCGCCGTCGACGGGCAGCCGCACCCGAAACAGCGCCCCGCCCAGCGTCGAGGTGCCGCCCTCGATCGTCCCCCCGTGGGCCTCGACGAAGCGGCGCGAGGTGGGGAGACCCAGCCCGGTGCCGTTGGGCTTGGTGGTGAAGAACGGCTCGAACAGGTGCGCGCGCGCCTCCGCCGACAACCCCGGGCCGTCGTCGGCCACCTCGATCGTCGCCTCGCCGTCGCGCGCCGCCACCGCGACCGTCACCGCCCTCCCCGCCTCGACGGCGTTCTTGATCAGGTTCACCATCACCCCCTGGATCTTGTGGGCGTCGCAGCGGACCGGCAGCGTCGGCGGCGCGTTCACCGTCAGCCTCACGTCCCGGTCGGCCACCAGATCGCTCACCGCCTCGGCCGCGCGCGCCACCACCGCCGCCAGGTCGGCCGGCGCGCGGTCGATGCGCGGCGAGCGCGAGAACGAGAGCAGCGAGTCGACCACGTCGCGCAGGCGCGCGATCTCACCCACCACCTGCGGCCGCAGCCGCGCCACCCGCGCCTGGTTGGCGGGGTCCTGCGCGATGAGCTCGACGGCCATCCCCAGGCCGTTGAGCGCGTTCTTCAGCTCGTGTGCGATGGCGGCCGAGGTCTTGCCCATGGCGGCGAATCGCTCGGCCTCGACCAGCGCCGCCTGGGTGGCCACCAGCTCCTGGGTGCGGTCGCGCACCCGCTGCTCGAGCAGGCCGGCCGCCTCACGCAGCTCGTGGTCGCGCTTCTGGATCGACTGCTCCATCTGCTCGAACGCACCCAGCAAGGTCGAGATCTCCTCGGTCCCCGCGGGGCGCGGCGTGGCCGCCGCCGGCACGCGCTCGCCGCGCGCGATCCGGATGGCGCCGTCGGCCAGCGCCTGCAACGGGCGCGTCAGGTAGGTCGACAGCAGCACCCCCGCCAGCGTCGCCACGATGATGCCCAGGAGCAGGATGCCGCCCAGCGTCGCCCCCTGCTGCTCGATGTTGGCGGTCAGCGTCCGCCAGGGCCAGGAGAAGACCACCGCGTAGCGCGTCCCGCCGCCGACCGGCGCGTAGGCGAACAGCGCCTTCTGCCCGTTGGCCTCGCCGACCAGCGTCCCGCTGGCGCCGTGCGAGGCGGCGGCGATCGCCTCCGCCCAGCTCGAGCCGCCCATCACGCGCGGGCGCCCCGGCGGGTAGATCACCCGCCCGGGGGCCCCGAAGTCGGCGTCCTCGTCGATCAGCACGGCGTCGGTGTCGCGCGGCAGGTTCTCGCGAAAGGTGGGCGAGATGAGGTTGTCCTCGGCCAGCGCGATCACGCCGACCAGCGCGCCGACGAAGCGGCCGCCGCGCACCACCGGCTGCACGATCTTCAACGTCTGCCCCAGCGCGGGCTCGTCGGTGATCCGGAACAGCGGCCCTTGCTCGCCGCCCCGCACGGCCTCGAACCACGGCCGGTCGCCGAACGACTCGCCGCGGAATGCCGAGCCGTTCGGCACCGAGCGGACGCAGCGGCCGGCGCGGTCGAGCAGCAGCACGGCCGTGTTGTAGAGCACCGAGTGCGCGTGCGCGCCGGCCAGGATCTGCTCCTCCTGCAGGAGATCGGGATCGGTCGGGTTCATCTCCGGCAGCAGCGCCAGCCGCTTGAGCTCGTCCTCGAGGATCTCGAAGTTGTCGCGCAGCGCGAAGGCCCGGTTCTCGGCGAACAGCTGGTACTCGGTGGTCAGCTCGCGCCGCATCGTGCGCGCCGACTGGTAGATGGTGGTCCCGCCCGCCAGCCCGATCGACACGACCAGCAGCGACGTCAGGACCAGCGAGAGCTCTGTCCGGAGAGTCAGAACTGGAACGCTAGCACCGCTGGCGCGGTTTTACACACCTTGCTCCCCCCCGAAACCACTTCTTGATGAGCCTCGCGCTAGCTTGCCAGCTGAAGGAGGTAGCGATGATGTCCACCTTGGCGCGGCGTTTGGAGGGTGCGGAGAGTGATCGCAGACTTGCGAGCGGCGCGGTGTTCGCGGCGAAGATGGTCGGCGTCGGCCTCGGGGCCGGGCTGTTGCTGGTCGTCTGTCAGTTCCTGCTCGACGCCTGGTTCCGCGCGATCCGATGAACGCACGGCGTGTCCGGCGTCACTCACCGCGCCCGGAGGGTGACAGCGGCCGGTAGAAGACGGCGGTGCCGCCCAGCCCGCCGCGGAGGAGCAGCACATAGCCGGGGATCTCCCCGGCGCGCACCCACCCGAGCCGCGCCGCCGGCGTCGATTGTCAGGTCGGCCAGCTCGTCGATCTGACGCTGGTCGACGCGCGCGAGCCGCCGCGCCGAGCCTCCGTCCCTCGCCCTCCGCCCCTCTCCACTCTCAACTTATGCCAGAGGGGGTGGATTGCGGCAAGCCCCGGGTCATGGTGCAGGGTCGCCGATCATGACGAATCATGGCGTGGTGATCGCTGGAGGCGGCCCGACGGGGCTGATGCTGGCGGGCGAGCTGGCGCTGGCGCGGGTCGACGTCGCCGTCGTCGAGCGGCGCGACACGCAGGAGCTGGCCGGCTCGCGCGCGGGCGGCCTGCACGCCCGCACCATCGAGGTGCTCGACCAGCGCGGAATCGCCGAGCGCTTCCTGTCGCAAGGGAAGACCGCGCAGGTCGCGGGGCTGGCGATGATCCCGCTCGACATCAGCGACTTCCCGACGCGGCACCCGTACGGGCTCGGGCTGTGGCAGAACCACATCGAGCGAATCCTCGCCGCCTGGGTCGGCGAGCTGGCGGTCCCGATCTACCGCGGGCGCGAGGTGACCGGGTTCGCCCAGGACACCGCCGGCGTCGAGGTGACGCTCGACGACGGCCGCTCGCTGCGGGCGCAGTATCTCGTCGGGTGCGACGGCGGCCGGAGCCTGGTCCGCAAGAAGGCGGGCATCGACTTCCCGGGGTGGGACCCGTCCGTCAGCTACCTCATCGCCGAGATGTCGATGTCCGGCGAGCCGGAGCTGGGCGTCCGCCGCGGACCCAAGGGGGTCAACGGCCTGGGCAGGCTGGAGGACGGCAAGCGTGTCCGCGCGGTGCTCGTCGAGGACGACGTCCGGCAGGGCGAGCCGACGCTGGACGAGCTCCGTGGGGCGCTGGTCGCCGTGTACGGCAGCGACTACGGCGTCCACGACGTCACCTGGCTCTCGCGCTTCACCGACATGACCCGGCAGGCGGCCGCCTACCGCGCCGGGCGCGTGCTCCTGGCCGGCGACGCGGCGCACCTGCACTCGCCGGCCGGCGGCCAGGGACTGAACATCGGCGTCCAGGACGCCGTGAACCTGGGCTGGAAGCTGGCGCAGGTGGTGCGCGGCACGTCGCCCGAGAGCTTGCTGGACACGTACCACGCCGAGCGGCACCCGATCGCCGCGCGCGTCCTCAAGATGACGATGACGGCGACGGCGCTCAATCGCGACGACGACCGGACGAAGGCCCTGCGCGAGACCGTCGCCGACCTGCTGTCGATGGACGAGCCGCGAAAGCGCTACGCCGGGATGATGTCCGGCCTGGACGTCCACTACGACCTCGGCCCGGGTCACCCTCTGCTGGGGCGCCGCCTGCCCGATCTCGACCTCGAGACCGCGGCCGGCCCGCGGCGGGCGTTCTCGTGGCTGCACGACGCCCGACCGGTGCTGCTCGACCTCGCTGCGCCGGCGAGCGCGCCCGCGATGCTGGACGCCGCGCCCTGGACGGACCGGGTGCAGCGGGTCGAGGCCCGATACGCCGGCGCCTGGGAGCTCCCGGTGCTCGGCGCGGTCGCCGCTCCCACGGCCGTCCTCATCCGACCCGACGGATATGTCGCCTGGGTCGGCGAGGGCGCCAACGGGGGCCTGCGCGAGGCCCTGACCACCTGGTTCGGCGCGCCGTCCGCCGCGGTATAATCAACCCTTCGCTTATCGCTTGGGAGGTTAGAGATGCGCGCAGCGGGGTTGGCAGTGGCCTCGGTCGTCGTCGTGCTGGGAGGGTGCAAGGGGCTCCCGCTCGGCGGTCCACGGTCGGTCGTCAGCGACGCGTCGACGAATATCGCCTTCCTCGACGCGTCGGGGCCGCTCTTCCCCCCCGACGCCTCGACGGGGCCGGTCTACGGCGCCGCCTGCTGGGAAAGCGCGCTGCCGGAGCCCGTCCAGCCGACGCAGCCCACGTCGACCGTCGCCGAGGCGTGCGCGGCGGGGGCTGCCGCGACCGCGAGCGATTGGACCTATCCGCTGAACTCGGCGGGGGCCAACGGCGACGATCGTCGCTACCTCGTGGGACGCTGGGCGGTCTGCGACCAGAGCATCTTCGGGCTGCCGGCGCACGCCGGGCTCGAGTTCGGCGCCAACGGTCGCTGGCGGATGCTGACCGTCGACGCCGACACCGGCGCGCTGGTCCCGATGGCCCGCGCGGAGACGACCTCCGGCTACTACCACCTCCTGGGGATCGGACAGCTCAACCTCGACGGCGAGCTGCCTGGCGACGGCAACCACAGCTTCATCATCACGTTCACCTCGGGGATGGCCGCGCTCAACTTCAACGACTCCGCGGGGCTGGCCGAGGTCTACGCCCGCACGACCCCCTCCCCGCTCAATGGCGCCGACAACCCGCCGCCGACGCAGTCCGAGAGCTGCTCGATGGTCGGCGACTGGGAGCTCCCGGGCCAAGTCATTACGACCAGGACGGGAACGACCACCGGTCCGCCGACGGTGTTCTCGTTCGACGCCGCCGGGAACGTGATGTTCGGCGGCGAGGACATCTGCGACGCCCCCCACTTCTTCGGGACCTACGCGCTCTCGCCAGGCATGTTCCAGCTGACCAGCAACAGCCCGGGGACCTGCGCCTGGAATTTCGCGGCCGGCTACGCGGCCGCGTTCGACGCCACCTGCGACCACGTGTCGCTGAACCCCCGGTACGACGACTGCACGGGTGGCCGGATCTACTTCAACGCCCCGAGCGTCCTGACGCGACGGCCGGCCGGCGCCTGCTGCGACGCCGGCGCGGCGGCGCCCTGACCGCCCGCTACCGCGGTTGTCGACCGGGCGCCTGGGCTGCCCAGGTCCGGTCGAAGTCGTGCGACGAGATCCAAGCCTCTCGTTCCTGCCGCGCGGCGCCGCCCTGCGGATATCGCCGTCGGACCTGGAGGACGATGGCGCGGCGGAAGGGCTCGAGCCGCGAGGCCGCGCCGGGATCGAGCTGGCGCAGGAGGAGAGACAGCTCGCCCGCTTCGATCTCCCGGCCGACCCCGAGGTAGTCGGGTACGTAGGCGACAAAGGCCCTGGCGGCACCTCCCGGGAACCGCGCTGGTGTCGCGCTCCCCAGGCCCCGGATGCTTTCCCTCAGGTCGGCGTCTCGCCCGAGGTCCATCAGGATCCGCAGACGTCGTCGAAACAGGCCCGCGTCGAACTGGCTCGCCAAGGCGGCATCCGCCAGGCACAGCGAGGCTTCGGCATCGCTCCGCGCCGCCGGCGTTCGGATGATGTGGCTCCACCCGATGGTGGCGTTCTGGTCGGCGTCGTAGAGCACCGCCTCGGCCGGATCGGACGGAGGCCCGTGGTCGATGAACTCCGGCTCGGGCGCGCACGGCGAGCGAAGACCGTCCCGCTCGAGCGCCCGCACGTACAGGGCTTGCGAGAACCAGTTGGCGGCCGCTGGGTCGCCGGGCGCGGCGCGGAACCACGCCGAGGACGCCGAAACGAACGACGCCGTCTGCCCGGGTCTACAGAGGGGAAGCAAGGCCTCCCGGCTCGAGACGGCGCCCGCCCCCGAGCCCAGGCCATCTGGCAGCGGGCACCCGGACGGCCGCGCGCCGGCGGTCGCCGGCTGGTCGGGGCGAGACGCCGCGTCTTCACCGCGCCGGCGTGAAGCCGCTGGCGCTCGAGACGCCTGGCAGCCCGAGAATGCCGCGGCCAAGAAGATCGCAACCAAGAAGAGCAGGCTCCGCGCTCCGGCGTGCGAGCCAGGGAACATCGCTCATCCTTCTCCCAGGCGTCGCCGCAGGTCGGCGACGCTCTGGCGCCAACCATCGCCCTCGCCCTCTTCCCACAGGTCGCGCAACTCGGAGTTGTCGGCCAGCACCCGGTCGACCGCCGCCGTCGCACGGCTCAGCAGGGCCGGCGGCGGGATCAGCCGGTGGGAGGCCACCCAGGCGTCGACCTTCTCGGTGTAGGCGTCCTGGTACCCGGGGCTCCCTCGCAACCGCGCGAGGACCTCGCACGCGGCGAGCGCGTTGCACGCGACGTCCTGATCCAGGTACTCGTCGCCCGCCGCCTCCAGCTCCTCCAGCGCGGATTCGACGAGCGACAGATCGTCCACGTCGTCCAGGCCATACGCCCAGTCGTTCGCCGTGTCGTTGTCGAACGCTCGTTCTCCCCAGGCACCCATGGACCCCGCCTTTCGTTCGCTTGACGATCTCGCGTTCGACACGGGCGCGCAAGCATGCCCACGGTGTGCGGGAGCAGCGCTCACTCGCGCCAGAGCAGCCAGGTGGTCACGTCATCCTCGTCGGGGCACGCCACGCCGGTCACGTCGACGCTCACCACGTTCCAGAGCCGGTACTTCATCCCGTGCAGCCTGACCGATCCCGTTTGCCCGGGCGGGACCATCGCCTCGGTATCGCCCGAGACGCGCAGGGCGCGCGCGGTCTCGTCCCCGCCGCAGGGGCTGCGATGGGATCCGACCGGCGTGCCCCAGCCGACGGTCAGCTGAGCCCCCGCGAGGTCCCTCGGACCGAATTCGTCCTGCTCGATCGCGAGCACCGGCCCCGCCTCGTCGGTCAGGAGCAGATCCGCAGTCCTTCCAGCATGGAAGGCAGAAAAGAACCGAAAGTGGACGTGCGCGCCGAGGCGCGCCCGCAGGACCGGGTATCTGACCCCCGAGAACGCGTACATGATCCGCCAGGTCTCGTTCTCGCCATCCCGCACGTCGACATAGCGCTCGGGAGAGTGCTCGCACGCGACGACGTAGCCGGGGGCGTGCGCATCTCCCGACAGCTCTCCAACCCCCACCAGCGTTCCTTCGAGCGACAGGTCGGCCTCGGTCCTCTCCCACCCCGAGCCGGGCGCGCCGAGCTGGCTCAAGCAGATCTCGAGGCGAGCGTCGTCGTTCGATCGCCAGGGCGGCTCACCGTCCTGCTCGGCCACGCGACGTCTCGCGTGGAGCAACGCGGCGACGCCCAGCGCCAGCGCCGCGGCCACCATCAGCCTGGTCCTCGTCCGTGGGCCGCGACTCATCCCTGTCGAACCGACACCACCCGCGGCATCAAGTTCCAGGCTCCGACGGTCGGGCCCCGCCTTCCTCCTCCGGCTGCACCACCTCCGACTCCGCCACGATGAAGGGCCTTTCACGCGTCACCTTGGTGATCCGACGCCGGCGCGCCCCTCTCAGGACCAGCACACGTTGCCCCGAAGGATCGACGATGAACGTCGACACGGTCCCTTCGACGCAGATCGCGTGAAGGTCAGAGGCGGTCGGCTCCTCGGTCCTCTCGTCCTTCTGAAGACCGAGCAGGAGGCGCGCGCCGACACCGTCCAGCTGGTTCATCAGCTCGATCGAGGCGCGCCTCCCGATGACGACTGGAAGCGCGGTCCCGGGGAACGCCACCAGAGTCCGGAGCGTCAGGGCCGGAAGCGGGCCGTCTTCACCCATTCACGGCCCGCGCCCGGCCAAGTCGTCGCACATGGCCCAGAACCCCGGACTCTGGACGGCCTCGCGGACCTCCCGCACCCAGAGGGAGCAGCCATAGACCAGGGCCACCCGCCGTTCATCCGCGGCGGCGAGGGCCAGAGAGTCCGGCAACCGCGCCGACCCGAGCGCCCTCAACCCACAGAGGCCGTACAGCCGAGCGCCTGGCGGCCCGAGGCGCGCCATCCGAGCAAAGGTCGCCTCCCCGCCCTCCCGAAGAGCGCGCCGCAGCTCTGCTCCGTGTGGTGAGCGACCGTCGGGATATGCCTTGACGTATCCCTCGAACAGCGTCGACCGCTGCATGGGCAGCTCCCACGCTCCCGGGTTCTCGGCCATCCAGCGTTCCTCGTCCGACGCTCCCCGGTAACCCGCTGCGTACCGCAACAACGACAGGCCCACGCCCATCGAGACCAACGTCAGCGTCGTCCCGAGAACGATCCACGGCCAGCGTCCCTTTACCCACCGCATCGGAGAGCACTCCCGCTTGCCCAACGATACCGCCGTTCCGGGCAGCGGGCGTCAAGGAAGGGCACCGTGGAAGACCTCGACGGCGACGACCCTCCCGTCCGGGCCGAAGCGCAGGCTCTCCGAGACGCGCTTGGCCTCGCCGTTTGTCTCCCGGGTGTAGACGATCGCCAGCTCGCCGGTCTCGGCGTCCCGGAGGACCCGATCCAGGGTGAACCGCAGCGAGCGCGCCCGCGACAGCGCCGCCGTCCAGTACGCCCTCAAGGCGGTCTTCCCCCTGACCGTCGCCACGCCGACGACCTCGCGGGCACGCGGGCTGGTGAGCTCGACCTCTTCGGCGAAGCTCGCCAGCAGCGCCTCGACATCGCGCGCGTTCCAGGCCGCGATCCACCCGGCCGCGAACGCCTCCGCCTGCTCGCGCGTCATCGGGGTCTCACGTGCAAGTCAGGGGCGCGTTGCGCCGCAGGCAGGTCCGCCGGTGGGGCCTCGCTCTCGGCGAGACCAGGAGGTCGCACCTGGCGTCCAGGTCCGACTGCGGCTGGCCGGCCTTCGCAAGGACGAGGTCGCTGACGGGGGTCATCGTCGCCGGGCCCTCGTCGCCGAACACGATCGCGGTCTTCCTGGACGACCCCAACAGCTCCTGCCGGAGGGTGGTCGCGTCCGGTTCCGCGTGCAGGTACGTCAACCCGCACAGCGCATACAGCTGCGCCCCGGCGCTCGGCGATTTGGCGAGCACGCGCAAGCCGTCGACGTCCCGGGCGTCGAGGATGACCAGGAAGGCCTCGGCCCCCTCCGTCACGCATCCGCTCGCGCCGACGATCGTATCGAACGTCGGGGCCGCGGCGAGCGACTGAACCAGGGCTGGACAGCGTGCCGGACGCGCCTGAGGCTCGCGCCGCGGGGTGTGGCAAGCACCGAGCCCCAGGACGACCGACAGGAGCGTCAGGCCCTTCCTGCTCGACACCCCCGGGCCTCAGCGCTTCCAGGCGGCCAGGATCTCGTCGACCCGCTTGTTCGCGGCGGCGTCGACGGCCTGGCGGGACTTGTCGGCGTCGAACCAGGCGACCGTCCGCTGGATCCCCTCGGCGAAGGGGATCTCGGCCTGCCAGCCGGGGACGAACGACTTGACCTTGGTGTTGTCGAACAGCGCGCACCAGCTCTTGTCGCCCAGCAGGCCGGCGCCCGTGTCGGGATCCAGCTTGGCGATGAACTCGCTGGGGACGTGGACCAGGTTCGGCTCGGCGCCGGCGGCGCGGCCCACCAGGCGCAGGATCTGGTCCCAGGTCAGCCACTCGTCCGAGGTGATGTGGAAGGCGTGGCCGATGGCGCGCGGGTTGCCGCACAGGCCCAGGAAGGCGCGCGCGAAGTCATCGGCGTGCGTCAGCGTCCACAGCGACGTCCCCTCGCCGTGGATGATCACCGGCAGGCCGCGGCGGATGCGATCGATGATGGTGAAGTCGGACTTGCTGACCGCCACCGGGACGATGGTGTCGTAGGTGTGCGACGGGCGCACGATGGTCATCGGGAAGCCGGTGGCGCGGTGGGCGCGCATCAGCGCCTCCTCGCAGGCGATCTTGTTGCGCGAGTACTCCCAGTAGGGGTTCGCCAGCGGCGTGGACTCGGTGATCATCGGGTGCGCCGGCGGCTTCTGGTAGGCCGACGCGCTGCTGATGAAGACGTACTGCCCGGTCGTGGCGGCCTCGGGCCCGCCCGCGAACCAGGCCAGATCGCGCTCGACGTCCGACGGCAGGAAGGCGATCCAGTTGACCACCACGTCGTAGCGGGCGCCGCGCAGCTCGGCGGGTGGCGCACCGGAGTGGATGTCGTGGTTGATGACCCGGACGCCGGCGGGGAGCGGGTGCTTGCGGCTCTTGCCGCGATTCAGGAGGTGCAGCTCGTGCCCCTTTTCGACCACCAGCCGGCTGAGCGTCGAGCTGATGTTCCCGGTACCGCCGATGAACAGGATCTTCATGCGCGGCAGTATATATTCGACCGTCATGCCTTACGACCACAGCACCGTCGAGCCCAAGTGGCAGGCCCGCTGGCGCGAAGCCGGCCTCCACAAGACCCCCACCGACCCCGGCAAGCCGAAGTACTACGCCCTGGACATGTTCCCCTACCCCTCCGGGGCCGGCCTTCACGTCGGGCACTGCGAGGGGTACACGGCGACCGACGTCATCACGCGCTGGAAGCGGATGCAGGGGTTCCGGGTGCTGCACCCGATGGGGTGGGACGCGTTCGGGCTGCCGGCCGAGAACTACGCCATCAAGCACGGCGTCCACCCGCGCGTCACGACGGCGGCGGCCATCGCCAACTTCAAGCGCCAGATCGACTCGGTCGGGTTCGCCTACGACTGGGACCGCGAGGTCGACACCACCGATCCGGGCTACGTGAAGTGGACCCAGTGGATCTTCCTCAAGCTCTACGAGCGCGGCCTGGCCGACGAGGCGGTCATCCCGATCAACTGGTGCCCCAACGACAAGACGGGCCTGGCGAACGAGGAGGTCACGCAAGGGAAGTGCGAGCGCTGCGGGACGCCCGTGGTGCGCAAGGACATGCGGCAGTGGATCCTGCGCATCACCCGCTACGCCGACCGCCTGCTGACCGACCTCGACACGCTCGACTGGCCGGCCTCGACGATGGCGATGCAGCGCAACTGGATCGGCCGCAGCGAGGGGGCCGAGGTCGTGTTCCACAGCGCCGCGCCCGTCGCCGGCAAGGAGATCCGCGTCTTCACCACCCGGCCCGACACGCTCTACGGCGCGACGTACATGGTGCTCTCTCCCGAGCACGCGCTGGTCGACGTGCTGACCACGCCCGCCCAGCGCGCCGCGGTGACCGCCTATCAGGAAGAGGCGCGCCGCAAGAGCGACCTCGAGCGGACCGATCTGGCCAAGGACAAAACGGGCGTCTTCACCGGCGCCACCGCGACGAACCCGGTCACCGGCAAGCCGATCCCGATCTGGATCGCCGACTACGTGCTGGCGAGCTACGGCACCGGCGCCATCATGGCTGTCCCGGCCCACGACGAGCGCGACTTCGCCTTCGCCAAGAAGTTCGACCTCCCGATAGTCCAGGTCATCAAGCCGAAGGACGGCGGCACGCCCGACCCGAACGCCGCCTTCACCGAGGAGGGCGTCAACGTCAACTCGGGCCCGCTCGACGGGCTGGCGACGCCGGAGGCCAAGCGGACCATCACGCGCGACCTCGAGGCGCGCGGCGTCGGCAAGGGCGCCGTCAGCTACCGCTTGCGCGACTGGGTCTTCTCGCGCCAGCGCTACTGGGGCGAGCCCATCCCGCTGGTCCACTGCGCGAAGGACGGCGTCGTCCCGGTGCCCGAGGCGCAGCTGCCGGTCACGCTGCCGGACGTCGAGCGCTACGCGCCGACCGGCACGGGCGAGTCGCCGCTGGCCGCCATCGACAGCTGGGTCAACACCACCTGCCCCAAGTGCGGCGGGCCGGCCAAGCGCGAGACCAACACCATGCCGCAGTGGGCGGGATCGTGCTGGTACTACCTGCGCTACCTCGACCCGAAGAACGCCACGCAGGCGTGGGATCCGAAGGCCGACCAGGAATGGATGTCGGTCGATCTCTACGTCGGTGGCGCCGAGCACAGCGTGCTGCACCTGCTCTACGCGCGCTTCTGGCACAAGGTCCTGTTCGACCTGGGCCTGGTGCACACCAAGGAGCCATTCCAGAAGCTGCGCCACCAGGGGACGGTGCTGTCGTACTCCTACCAGGACGGGATGGGCCGCTACCACGAGCTCTCCGAGGTCGAGATGAAGGGCGACAAGCCGGTCCTCGAGGCGACCGGCGAGCCGCTCACGATGTCGGTCGAGAAGATGGCCAAGTCGAAGATGAACGGCGTCAACCCGGACGACGTCATCCGCGAGTACGGCGCCGACGTGATGCGGCTCTACGAGATGTTCATGGGCGAGTTCGAGCTGCCGAAGCCGTGGGACCCGCGCGCCATCGAGGGGGTCAATCGGTTCCTCAAGCGCGTCTGGCGCTTCAGCGAGGAGTTCGACGCCGCCAAGGCGCCCGCCGACGACCCCAACCTGCGCCTGCGCCACAAGACCATCAAGCGCGTGACCAACGACCTCGAGCGAATGCAGTTCAACACCGCGATCGCCGGGCTGATGGAGTACGTCAACGAGCTGGGCAAGACCGGCGCCACGCGTGACGACCTGCTGACGCTGGTCAAGCTGGTCGGCCCCTACGCCCCGCACCTGGGCGACGAGTGCTGGGAGCGGCTGGGGGGGAAGGGCTTCCTCCTCGAGGCCCCGTGGCCGGTCTACGACGACGCGCTGACCGTGGACGAGCGCGTCACCGTCGGCGTCCAGGTCGACGGCAAGCTGCGCGGCAGCGTCGAGCTCGCCCGCGACGCCAGCGAGGACGACGCCCGCGACGCCGCCCTCGCCCTCTCCAACGTCGCCAAGCACCTCGAGGGGCGCGCCGTGAAGAAGTTCATCTACAAGCCCGGCCGCATCATCGGCCTCGTCACCGGCCCCGCCTGACTCCCCGCTGCGCGGGCCTCGCTCCCTTGCAGCGGGCGCCGCCCGCCGGAGCGAGGCGTCCCCCGCTAGAACCGGAGGGTGAGCGTCGGCCCCGGCGCCAGCGCGTGGAACGGGACCACCGGCTCGGGGGGCGGCAGGCCGAGGCCCTGTCGCAGGTCGGCGTTGAACCGGTGGGTCGCCTGGGGGGCCAGCACCAGGCCCGAGACGCGCGAGAGGACGTAGACCACGGCGGCTGTCGCCAGCAGCGAGATGGCGGCGCCCTGCTCGAGGTCCTGGAAGGCGCGGTTCACCCCGGACTCCTGCTGGTGGTCGAGGTGGATGAGCCAGAACACGGCGCCGACCCCGGCCCCGGCGGCGACGGCGCTGGTGATGGCCAGCGCCAGCCCCGCGTCGGCGTCGCGGGCGTAGAACGCGCCCACGCCGGCGACCGGCGACAGCGCCTCCAGCGTGACCGCCAGCGCAGTGCTCTTCCTCTGCGCGTCGTACGCTTGCTGCGCCGGCAGCGGCGGCGGCGCGGACGCGGCCGGCGCCTCCTGCGCGCGGGCGACGGACGACAGCGCGAGCAAGCAGGCCAGCGCCGCGAAGATCCGCACGCCCGGACCTTACACCGGGCCGCGCACCGGCGCCCGCCTCAGTTCATCGAGGCCCGCTGCTCGATCAGGAACTTGTCGAGGTGGTGCAACGTGACGAACCCGGCGCGCGGGAACTCCAGGTTCACGATCACGTAGGCCGTCACCGACATGATCGCGGCGAACATCAACATGTGAAGGTAGCTCGGGTGGCCGCGCCGCTTGGCCATCCCGATCCCCGCGAAGAAGGCGCAGACCAGCGACAGGCTGAGCAGCAGGATGAAGATCGCCCCCGGCACGTGCGTCCGCAGCGCCGCGTAGCGTGCCGTCGCCACGTCGAACATCTCGTTGAGGCTCGGCAGCACGAGCATCGTCGCGCCGCGCGGATCGGACGCCCGCCCGCTGGCCGCCACGGCGTTGCTCCAGATCCGATCCTGAAGGCCGTCGGCCTGCTGCCGCTCGGCCCGCGCCGCCGCGAAGCTGGCCAGCTTGTGGTAGTAGCTGAGCCGCGCGTCGACGTACTGGCGCATCTCGTCGCGCAGCACCGCTGCGTCCTGCGGCGGCAAGAGGTCGAGCCGCTGGTAGGCGGTCCCTATCGACTGCACCTCCTGGACGATCAGCTGGCGGCGCGCGTTGAGGCGATCCTGGGCCCCGCTGAAGGTGAAGGCCACCAGCAGGCCCAGGAGCGCGTACAGCGACGCCTCGACCGCCGCCGTGCCGTCCGAGCCGGCCACGGGGTCGTTCTCCGTCCGCCGGAGCGCGTAGTGATGTCCGGCGATCTGCATGGCCATCATGCCCAGGAACAGCAGCGCCAGCACTCCGAAGAAGATCACGTTCAGCAACACCCGTCCTCCCCCGCTCCTCAACCTAAGCGCACGCTCGGGCGCCCGGCGGCCGGCCGCGCGCGCCGCGGAGAGTTTCGGGAACCCGCCGTACACCGACGGCGCACGCGGGCCCCCATATTGCCCTCGATGAGCGCACAACGGATGTCCGAGCGGGAGCGGTTGGCGGAGTCGTCGCGGCGGGATCGGCCCTGGAAGAAGTGGGGCCCCTACCTCAGCGAGCGGCAGTGGGGGACCGTGCGCGAGAACTCGACGCGCACCATCGAGGCCTGGAACGAGGTCAGCCATGACCAGGCGCGCTCGCGTGCCTACGCCAGCGGCGAGGACGGCCTGTGCGGCTTCTGCGACGATCAGATGCTGCTCTGCTTCGCGCTGGGGCTCTGGAACGGGCGCGATCCGATCCTCAAAGAGCGCCTCTTCGGGCTCACCAACAGCGAGGGGAACCACGGCGAGGACGTGAAGGAGTACTACTACTACCTCGACAGCACCCCGACCCACGCCTACGCGAAGATGCTCTACAAGTATCCGCAGGCGCCCTTCCCGTACGAGGAGCTGGTGTCGGAGAACCGGCGCCGCTCGCGCTCGGACTTCGAGTTCGAGCTGATCGACACCGGCGTCTTCGACCAGGACCGCTACTGGGACGTCTTCTTCGAGGTCGCCAAGCTCGAGCCCGAGGACATGTTCTTCCGCATCACCGCGGTCAACAACGGCCCCGAGCCGGCGACCCTGCACATGCTGCCGCAGCTGTGGTTCCGCAACACCTGGCACCGCGCCAGCGCGGCGCCGCGGCCGCTGCTCGACGCCCGCCAGCACCCGCGCGGACCGGTGGTCTGCGCCCGCCACGACTTGCTCGGGACGTCGTTCCTCTACTGCGAGGGGGCGGGCGAGCTGCTGTTCACCGACAACGAGACCAACCGCTACCGCCTGTGGGGCGAGCCGAACCCCACCGCCTTCCAGAAGGACGGCATCAACGACTACGTCGTGAACGGGCGGCGCGACGCCGTGAACCCCCACACCGAGGGGACCAAGGCGGCGGCGCACTATCTGCGCACCGTCGGCCCGGGCGAGAGCTGGTCGATCCGCCTGCGGTTGACGCCGCACGCGCCGGCCGAGCTGCCCGACCCGTTCGCCAAGTGCGCGCAGATCTTCACCGACCGGATGCGCGAGGCGGACGACTTCTACGCCGAGGTGCTCTCGCCCAAGCTCTCCGCCGACGCCAAGAACGTCGTGCGACAAGGGTACGGCGGCCTCCTGTGGACCAAGCAGGCGTACGTCTACGACGTCGACACCTGGCTGACCGAGCACGGCGTCTCGCGCGGCTCCGCGCCGCAGATCCGGAACCAGAACTGGTTCCACATGTACAGCGCCGACGTCATCTCGATGCCCGACAAGTGGGAGTACCCCTGGTTCGCCACCTGGGACCTGGCGTTCCACACCGTCGCGCTGTCGCTGATCGATCCCGACTTCGCGCGCGACCAGCTGGACCTGATGACGCTGGATCGCTACCAGCACCCCAACGGGCAGATGCCGGCCTACGAGTGGAACTTCGACGACGTGAACCCGCCCGTTCACGCCTGGGCGGCGATGTTCACCTACCGCTTCCAGAAGCACACGCTGGGCGCGGACGCGGTCCCGTTCCTCAAACGGACCTTCCACATGCTGCTGGCGAACTTCACCTGGTGGATGAACCGCAAGGACCGCGACGGGCACAACCTGTTCGAGGGGGGCTTCCTGGGCCTCGACAACATCGGCGTGTTCGATCGCAGCGCGGCGCTGCCGACCGGCGGCTACCTCGAGCAGGCCGACGGGACCGCCTGGATGGCGTTCTTTGCGCAGAACATGCTCGACATGGCCCTCGAGCTGTCGCTGCACGACCCCGCCTACGAGGGGCTGGCGGTGAAGTTCTACGAGCAGGTCATCCGCATCGCGGCCGCCACCAACCGCATCGGCGAGCGCGACGCCCTGTGGGACGAGGAGGACGGCTTCTTCTACGACGTGCTGCGCGTCCCCGGCCAGTGGTCGACGCGGCTCAAGGTGCGCTCGGTGGTCGGCCTGCTGCCGCTCTGCGCGGTGACGGTGTTCCGCCCCGAGGTGCTCGAGCGCCTGCCCAAGTTCGTCGAGCGGGCGCGCTGGTACAACGAGAACCGCCGCGACCTCTTTACCAACCTGCACCAGCCGGGGAAGCCGGGCGCCGGCGGCCGCCTGATGCTGGCCATGGTCAACGACGACAAGCTGCGCCGCGTGCTGGCGCGGATGCTCGATCCCAACGAGTTCCTGGGCGACCATGGCATCCGCTCGCTGTCGCGCTACCACCTCGACCACCCGTACATCTTCAACGCCGGGGGTCAGCAGTACGGCGTGCACTACCTGCCGGCCGAGTCCGACACCGGCATGTTCGGCGGCAACTCGAACTGGCGCGGGCCCATCTGGGCGCCGATCAACGCGCTCCTCGTCCGCGCGCTCCTGCAGATGTACAGCTACTACGGCAACGAGTTCCGCGTGGAGTGCCCCACCGGCTCGGGCCAGTACATGAACCTGTTCGAGGTCGCCCAGGAGCTCTCGAACCGTCTCGGCAGCCTCTTTCTGCTCGACGCCGCGGGGCACCGGCCGGTGTTCGGCGGGGCCAAGAAGTTCCACGATGACCCGCGCTTCCGCGACAACGTCCTGTTCTACGAGTACTTCCACGGCGACAACGGCGCCGGGCTGGGGGCCAGCCACCAGACCGGCTGGACCGCCGTCATCCCGGCGCTGATGCAGCTGTTCGCCCGGCTGACGCCGGAGATGCTGCTGGCCCCCGACGCGACGATCGCCGACGTGGCGAGCCGGCGCCCCCCCGAGCCCGAGCTTCCGGCCACGCGCGTCACGGCACCCTGACGCCCGGCGCGAGGTCGACCCAGCGCGCAAATTCGGCCCGGATTGACGTTAGTCACTGGCCCGCGAGGGCGTGGCGGCGCTAGTGTCCGGACCGAAGCGCGCGGAGGAGTATCGACATGGCCAGGCTGCTTGACTTACTTCGGGACGAACAGGGCGCCACGGCGGTCGAGTACGGACTGATCGTCGCCGCGATCGCGGGTCTGATCATCACGGTGACCTTCGTGCTCGGCAACAAGATGAACAACCTGTTCAACAACGTCCAGGTCGGGATTCCCTAGAGGCTGTCTCCCCAATAGCCGCAGGGCCGCTCAGGGAACAGGCAGGCAGGTCGAGCAGAACCACCGGGCGTTGAAGCTGTCGTAGTCGCAGGTCGCGCCGGTCGGACAATCGCTGTCGTCGAGACAGCTGTCCTGCCTGGTGTGGCAGAAATAGCCGTGTCCGCAGGGGTCGCAGTTGCACGGGGTCGGCACCCCGTTCACTGAGCAGGTCGCGCCCGCGTCCGCCGGGCAGGCGACGGTCAGGCAGGCGCACAGTTGATTGACCAGGCTGGGCGAGCAGAACCCGCCCGGTCCACAATCGCTGTCGACCCGGCAATTTCCGCCGCCGTAACAGTAGTTGGCTGCGCCGGAGCTCGCCGACTCCCGGCACAGGCAAGGCGTGTTGTCCGCGCAATCCGAGTCGCTGGCGCAGAGGTCGTAGCTGCAAGAGGGAGAGCAGTCGACGATCGGTCCGCCTTCGGAGGTGTTGCACCGCCCGTTCACGCCGTCGGTGCAGTCGCTGTCGCCGGTGCAGCCGGCCGGCTGGTCGGGCTGCGTGCAGGCGTTCGCCGTCGAGCCGGGGGCTCGCCCGCTGGGACAGACGGCCCCCTGCGCGCGGTGGTTCGCAGGGACCCGCCCCGACAGGTTGCCCGTCGAGGTCAACGAGCCGGCGTCGCAGCCGGCGCACGCCACCAGGCAAGCAACGAGCGCAATCGATCGCATCGCCCCCGGAGACGCAACAACCGTGCCCGACGCTCGGGCCCCGCCGGACGGCCCGCGCGCGGCGAGTGTCTCAGAAACCCGTCGTATCGCGGCGAATGCGGCGCGGAAATTCGAGCCGGTCAGGGGCACAGGGCCTGGCCGCCCGACGACACGTAGGCCTTCGTCTTCGAGACGAGGTATCCCCCGTCGCTGTCGGGGGTGGTCTGCGTGCCCTCGCCCGCGCCGAACGCCGCGCCGACGACGTGCGCGGCCGCCAGCTCGGTCCAGTGCGCGGGGACGGTGGTCGGCGCGGCGCTCTCGACGCCGGCCGCGTTGCCGCCGAAGAAGTAGTCGACGCGGTTGTCCTGGTAGTGGTCGGCGGTGTTGTTCTGGTTGGCGTTGCCGAGCGGCGTCTGCCAGTAGAGCGCCGGCGTCCCCAGCGCCTCGGTCAGCGCCTTGACCCAGGCGAGATCCTGCGCGTAGTCGGGGAGCTTGGTGTCGGTGGCGTCCCACCAGTTGTTCTGGCTCTCCACGATCTGGTAGTAGCCGGCGTCGCGATCGCTGGTCTCGACCGCGATGAAGTCGGCGCTCGACTGCCCGCAGGCCGCCAGGAAGGTGGCCAGCGCCTTGGCGTCGGTGGTCACGTCGGTGCTCTTGTTGGTGTTGCTGGCGATGTTCCAGGCCGAGGCGGACAGCCCGACCAGCGCGTTCGGCGCGTACTTGCGCACCATGGAGATCAGGCACTGGCCCATCCCGCCGATCGTGTTGGGGAGGCTGCCGCAGTCGGTGGGGTTGGCGCTGGCCACGGCGGCCGCCGCGGTCGCCGCGCCCGCCTGCCGGGCATATCCCCAGAAGTCGGGCTCGATGTGCAGCAGCGCCTTGTTCTGTCCGATCGCCTGCAGCAGGAACCGCCAGTCGTTGTAGTAGCGGGTCATCAGGGACGTGTTGGTCGCCGCCTGCGTCGCCTCGGCGCTCCCCTCGGTGAAGCCGGAGATGGTGTTCTTCGCCGTCTGCAGGAGCTCGTAGTAGGTGAACATCGGCACCTGGGCGTTCTTCGCCGCCGCCTGCATGAAGTAGGTCGCGTACATCCCGGGCGGCGTGTTGTAGCAACCCCACCAGATGCAGCTGGTGGTGCACACGTTGCCGCCCGCCATGCAGGAGGCGCCGCAGGCGGTGCAGGGGGTCGCCGAGTCGAACAGGCCGCCCGAGATGTAGATGTAGCGGATGTCGAACGGCGCCATCGCCGCGGTGGTGTCGGAGGTCGAGACGCCGACCAGCAGGCGGTTCTTCCCCAGCTTGCTCAGCATCGAGGCGCCGATGCAGCTCCCGCCGGCGCCCCCGCCGCCCGTCGCGCCGCCGGTCGCCTTGGCGCCGCCGCCGCCCGCAGCGCCGCCGCTCCCGGTCGCGCCGCCGCTCGCCTTGGCGCCGCCGCCGCCCGCGGCGCCCCCCTTCCCCGTCGCGCCGCCGGTCCCCGTCGCGCCGCCGGCACCGCTGCCGCCGGTCGCGCCGCCCGAGCCCGTCGTACCGCCGGTCGCGCCGCCCGAGCCCGTCGTGCCGCCCGAGCCCATCGAACCGCCCGAGGCGCTGCCGCCCTGGCCGGTGCCGCCAGTTGCCGATTCACCACCGGTCCCGCCGCTCCCCTTCCCTCCACACCCCGCCGAGCCGAGTAAGAGGACGAACGAGAGGGCGAGCGCGAGGCTCCCCACAGGACAACCGCGTCGGTGAGCCGTCATCGGACGGCCATTTTACCCCTGGCGCCGCGCGCGCCGGAAGCGCGGTCAGTGGGCCGCGGCCGAGCGCGTCACCAGCTCGGCGCGGATCTCGCCCAGCTTCGCCGTCAGCACCGCGGCATTTTCGTGGCCCACGCGGAGCAAGATCTTCTGCCCGGCCGAGCGCGCCTCGAGCGACGGATCGGCGTAGATGTAGAGGGCGCTCGGCGGGCCGCCGCCGTCGGCCGCGAACCGCCTCACGACGATCGGCTCGGAGATGGCCGGCGTCGCCAGCAGGTTGTCGATCACCTCCACCACGCGGTCGTTGAGGTACTTCCCGGGGAACCCGAGATCCTCGTACGCCGCCTGCAGGATCGGGTACAGGCGCCGGTAGAGGCCGACGGCCCGCCGCGCGTCGATCGTCTGCGCGAAGCGCACGAAGGGGGTGTAGCGCGCGGCGTTCGCCGGGCCGATCACGGTCTCGGCGCCGCGCACCTGGGCCTGGAAGTGCCCCGGCGTCGGCTTCACCGGCCACAGCGAGGCAGAGGCGTCGTCGCCGGCCAGGTTGTTCACCGTGGCCACGAACCGGCGCGCCAGCCCGTGGACCTCGATGAACTCGCGCACGTCCTTGCGCCCCAGCAGGTGGACGACCTCGTTTTCGATGAAGGCGTCGGCGCGATCGACCGGCGGCAGGTTCTCCGGCGGCTCGGGGCGCGGCAGCGGGTGCTTGATCGCCGGCGGAGGAGGCGGCGCCGCGGGGGGCGGCGTCGGGGAGAACGCCGCCCCGGGCGCCGGCATGGCCACGATTGGCGGGACCGGCCGCTGATGCCGCCACCAGAGGGCGGCGCCGGCCACGACCAGCAGGACGACGAAGGCCACACCGTACGCGCGCGTCACCCCTACGGTGTGGGCGACGAAGGGCGGCCGGTCAATCGGGACCGGCCCCGAACGCCCGGCGCGGGGTCAGGGAGTCCCGTCGCCGCCCGGCGGCTGCCGCACGCCCGGCGAGGCCTGGACGCTCGGCGGCGGCGCGGCGCTGGGCGGCGCCACCGTCGCCACCGGCGTGGTCGACACCTTCTTGTCGCGCCCGAACACCTTCTTCAGCCATGCCGCCAGCCCCGCCAGGGCCAGCACGATCGCCTTCTTGAGCGCGATCAGCAGCGCGATGATCTTGGCGCCGAACTTGGCCAGCAGGCCGACCTTGGCGACCTTCAGCGCCGCCAGCCCGGCGCCCCCCAGCACCAGCGCGGTGAGCCCGTACTCGGCCACCTTGTCCTTCTTGCCGTCGAAGTCCTGGTAGCGCGCGCCCTGCTTGTAGGTGGTCGCCGCCAGGATCGCCGCCGCCGCCGGCTTCGAGGCCTCGAGGGTCGCGGCGCTGTCGATCAGGTTGATCGCCACGAACCCCTTCCGTCCCAGCACGCGGGTGTTGAAGTTGACGGTCTCGCCCGCGCCGTCGTCGTGCTTGAGGCGGGTGCCCCACACCATGTGGTGGCGCTGGGCCTCGTAGCGCGGCGGCTCGGACCAGCCGGCCACGTGGAACGGCTTGAAGCCCCGCTTCTGCCGCTCCTCGTTGGCCTCCTCGGTGCCGTCGCGGATCTGCTTGAGCAGGTCGTCGGCGTTCAGCTTCGCCGCCTCGTCGTCCTTGACGTAGCCCTCCTCGGTGTAGCGGATGGTGATCAGCCAGTCGGCGTCCCCGCGCGCCACGACGCCCAGCAGGTTGTCGTTCCAGAAGTTGCCGTTCTTCTCCATCAGCTTCTTCGCCTGCGGCGGATCGAGATAGAGGAACCCCTCGGGCAGGGCCAGCTCCAGCTCGTGCCCGAGCTCGACCTTCGCCGGCCCTTCGATCGGCTTGAACTCGG
>Ga0070734_10001734_pt1 | contig 29953 bp, 21 predicted proteins | sample Coa_R1_8_FD_66444 | JGI IMG/M metagenome (GOLD analysis project Ga0070734, IMG submission 66444) | Surface soil microbial communities from Centralia Pennsylvania, which are recovering from an underground coalmine fire - Coalmine... | ecosystem: Environmental > Terrestrial > Soil > Unclassified ... | reverse complement strand
ACGCGGATAAGATGGTCCTCTCGCACGACGCCGCCTGTTTCAACGATTGGCTGCCCGAGCGCGATCTCCCCGCCGCGCTCCCAAATTGGCACTATCTTCATATCCACAACGACGTGATTCCGGCGCTCAAAAAGCGAGGAGTCACCGAGGATCAGGTCCGAACGATGCTGGTGGATAATCCGCGGGCTATTTTCGCAGGCTAAGTCGTTAACTTTGGAACTAACGGCGTCATAGTTCGTAGAGCCATGCCGGTATCCAACTGATACCGCGACAACTCCAGTACTAAGTCGCATTCTTCCAAAAATGAACCCGTATGCCGTCTAGTAACTGGACCCGCTATCCCATAGTCTTGATATTGAGGACATGCTTACCCGCTCCAAACAATCGCGAGGGACCTTAATCCCGTTGTACGCGCTAGGGGCCATCTTCTTCGTGCCGCTGGTAATCGGCGTCGTGCTGGTGAGCAACAGCGCCAGCCGGAACGACCACGCCAATCAAGTGAGCCGCGACGTTGCGAGCATGTACGCGCAAGGTTTGGACTTCGCGAACCCCGCCAACCAGGACATCGCGCTCAAAGTCGCTGAAGGGCTGGGCATGGACATTCGCGGCGGCCGTGGCGTCCTGATCCTCAGCCGGATTCGCGTCGTGCACTCTTCGGATTGCGCCGGACATTGCGCCAATGAAGGGTTCGCGGTCATCACCCAGCGTTTCATTATCGGAAACGCAACCCTGCGAGCGAGTTCGTTCGGCACTCCGGCTCACGTCGACGGCGGCACGGGCAACGTTCACGATTGGGCGAACGATGTCACCGCTCGCGCCGAAGATTTCCCGGCGAATCTGAAGGCAGGCGAGTCCACCTACGCCGCGGAATGCTACCTGGCGTCGCAGGAACCGCTCGGCGGCGTGTATTCCCGCGCCATGTTCTAGCAACTTGTGGGGCAGCCAATCCTGGCTGCAGCCGGCTTTCGAGCCGGCTCTTCATCCCCGCCTAAAAGGCGGCTGCAGGCTAGAAAGCCCGCCCCACCGTGGTACAACATTCTTTTATGGCATTCGTGAAAGTAGGATCTCTCGCCGCGCTGCCGCCTGGCTCGGTGACCGAAGTCATCATCGGCGATGACAGCTTTGCAATTTGCAATCAGAACGGCGAACTCCATGCACTCTGGGGAATCTGCCCGCACGCCGGCGGACCCATCGGGCAGGGAACTTTCGATGGCAAGCTGGTCACCTGCCCCTGGCACGAGTGGGCGTACGATTGCCAAACCGGGGAAAACGACTACGATCCGGCCGTGAAGCTCGATCGCTTCGCGGTCAAAGTGGAAGGCGACGATATTCTGCTGGATCCCGCCTCGCGTGCCTGAATTACCCGAAGTTGAAACCGTAGTCCGCACCCTCGCTCCAAAACTCACGGGCCGCAGAATCGTCGACGCAAAGTTTTCCTCGCACCACGTGGTCCGCCAGAAATTTCCCGTCCTGCGCAAGCATGTCCAGAATCAACTGGTGAAATCCGTTCACCGGCATGGCAAATTCATCGTGCTGCACCTGGACACCGGCGTCCTGACCATCCACTTAGGCATGACCGGCAAGCTGTTGATGAACACCGAACCCGGCCCTTATGCGCGCGCGGTTTTCCAGCTCGATCAAGGCTTGCTGGTCTACGATGACGTCCGCCACTTCGGACGCATCGAGTGGAGCCCTGGTTTTCTGGAGCGCGCCGAAGCGCTGGGTCCAGACGCGCTGGATATTTCGGTCGACGAATTCGCCGCGCGATTGAAGAAACGTCACGCCAGCATCAAATCGGTCTTGCTCAATCAATCCGTGTTACGCGGGATGGGCAACATCTACACGGACGAGGCACTCTTCGAAGCCCGAATCCATCCAAAAACCATCGCCTCGAAATTGACGCGGCCGCGCGTAGCGCGCCTGCATCAAGCCATGCTGGATATTCTCTCGACCGCCATTCGTCTCAAAGGCTCGTCGATTTCCGATTACGTGGATGCCGACGGCCAGCGCGGCAGCTTCCAGCAACAGCATCAGGTGTACGGACGAGCGGGCGATCCGTGCCCTACCTGCGGAACTGCGATCCGCCGGATCGTGGTGGGCCAGCGTGGGACTCACTATTGTCCGAAGTGCCAGCGGAACTGAGAATCTGATCCGCCACCTGCGCCGCCAATTTCATCGCGGCCACATCGTGCACCCGAACCATGTGCGCGCCCCCGAGGATCGCTGCAGTCACAGCGGCCGCCGTCGCGTAATCAAGTGGCGTCTGCGAGGACTGGTTCAGCTCCGCTAAGAAAGATTTGCGCGAGGGTCCAACGAGAATCGGCAAATCGAGCGATGCAAGCCCGGAGAGCTTCGCCAGAATCTCCGCGTTCTGCTCTTTGCGTTTTCCGAATCCCAGCCCCGGATCGATCGCGATACGCCCGCGCTCCATTCCGGCGTGCACCGCGCGATGCACGGATGCATCCAGATCATGCCGAATCGAGCCGATCACATCTTTGAGCGGCGGTAGCTTGGCCCACGTTTCCGGCGTCCCGCGCATATGATTCAGGATGAGCGCGGCATTATGATTCGCCGTCACGCGCGCCAGTTGTGCATCGAACGTGAGCCCGGAGGGATCGTTGATAATTTCCGCGCCATGCTCCATTGCTTTTTCCGCCACCGCGGATTTGTATGTGTCCACCGAGATCGGGATGGTCAATTTTCCATTGAGCCGCTTCAACACCGGAACCAGACGCCGCAACTCCTCGGCTTCAGCAACCCGGCTCGATCCGGGCCGCGTGGACTCCGCGCCGATGTCCAAAATATCCGCGCCCTGTTCTTCCAGTTCGATCGCGCGCGCAAAAGCGCGATCCGGATCCAGATAATTTCCGCCGTCCGAAAACGAATCGGGCGTCACGTTGAGCACGCCCACGATCAGCGTTCGCTCGCCCATCAACAACTCGCGGTCCTTCAACTTCCAAACGAAATGGCGTCTATTCATATCGCAGTGCCACAATCGGATCCAGATTCGCCGCCCGATTCGCTGGATAGTAGCCGAAGAAAACTCCCACCGAAACCGAAATCCCCACGCCCAATCCGACCCACAGCAGCGAGAGCGTCGCGGGAATGGATGGCATCAGAGTTCGCACCAGGAACGCGATCGTCGCGCCCAGCAAAATTCCGATCGCGCCGCCGGTGCACGTCAAGACCGTCGCTTCCATCAGAAATTGCAGCCGGATATCGGACTTGCGTGCCCCGATGGCCTTGCGCACACCGATTTCGCTGGTCCTTTCGGTGACGGAGATCAGCATGATGTTCATCACGCCGATGCCGCCGACCAGGAGCCCCACCGAGCTGATAATACCGGTCAAGATCACCAATGCGCCGGTAAGATTCTTCCAGAGCGCCGTGATGAAATCGGGAGAAATGATTTCGAAATCATTCTCCGCCTTGAACGGCACGTGACGCCGCCGGCGCAGTGCTTCCACCACTTCATCCTTCGCTTTCTGAACGTCGCCATTCCGCGGGACCGTGAACGCGATGGCCCACTCCTTTGTATCCGGATAATCTTTGTGAAACTTGTTCAACGGAATCATCGCAAATTGATTGATGCCACCCGCGCCGAAGAATCCCGAGTCCTTTTCAAAAACCCCGATCACTTCGAACAGCTCGCCGTTCAAACGCACCTGTTTCCCCAACGGATCGGAGTGCGGGAACAGCGAATCGGCGATATCCACTCCAAGAACCACGACAGCTCGGGAGTGATCCTCATCGTAGCGCGAAATGAAGCGGCCTTGTCCCACTGTGTACGCTGGGATGGCTTCCGAGAGCTCAGGCTCGGCCCCGCGCAGGAACACACGCTCCACGCGCTGGCCTTCGTAGCTGATGACGTTCGTCTGCCCAAAGAAAAACGCCCGTGTGCCGAACGTCGTCGCGGTGGCGATGTCCGGGCACGTCTCGCGGAGGTATGCCGCGTCCGAAAAATCCAGATATTTCCGGATACGGATTTTGAGCGGCAAACGATTCGGATCCTGCCCGGCCGGCAGGCGGCTGACAAAGTAAGTACGCGATCCGAGCGAATCCACCTTAGACTGCACGAATCGATTCAGGCCTTGGATGATGGATGCGACCGTAATCACCGACGTCACGCCGATCACTATGCCCAAAATGGTCAATCCCGACCGGACCTTGTGCGAGCGCAGCGTGTCCATCGCGACGAACAGATTTTCGACGGCTTCGTGACGCGTCATATCATTCTTTCCCCTGGCGCACGCACTCGTGCGTGCCGTGTTCGCACTCCTGCGAACACAAGCAAACGGAGAGAAAGGCGTTCACACGAGTGTGAACGCGCCACGCAAAAGTGCGTGCGCCACGCCGGTTTCATTCCGCCCTCAACGCCACCACCGGATCCAACTTCGCCGCCCGTGTTGCCGGATAGATTCCGAAAAACAACCCAATGATCGAACTGAGCACCAGCCCGAGAATCGCCACCCAAGTCTGCACGGACGCCGGAAACGACGTGAACGTCCGCAAACCGAGCGCGCACAAAAATCCGAACAGGATCCCAATCGCTCCGCCCGCCAGGCACTGCAGCACGCTTTCGGAAAGAAACTGCCGCATGATGTCCTGCTGCGTGGCGCCCATCGCGCGCCGGATTCCGATTTCCTTGGTCCGCTCCGTCACACTCACCAGCATCACGTTCATGATCACGATCCCGCCCACGATCGCCGAAATCGAGCTCACCATGATGAACACCGCGAAAAACGCCGAGCTGATGCTTTGCCAAAGCGAGATGTAGCTGTCTTTGGTCCCGATGAAAAAATCTTCCGGCGCGCTTAGCATGATGTGCCGTCGCGCGCGCAGCACCAGCCGCGCTTCATCCTGCGCATTCGTAAACGCGGGACCATCCGCCGCTTTCACCTGGATGGTGATGCTCGACCGGCTTCCCCGCATCCGCAGATACGTATTCATTGGAACGATCACAAAATTGTCCTGATCCTGCCCGAGCACGCTTCCGATGCGCTCCATCGAGCCGACGACGGTGAACTCCTGATTGTCCAGCCGGATGGTCTGGCCAATCGCATTCGCGCCTCCGAAAAGCTGCTGCGCCAAATCGTCGCCGATCAGGCACACATAAGCGGATCGCTGATCTTCGCTTTCGGTGAAATAACGGCCGCTGACTACAGTGCGCGAATCGATGTCCGCCATCGTTGCCGTGTGGCCGATGAAATTGATGTCGTTCATCTCCTTGTCGCGATACTGCGCCCGCGCGGTGCCGCTTACCGAAGCGCCCACCAACGAACAATCCGGACATCCCGCGGCGACCGCGTGCGCGTCTTCCAAATGCAGATCCTTATACTTCAGCGCCTTGATCACTTCGTTGAAATCGGTCACGACGAACGGTGTTTTGGCAATCTGGAAAACATCGGTGCCCAGGCGCGCGATCTTCTGTTCCACGTACACATTCGCGCCCTGCACGATGGTCATCACCGTGATCAGCGTCGCGACACCCATGGTCAGGCCGATGGTGGTCAACACCGCGCGCAGCTTATGCTGCCGCAATGCGTCGATGCTCTGAGCCAGGTTGTCGGAGAGATGAAGCATTTCACGGCTCGATTCTCTTCCACTTTTTTCCGACGCGAATCACCACCGGTTCCTTCACCGTATACGACAAGCTCGTCACTTTCTCGCCGTTGATCTCTACGGCCCCTGCTTTGATCTTGCGCTCGGCGTCCGTTCTTGAGTCCGCTAATCCGGCAGCGACCAAAAGTTTGGCAAGATTCGATCCAGAATCGGGCGGCAGCGAAATTGTCTCGATGTCTTGCGGCTGCTGTCCTCCGCGCACTTCGCGATCAAAATCCGTCTGCGCCTGCGCCGCTTCCTCCGCCGAATGAAAATCCGTCACAATCTGCCGCGCCAAACGCATCTTCACTTGCATCGGCTCTTCCGCTTTCAGCGCCGCGATCTCAGCCAGACTCTTATCGGTCAACAGCTCCCAGTAGCGCCACATTAGCTCGTCCGAGATCCCCATAACTTTACGGAACATCACCTTGGGAGGTTCCGTGACGCCGATGTAATTGCCCTTCGACTTCGACATCTTCTCGACGCCATCCAGCCCTTCGAGAACCGGCACCGTCGCGATGATTTGCGCGGGCTGCCCGAAATCGCGCTGGATCTCGCGCGCCACCAGCAAATTGAATTTCTGATCCGTGCCGCCCATCTCGACATCGCTTTTCAAGGCCACCGAATCGTAGGCCTGGCCGAACGGATACAGCAGCTCATGCACCGAGATCGGGATTCCTTCCTTCATCCGGTTCGCGAAATAATCGCGCTCGAGCAGCCGCGCCACAGTGTACTTCGAACACAGCTTGATGACGTCCTCGAACTTCAGCGGCTCCAGCCACTCACTGTTGAATCGGACCTCGGTTTTTTCCGGATCCAGAATCTTGAACACCTGCTGCTTGTATGTCTCTGCGTTGCGGTCGATCTCCTCGCGCGTCATCGGCGGCCGCGTGGCGTTTCGTCCCGTGGGATCGCCGATCAGTCCCGTCATATCGCCGATCAAAAAAATCACGGTGTGCCCGAGATCCTGAAAATGCTTCATTTTCCGGAGCAGCACGGTGTGTCCCAAATGCAGATCGGGCGCCGTGGGATCGAATCCCGCTTTCACCCGCAGCGGCCGTCCCGTTTTGGTGGACTGTAGAAGCCGTTCGCGTAGTTCGTCCTCGCGGATGAGTTCCGCCAACCCCTTCTTCAGGTAGTTCAACTGTTCTTCAATGGTCACTAATTTCTATGGTAGAGCAGGGGCAAGCTGCGTAATCAGCTTGGAGACGAGTGCCGGATCTTCCATCGGAATGAAATGCGAGCGATCCATGAAACAAAGATCCGTGCCGCGCTGGAAACTGGCAGCCAAATCCGGCGCAGTGGGCGATCGCGACATCACATCTCCCGGATCTGGCGCTTTGCCGGCGCGCACCACGTGCACCGGAATCTTAATTGTCGCGATCTCGGGATAAATATTCGATTCCGGCGCCGGACTGTTCTCATAAACCGACGCCTCGATCAACGGCGGACACGCCAGCACAAACTCATCGCCATCCGGCAGCAATCCGTAATCGCAATAATCACGCAGCACCGCCCGGTCCCAAAGGACGAACGGCGGACGATTCTCAAATCGCTCGAACATCTCGTCCGCGGATTTCCAGCGATTGCGCCGCTTCGAAACGAAGTGAGCTTCCGTCCATGGCCCGATGTATCCATCGCGCGGCCGGATCACCGGATCGATCAACAACAGCGAAGAGAAAGACTCCGGCCGAAGCGCCGCCCCCAGCGTGACCGCGTGGCCGCCCATCGAATGTCCCACGCCGATCGCCCCGGCTAAGTTGAGCGACCGCGCGACCGCCGCGACATCGGCGCCGAAATTCCTCCACCGATAAGGAGGCGCAGGCTTGCTGCTCCGTCCATGCCCCCGCGTATCCATCGCAAAGCAGCGCCTCCCGCCGAGCCGCGCGACGATCTGATCCCAACACCGCGCATGAAACCCCGTGGCATGGCAAAAGAAGATGGGCGGATCCTGACCAGGCCATTCAAACAGCGCAAGATCGACACCGTTCGCGGCGACTCTGCTCTCGATGGGCATTCCCATACAGTCTAGCCGCGAATTTCTTGGGCCGCAGATAAACGCCGATGGACGCGGATTGCGGAAGCGCGAGTCTTATTCGCGTTCATCCGCGTTCATTTGCGGCCAAAAACCAAAAACCTTCTGGGGCCGCGAATGAACGCGAATGAACGCGAATACTGATGGTGGTCTAACGGCTCGGTCTTGGCCATGGCTCCGTGTTGCTAATCGCTTCTTCGCGAGTCCGTCCCTAGCACATGACACCCGGCAGTTCGAGCACCTCAGCGATCCAGCGGCCGTCGTCTTCGCGATCTAAGTCGATTATTAGATTCACTCTTGCGAGAATATGTTATCCGTGTCTATCCGTGGCCAAATAAAACCCGCCCACTTCCACCCGACCGTGTGATAACATCGATTGTGCCGAAGAGATTACTGGGCGTTATACCTGCCCGGTTTGCCTCCTCTCGATTCCCTGGAAAATCACTCACCCTTATCGCCGGCAAGCCCATGCTGCAACATGTCTACGAACGGGCCAGCCAGGCGCGCTGTCTTTCTAAGGTGGTGATCGCCACCGACGACGAGCGCATCTACGACGCCGCTCGCTCCTTCGGCGCGCAAGTTCAGATGACTCGCGGCGATCATCGATCCGGCACCGATCGCGTGGCCGAAGTCGCTTCCGCCGACACCGCCGAAGTCGTAGTCAACATCCAGGGCGACGAGCCGCTGATCGATCCCACAGCGATCGACGCCGCGATTCTCGCGTTGACCTCCGATCCGCACATCCCCATGGCGACGCTCAGCAAGCGAATCGAAGATCCGCGCGAAATTGAAAATCCGAACGTCGTGAAAGTCGTCAGCGATCTGCTTGGCAACGCCATTTATTTCTCACGGTGTCCCATTCCTCACGCCGGAGAAACTCATTTCAAACACATTGGTCTATACGTATATCGGCGCGAGTTCCTGCTTGCCTATTCCGGGCTTCCGGTGGGTCCCCTCGAGCAGGCCGAGCGGCTGGAACAGTTGCGGGCGCTGGAAAATGGCTATCGCGTCCGCGTGATGGAAACCGAATATGAGTCGCTCGGCGTGGATACGCCCGAGGATCTCGAACGAGTAACGGCTCTCTTTGAACCTTCTTTGTCGAAATCGTAATCGGAAAGCTTGTTTAGTGAGGTACTGATGCCAGCAACCAAGTACATATTTGTAACGGGGGGCGTGGTTTCGTCTCTTGGTAAAGGCATTGCGGCCGCGTCCATCGGGTGCTTACTCGAAAGCCGCGGACTGCGCGTGACGTTGCAAAAATTCGATCCCTACCTAAATGTTGACCCGGGTACCATGAGCCCGTTCCAGCACGGCGAGGTCTACGTCACCGACGACGGCGCGGAAACGGATCTCGATCTGGGCCACTATGAGCGCTTCACGCACGCCGATCTCAGCCAAAGCAATAATCTGACGTCCGGAAGAATCTACGAACAGATCATCCATCGCGAACGCCGTGGTGATTATCTCGGCAAGACCGTCCAGGTAATTCCGCACGTCACGAACGAAATCAAAGCTGCCGCGCGCAAAGTAGCGGCCGACGTGGATGTGGTGATCGTCGAGATCGGCGGAACGGTTGGCGACATCGAATCGCTGCCGTTTCTCGAAGCCATCCGCCAGCTTCGGCATGAGCTCGGACGCGACAGCACTGCGTTCGTGCACGTGACACTTGTCCCCTGGATCGCCGCCGCACAAGAACTAAAGACCAAACCAACGCAGCACAGCGTGAAAGAGCTCCGCGCCATCGGTATTCAGCCCGACATGCTGCTCTGCCGCTCGGAACGTGCGCTTCCGGAAGACATGAAGGAGAAAATCGCGCTCTTCTGCGACGTGGATGTGGAAGCCGTGATCACTGCAACCGACGTTTCGTCGGTCTACGAAGTTCCTCTTGTCTTCGCCGAGCAGAGCGTGGATGAAATCCTGCTTCGCATTCTTCGCATGGATGACGTCAAGCCGCGCGATCTCAGCCGCTGGACCGGCATGCTGGAGCGCATGCAGAATCCGGAAGACGAAGTCGACATCGGCTTGGTCGGCAAGTACGTCGAGTACGAAGATTCCTATAAGAGCCTGAAAGAAGCGCTGCTGCACGGCGGGCTCGCGCATCGGCTCAAAGTGAATATCCACTGGATTGAATCCGAGAACATGCATTGGCCGGAATGCGCGCCGGACCTGGAAAAGTTCGACGGCATCCTGGTTCCCGGCGGCTTCGGCAAGCGCGGCGTGGAGGGCATGATTACCACCATCCGATACGCGCGCGAAAAGAAGGTCCCCTATTTCGGAATCTGCCTCGGCATGCAAACGGCGGTCATCGAATTCGCGCGCAATGTTTGCGGCTTGGAGCATGCCAATACAACGGAAGTGGATCCAGCCACGCCCGATCGAGTGATCTACAAACTGCGCGAGTTGAAAGGCGTGGATGAACTGGGCGGCACCATGCGCCTGGGCGCGTATCCATGCATGCTGGCCGAAGGAAGCCTGGCGCGCGAGGCTTACGGCGTGGCAGAGATCAGTGAACGGCACCGCCATCGCTACGAATTCAATCGCGAATACGAAAAAATCCTGACCGAAGGCGGATTGCGCATCGCCGGACAAACGCCCGACGCCGTCTACGTCGAGATCTGCGAGATCCCGGATCATCCCTGGTTCCTGGGTTGCCAGTTCCATCCCGAGTTTAAATCGAAGCCCATGGAGCCGCATCCGCTGTTCGCCGCCTTCATCAACGCCGCGCACAAACATCGCCTCACCCGGACCAAACCGGTCCAGCGCTCGCGGCCGAAGCAGTTCTCGCACGCCGATTGAGCGCGATTCCTAACTTCGGCAAAGGCCAGCCGCTCGGGCTCATCGCCGGACCCTGTGTCATCGAAAGCGAGGAGCACGTCCATTTTCTCGCCGCCGAAATTCGCAAAATCGCCGGACCGTTCGTCTTCAAGGCATCGTTCGATAAAGCCAATCGCAGCAGCCTCGCTTCATATCGTGGACCGGGATTACGCGAAGGTATCCGGATTCTCGCGGGTCTCCGCCGCGAAGGCTACGCCGTGCTGACCGACATCCACGAGCCGTCGCAAGCGGAAACAGCAGCGGAAGGGGCGGATATTTTGCAAATCCCGGCGTTCCTGTGCCGGCAGACCGATCTGCTGCTCGCCGCCGGACACACCGGCCGAATCGTGAATATCAAAAAGGGCCAGTTCGTCTCGCCGCACGACATCCGCAACGCGGCTGAAAAAGTGGCGTCTACCGGCAACGACAAAATCTTGCTCACCGAACGCGGCTCTTCCTTCGGCTACAACAATCTGGTCGTCGATATGCGCGGCCTGGCCATCATGCGCGAATTCGGATGGCCGGTAATTTTCGACGCCACGCACAGTGTCCAAATTCCGGGCGGCTTGGGACACGCGTCCGGCGGCGAAGCCAAGTTCATCCCAACGCTCTCGCGCGCAGCCGTGGCAGCAGGTGTGGACGGCGTATTTATGGAAGTGCACGAAGCCCCCGAGCGCGCGCTCTCCGATGGTCCAAATGCGCTGCGCCTCGATCTGCTGCCCGCACTCTGGAAGACACTCCAAGCTATCCACAACCTCGTTCCGAACCGCGACCGCAAGGAAGCGTGACGTCAGCCTGCGACTTTCAGAATCGGCGATAAAATAAAAACTTGATCAAATCAACTCTCGGTCTATTCTTACTAACCTTTTTCGCCTCTGCCCAAGTCAACGTCCTGACCAGCAATTACGACAACGAGCGCACCAACGCAAACCTCCACGAAACTATCCTGAACCAAAGCAACGTCAACGCGGCGAACTTCGGCAAGATCGGCTACTTCCCCGTGGATGGCGAAATCTACGCCCAACCGCTTTACGCCGCTGGCGTAAACATCTCCGGCCAAGGCCTGCACAACGTCGTCTACGTTGCGACGATGCACAACAGCGTCTACGCGATCGATGCGGACAAGCCGAACTCCCCCACTCCTCTGTGGCAAGTGAACCTCGGCGCTTCGGTTCCTTCGTGGGTTCTCAACTTCAACGATGTGCTGCCCGAAGTCGGCATCCTGAGCACTCCGGTGATCGATCTCACGCGCCAGGTAATCTACGTCGTTTCGGACACGTTAGAAGTCGGCCTTCCCGTGTTCAGCCTCCATGCACTATCGCTCGCCAATGGTCAGGAAATGCTTGGTGGTCCCGTAACCATCTCCGCTTCCTTGCCCGGTCATGGCGCAGGCAACAGCGGCGGCACGCTGACCTTCAACCCGTCCGTCGAACTGCAGCGCCCCGGAATCGCGCTCTCGAACGGGACGCTCTATCTTTCCTTCGGATCGCGTGGCGACCTCGGCAATTGGCACGGATGGCTCATGAGCTATGACGCAGCCACGTTGAAACAGAACGCAGTTGTGACGACCTCGGCCAATGGCTACGGAGCGTCCATTTGGCATTCCGGACTCGCGCCCGCCATTGACTCAAACGGAAATATCTTCGTCGCCACCGGCAACGGCGATTTCGACGGCTCAACCAACTTCGGCGAATCCGTTCTTAAATTTTCCGGCTCCGACCTCACTCTCGCCGATTGGTACACCCCAAATACCTGGAGCGATCTGAACAACACCGACTCAGACCTCGGGTCCTCCGGCGTGATCCTGCTGCCTGCAACTACGCAAGCAGTCACCGCCGGAAAATCCGGCGACCTGTTTCTCATCCAGAGCGATGCCATGGGCCATCTCGGACCCAAGAACACCAGCACCGTCCAAAATATCCAAGCGAATGCATCCGGCACCCATACGCTCGCGCTTTGGAACAGCCCTTCGAATCCGGTTTTGTACATTCACGAGTCGGGACATTCGCTGAGCGCTTTCAATATTGTGAACGGCAGAATCAGCAGCACGCCTTCTTCTACCTTCACGCCATCGCCATCCACGATATTCGCCAACGTAGCGATTTCCTCCAATTCCAACGCGCCCGGAACTGCCATCGTGTGGTATTCGGTGGCGAATTACAACGCTTCCCAGCAGCCCGGAATTTTGCATGCACTGGACGCTTCCGATCTGACGCATGAATTGTGGAACAGCAACATGGCTGCCACGGATGCGATGGGCCGCTTCGCGAAGTACGTGGTCCCCACCGTCGCCAATGGCCGCGTTTACGTCCCCACTTTTTCGAACGAACTGGTCATTTATGGACTATTGTCCAGCGCCGGCGGTGAGCAAGGAGGTCCGCAAGTTACGGCGGTCGCGAATTCGGCGAACTTTTTGATCGGCGCCATTGCGCCCGGCGAACTCGTTTCCATCTTTGGTGCCAACCTCGGGCCGGCCATGCCTGTGGGCGCTCAGTTGGACAACACGGGACATCTCGCGCACCGGCTTTCACAGACGAAAGTGTATTTCAACGGCGTCTCAGCGCCGCTGCTCTACGCATCCGCCAACCAGGTGAACGCCATTGTTCCCTTCGGAATCTCGCCCGCGAAAATTCAATTGCAGGTGCAAAACGGAAGCCAGTTTTCGCCGAACGCGCCAGTGACCATCGCGCCTGCCTCGCCCGCGATTTTCTCCAAAGACGGCACTGGCGGCCGGATCGCAGCCATCATCAACCAAAACGGAACCACCAATTCGTATAGCAATCCAGCCCCGCATGGCTCTGTCATCACGCTTTACGCCACAGGCGCCGGACAAACAAATCCCGGGGGAAGCGACGGCCTGATCACTCCAACTGGAAACTATCCGGTGCCGGAGCTCCCCGTGAAATTCTTCATCGACGGACAAGCAGCCAACGTATTGTATGCAGGCGCCGCCCCAGGACAAGTGCAAGGTGTGATCCAAATCAACGCGCGCGTTCCCGCATCGGCATCCACCGGCCAAGTTCAGATCATGTTGCAGGTCGGCAGTTTCAACAGCCCGAACACCGCAAGCGTAATCGTGCAGTAACGTGGATTCGCTGCGCATCGCCGCCTCCGGCGTATCACCTGATATGATTGTGAACCGATGACCGAACAGCCCCGGTTTCGCCCATTCGTCCCCGAAAACGTCCAGATGAAGGAGCTGACCCTTCGCGCCCTCCTGCTTGGCCTGGTTTTGACGGTGATTCTCGGCGCTGCGAACGCATATCTCGGCCTGCGCGCCGGAATCACCATCGCGGCAACGTACCCCGCCGCCGTCATCGGCATGGCCGTCCTGCGCCTCTTCAAAGGATCGCTGCTCGAAGAAAACATCACGCGTACCGCCGGATCCATCGGCGAATCCGTTGCTGCCGGAGCTATCTTCACTCTGCCCGCATTTTTGATCGCGGGCGCCTGGCCGTCGTTCGCCCCCAAAGACGCCTACTGGAAGTCCACCTCATTAATGATTGTCGGCAGCATCCTCGGCGTCTTATTCGTATCCCTGGTGCGGCGCGTGATGGTGGAAGATCCCGAATTGCCATTCCCGGAATCCGTGGCGGCATCGGAAATCCACAAAGCCGGACGCCGCGGCGCCGAAGCGGCGAAATTTCTCTTCTACAACATCGGCATTGGCGCAGTGATTCAGTTCCTCGGTGAAATCCAGCTCTTCGCGCCGGATAAGGATTTTTTCATTCGCGTCGGACAACTTGGCAAGAGCGTCGTGAAATTAGGCAGTCCACAAAAAGCGCTCGGCGCGGGCGGCGTCACCATCGCTTCCGGACCCACCGTCAGTCCCGCCTACATCGGCGTCGGCTACATCATCGGGCCGGAGCTCGCCTCGCTGAATTTCGCTGGTGGCGTGCTCGCCTGGGGATTGATGGTCCCGCTGCTGATCTTTTTCCTCGGACCGCGCCTGCACGATTTCCTTCCCACGGTCTCCACCGATGAATCCTGGCTGGGAAACGCGAATGCGATCTGGCGCTACGTGGTGCGGCCAATCGCGGTCGGCGGAATGATGGTCGGCGCGGCGTACACGCTATTCAAAATGCGCAAAGGTTTGTTCGACGGATTGCGCCGCGCCGTTTCCGATCTCAAAGTGAGCGCAGCCCAAGCGCGCGAGACCAGCCGCACCGAGCAGTACATGAGCTCGAAAACCGTTTTCAGCCTGATCGGGCTCATGTTTCTCGTGATGATAGCGCTCTACATCTACCTGGCTCACTCCACCATGCCCGGAATCGTCGCCGCGATCGTCATGCTGATTATCGCCTTCTTCTTCGCGACGGTTTCCGGATATCTGGTCGGCATGATCGGATCCACCAACAATCCAATCTCCGGACTCACGCTGACTACGCTCATTATTGCCGCGCTGCTCATGGTTTCGCTCGGTGTCTCCGGACCTGGGGGAGTTGCCGTCGTTCTGGGCGTTGCTGCCGTAGCTTGTGTCTCATCCGCAGTCGCCGGCGAGCTGTTGCAAGATTTCAAAGTCGGATACATTCTCGGCGGCACGCCGCGCCGCATCCAAATCGCGGAACTAGTGGCTGTCGTCGTGGCCAGCGCCGCCATGTACTGGCCGCTTTACATTCTGCAGGCGGCCAATCTCAAGAGCGGCGGAACCGGATTCGGCGATCCCAAACTTTCTGCTCCCCAAGCCGGCCTCATGGCCACTCTCGCGCAAGGCATCGTCGGCGGCGATATGCCCTGGCCGCTCGTGGTAGTCGGCGTTATGTTCGGCATCGTCATGATCATGGTGAAAGTCCGAAGCCCAATGCTGGTCGCGGTGGGTATGTATCTTCCCATCAACACGACGTTCGCCATCTTCATCGGCGGAATGTTCCGGTGGGTGACCGACTCCCTGCGCAAAAAATCCGGATTTAACGAAGCTCAAACCGCCCGCATCGAAAATGTCGGGATCCTAACCGCATCCGGATTAATCGCCGGCGAATCGCTCATGGGCCTAGTAATCGCGGCCTTCCGATTCTTCGAATGGCCCTTGCCCAAAATCTTCGCCGACCCCTCGTACCTTTTCGGAGCGGCCGTTATTATCCTTTTAGGCGTACTCCTGGTGCGCCTCCCGCTAGCCAACGCCGGCCACCCCGACGAACCAGCCCCACCCGCCGCCATGATGTAGCACACGCACTCCTGCGTGCAGCGTTCCCACTCGTGTGAACGCCTTGGCGCATCCAACGCAACCCGGCCCATCGCTCCCCCGTCCAACTTTCATAGGGAAGAAGAACCGGTCGCCGGATGTCTCGTTGTTTGCTCCGGCGGCCGGATGTGCGATTGTGCGGACTTCAGCACGATCCTCTAACATAGGGAATTGCCCCGCATTAGTTCATCCTCCGATTCGAGCCGGACCAAGTGGTCCCTGGTCTATCTGGGCGTGGCCTTCACCACCCTGGCGACCTTGATTCTGGAACTATCCCTCACCCGCATCTTTTCCGTTGTTTTCTTTTATCACTTCGCGTTTCTCGCCATTTCTATCGCGCTTTTCGGCCTCGGCGCGGGCGGCGTCTTCTCCTACGTAGTCGCCGGATGGCGCGGCAAAATCTATTCAAAACTCGGAACGCTCGCTGTCATTAACAGCTTCGTCGTGCTCCTGTGCCTGATCTTCATGCTCTCGTCCGTGGTAATGGACAAGCGTGCCCTGATCGCCGTCTTTTTCGCCAGCGCGCTGCCCTTCTTTTTCGCCGGAGCCATCGTATCGTTAGCGGTCGCCGAAGCCATTGAACGCGTGGATCGCGTCTACTTCTTCGATCTACTCGGAGCCGCCGGCGGATGCCTGCTGCTGGTCCCACTCCTCAATCAATTCGGCGGACCGAACACCGTCCTGGTCGCCTCGGTCCTCTTCGCGGTTTCGGCGGCCATCTGGTATAACCTCGCCGGAACACTCCGCGGACGCGTCGCGGCTGTAGCTCTCGCTCTCGCATTCTTCGCGCTCATCGTTTACAACCTGAAGCAGCATCCCATCGACGTTCACTACGCCAAAGGCGTCGCGCTTCCCAAGGAACGCTTCGTGCAGTGGAACAGTTTTTCCCGGATCGCCTTAGTCACCGGTTCTGATTGGGCATCCATTCTCATCGACGCCGATGCTTCCACCTTCATTCCGCATTACGATCTCGATCATCTTCCTGATGCCGACCGCGAGAAACTCCTCGGCCAGGGTCCGGGCTTTCCGTACACGCTGCGCCCCGGCGCCAAGACATTGATCATCGGACCCGGCGGCGGATGGGACGTCTCGCGAGCCATCGCCTCCGGCAGTAAAGACGTAACCGGCGTCGAGATCAATCCCATCACCGCGACCACCATCATGCGTGAGCGCTTCCCCGATCTCAGCCGCCGTTTGTATTTCCGCCCCGAGGTCCATTTGTTTGTCGAGGACGGCCGCAGCTTCGTCCGGCGCAGCCAAGAAAAATACCAGGTGCTGCAAGCTACCCTGGTGGATACCTGGGCATCCACCGCAGCCGGCGCTTTTGCTCTCTCGGAAAATAATCTGTACACGACGGATGCTTTCCGCGATTATCTCGGCCATCTCACCGATGACGGCCTGATGGTCTTTACGCGCTGGGGTTTCGATCCGCCGCGCGAATCGCTGCGGCTACTGTCGCTGGCCCGCGCCGCACTCGCCCAGCTCGGCGAGAACGACATCGCGAAACACGTGATCGTGGTCCGCGAAGATACCGAAAAAATCAATGGCTGGGGCGCGCAGGACACCGTCGTCATCTTTCGCAAGCCTGCTACCGCCACCGACATCGCGCGCACTATGGCAGCCACCCAAGGCGGCAAGCTGCAGCGCGTCTATGTCCCCGGCGAAACGCAGCAAAACGCCTTCGCGCAGTTTCTGCAAAGTCCGGATCCGGATAAATTCCTCGCTGAATATCCCTTCGATCTCACGCCCGTCGACGACGACCGCCCGTTCTTCTTCTACACCATGCACACGCGCGACATTTTGAGTTACTTTTCCGCGAGCGCCGCCGATGCCAAAGTCAATCACGCCGTGCCGATGCTCTTTGAACTAATTGGCGTGAGTTTGCTTGCGACCATCATCGTGCTTGCGCTGCCGCCACTGCTGCTGCGCACGCGCCTGCCAATCGAAAAGGGCTTGCGCGGATTCCTGCTCTATTTCGTCTGCCTGGGCGCCGGCTATATCATGATTCAAGTCGCCCTGATTCAAAAGTTCATTCTGTTCCTCGGACATCCCACTTACGCTCTCACCGTGATCGTCTTCTCGATGCTCGTCTGGAGTGGACTCGGCAGCTTCTACAGCCGCCGCCTGATTCCAGGCGCGCAACGCCACCGGCTCATGATTGCCCTCCTCGGAGTATTCGCCACCGTCGCTATAGTGGCCTTCATCGCGACGCCGATCGGACAGGTGGGAGTCGGGTGGCCTCTGCAAATAAAAATTCTGGTAACCGTTTTTCTTATCGCGCCCGCTGCCTTCCTGATGGGCATTCCGTTTCCAACGGGCCTCTCCTGGCTCGAATCGCGTTATCCGCAGGCCGTCCGCTGGGCCTGGGCCTTGAACGCCGCATCGAGCGTGCTTGGGTCGGCGTCCGCCATCTTCCTCGCCATCCACATCGGCCTGCGTGGAACGGTGCTCGTGGGCGCCGGTCTTTATCTTTGCGCGCTCTCTGTGGTGTGGCTGCAAAAGAGCGCTGTGGAAGTCGCTCCGTCGCAAGTAGCGGTGAGAGTCTAATGAGCGGTCCGGCAAATGCGGTGACCATTTTCGCCAAGCTGGCAGCTCTCTTTGCATTCTTCCTCGCCGTCTCTCTAGCCGCCCCAAACCTGGACCCTCCAAAGCTCCGCCTTCCTGATTCCGCCCAACCCGTTCGCTACGCCGTGGACCTGACCATCATCCCGGATCGCGACACATTCCAGGGCTCCGTCGACATCACCATCGACCTTCGCTCCGCCACGCCCGTTCTCTGGCTCAATGCGTCCGACCTGGAAATCCACGACGCGGAATACCGGCCGGCGTCGGCCACCGCATCGAAAGCGCAACTCCTGAACGGCGGCAGCGACTTTGCCGGATTCTCCTTCGATCATCCAATCTCCGGGCAGGGGATTCTCCACATCGCCTATCAAGGAAAAATCAGCCGAATATCCAGTGCCGGTTTGTTTCAGGAAAAACAGGGCGACCAATGGTACGTTTACAGCCAGTTCGAACCCACCGACGCGCGCCGCGCTTTTCCGTGCTTTGATGAGCCGCACATAAAAGTTCCCTGGCAGTTGACCTTGCACGTCCCCCAGGACGATCTCGCGGTCGCGAACGCCCCCGAACTCTCGCACAACGCCGAACCCGACGGCATGAAAGCCGTGAAATTCAAGGAATCGAAACCGCTCCCGAGCTACCTCGTCGCTCTTGCGGTCGGCCGTTTCGATATCGTCGACGCCGGCAAAGTCGGCAAAACGCCGCTCCGCATCATCACGCCGCGCGGCAAGAGCGCCAACGCAAAATATGCTGCAGAATCCATCCCGCAGCTTTTAAAACTTCTCGAGAACTATTTCGGAATTCCGTATCCATACGAAAAGCTCGACTCCATCGCCATGCCGATCAGCAATTTCGCCATGGAAAACGCGGGACTCATCACCTATGGCGAAACCACGCTGCTTTCGAATCCCGCCACCGACAGCATCGAGCGCCAGCGCGGCTGCGCTATTGTCACCGCGCACGAGATGGCGCATCAATGGTTCGGCGATCTGGTAACCACCGCCTGGTGGGACGACATCTGGCTCAATGAGGCCTTCGCTTCCTGGATGGAAAACAAAATCGTCGGCGAGTGGAAACCCGAATGGCACATCGACGTGACCGAAGTGAACGATCGGCTCTATGCGATGAAAAAGGACAGCCTGGTTTCCACGCGCAAAATCCGACAGCCCATCGAATCGAACGACGATATCGCGAATGCCTTTGACAGCATCACGTACCAGAAGGGCGAAGCCGTGATCCAGATGTTTGAAACCTGGATCGGCGCTGACAAATTCCGCAAAGGCATCCAAAATTACATCAAGCAGCACGCCTGGAAAGCGGCCACCGCGCAGGAATTCGAAGCTGCCCTCAGCGCCGCCGCCGGCCGCGACATCTCTCGCGCCTTTGACACGTTTCTCAATCAAGCGGGAATTCCCGAAATTTCCGCGTCGCTCGATTGTTCCGCGAAACCCACGCTCGAACTCTCTCAGAAACGATTACTGCCAATCGGCTCCGAAGGCTCTTCCCAGCAATCCTGGATGATTCCCGTGTGCGTGGCCTATGAATCGGACGGCGAGAAGCACCGTCAATGCGAGCTTCTTTCCGATCCGCGCTCGCGCATGGTGCTGGCATCCGCCAAAACCTGCCCCGATTGGCTGGAACCCAACGCTGGCGAAAACGGCTATTACCAGATCGATTATAAAAAAGGCCTGCTCGCGAAGGTGCTGGCTGACGATGGCTCACACTTGACGGTCGCTGAACGCGTCGGAGTTCTCGGAAATGTAGAGTCGCTCATGAACAGCGGCGATATTTCCGTCAAAGACGCGCTGGCCTTGGTCCTTCAATTCAGTCGGGATCCCAACCGCGAAATCGTCGCCGGCATTTCGAACATCGCGACGGTCGTGAAAGGCAACGCCACGCCCGACGACCTGCGTCCGAAAGGCGCAAAGTTCATCCGCGATGTCTTCGGCACCCGCGCCAAAGAACTCGGTTGGATTTCCAGTGCGAACGAAGAGCGCGATCGGCGCCTGCTAAGGGCGCAATTGGTACCCTTCGTGGCGGAAGTTGGCGAACAACGGGATCTGACTGCCTCCGCCGATGAGTTAGCTCGAAAATGGCTGAACGACCGAGGCACCATCGATCCGGACATGATCGGTTCCGTACTGAAAGCAGCCGCGCAATTCGGAAACAGCGATCTGTTCGATCGTTTCCACAAAGCCGCCCTCGCGGAAAAAGACCAGTCCATCCGCCAGCAACTCATCGCTGCACTCGGATCTTTCCGCGACCCGGAACTCGCCCGCCGCGCCCTCGCGCTCCTGCTAACCAGCGAATTCGATCCCCGCGAATCCTTCTCGGCGCTGCTATTCGGCCCGCTCGCTTACCCTGAAACCCGCGAGCTACCCTTCGAATTCGTGCAACAACACGTAGATAAACTAGTAACGGCGATCCCGCGCGAAGTAGGCGAAGATTTCGCAGCATATCTTCCATCCGTCGGCGGCGCCTTCTGCGACACCATCCATCGCGATGCTCTTCAATCGTTTTTCGCCGACCGCATCAAGAACTACACCGGCGGCCCGAGAAACCTCGCGCAAGTCGTCGAACAAATCAACCTGTGCATCGCCAAACGCAAAGCATTAGCGCCAGATTTGTCCACTTTCCTCAACCACTGAGTGGGGCAGCCAATCTTGGCTGCAGCCGGCTTTTAGCCGGCTACGAAACGAGCTACTTCCTCCGCAGCTCCCCGAACGCGAGCCACAAAGACAACGCCACCACTACCCACACTGGCCACAAGAAAATGCTGCCGTCCGAACCGGTCACTAGCATCGCAATTACCAGCAAGCTCGCAACGATGGTGATGATCGCGCCAGTTCGCCAAAGCACGCGGCCAAGCGTCATAGAAAGAGTCGGAAACGGCACAACAGAACGTTGCACCCAATTCAAGAATACCATCCCACCAAACCCAATGTCGAACGCATTGATAAAAAACCAAATATAGTTCCCATTTCCGAAGCGAAATTCTCGATTTCGCGCCTCGATTCGGTTAGCCTATCTTTGTACCCGCCGCCTTCGAAAAAGAGGATTCGCACACCCATGGCCACACCAACGACACCTCTCTCTTTTAGCGACGTCCTGCGCCTCCCACCGGTCCGCCGCCTCTGGATCGCGCAAATCGTCAGCGTCTTCGGCGACTTCCTCGCCGTGTTCGCCATCATTGCCGAAGTGACGTTCCGCTACCACGGCACAGCCACGCAAGTCGCGATGGTGCTGGTTGCCTTCATGGCGCCGTTCGCCATCGTCAGCCCTCTCGCCGGCGTCTTCGTGGATCGCTGGCACCCCAAGCAATGCATGATCGCAAGCGACGTGATCCGCGGCATCTTAGTCCTGTTGCTGGTCTTCGTGCACAACCTGTACGCGATGTACGCCATCCTCTTCGCGATGAGCGTGGTCTCATCGTTCTTCGTTCCGGCGCAATCGATCGCCGTCCGCACGCTGGTCCCCATGGCCGGACTAATGGCGGTCAACGGATTGATGTCGCAAGCGCAGCAAGGTTCGATGATCGTCGCCCCGAGCGTTGCCGGCGGCCTGGTGGAGCTTTTCGGCGCGAACTCCTGTTTCATCTACGACAGCTTCAGCTTCTTCTTCTCAGCCGCCATGGTCATGACGCTGGCCATCCACCGGCAATCCCAGACCACCCAATCGAGCGCCGTGCTTGATTCGATGCGGCAAGGATTCGGCTTCATCCTCAAGCACCCGACCATTTCGTTTGTCATTCTCTCGATGACCGCCGGGATGTTCGCCATGCGCTGCTTCGGCGCGCTGCTCTCCATCTATGTGCGCGATGTGCTGCACTCCACCTCGGCGGTGTTCGGCGTATTGAATACGTTAATCGGTGTCGGCATGATCGTCGGGACGCAGTTGCTCACGCGTTTCGCTCGCCACATTCCGCAGCAGAACTTGGTCGTGTACGGCCTGGGCGGCATGGGCATCGCAGTCCTGATCACGGCAATATTTGGAACCATGGCATCCACCGCCGCTGGAATGCTCGGGTTAGGTTTGTTCGCATCCGCGATTTTCATTACCGCGACGACGTTGATCCAGCACGAGACTCCGCACGAACTCCTGGGCCGCGTCATGAGCAGCATGATGTCGCTGGTTGCCGGATCGCAAGTAATTTCAATGTTCCTCGCCGGCCCGGTAGCCGAAAAGATCGGAATCCCGAACCTCTACTACGCCAGCGCCGCAATGCTGGTCGCAATCGCCATCGTTGGTTACTTCAAACTGCCAAAAGTGGAGAAAGCAGAACCGGTCGCAGCAGGCTAGGCCGCGTGGGGCAGCCAATCTTGGCTGCAAGCCGGTTTTCAGCCGGCGCATCCTAGGTAACGCACTGCTATACTTCTCTTAACCCGGAGGCTCCACGATGAGACTGATCACTGCCCTCTTGGCCTGCGCCTTCCTCTGCGCGGCCGCGCCCAATGGCGATCCCAAAGTAGAAATGGGCGAAATTAACGGCGCCCAATTTCGCATCGACATCCCCGCCAACTGGAACGGCGGACTCGTGATGTATTGCCACGGCTATAACCCCGCCGCCGTCACCTTCAAGGAAGGCCCGCTGCATCCCACGCTCGCCGTCTTCACCGATCAAGGTTACGCCGTCGCGCAGTCCGGATACGCCGCCGGCGGATGGGCCATTCAGGAAGCCGTCCAGGACACCGAGGCCCTGCGCCGCCACTTCATCGCCAAGTACGGACAGCCCAAGGAAACGTTCATCACCGGCCACTCAATGGGCGGATTCCTCACCATGCTCCTGATGGAACGCTTCCCCACTACCTACGACGCTGGCCTCCCGCTCTGCGGACCTCTCGCCGCATCCTCGTATTTCATGGCGCGCGGCGCTTTCGATCTGCGCGTGGTTTTCGATTATTATTATCCCGGCGTTCTTCCTCCGCCCGACAAAATCCCGGCGGATTATCACAACACGCCCGACGCCGCCAAAGAACTGCAAGCCGTCATCGACGCTTCTCCCAAAAAGGCCGCCGCATTGCTCCGCTTCTCCGGCGACCACAGCACCCAGGATCTCGCGGGCGTTCTCACGTTCATCAACTATATGCTGCTCGATCTCCAAAAGCGCGCCGGCGGCAACCCCTTCGACAATCGCGACATGATCTATGAGTCGGAGGACGATTACAACGCGCTCAACGACGGCGTGAAGCGTTATTCGGCGAACGCGAAAGCCGCCGAATACATCCGCACCTGGTACACACCCACCGGGCGCCTCACGCATCCGATGCTCGCGATCCACACCAGCTACGATCCGCTGGTCCCAGTCCGCATTCCGGATCGCTATCCCGAACTCACCCAGCAATCCGGCTCGCAGGCCATGTTCGTCCAGCAATACGTGAAGCACGATGGACACTGCGCCATTCTGCCGGCCGAAATCGCCGCGGGATTCTCCGAACTGCGCGCCTGGAAGGACACCGGCGTGAAGCCCCATTCCGGACTCCATCCGGAAGCCTCGGAAGCCGCCTCCACGAGTCGCTAGAACGGTTCTTCAGTTATTCGGTTATTCAGTTCTTCGGTTCGGAGAACCCGCGTTCGGCAGATTGCCCGGCAGCTCGGAGCCGATGAACCGAAGAACGTTTTCACAACTCCGCCAACGCGCGATGAACGAGATGAATACTAATCGCCCCCTCGCCCACCGCCGACGCCACGCGCTTCACATTGTTCGCCCGCACATCCCCCACCGCGAAAATCGCCGGTAAGCTCGTCTCCAGCATCTGCGGCGGACGGCCCAGCGGCCACCCCGGCATGTGATCCAGATCGCGCCCCGTCAGGATAAAGCCCTTCTCGTCCAGCGCCACGCATCCCTTCAGCCACTCCGTCCCCGGCGACGCGCCCGCCATGATGAACACATGCTGAATCGGATGCGTGCAAACTTCGCCCGTCTTCTTGTCCTGCCAGGTCACGCGCTCCAGCCGCTCGCCGCCCTCCAGTGCAACGATCTCGGTATTCATATGCAAATCCACCCGCGGATTCTCCGTCAGCCGCTGGATCAAATAGCGCGACATCGTGCTCGATAGCTCGCCCGACCGCACCAGCATGTGCACCTTGCGCGCGCTCTGCGAGAGGAACGTCGCGGCTTGCCCGGCCGAATTCCCGCCGCCCACCACGATCACGTCTTCACCTTCGCACAACTGCGATTCGATGTACGTCGCACCGTAATAAATGCCCGAGCCTTCGTACTTCGCCAGATTCGCAAGCTGTGGCTTGTTGTATTGCGCCCCCGTTGCGATCACAACCGCGCGCGCCGGCGGCGCTTCTCCGGAATCGAGCACCACTTGATACGGACGCCGCGCGCAATCCAACCGCACCACGCTCCGTGCGATCAGCATATCCGCGCCGAACTTCTGCGCCTGCGTGGTCGCTCGCGCCGCCAACTCTTGGCCCGAAACTCCCGTCGGAAATCCTAAATAATTCTCGATCTTCGAACTCGAACCCGCCTGTCCGCCTGGCGCGCGATTCTCGATCACCAGAACATCCAGCCCCTCGGACGCCGCATACACCGCCGCCGCCAAACCCGCCGGACCCGCGCCCACGATAATCACGTCGCGCACGTGCAAATCGCTCGCCTGCGTGTTGAAGCCCAGACAATTCGCGAGTTCCTGGATCGACGGACTCCGCATCACATGCTGGCTCACGCTGCAGATCACCACCGGAACGTCGGACGCTTTTACCGCAAACCGGTCGAGCAAAGCCTGTGACGACCGGTCGGTGTCCAAATCAATATACGTATACGGATAGCCGTTGCGAGTGAGAAATTCGCGCAGCTCCAAAGTCTGCGCCGAATGCCGCGATCCCAGGAGAATCACGTTCCCATAGCCCTGATTGATCAGCGCCAGCCGCCGCAGAATGAAAGCGCGCAGCAGAATCTCGCTCAGCTCGGCATCGCGAGCGATCATCGCCCGAAATGCCTCGCCATCCACTTCGATGAATTCGCCGGCCTCCGTGACTCGCCCGCGCACCAGGCTGCGCTGCCCGGAAATCATCGAGATTTCGCCCGTGAACTCGCCCGGCCCATGCGTCGCGATCGATCGCTCGCCATCCAGCCCAGGCTGCACAATCTCCATGCTCCCCGACAGCAGCACAAAGAACGGAACCGCCGCGTCATTCGGCTCAAAGAGAATCTCGCCGCGCTCCACCCGCCGCACGCGCCCGGAACTCCGCACGCGCTCAATCAGCACTTCAGGCAGAACAGGAAAAGCTTGCGTCTTAGCATCCAACGCGCTAGGCAGGGGCGGGGAAGTAGCCATGCCCCCATTTTCTCAGACCAATCACTTCACCCAAACGCCTAGCCCACTGCCCACATACCCGATCTCAAATCGAGTCAGAACGCCTGGCACCGGCACCGCGTAAACACCATCGCCGGGACCGTTTGGAATTTGAAAATCGATCGCCCAAATCGCATCGATAAATCCGGCCATGTGCCGCGCGGTTCCCGATAAAGCTTCAATCTGCTGATCTTCGTCGTCGCACACCGGCGCGTTCCACAATAACGGCACAGGTCCTGGAGCCGTCAATCCTGTGCCAAACAGCGTAACGACGGACCCAGGCGCAGCCGGATGATCCGGCCCATTCACGGTGCCGTCCGCGTTCCGGATATTTCCATCCACCGATCCGGCTGGCGGCAACGCCGGAAAAGAGTGGGTCAAAAGTCCGACATTCGAATGTCCCTCAGTCAGCGGGATGGCAAAAGACGACTGGGATCCGTTCACCACCTGCACTGTCACGGCTCCTGTTTGACCTAGATACGCCGGGACCACGCAGATCAAGTGATCGCTCGCTACCGCAAGAATCTCAATCGGAACCCCATCTAAAAGCACTTGGATGCCCCCCAGTTCCGTCGGTAAGGTACCCGCATGATCCAGCCCGAGCTGAATGGTTTGGGAAGAAAACCGTTCGCCTGAAATTGTCATCAGCATACCCGGAACCACGGATGCGCTCTCGCCGCTAAAAGCATTGAAAGCGCCATTGAAAGCTGGCGCTCCTGCAGGTGCCGAGGGAAGTTTGATCACGTCGGCGTTGCCGAGTGCTGGGCCGACTATTGGTACGGGCGTGATGCCCGCATAAACGGATCCATCGGGTGCGAGCGCGACCGCCGGCGCCGAGCCGCACGCATCTAAATAGGTCGAAGCCAGGAGCGTCGAGCCATCGGCGCTCAGTCGCGAAACTGTAGCGATACCGTTCCCACCACATGCTTCAGATGTCAACACAGGATCGCGCAGCGGGAAACCGCTGAACGCCCACAATCCCACCGTAGCCTCACCCGTGCTGCCGATCCTTAGAGTGCCCGGCCAGCTCTGACAAGCTCCCGAAAGCCGCGCCGAAAAAACCTGCTTCAGGTCATCGCGTCCTAACTTGTTTACAAAAATATCGCCGGGAGGCAAATAAGCAGCGGTGTGAAAGAAATATCCCTCAAAGCAGGATCCCGACCGCGTTCCCGGACCTACCGATTGGCCTGCGACATAAACGTTGCCGCTAGCATCCGTTTCCATGGTGAAGATCTGCCCTTGCTGAGCCGCCAGCGGAGTCAGACTGGATCCATCGGCGCTCATGCGGGAAAGCATCCCCGCATAACCCCCGACCAGCGCTGTCCCGCCGGCTTCCGCCGCCACCGCTACCACCTGTGGCGGATTGATCGATAGTTCGTCGAAATAATAGGTCGCGAATTTAGGCAGATAAGAAGCGTAGACCATGCTTCCGTCCACCGCTAATTTCGCCAGAAACCCGTCGCCGTCTCCCGGCTGGGTCTGAAACGCTCCGCGCGTCGCGGGAAATTTTTTTGACTCCGTCCAACCGGCTACGTACGCTTCACCATTGGCGTTTACTGCCATTCCCGTTGCGGCCTCCTGCGACTCGCCGCCAAAAACCGTCGAGTAAACAATCTGGCCCGCCGAATTCAGCTTTACCGCAAAGATGTTCTTCATTCCCACCGGCCCCATGGGCGGTATCGTAGTCGGAAAATCGTTGGAGGAAGTGTTGCCCGCCACGTACACATTACCCTCGTTGTCTAGAGCAATGGCAGCCGAAGTATCCTCATCCGCCCCTCCCAAAAACGTAGACCACAACAATTCACGCCCGCCCGGCCCAAGTTTCGCGACAAATGCATCCGAAGCCGCGGTTCGTACGGCATACACCGCGCACCCCGGCCCCGCTGCGATATCAATCACGCGCGTGAGCTGCGGAGGCTGCCAGGATGTTCCGAAATCGAAGCTGGCAACTACCGAATTCAAACTTAGAACCAGAAGCGCCCCCCCGCCACATTGTCGCCCGAGCAGAGCTTGCCGTGTCCCATCGTCGATGGGCTGGCGCGCGGCGGCTTGCCAGCTCCCGCCATCATTGCTGCTGATAAACATCCTGTTGAAAGCGTCCGCGTATAGCGTGCTGGATTGATCGGCATCGAATAGCAAATCGTTGATTGTCGCTGGCTCGCTAGCTCCAGCTCCGATAGGCGCAGACTTTTGCGTCCACGTAGTTCCGTAATCCTCGCTGACGTAAAAGCCTCCGCCCGCGACCCCTTGGTTAGCGGCGAAAATCCATCCTGTGTGCCGAGGATCCGGAGTCGTGTAGGTCGCGCCTCCAGGAGTCGACGCCATAATCCACGTCATGCCGTGGTCTTTCGATATCCACGAGCCTAAGCCCAGCAGTCCGCTGCCGTTTGGATCAACCCAAAGTAAATTGCTACCCGCCGCGCTCGCAAACGGAAATGGCGTTGGGCGCGTCCGCCACGACTCGCCCCCATCGATACTCACCAAAAATGTGCCGTGAGGTCCTTCGGGCGCGTACGCATACGCGTCTCGTGGATTCGTTGGATCGATCACGAGATTCACAAAGGCAGGCGGATATACCGCTTCCCTGGCAATCCATCTCGCAACGTGCCGCCAGGTCTTGCCGCCGTCCATCGTCTTGTAGATACCGTTCGGAGCTCCGGCGAAAAGAGTTTGCGGATCCGCCGGATGCGGAATAACGCTAGCAAGCGCGATCGGCGGACCAGGCACCTTTTCCCACGTTTGTCCCTGATCCAGCGATCGCATCAGAAGCCCCTCGCCCATCACCGGCTGCGCCGCGTTCTTTGTGTGAAAATCCGGCGAAGATGTCGTCCCGGCTACATAAATATTGCCAGCCGCGTCCGACGTCATCGCCTGAATCGATTGCGTTCCCGATCCCGTAAAACGCGCAGTACTGAGGCCGATTAACCCACCAGTCGGGTTATATCGAATGGTTTGAGCAGACAGAATTGCGCCAAACAATACCAAAGCAAAGCTTGACGGTCGCACCTGCCGAAATCCAGGCAATTCCGCTGCCACACTGGGGAATTAACGCCTCTTCAACCGATAATCCTCAACATCCGGCATCTTAACCAACCGGCACATCTCGAACAAGCGCGACCGCGCCCGCATCCCGATCCGCTCTTCCAAAAAGAATTTGCTGTGAATGTCGGATTCCAACCCCGACCCGCGCTGATACCCCGCCTCCGGATCCCGCAAGTTCGTCGTCACGATCGTCGCCTTCTTGTTATTGCACCGATGCGTCACGATCGATGTGACCGTGTCCTCCACCCAATCCGTTACCCGATGCGCGCCCACATCGTCAAGTAGCAAAATCTCCGTATCCAGTGCAGCTTTATAAGCCTCTCGATCCATCGTGCCCGATGCCTGGTCATATCCGGATCGAATGTGATTCAACAGCGCTTGAAAATCGAAGAACAATCCTTCAAACCCGCGCTCGATCAACCCGCGCAGCGCCGCGATCGCTAAGTGCGTCTTCCCCACTCCCGGCGCCCCAATGAACAACAGCCCCGGCTTCGGAACATTCGGAAAATCCCTCACGTAGCCGCGCACCGTCAGCGCCACGGTAGCCAACGCCGTGCGCGCCAGCGGATTGTCCTGCGGAAGAACGAAGTTGTCCACCGACGCCCGCTCATACAGCGGCGGAATATTCGCACGATCCTTCAGCCGGCCGGCGCGCCCCGCCTTCACGCACTCGCACTGCTCCGCGCCCGAAATCCCCTCCCGCTCGGTGATTTTCCAGCCAGACCCGCCGCAAACTGTGCAGGTTTCCTCTGCCAGCTTTGATCCGTGTGTATCCGTGTGCATCCGTGGCTAAAATAGTACCGCGTTACCACCCCACCGGCTTCCCGCGATTCTGCTCATCCAACCATCTCTGCAGCGGCGCGAAATAATCCAGGATCGCCGTCGCATCCATCTGCTTCTGCCCGGTCAACGCCTCCAGCGCCTTCGGCCACGGCTCGCTCGCCCCCATCGCCAGCATCGCGTTCAACCGATCCCCCGTTGCCTTGCTGCCATAAATGGAACACCGGTTCAGCGGACCCGTGCATCCCGCCACCTTCGCCAGCGCCCGATGAAATTGGAACTGCAGAATGTCCGCCAAAAAATACCGCGCATACGGGAAGTTCGCCGGAACGTGATACTTCGCGCCCGGATCGAAATCCGCTTCCGTCCGCGCCACCGGCGGAGCCACTCCCTGATACTGCAGCTTCAGCTTCCACCAGGCCTCGTTATATTTCTCCGGCGGAACCTCGCCCGAAAAAACTTGCCAGCGCCATTTGTCGATCATCAACGCAAACGGCAGAAACGCAATCTTCTCGAGCGACTTGTATAGCAGCAGTCCGATATCTTTCGATTGATCCGGAACATTCTCGATCAGCCCGATCTTCTTCAAATACTCGGGCGTCACCGACAGCGCAATGGTGTCGCCGATCGCCT
>Ga0070734_10001731_pt1 | contig 30014 bp, 4 predicted proteins | sample Coa_R1_8_FD_66444 | JGI IMG/M metagenome (GOLD analysis project Ga0070734, IMG submission 66444) | Surface soil microbial communities from Centralia Pennsylvania, which are recovering from an underground coalmine fire - Coalmine... | ecosystem: Environmental > Terrestrial > Soil > Unclassified ... | reverse complement strand
CCCGACAGCGAGTTGAGGACTACAGTGACGCCGCGGCCTCCAGTGAGGCGCAGGAACTCGTCAGCGAAATCGAGGGTTCGGGAACTGGCGATGTGACGGACACCGATCGAGCGGAGATAGGCCTGCTTTTCCGGGCTGCCGGCTGTCGCGAACACTTCTGCTCCAGCAAGTTGGGCAAGTTGGACCGCGGCGAGCCCGACGCCTCCGGCGGCGGCGTGGATAAGGACTTGGTCACCAGGACCGATGCGGGCCAGGCGGTTAAGACTGTAATACGAGGTAAGGAACGCGATCGGGATCGTGGCCGCCTCGGCGAAGGTCATGCCAGGGGGCTTTGGCGCCACGAACGAGGCGCGAGTGGTAACGAAAGGGCTAAAGCTCCCGGGCGCCACCGCAAGAACTTCATCGCCGATTGAGATGCCTGTAACCCCGTCGCCTATGGCTGTTATCACACCCGCGCACTCCAGGCCCATCGGGCCAGCATCGCCGGGGTACATACCCATGGCATTCAGAAGGTCCCTGAAGTTCAGGCCGGTCGCCGAGACTTGGATCTCAACTTCGCCTCGTCCGACCGCGCGACGCTGAACTGGCTTGAGAGACAAGTTGTCAAGCACGCCACGCGTTTCAATCTCGAGTTGGAAGGACTCAGTACCCGGTGGTTGAAGACGAGCCTTCGCGAGATTGACCGCCTTCCTGGAGCGGCGGACGAGCCGGGGAGCATAGCGCGCGCCTCGTCGTAGGGCGATCTCCTCTTCCTGGCTCCGGCTCCAGATCTCTTCGGCTAACGCAGCGGCGTTGCCTGTGGAATCGCCGGCCGGATCGAGGTCGACCCGTACGCAGCGCAGTTCGGGATGCTCCAGTGAGATGACCTTACCGAGCCCCCATAACGGCGCCTGAGCGGCTGCCAGGGCACCGGTGTCCAGCGCGACTGCGTGCGCACCTCTTGTGATCAGCCACAAGGGGACGGACACTGAATCCTTTCGGCGGCAGAGGCCCTGCACGAGATGAATCGCGCTGGCAGAGCCGAGAATCTGCGCGGCGCCCAAGGAAGCACTGGTCAAAGGTCCGGCTTCCGGAATATCCAGGCTCCAACAGTGCACCACGCCCAAATAGCGGGCAAACGGACTCTCTTCGAGAAGGCGGACGAAGTCGCCGGGGTTCGCCGGATCCACTGTGAACTCGGTGGCCGCACGCTTCTCATAGGCGGAGCCGGCAACCACGGAAACACATTCGTGCCCGAAGGACTCGAACCGTTGAGCCAACGAACGAGCCACTCCGCCCGTGTCCGCAAACACCAGCCAGCCGGCTTTCGGCTCGCTCGCTGCCGCGCCGGTCCCGGAGTCGGGAGCTTGGGCGATGAGCATGGCTTGGGGAGTATCGTAGTCCGCTGCTTCCCCGGGGACGGCCGCTGTTTCGCCGAATCCGGCTTCCGATAACAAGGACAACCACGTACGCCGGCCAGCCAGCGGATGCGAGGGCCTGATGTCGTGATCGGCGAACTTCCACCACCCCTCCGTCAGACCGAATATCAGATCGAGCCAGCGTTGTCGCCGGGTATTCTCCACCACCAGCAGTAGACCCGAAGGCGCGAGCAGCCGCCGGAGATGCCCGAGAGTTTGGCGCAAGTTGGAGGTTGCATGCAAAACGTTGGACGCCAGAATCAGATCAAAGGCGCGCGCATCGAAACCTTGCGCCGCGGGATCCCGCTCGATGTCCAGCACGCGATATCGCAAGGAAGGAAAGGCATGGAATTTCTCTTGGGCTTTCGAGACAAGGAGTGGCGAAACGTCAGTAAACACGTATTCGGTACAATCGGCGGGCAGGCGGGGGATAACGCTCGCGGTCGTGCTTCCGGTTCCAGCCCCGATCTCCAAAATCCTTACCAGCCTTTCCGGAGGCCGTCCCTCCAAGGCCTTGGCCGCGGCTTCGGCCGCAAGCAGGTTGATTGCCCGAGCAGCCGGCGCGGTGCGATAAAGCTTCTCGAGGTTGGCGGCCGATCCGCCGGGAAAGAGCACTTGCAGGGGATCCGCCTCACCGGTCACCACGTCGGAGAGGTGATTCGCGCAGCGCGCTAACAGGGACAGCTCGGCCTCGCATTGGGGAAATGCTTGGAGGAGCTGCTCGTAGCGGGCCTGCGGGTCCAGTCTGTGATACCTTGAAATGACTCGCCAGCCTGACTCATCCCTGCGGAGGCAACCCTCTTCTTCGAGAATTCCGAGAGTGAGCTGCAACAGGCGGCCGCGCAGGCCCCCGCCCGGGAAGCGCTCAGACAGTGATGCCATCTCTAAACGCGCTCCCTGCCTCATTTCACCGAAGAGTTTCTCGAATGCCTGGCCGGCGTACGTGGCACTCAGCGCATCCAGCTCGGGTGACAGCCTCGCGTACACATCCAGATTGAACTCCGATCCAACTTCAATCAATCTGCGTTCGAGGCCGGCTGCGATCAAACCCGGAGGAGTGAGGTACTCGGATACGGGACGCCAGCTGCGCCGGGCACTGGGTTGCCACTCGATTTCATATAGCCAGTCTTCCAATCGCGGCTTGGCGCGTCCCAGAAGGGCTTGTTTCAGAGCGCGTTTGACGAGTACGCCTTGCCCCGTGGCAATGACTTGGCCGCTATCCTCCACCAGGCGAAGATCGGCTCTCAGCGTGTCCGTGCGATGCTCGCCGCCCTGACTCATAAGGACATGGCACCAAAGAGGCGCTCCGGATGGACGCTTGTGGAAGCGAAATTCTCCGATAGCGACGGGAGCATAGGCGGTGAGGGTTGCGTCCGGGGCGGGAGCGCCGGCGCCCAGGAGTTGAAAGCACGAATCGATCAGGCCTGGATGCAATTGATATGCGTTCACGTCATCGATTAATTGCGGCAAGCGCATGCGGGCCAACGCCTCTCCATCCCGGCGCCAAATGTGATCGATCCAGCGGAATTGGGGCCCAAGCTGGAGTTCCGCCTGGGCCGCCCTTTGGTAGACTTCCGAGGCGGTGAATTGCTCGCGGCATCGTTCTTGTATGTCTCGAATCGCGGCCTCGTCGGCTGAACTCCAAGGCGCCGGTGCGGCCTGGATCACGAGCTTTCCTTCAGCATGCAAAATCCAAGAAAGCGGGCCGGTGTCCTCCTCTGCACAACTCAGAATCCGAAAGGACGTCTCGCCGTCCTGCGGCGGTTTCAGGATTACCTGGAGGCGGCGAAAGCGATTCTTATCCAAAGCCTGCGCTTCTGGAAAGACCACCTGTTTGAGACTGTGCGGTCCGGTCCCGAATAATTCAGCCGCGGCCGAGAGGAGCATCGAGACATACCACGCACCGGGTACGACCGTGACGCCGTAAACCTGATGGTCTTCGAGGAAGGACAGCGACTTGGGACTTAGCCTGGAGTCGAAGATCGATTCCTCGATGACTGGAGACAGAAGCCGCCGCCCCAGCAAAGGATGAGTTTGGAGATCGGGAATACCGCGGCTGTTAGCAAGCGGCGCATGGGGCACTGCCGGATCCATCCAGAACCGCTCACGCTCGAACGGATAAGATGGCAGCGACACTTTGCTCCGCCCGTAAGGCCGGTCAAATTGTTCCCAGTCAACCTCCACTCCGCTGCTGTAGAGAGCTGCCAGACTGCCCAGCATCTGCTCCCATTCGCCTATTCCTTCCCGCAGCATCGGAAAGCATTTTCCGATTTCGTGATTCGCCAACTCCCCCGGCCCAACGTCGACCAACAACTCGCAACCTGCGGCCTTCAGGGTTTCCAGCGCTTCCCGCCTATGCAACGCCTCGCCCGCCGGACGAATCCAGAAGTCTCTGGCAGGAGCTTCCCGCAGTAGCCGGCCGCTCACACTCGAAACCAGGCCGAGACGGGGCCGTTCGCAACGCATCCCAAGCGCAATCGCCTCCACCTGTTTCGCCGCGGCCAACACCAGCCTTAGGCCATCTGCTAAAGCGATCGCACCGGCGACGGTGGCGGCTACAATTTCGCCAACTCCTTCGCCGGTCACGAACTCCGGCTCAATACCCCAGCTTCGCCACAGTTCCGCCAGACCGTACTGAATCGCGAACGCGCCGCACCGGCTCCCTTCTTCCGACAGCCTGTCCGTGTCGCCAAAAAGCACCTCTTTTAACGGCGGTTCGCCGAAGCCATCGAGAATTGCTTCGCATTGCCCGATTGCGTTTCGAAATACAGGCTGCGTCCGGTACAATTCCCGCCCCATGCCCGTATATGCAGGTTGACCGCAACGGAACAGGAAAGCCACCGGCGGAGCTGTCCTTCGGTCCAAATGAACCGCAGTCAGGCCTTTTACCGGTTTGCCCGCGATATACGCATTCAGTTGCTCCCGCAACGCCGACAGGGTCTCGGCCATCAGCGAGAGACGGTAGGCGAAATGCGCCCGGCCGGAGTTAGCCGTGTAACAGATGTCCGGCAGAGATGCAGGGCAGCCTTGGAGATACTGCCGGTATCGTCCGACAAGCTGCCGCAAGGCGGTCTTAGTTCTGGCCGAAAGCGTCAGCAGGTGCACAGGCCTATCCTCGGCAGTCCGGGGCTCCTCCCGCCCGGGAGCTTCCTCGAGAATGATATGAGCATTGGTCCCGCTTAGGCCGAAGGAACTCACGCCAGCCAAGCGCCGACCGTTCGCTGTGGCGGAAGGCCGCCACGCCTCACGCACCGTCGGAACCCACACCGGCAACTCCTCCCAACGGGCGTGTGGATTCGGAGCTTTCAAATGGAGATGCGGAGGAATCTCGCCGTGTTGCATGGCGAGGACAACCTTAATGAGCCCGGCGATGCCCGCGGCGGCTTCGAGATGACCGATGTTCGTCTTGACGGAGCCGATCGCGAAGCGGTGACCGGGCGTCCCATTCCGCAAGGCTGCAGCCAGAGCTCTCAGCTCGATTGGATCGCCTAACGGAGTGCCGGTTCCGTGAGTTTCGACGTACGTGATCGCTGACGGTTGAACGCCTCCGGCTTCCAGGGCCTTTCGAACGACGGCCTCCTGGGAAGGGCCATTTGGCGCGGTCAGACCACTACTGCGGCCATCCTGGTTAACCGCGGAACCGCGGATCACAGCCAGAATACGATCGCCCGCGAGAAGAGCATCCGAAAGACGTTTCAGGACGATGATGCCGCAACCCTCGCCGCGCCCATAGCCATCAGCCGCGGCGTCGAAAGTCTTACAGCGGCCGTCGGGCGAGAGCGCGCGAACCTTGCTCAGGTAGACGGACGGTCCCGGTGATAGCATGAGATTCACGCCGCCGGCCAGGGCCAGATGGCACTCCCGCAACCGCAGGCTCTGGCACGCCAGATGCACCGCCACAAGCGAAGACGAGCATGCCGTATCGAGGGCGAGGCTCGGACCCTGCAGGCCCAAAAGATAAGACAGCCTGCCGGGTGCGATTGCGAGCGCGCAGCCGGTCCCGGAATATGGATTCAGCTGGTCGTAGCGATCGCCGGACATCGACCGGTGCGCATAGTCGCTGCCACTGATGCCTAAATAAACGCCGGTCGAGCTTCCAAGCAATCGGCTGGGCGAGCAGCCGGCATCTTCAAGCGCCTCCCAGGAGACTTCGAGCAGCAGACGCTGCTGCGGGTCCATGCACAGCGCTTCGCGGGGCGCAATCCCAAAAAATTCGGCATCAAAGCCGTCGACGGCATCGAGGAAAGCGCCGTAACGGGTGTACATCTTTCCAGGCACGTCGGGGTCGGGATCGAAGAAGCGATTAAGGGGCCAGCGATCGACCGGGACTTCCTTTACGGTATCGACACCGTCGGCGAGGATTCGCCAGAAGGACTCACCGTCGACGGCGCCGCCGGGGAAGCGGCAGCCCATACCAATGATCGCAATCGGCTCTCGCTGGCCGCTTTGAATCGCATTCAGGCGCTCCTGCATTTCATCGAGGGCGATCAAAGCGCGCTTCAACGGCGATAACCCGGCTAACCGTTGCGCTGTGTCCGGATTTGGGCCCTGAGAGGTCATGCGATGGATCTCAATTCAACCCTTCCAGCCGGCGTGTCAACAGCACTTCGGCTTCCTCTTCCGATAGTTGTGCCACCGCCTCGAGAAACGACGTCTCATCGGGCTGGGCGACGGCGTCGTCGATTGCGCGGCCGACTCCGAGGTCCAACGCCAGAACCTCGAGCGCCAGAAAATTGGTAAGACCGTCGATGGTCGGGTAATCAAAGATCAGGGTTGCCGGCAGTTGCACCCCGACCATGGAACCGAGAACATTGCGCAATTCCACAGCCATCAGCGAGTCCAGCCCAAGCGAGGCCAGGGGGTCGCCGGGGTCAAGAGCCGACGGCTTAAGACCCAAGACCTTGGCTGCCTGTGCCGCCACGCGGTCGCGCAGAATCGCCCGGCGGGCGCTTGGGGGTGATTGCGCGAGCAATTCCCGCAGGCCCGGCCCGGAAGAGGCGGCGCGTTCATCCGGAAGGAAGTGGCGCAACAATGGTGGCCTTGTACCCTGGGATAACTGTGCCGCGAATTCGGTCCAACTGACCTTCAGGGCAGCCACCGCGGCTTCGCGCGCGCCGAGAAGGCGTCCTAAGAGATCGAGCCCATCGTACGGAGAGAAATCTTGAATGCCGCGGCCGCGCCAGCGCGCTTTTCCGCGCCGCTCGGTAGCAGCCGCCATGCCGGATTCGGACCACGGACCCCAACTGATGCTCAGCGCGGGGAGGCCGCGGGCCTGCCGATACGCCGCTAGGCCGTCCAGGAAAGCATTGGCGGCGGCATAGCTGCCTTGGCCCGGCGGGCCTATCAGAGATGCGGCGGAGGAGAACAGCACGAAGAAATCGAGAGGAGCGCCGCGAGTAGCCTCGTGTAAATTCCAGGCGCCACCCGCTTTGGGCAAGAGGACACTCGCGAAACGCGCGGGCGTCTGTTCGAGCAAGATGCCGTCATCGAGGACTCCGGCCGCGTGAACGACGCCGCGGAGCGTAGAACGTACGGGCTCGACAATACGGGCGAGATCGGAAGCCGATGAGACGTCAGCCTGGGCAATGGTGATTTGGGTGCCCTGGGCACGCATGGTCCGCAAACGATCTTCGGCGGCGGCATCCGGCGCGCGGCGGCCGAGAAGAATCAGGTGGCGCGCGCCGGTGTCCACGAAGCGTCCGGCTATGTGCAACCCTACAGCGCCCAAGCCACCGGTGATCAGGTAGACAGCCTCGGGATGAAGGGCGACTGGAGCGGGCAATGCAGACTGCACTCGGCGGAGACGCCGGACGTGCCTCCTCGAACCGCGCCAGGCGACCTGGTCCTCCGAGTCAGCCGCGCACAATTCATTAAAGAGACACATCGCCCCTACCTCCGGCGCGGTCTCGCTTTCCAGATCGATACGAGTGCAGCGCGCAGCGGGGAATTCGGAAGCGATGACGGCGGCCAAGCCCCACAGAGCGGAATGCGCAGGCCAGAGGCCGGCAGGTCCGGAAGTTACCGCATGCGCTCCCTGCGTCACCAACCAGAGCCGTGGCGAAATCGAGAATCGAGCGAGTCGCTGGATCAGGTCCAGGGTCACATTGCAGACGCGTGCGGGATCGTCTTCGTCAGGCGGGGCGAATTGGACGATGCCTTCGAACACGGATCGTGTGTCGTCCGGCATCTCTGTTGTGCAGTCGCGGCCCGCGCCCTCCAGTAAATCGATCAGAAGCCCGGCGACCGGAGAGCCATTTGGAATTACCAGCCACGGCCCTAGGGCCGCATCGCGGACAACAGCCGGGGGGAGCGGCGCGTCCTCCCAGTCTGCGCTGTAGAGGCATGAGGGCTGCGGGGAAAGAGCCGCGCTCCAATAACGCTCGCGTTGAAACGGATACGCCGGAAGCGCGATCTTGCGGCAGGCATGGTCGGCGTTGAAACCGGCCCAGTCGATGTCGGCGCCTGACAAATATGAAGAAACGATTTCGGGAGCAGACGCCTGGCCCGAGTGCATGCGAAGATCATCGATCGACCGCGCCGCCACGGCGAAACGGCAAGCAAAGTGGCTGCGACCCACATTGCTGGTGTAGCAAATATCGGCGAGTGATTCGGCGGTGGACGCGAGATACGCATCGTATCGCAAGCGCAGTTCCTGCAATGCCGCCTCGGTTTTAGCCGACAGTGTAAGGATGTGGACGCTGCGTGTGGAGAGTGGGACCGGCGGAGGCTCCGGCGCCTGATCGAGGATAACATGAGCATTAGTCCCGCTAAACCCGAAGGCGCTCACTCCGGCAACACGGCGCTCATCCCACCGCTGCAGAGCCGTAGGAATCGTGAGCCCGAGACGGTCCCAGGCAATCAACGGATTCGGATTGGTGAAATGCAGATGCCTCGGAATCGTGTGGTTACGAAGAGATAGCACCACCTTAATCAGGCCGGCGATGCCCGCAGCCGCTTCCAGGTGACCGATATTGGTTTTCACCGAACCCACAATGGCCGAGGGGTAGACCGAGCCGAGAGCGTGAAGTTCGATGGGATCGCCGAGTTGAGTGCCGGTACCGTGAGCTTCTACGTACCCAACTTCCTCCGGCTGCACGCCGGCATTGGCAAGCGCGGCCCGTATGACAGACTCCTGCGCGACACCATTGGGCATGGTAAGGCCGCCGCTGGGCCCATCATGGTTGATGGCAGAACCGCGTATGAGCGCGAGGATGCGATCACCGGCGGATAGCGCATCGGAGAGCCGTTTCAGAACAACGACACCACATCCTTCGCCTCGCACATAACCGTCGGCTGCGGCGTCAAATGTCCGGCACCGGCCAGCGGGTGAAAGAGCGCGGACCTTACAGAAATAAATATGGCCTTCGGGAATGAGAATGGCGTTCACACCACAGGCCAGCGCGGTGCGGCACTCGCCGAGGCGGAGACTCTGGCAGGCCAGATGCACAGCCACCAGCGACGAAGAGCAAGCGGTATCAATGGCTAATGACGGCCCTTGCAGTCCGAGGATATAGGAAAGCCGGCCCGGCGCGACGCAGACGGCGCTGCCCGTGCCCGAATAGGGGTCGATTGCCCGCATGTCGGCCAAGCGCGCGCCGAGATGGGAAAAATCGCTTCCGGTGATACCGACGAACACTCCGGTCGGAGTCCGCGCCAACTGGTGCGGGGGAATGGCGGCGTCTTCCAGCGCTTCCCACGCAACCTCCAGAAGGAAGCGCTGCTGCGGGTCGAGACTCAGGGCTTCGCGAGGAGCGATGCCAAAGAAGTGGGCGTCGAAGCAATCCGGACGGCTGACGAAGCCACCGCGCCGCGAATACATTCTGCCGGGCACATCGGGATTCGGGTCAAAAAAGGCGTCGATATCCCACCGGTCGCCGGGAATCTCGGTTATGGAATCGGTGCCATCGCGAAGATTGCTCCAGAACGCCCCCGCGTTGTCGCCGCCTGGAAAGCGGCAGGCGAGTCCGACGATCGCAATCGGCTCACGCATTGCACATTCCGCTGTGCGAAGACGCGCCTCGAGATCTTCGATGGCGAGATAGGCCCGCAGCAGCGCGGATCTCTCTTTCCCGTGGGAGGAGTTCATACACGGCTCCTTCCCTGTAGCGTGTCGAGCTTGCGCAGCAGGAGTTCTTCGATCTGAGCCTCGGGCAGAGCATCGAGTTCGGCGATCTGGCTGCCAGGCGCCGGCGCGGGATCTGGCGCAGGGGCTAGCTGGTCCAACAGGCAGGCAGCTAATGAGCGTGTATTGGGATGGTCGAATACGAGGGTAGAGGGGAGATAAGTGCCGACCGTCGTCTGCAATCGGTTGCGCAGCTCAATCGCCATGAGAGAGTCCATCCCCATTTCAAAGAAACTCTGATCCTGGTCAAAGGGTTGCGTGGGGTCCAATCCAAGCACCTTCGACAGTTCGTCGCGAACGTGTACGGCCAGGAGAGCCGGCCTCTCCTGCGGGAGGGCGGCCTTGAGAGCCGGGCCCATGCCGGACGTCGCGGACAAGTGCGGGGACAACGCCTGTTCCTGAATGAGGTTTGCGAACAAGCTCGCGCGCCGACCAGTCAGGTGCTTGCCCAGCGAAGCGAGGCTCAGCGGGAGTACGGCAACTTGGGGCGGTGCACCGGCCAGGAGGCGTTGCAAGATCTCGATGCCCGCATCGGGAGGGACGGTGCCGAGAGTCGAGTGAAGGCGATCCGCCGAGGAGGCGGCCAGACGTGAGGCCATGCCACCTTCGCCCCACGGGCCCCAGTTGATGGATAGGGCCTGAAGTCCTCGGCTGCGCCGCCAGTGCGCCAAGCCGTCGAGAAAAGCATTTGCGGCGGCATAAGGCCCCTGGCCGGGGGAGCCGAGCAGCGATGCCGCCGAGGAGAAAAGCACGAAAAAGTCCAACGGCAAGCCTTCTGTGAGCCGGTGGAGATTCCATGCGCCGCCGACCTTGGGCGCCAGAACTTCCTGAAACCGTGACCAGTCCTGGCGGAGCAGGATCCCATCGTCCAAAACACCGGCCGTGTGGAAGAGCCCCCGCAGGGGTGGGAGGGTCGATGTTACGCGATCAAAAAGATCCTTAGCCTGGTCGAAAGACGCGACATCGGACGTTAAGGGAAGAACCCGGGTGCCCGATTTTTCGATCGCTTCGATACGGGCACGGGCCGCCGGCGAAGGCTCGCGGCGACCGCTGAGCACAATGTGACGGGCTCCGCAGCGCGCCATCCACTCGGCGACCCGTAGACCGAGTGCCCCAAAGCCGCCGGTAATCAGATATGTGCCATCGAAGCGAAGTCGTTCATTGATGTTGCTGACTACGATTTTTCCAGTGTGGCGGGCGAGTGCCATGTGGCGGAACGCGGACTGCACTTCAACCACCGGGAACGCGCGCACCGGGATCGGCTGGACCGAGCCGAGTTGGATACGGACCATTACGCTTCGGAAGAGCGCTCCCACGCGCACCGGCTCTTCCAAAATCATTCGATCGAGCGCGATGGCATGGTAAATGACATCGGGACGTGTCGCGCGCATCCGAGCGGCAGGCCAGATCTCTCGCTTGCCAATTTCGAGGAACCGGCCGCCGGGAGCGACGATCTCCAGGCTCTTAGGGATGAATTCGCCGGCAAGCGAGTTCAGCACGATGTCGACCCCTCTGCCGCCGGTGAGCGAGCGGATCTCGGAAGCGAATACGACCGAGCGGGAATCCAACACGTGACGGATGCCGAGAGATCGGAGGAAATCGCGCTTGGCTTCGCTTCCGGCAGTGGCAAAGATCTCAGCGCCACAGGCCTGCGCCAGACGGACTGCGGCCATCCCAACTCCACCCGCAGCGGCATGAATCAGGACGCTGTCCACGGAAGTCATACCGGCCAGCGTGTTGAGGGCGTAGTCGGCAGTAAGGAAGGCCATGGGAAGAGAGGCGGCGTCCGCGAAGGCCATCTGCCGGGGTTTAAGGAAGACTAGCGCGGCGGGAGTAGTCACGAACGTGGCAAAAGCACCGGGTGCGATGGCGACGACCTCGTCGCCTGGGGAAAACTCCTTCACGTGCTCGCCCACCGCGACCACAACCCCGGCGCATTCCCCGCCGAACGGTCCGGGGTTGCCAGGATACATTCCAAGCGCGTTCAGGACATCACGTAAGTTCAGTCCCGTCGCATGGACTTGGATTTCGATTTCATTCGGACCTGGGAGACGACGCGATGTGGGCCGGTACTGCAGGTTCTCCAGCGTGCCGCGGGAGATGATATCGAGTTGGAGCGGATCTTCGGAAGAGACTCCAATGGAGGCGGCCGCCCGAGCCAGGCGAGCGGCGAAGCGGCCGCCGGTACGCAAGGCAATTTGATCCTCAATGTCCCCGCGCGCCACCTCGTTGTAGAGTTGCGCGGCCGCAGCGGATGGACTCTCTGACACATCCAAGTCGATGAGAGAGGGGCGTAACTCTGGATGCTCGGATGCAATGACGCGACCGAGGCCCCAGACGGGAGCAGCCGCAAGGGCACCGGGCGCGGTGTCGGCAGGCGCCGCTTGCGCACCTTTCGTAACGATGCAGAGCCGGGGAGGCCGTTGCGAGTAGACGGCGGAGACGGCCTGCACCAAATGCAATACGCCGGCACACCCTAGCGGCGAGAGCGGATCTTGATCATCGATTGCGGCGAGGTGCAGCACGCCGAGAACACCGCCGGCGAAAGCCGTGCACGCTTCCGCAACCAGACGGCGGTGCGCTTCGAAATCGGCGGGATCGGCGAAACCAAGCAAGCACGCGCCGCCTCCCTCCCGGATGAGGCGCGCGACCTGTTCCCCGATACCATGGTGATCAGAGACGATCAGCCACGGGCCAAGCCTGGCCGATTCCGTGGGCGCGGCAGCGCGCGGGATCGACTGCCACTCGAGCTGATAGAGCCAGCTTGAATCCTGTTTGTTTCGGGTCCTGAGAAGCACATCGCGCGGCGCCCGCTTGACCGAGAGGTTCTCTATGTCCGCAATTACAGCTCCGGTCCCGTCCAGCAACTGCAGGCTACCGGTATGGGTTTCCCCACCCTGCGAGAGCGGTGGCGAAACCCGCGCCGAACACCACAGCCGTCCGGAAATCGGCGCCCATAGGCGGAACACCTTGATGCCGACGGGAAGGTAAACAGCAGACCCAATACCTTCACCGGCCAAGGCGGCGGCGAGCACCTGAAAACAGGAATCGATCAATCCGGGAGGCAGGACGAAGTCGCGCGATTCGTCGGGAGCGACGGGAACACGAATGCGACCCAGCGCCTCGGCGGCACGATACCAAACCTGCTCTACCCAGCGGAAGCTGTTACCCAAGTGGATACCGGCATCCCATAACAGGCGGTAGAACAATTCGGACCCTGCCAACTCGCCTTCCCTGCGAAGAGGAACTGGTCCCGGCGCGGCGTCGGTCAGCGCTTCGATTTCGCCTTCCGCGTGGAGAGTCCAGGGAGAGGGATCGGCCGCTGGATCTCTACTAAAAATCTGAAAGTTTGCCCCTCCTGCCGGTTGGCGCCGGAGAATCACTTGCAGCCGGCGAGACTTCCCATCTGGTATAAGCAGTGCTTGCGAGAATGTGACATCCCGCAATTGATGGGCAACTCCGGGAAAAATCTCACGAGCCGCCGAAAGGAGCAACGAAAGATGGTACGCGCCGGGAACCACTAGTGAGCCGTAGACGCGATGATCAGCCAGAAGCGAGGGTGAATCGGCAGCGACGACGTGTTCGAAGACAATTTCGGAAAGCGCCGATTCCAGGCGATGACCGAGAACAGGATGAGGACCGGCATGGGTATTGGCGCCGGTGAACGGCGCGGGCGTTTCGGAGTTTCGAGTGTCGATCCAAAAGCGCTTTCTCTGAAACGGGTACTGCGGCGCCACGACCTTTCTCCGCGCGTAGCCACGGTCGAAGGCCTCCCAATTGATCTCGGTACCGCGGCGATAGAATTCCGAAAGACACTCCAGCATCGGACGCCACGGATCGTCCGCCGGCAGGTGGAGTACAGTCTCGGCCCCAATGGCGGAATCGACAGCAACCAGGCCCCAGGAACGCCACATCTCGGCAGCATCCCGCGGAGTGATCGCAATCCCGCGCTCCGTCCCGGTAGAAACGAAAGCGACGGCAGGCGGCGCCATGTGGGTCTCGGCATGCGATCGCACCGTGCTCGCGAGCTGGAGTCGCGCCTCCGCTACACTGCCGGCCACAACGGCTAGACGATGCGGGAGGTGAGCCCGTCCAGTATTGGCGGTATAACAGATATCGGCGAAAGCTGCAGCCGAGGCAGCCAGAAAGTGGTCGTAACGTACGGCCAGTTCTTCGAGCGCAGCGGGCGTTTTCGCGGAGAGAGTCAGGATATGGAGCGGCCGTTCCGATGAAGGAACAACGGCCTCTGGCAGAGGCGCCTCTTCCAACACGGCATGCGCGTTGGTGCCACTGCCGCCAAAGGAGCTGATGGAGGCAATCCGCGGGACCGCGCCGCGGATCCATGGTGTGGCCGATGTAGGAATGATGATGGGCAGCGCGGACCAATCCAAATTCGCGTTTGGTTGCTGAAAGTGCAAATGCGGAGGGATCTCCTGGTTTTGCAGCGCCAGCACAGTCTTGATCAGCCCGGCGATGCCGGCGGCCGCCTCCAGATGGCCGATGTTGGTTTTCACCGAGCCCACGACGAACGGTTCGCATTGCGGTCGTCCTGGGCCGAGCACGGCGCTCAAAGCGCGCAGTTCGATCGGATCGCCGAGAGCGGTTCCGGTTCCATGCGCTTCCACGTAGCCGACAGCGGCGGGAGGCACCGCCGCGAAATCGAGGGCCCTCCGGATGACCGCCTCCTGGGCCGATTTGTTAGGCACGGTAAGACCGCTGGAGTTGCCGTCCTGATTCACGGCCGAACCGCGAATGACGGCCATGATGTTGTCCCGGGCCGCGACCGCATCGGAAACGCGTTTGAGCACAACGACGCCGCAGCCTTCGCCTCGAACGAAGCCATCCGCGCGCGCATCGAACGTCTTACATCGGCCATCGTGCGCCATCATCCGAGCGCGGCAGGCGATGACGTATCCGGCAGCCGACAGAACCAAGTTGACACCCCCGGCCAACGCGAGCTCGCATTCTCCGGCGCGCAAACTCTGACACGCCAAATGGACGGCAACGAGCGATGACGAGCATGCGGTATCAACAGCGAGGGAGGGCCCATGCAACCCGAGCGTGTAAGAAAGGCGCCCGGAAGCGAAATTAAGCGGCGTACCGGTCAGGTGATAAGCATCAACCCGTTCGACCCCTGCTGATTCCAGAAGCCGGGCGTAGTCATTATTGGTAATTCCAATGAAAACACCGGTCTGACTGCCCTTTAAACGCGCGGGCGACTGCCCGGCATGCTCCAGGGCGTCCCAGCTTACTTCCAGCAGCATACGATGTTGTGGATCCATACTGGCCGCTTCGCGCGGCGAAATGCCAAAGAACTGGGCATCAAACAGGTCTACATCTTCCAGGAAACTGCCGTAGCGAGTGTACATCTTGCCTTGGGTATTGGGGTCTGGATCATAGTAAGCGTCAATGTCCCACCGCGAAGGCGGAATTTCCCGCACGGTATCTTCACCGTTGTGGAGCAGACGCCAATAGCTTTCCGGATCATGGCAGTTCCCTGGGAAACGGCAGCCCATACCGATGATGGCGATTGGTTCGTTGCGCGATCGCTTCAGCTCGTTCAGGCGGGTGCGAACATCCTTCAACTCGAGGAGAGCATTCTTCACTTCCGACAGCTGGCTACCCCGGCCGTTCATTGCAACTCCCTTTTGAGGACGGCAAGTTCAGCCAACAACACGGCCTGCGCGTCCTCTTCGGATAAGTCTTCCAGTTCGGATTCTGACGTGACCTTATCCGGGAACGGCTCGCCACCGAAGATTTCGGAGTAAAGGTATCGCGCCAGCGACTCGATAGTGGAGTATTCAAAGGCCAGGGTTGGCGGCAAGCGGCGGCCGAGCGCTGCTTCCAGGCGGGTCTTTAACTCGACGCTGGTGAGCGAATCCAAGCCCATCTTGAAGAAGCCCTGATCGAGGGCTGGTTCTTCGCCGGGAACAAAGCCCAGTACGCTCGAAACCTGCTGACGGATAAAGGAAAGCAGCAGAGACCATCGCTCCGGCGCGGGAGACGATTGAAGGCGATCGAGCAGGGAGCCCGGTTGAGAGCTTTGCTCCGATTGAAGGGGCACGGAGATCGGAATCTTCCCGATCAATGGCCGGCGGCGCCGGGCTTCATAGACCGGTCTAAAGATATTCCAATCCACGGCAGCGACCGTCTTCTGCACCGAACCGGACTGTATCAGAAAGCCCATCAGATCGAGGGCTTGCGTGGCGGGCATAGCGCCAAGGCCGATCTTGTCGAAGAACTCGCCCACCTCATGGGAAGAAGATGCCATTCCCTCCCCTTCCCACCGTGCCCAGTTCACGCTAAGAGAGGGGAGACCGAGCGCCGCGCGGTGCTGGGCGAGGGCATCCATGAAATGATTGGCTGCGGCATAGTGCCCGCCGCCAGCGGTTCCCCAGATAGCAGCCGCCGAGGAGAAGCACACAAAGAAATCGAGCGGGCGGTCTTTGGTGGCCTGGTGCAAGAGCCACGAACCGGCGATCTTCGGGCGCAGAATGAGGTGCAGCGTCTCTTCATCGATATCGCGAATGGCTTGGGGCGCGGAGACGCCGGCGGCGTGGATGATGCCCTTGAGCGGAATTGAAGCGTCGAGCAGCCGATGCACCACGGGGATGATCCGATCGGCGTCGGCTACATCGGCCTGAACGACTTCCACCTCGGCGCCCAACCGCTCGAGGTCGCGAATAGCTGCACCGCGGCTGTCACGGTCGGCGGCACCGGTCAACCCGAGGAGAATCAAGTGACGCGCGCCATGTCTCACCATCCAACCGGCAATCTGGAGTCCCAGCGAGCCGAGTCCACCTGTTATTAAATATGATGCGTTGGAGCGAAACAGTCGCCCGTCCGGGCGCCTCACCAAATCGGAAGATGCTACAAGACGCGGAACGTACGCCACTCCCGCACGCAGTGCGAACTGGTCGTCATCGCTCACCGATCGGATAATGTCGAGGATATCAGCCGCTTCACCCGAATAAGGCGTCGGATCGAGGTCGATCAATCCGCCCCAAATCTCGGGATGTTCCAGTCCGATGACACGGCCCAGACCCCAAACCGGTGCTTGGGCGGGAAAAATGCCCCCTTCATCCGCGGCCACTTTTTGGGCCCCACGGGTGATCACCCAAAGGCGCGACCGCTCGGGTCGCTGTGCAAGAGACTGCGCCAATCGGAGCACAGAAGCGCAGGAAGACAGGACTGCGGCATCCAACGCGGTGGCGCTGGGATCGCCCGACGGGCAATCGAGCACCGCGCAGTGCAAGACCGTTTTGGCCGGAACCAGCTCCGCTGTGGAGAAAAGAGCCACCGGCGCGGCCTGCCCGGCCAAGGTGCTGACAAGGGCATCGGCGACACCGGTGTGATCGGGAACAAATGCCCAGGATCCGGACGCCGCTGCGGGATCATTAGAATTCGCGCGGCTCACTATCAGGACCTGCTGAGATGCGCGGCCCTCCGGAGTATCTTCTCCGGGAACCACAACAGAATCGGAAAAGCCGCATTCAGCCAGGAGTTGGAGCCAACCGGACCTCGCCAGCAATGGGTGGGATTCCCGTAGATCAGCATCAGAGAACCGCCACCAGCCTTCCGTCAGACCGAAAATCAGATCGGCCCATGGTTGGGGCCGAGTGCCTTCCAGCAAGACTATCAGCCCATTAGGCGCAAGCAGACGGCGCACGTGGTGCAGCGCCCTGCGCAAGTCCGCCGCTGCATGAAGCACATTCGCGGCTAGCACGATATCAAAGGAGCCGTCCGGATATCCTTGGGCCGCCGGATCACGCTCGATATCGAGCAGGTCGTAGCGGACAAAAGGGTAAGAAGCAAACTTGCGGCCGGTGTGGTTGAGGAAGAGCGATGATACGTCCGTAAGGGTGTATTCCGCCCGGCCGACCAAGCGCGGTAACACATAGGCGGTGGCGCCGCCCGTACCGGCGCCAACCTCGATCACGCGGAGCTTGGCGTTCGCGGTGACTGGGGAGAGGGCCGCGGAAAAAGCGTCGGCCACGAGAGTGTTCATGGCCCGAAAGAACGGCGAGTCTTGGTAGATATTCTCGACCGGCGCCACTGAGCCGGCGGGAAAAAGGATGTGTAACGGATCGATTTCGCCGCGCAGTACATCCGCCAGCCTTCGTCCACAGCTGGCCAGCAATGAGATCTCGTTGTGGCACACGCCATAGCGCGCCTCGAGAGAAGCGCAACGTTGTTCGAGATCCCCGGATGACGGAGCTCCGGATTTAGCCACAATATCCACGATTCGCCGGAACAGACGGCGATGATTTGGCGCGATCCTCGGCCAGCAGCCAAGCTCTTCGGGATCAGAGCGGATGGCGAGGGAAGGATCGCAACCGAGCTGGCGCAGCGCTTCACAGCAATAGGCTACGGCGAGGGCGTCGGCCTCCGGGAGAAAGCGATCATAGATATCGAGCCCGAGGCGCGTCATCAGCTCCGGGACATTCCGCCCGATTACGGGGCCGATCTCGCGCGGGCCGGCCAGCTCGGGCCTGCGCACTGCGTGCGTATGCCATTCGAGATCGTACAACCAACCGGGGTTCGGAGAGCGGCCGGCCTCCGCTTGGTCCAGCCAATGACGGCGGCGCTCGAACGGATAGGTCGGGAGCGGAATCTTGGAATATCCGCGGCCATAAAACGAGTCCCAGTCGACCGGAGCGCCAGCGAGGTAAAGGCGCGCGAGGGTATTGAGCAAATCGCGCGGCGCAGAACACGTCCCGGGTAGCCAGGTTCCGACTGCACCTGCCGGTCGCGATCCGAAGTAGAGGAATAGTTCACAGCCTTCCTCGCGCACTGCCGTCACACAGTCCGTCCAGTGCTCCCCAGGGAAAATAGGCGGCTGCCAAAAAGCACAACTGCCTAATTCCGAAGGCTCGGCACGGCGGCCCAAGCGGCTGGAAAAAAAAGGGAGGTGAGGACGTTGGGGCGAGATGGTTCCGACACCCCTGCCGAGCCGCAACGCATCGTCGGCCAAAAAAATGCCGGCGGCGACACCTGCGGCAAACTCACCGCAACCGTGGCCGAGAACAGCGTGAGGGTGCACGTTCCAGCCAGACCAATTTCGCGCGGCGGCAATGGCCTCAGGCTGATCGCCATCCTGAGTAAAGACAAACGCCACCTTCGGAGCAACGCCCTCTTCTACAGTGCCCGAGATCCAGCGTCCGCCCTCCAGCGCGGCTCTTGCTTCGGATACATCGGCGGCCACAATCGCCAGGCGGTGTTCGAAATGCGAGCGGCCGGCTGCAGCTGTGGCGCACACGTCGTGAAGATCGCGGTCCAGTACCCCGGCGAGATAAGCGCGGAAGCGGGCCGCGAGCTCGACAAGCCCCGCCTCGGTTCTAGCAGATAGGCAAAGCAGGTGCGGCGGGCCTCCCTCGGCAGGCCGCACGGGCCTGGGAGCCTCTTCAAGGACCAAGTGCGCATTAGTGCCGCTAAAACCGAAGGAGCTCAACCCAGCGATCGCCGGCCCCTCGTGCGACGGCCAAGACACCGCCTTTGTTGGGATCTCAACCAGCAGATCGCCAAAGGAAATGTGGGGATTCAGTGATCTAAAATGCAGGTGGGGCGGAATCTCCCGATGCGAGAGGGCTAGAGCGACCTTGATGAGCCCCGCCATGCCGGCCGCCGCTTCCAAATGGCCGATATTGGTCTTTACCGAACCAAGCAGTAGTTTGCGCGCAGAAGGGCGGCCTTCGCCGAGAACCGCCGCGAGCGCTTTGCACTCAATCGGGTCCCCTAGAGAAGTGCCGGTACCGTGGGCTTCCACGTAGTCCACCGCGGCCGGGGCGATACCCGCATTAGCCAGCGCACGGCGGATGACTGCTTCCTGCGCCGGCCCGTTAGGTGCAGTAAGGCCGCCGCTGCGGCCATCCTGGTTGACTGCGGTTCCGCGGATGACGGCGATAATATTGTCCCCTTCGCCGAGGGCGTCCCGCAGACGTTTAAGAACCACCACACCGCAACCTTCCCCGCGGACAAAACCATCGGCCGCGGCGTCGAAAGTTTTGCAGCGTCCGTCCGCTGCCATCATCCGAAGATGAGAAAGAGCAAGCGTGGAGAGCGGCGAGAGAATAAGGTTTACACCGGCTGCCAGCGCCATACGGCACTCGCCCGAGCGCAAACTCTGCACCGCCAGGTGCACGGCAACCAGTGAAGAGGAACATGCTGTGTCTACTGCCAGGCTGGGGCCGTGCAATCCCAAAATGTAAGAAAGCCTTCCCGCGGCCACACTGAAAGCGTTGCCAGTGGACATATACGAATCGACGCTCTCGGGCCTGTCCCATAACCGGGAGTAATCGTTCGTGGAAATGCCCGTGAAAACGCCCGTGTCGCTGCCGTTTAGGGACGCCGGCGCCCGCCCGGCATGCTCCAACGCTTCCCATGCGACTTCGAGTAGCAACCGCTGTTGCGGATCCATGCTCGCTGCTTCTCGGGGCATAATACCGAAAAAACGGGCATCGAACGCGTCCACGCTGTCCCGAAGGAATCCACCCCAGCGCGTGTTCATTTTGCCAGGCACGTCTGGGTTCGGATCATAGTATTCGTCCGAGTCCCAGCGGCTCAATGGAACCTCGCCTACCGCGTCGCAGCCATCCCGCAACTGCCGCCAGAAGCTCGCGGGATCGACGGCACCCCCCGGGAAGCGGCAGCCCATGCCGATAATCGCGATGGGTTCGCCGGCGGCGCGCTCGAACTCGTCGAGACGCGCGCGCATGTCCTTCAGTGCCATTAGCGCTCGCTTCAATGGCGAGAGGGACGAATTGTCATTCGGCGTCGGCATATCAATATCCGGCGTGCCCCAACTCTCTCAACAGGACTTCCTCAGCTTGCTCTTCGGAGAGATTCGCGATGTCGGAGAAATCGGCGCGACCTTCCCCTGTGGAGGTCGCCGCCGGCGGTCCCGGAGGCAGATCGGGAGCGATTTCCCGGAGCAGAAATGCGGTTACCGTCTCCAGAGTGGGGTAATCGAATAGCAGTGTGGCGGGGAGGCTGCGGCCCGCTCCAGCCCCCAGAGTGTTGCGGAGTTCGAGCGCCATCAAAGAGTCAAGTCCGAGCTCGCTGAGAGGCTGGCGCGGATTCAGCCGGCGTAACGCGCCTCCACCGAGGACTTTGACGGCAGCGGCGTGAACAAACTCAAAAAGGATTTGGCTTCGTTCACTCGGGAAAGCCAGTCGCAAGCGGTCTCTGAACGCAGTGGAGACCGTAGAATCAACAATCGGCTTCGCGCTTCGATCCTCCCGAGCTACTTCAGAGTAAATAGGCCGGGCTCCGGCGGCACCAAATACTCGAGCGAATTCAGTCCAGTCGACTCGGGCTACGACCGCCTGGGGTGGAGCGTCCCACAAAACGCGCTCTAGTGCGTGGATCCCCTCCTGCGGGGAAATGTTCGTCACCGCCAAGTCGGAGCCTTTCCGCCCGACATGGCGCTCGGCGGCAGCCCCGAGGTCCGACCACGGTCCCCAGTTGATGCTAATCGCCGGCAGCCCTTGGGCGCGTCGATGACGTGCCAGGGCATCCAGGAAGGCGTTGGCTGCCGCATGATTGCCCTGTCCCGGCGATCCCCATACGGAGGCGGCCGAGGAGAACAAGACAAAAAAATCGAGAGGCACCTCAGAGGTTAGGCGATGCAGGTTCCAGGCGCCGTCTACTTTCGGCCCAAACACCGAGTTGAAACGCAGCTCATCCTGCTGCAGCAACACCCCATCGTTCAGAGTTCCGGCGGAATGAATCACGCCTCGAAGCGGCGGCATGGCCGCTCTCGCAGCCGCCAGCGATCGGTTCAAGTCCTCGTAATTGCCGACGTCAGCCTGGACTACTCTGACCCGAACGCCCGACCGCTCCAACCCGCTCACAGCCGCGGCAGCTTGCGGGCCTGGCGCCCGACGCCCGACCAAAATCAGATGAGTGGCGCCGCGGCTGGCGAGCCATTGGGCCACGAGCAGACCGAGTCCGCCCAGACCGCCGGTAATCAAGTATGACGCATTCGCGCGCAATTCAACGGCAACTCGCGGCGTGACCACGATCTTACCGATGTGCTGGCTCCGGGCCATAAAACGGAAAGCATCGGTGATCTCGTCGATGGGAAACCGATTCAGCGGCAAAGGCCGCAATAGGCCTTCGCCGAACCGCCGCATGATCTCTTCCAGCGCCTGGGATACATGAGCGGGCTGCTCCACGGCGTGGCGGGCGAGATCGTAAACGAAGTATGACGCATCGGGTTTCACGGCGGCGAAGCGGCTTGCGTCCCAAATTCCCGTTTTGCCGATTTCGACGAAACGGCCTTTTGGCTTCAAGACACCGATACTGGCGGGAATGAAATCGCCGGCAAGCGAGTTCAGGACGATGTCAACTCCTTCACCCCCGGTTAGGCGATGCAAGTCTGCCGCGAAGCTGACCGAGCGGGAGTCCAGCACATTACCTATGCCAAGCGATTCCAGAAAGGCGCGCTTTTCCGGGCGGCCTGCGGTCGCGAAGACTTCAAGACCCGCATTCCGCGCTAGTCGGACCGCTGCCAATCCGACTCCACCAGCAGCAGCGTGTATAAGAACCTTTTCTCCGGCGGACATCCGGGCAAGGGAATGCAAGGCGAAGAACGCGGTGAGAAAGGCAACCGGTATGGCGGCGGCCTCCTCGAAGCTCATTGACGCGGGCTTCTCCGCCACTAAGTCGGCGCGTGTCGTGACCGATCGCCCAAAACTGCGGGACGCAAGCGCGACCACCGCATCGCCGGGCTTCCACCGGGTAACACCCTCACCGACCCCCACAATGGTGCCGGCACACTCGGCGCCAAAACTTTCCCGCTCGAAGGGAAGAATACCAGAGGCGTCCATCACATCGAGGAAGTTGAGCCCCGTAGCGCGAATTTCGATTTCGACTTCGCCCGTGGCCGGGATGGGAGGAGCGGCAGGACGCAGGAAGAGGTTGTCGAGGATGCCGCGTTCGGTAATCGCGAGCTCAAATGGCCCTTCCGGCACGGAGAGGCGTTGTTTTTCGAGAGGCTGCGAAGCGCGCACTAGCCGCGGCACGAAACGGCGGCCTTGCCGGAATGCGATTTCGCCCTCTTCAGTTCCGCTAAGAATTTCTTGGAAGAAAACGTCCGCGGAATCGGCGGGATTGGCCAGTGGATCGAGGTCTACCGTCACACAATGCAGTTCCGGATGCTCGATTGCGATGACTTTGGCAAGTCCCCAGATTGTCGCATGCTTCAGGCCAGGAACCGGCCCCCCGTCGGGCGACTGTGCTCCACGAGTCACCAGCCAGAGCCGGGGGTGCTGAGTGCGATGCGCGAGAGATTTGACCAAATCCAAAACGCTGTAAGATCCCGCAGCTTGCGAGTGCTCGGACAAGCTGGCGGCATGAATCACGCCGGCGAGAAGAGTATTCCGGTGTTCCACCAGATCGCGAACAATCCGACAGGTCGCTCCATAATCTTCGAGCATCCGGGCAAGGCGATTGGTGAACGCATCCGGTTCGCCCAGAATCAACCATAACCCCGGAGGGTCAGCATCGGCACGCGCCAGAATGAGGGCTTGACTCGTGGATCCGCTGCCGGGAACGGCGGCCGCTTCCGAGAAGCCAGAATTCTCCAGCAGGTGGACCCACTGGCTCTCGGAAAGCAGTGGGTGCGCTGCGCGAAGTCCCGTATCGCTGAAGCGCCACCAGCCTTCACTCAAGCCGAAAACGATGTCGATCCAACGCTCCTTGCGAACACCCTCCACCAACAACAACAGTCCCTCTCGCGCCAACAACTCACGCACATTGCGGAGGGTTTGAGTGAGGTCCCGGGTCGCATGCAGGACATTGGCGGCAATCACGATATCAAACGCATGTGGATCAAACCCCTGTTCCGCTGGTGTACGTTCGATATCGAGGACGGCGTAGCGGACAAACTTACTTTCCTGGAACTTCTCTCGTTCCGCCGCCATGGTGAAAGCTGCTGATATGTCAGTGAAGACGTACTCGGTCCGCGAGGGATCCAGGAGCGGCAGGATATACGACGTGGTCGCACCGGTGCCGGCGCCAACCTCTAGGATCCGCAGCGTCCGCCCTTCCGGAATGGTGCGTAAAAGGCAAGCAAGCGTCTCGGCGGCGAAGGAGTTCCAGAGACGGGCGAACGGCGACGCCCGGTAGATCTTCTCGATGGCCACAGTCGAACCCTTAGGGAAGAGCAACTCCATAGCGTCCAGGGCTCCAGTCAATACACCGTCGAGTTTCTGCCCGCATCTTTGGACCAACGTCAGTTCGGTTTCACAGTCGGGGTAGCGAGACAGCAGCGATTGCCAGGCTTCCCCGGGACTTCCGGACGCGGGAGAGGGATCTTCGTTGGCAATTTCGAGCATCCGGCTGAACAAGCGGCGCTGCGAGCGGACAATGCCCAGCCGTTCTGCCAGAGCGTCGTGGGGCTCGTCGGCAGGCGAACCCGGAGTCCAACCCAAACGCCGCAAAGCGGCATGAACGAAGCCGGCGCTTACTCTCTCGAGCCCAACGGACAGCGCGGCATAGCGATCGAGGCCCTGCTCGCGGCCGAGCGTTTCAAGACGCGACCGCAGTTCGGATACGATGCCACCTGGCCGCGGAAAGAAAGCGGGGCCGCGGCGATTGACGACGTGAGACTTCCACACAACCTCGTAAAAGCAATCACTCATGTCCGGCCGCGGCGCTTGCATGATCGAGCCGGCGGCTCTCACAAAGCGCACGCCTTCGCCTTCGACCAGCACACGCCCGGCCTTGTCGAAAAGTCGAAACTCTCCGCAGAAGCCGCCGGCAGACCTGGAAGAGAGAGCGGCATGCGCGTGAGCCGGGGCAGCTTGCATCCCGAAGTAAGTCAGACGATCAATAGAGACGGGAACATAGCCCGCATCGTTTGACTGATCGGCGCGCGCGGCGCCAAGCAGTTGCAGGCAGGAATCAAGAACAACCGGATCGATGCACGCGGCCGGCCCCGCCGCGAGACTCGTTTCGACATCGCAAAAGGCTTGATCTTGGCCAGCCGCGAGTCGTGCAATACGCCTGTAAGTGGCGCCTAAATGGATGTTTCGCTGAGCTAATGACTCGTAAAAAGCTGATGCGGAGATTGGTTCAGAACAATACGCCGCGAGGCTCCCAACCGAGACCGCCTTCGAGATTATCGCGCCTGGCCTGCGGATTCGGCCGGACGCGTGGCAGTCCGCATCCTTCTCGACAAAGAATTGCGCCGCGTCCTCATCCTGAGGACTCACGCGGGTATGGATGCGCACGGCTCCACTTTCGGGCAAAACTAAAGGCTTCGTGATTCTTACGTCTTCCAGAACGTAGGGAGCCGGGCCGAAGGATGCCGTGGCTGCTTCCAGTGCCAAACCGAGATAACCCGCAGCGGGAAATACGATAGAGCCATAGACTCGGTGATCGCGCAACAGCGGAAGAGCGGCGGGTTGAAGGTGGCTTTCGAACAGCCGTTCTTGAAAGGTCCCGGCAATCTGTGTTCCGAGAAGCGAACCAGCCGAGGAAGGTTCCCGGCCGGCTGCAGCCGCAGGAGAGGCCCAGTGGGTTTCATGCTGAAACGGATAGACGGGCAGCACGACGCGAGTGCGTGAGAAGCCGGCATCGACCGCAGCCCAGTCGATTTCGATGCCCGCGCGGTATAGCGCGGCCAGGTTTTCCACGACGTGCGGCCATGCTGCAGCCTCCGGTCTGAGTTCCACAACGAGGGGGTAACCCTCGGATTGGAGACGGCGCAATCCGCCCGGCAGAAGATCGATCAGAGGCTCGGCTCGGCGGCCATTCAATTCGCCATATCCGTCCGTCGCTGCCATACGCAGGCCATCTTTAAGAGAGCAAACTCCGGCGGCACACGCGGCGGCATATTCACCGGCGCCATCAAAGGACAGAGCTCCCGGCGCGATACCGAAGGATTGCCACATTCGCCAAAGGCCGTACTGCAGCGCGAACTGCGCGGTTCGCGCGACACGTTCGCTCCAAGCCTCAGTGGCGGATGCTTCGAACATCCACTGCAATAACGATCCTTCCAGCCACGGCCGAGCCGCCTGCTCGCATTCCTTTAAGGCCTCTCGAAACACCGGTTGGGTTTCCAACAGCCTCGCACCGGTGTAGGGTGAAACGGGAGTGGCGCCAAAATAAGCGGCGAGCCTCGGCGGCTTGCCGGGCTCTAACGCGACTCGAGGCGGAGCGGAAAGCAGTATCGCTCGCGCCTGGTTAGTCGATTCGGCGACTAGTGCGATCCGGTGGACGAAATGCGTGCGTCCTGAATTTGCAGTAAAGCAGATGTCCGCCCAAGAATCGTTGGCAGCGCCGAGGTAATCCACATATCGCGCCAGGAGCTCGTCCAGCGCCTTCTCGCTTCTCGCAGAAAGGCAAAGCAAGTGCGCATCCCGTTCGGCAGTTGCCATAACTGGCGCCGCGGCCGGGGCTTCCCCCAGAATCACGTGCGCGTTGGTACCACTGAAGCCAAAGGAGCTAACGCCGGCAAGCCGCTTTCCGTTCTTCGCTTCCCACGGTGTCAGTTGGGTGGGAATCGCGAACGGTAACCGCTCCCAGTCAATCCGCGGGTTCCCATTTCGGAAATGAAGACTCGGCGGGATCACGGCATGTCGCAGCGCGAGTACAGTCTTGATCACGCTGGCAATGCCGGCCGCGCCCTCCAAATGGCCGATATTGGTTTTAACCGAACCCAGCCATACCGTCCCCGCGGGCGGAGTTTTCCCGGAAGCCACCACAGCGCCTAATGCGCGCACCTCGATGGGATCTCCCAGCGCCGTACCAGTGCCGTGCGCTTCGACGTAACTGAGATCGCCGGCTGGCACACGCGCATTTTCAAGAGCCGCGCGGATCACCGCCTGCTGAGCTAGTCCGCTGGGCACCGTCAGCCCTCCGCTGGCACCGTCGTGATTGATCGCGGAGCCTCGAATGAGAGCCAGGATATTATTGCGTTCCGCGACCGCATCTGACAGGCGCTTGAGGACCAGCACACCGCAGCCTTCTCCACGCACATAGCCATCCGCGGCGGCATCGAAGGTCTTGCAATGGCCATCCGGGGCCAGAGCGCGGAGTTTGCAGAAGCACACCGTCAGGCCCGGCGCCAGCAGGAGGTTGGCGCCACCCGCCAGGGCCATCCGGCACTCACGGTTCCGCAAACTCTGGCATGCGAGATGAAGGGCAACCAGGGAGGACGAGCAAGCGGTGTCCACTGCCAGCGCCGGACCGCGCAGACCGAGAGTATAAGCAATCCGGCCCGCCGCCACACTGTGCGCCACGCCAGTGCCCGAATAGGCGTCGATACGGTCCACCGCGCCGCCAATTCCGAAATGCGCATAATCGCTGACGCAAAGCCCGACAAACACGCCGGTGCAACTGCCGGCTAGCTTCGCCGATGACTCCCCGGCGCGTTCCAGCGCTTCCCAGCTAACCTCCAGCAACAACCGCTGCTGCGGATCCATGCCCGCAGCTTCACGCGGGGAGATTCCAAAAAATTCCGCATCGAACCCCGCGACATCTTCCAGAAATCCTCCGTGTCGCGAGTACATTTTTCCCGCTGCGTCGGGATCCGGATCGTAGAACTCCTCAATGTTCCACCTGTCGCGCGGCACTTCTCGAATTCCGTCTCCGCCCCCACGGAGTAACTGCCAGAAAGCTTCGGGAGTGGTCGTGCGGCCCGGAAACCGGCAGGCCATTCCCACGACGGCGACCGGCTCAGTTCGCCCGCGCTCGAGTTCGTCGATGCGCGCTTGCAACTTGTCCAGTGAAACGTACGCACGTTTCAACAAGGCTGGATATTCGGAGGGAGACAAAGGCTGACTCATTTTGTCTCCTGCGATTCGATGGCGGCCAGTTTGGACTCAAGCGCGGCCGCGATATTGGCACCCTCGACAGCTGCGGACACCTGGTGCTTGGATAAAATCAGAGAAGCGGCCGGCTCCTCCGGGAACAGCAGGTCGCTCAGGAATTCCGCGAGCGCCTTCACCGTCGGATATTCGAAGACCAGGGTAGCGGGCAGCGCTCGGCCGAGACTTTGCTGGAGCGAATTGCGGAGCTCAACGGCCATCAGCGAATCCATGCCGGTCTCGAAAAGGCGCTGCCGCTCATCCAACCGATCCAGTCCAAGCACTTTGCACGCCGCCTCGTCCACAAGATCGCGCAGCATTTCCCGGCGCCGCGAAGGCGGCATGCCGTTCAGTGTCTGCAGAATTCCAGGCGTCACGGGTGCCTTGCGGACAGCAGGTAAAAAATCACAGACCAGCTTTAACAAAGGCGGCACTGCCCCCGCGAACTGTCCCAGGAATACCGGCCAGCGCACAGAGGCCGCAACCACCTGGGCGCGCCTGGAAGAAAGGAGCGAAGGCAGCAGTTCCTTGGCCTGCGCAGGCGAGAACGGTGACCAGCCGCGCCGGCGCATTGTCTGATCCAGATCACGGCGCGCGGCAACGCCAACTTCGCTCCACGGGCCCCAGTTGATGCTGATAGCGGGCAGGCCTCGCGCACGGCGGTAATACGCCAGCGCGTCGAGGAACGCGTTGCCAGCCGCATAGCTGGATTGCCCTGGAGAACCAAATACCGCTGCGGCCGAAGAGAAGAGTACAAAGAAGTCGAGCTTGGTGGCCGCCGTGAGTTCGTGGAGATTGAAAGCTCCCTGGACCTTAGGCGCAAGTACGGCAGCGAACCGTTCCCACGTCTGCTTCGTGAGCACACCGTCGTCCAGAACGCCGGCCGAGTGCACAACACCACGAATCGGCGGCAAGTCTTTCAGCGCATTTTTCAGCGCTGCGGAAAGTTCATCGCGCCGCGCGATATCGGCGCGGGCAAGCACGACGCGAACGCCGCGCCGGCGGAAATCGTCGAGTGCCGTCTGCGCCTGAACGGATGCGGCACTTCGGCCGATCAGCAGCAAGTTTCTCGCACCGCAATCCGCCATCCATTCTGCCGTCGCTAAGCCGAGTCCACCCAGTCCTCCAGCAATCAGGTAAGTAGCGTCCGCCTTCATGGTTATGCCGGCGTTCGTGTCTGGCGCCTCCAACACGACCTTACCGATATGCTTCGCCTGAGCCATGTAACGAAAGGCCGAAACGGCCTCATCCATGTTAAAGACCCGGGAAGGGAGCGGCTCGATCTGTCCCGAGGCGACTCGCGACATAATATCGCGTAGTATGGTGCCGGCAAGCCCAGGGTCCCCCCGAGTCAGGGAGTCAAGGGCAACCGTGTAATATTTAATATCGGCGCGGAATTCGCTGACGCGCGCAGCGTCCCAAATATTGGTCTTTCCGATTTCCAGGAATTTGCCGTTCCGCTTCAAAACTAACAGACTGCGCGGGATGAACTCGCCCGTAAGCGAGTTGAGGACCACATCGACCCCTTCACCACGAGTTGCCTCCAAGATCTCGTTAGAAAAATCCAAGGAGCGCGAATCCATTACCTGGGTGATGCCGAGAGAGCGCAGATATTCACGCTTTTCGGGGCTGCCCGCCGTAGCGAAGATCTCCGCACCAGTACGCTTCGCCAGTTGGACGGCCGCCAATCCGACGCCGCCTGCTGCCGCATGTATCAAGATCTTCTGCCCCCGAACCATCCCGCACAGAGTATGCAGAGCGTATTGGGCGGTCAGAAAAGCGATTGGAATGGTGCAAGCCTCACGCCATGCGAGATCTCGCGGCTTGAGAACCGCCAACTCCTCAGCAGTCACAGCGAAGGTGCCAAAGCAACCGGGCGCAAGCGCAATCACCTCGTCTCCCAAAGCCAGCGACTGCACGCCTTTTCCCACAGCAACAACCTCTCCGGCACATTCACAACCAAGTGGAACCGCTTCGCCGGGGTACAAATCGAGCGCATTGAGCACGTCCCGGAAATTCAAGCCAGCCGTTCGAATTCGAATCTCCACTTCGCCGGGACCAGGCGCTTGACGGGGATGAGCCCGCCACGCCAGCGCATCGATCAACCCTCCGGACTTCTCCAGGCGAGACGGTCCGAGGTCAGATACATGGCGACGAGATCGAATCAACCGGGGGACATAACGCAGGCCGCCGCGGAACACAACCTGGTCCTCGGAGCAGGGAGTGGCGAGTTCGTCAACGAGGAGACGCGCGGCCGCGGCGCCAGAAACATCGAGATCAATTCTCACGGTACGCAGTTCGGGATGCTCCAGTGCAATTACACGAGCCATTCCAACAACCGGCGCGTGTTCCAGCCGCGGAGACTCCTGAACAGAATCGGCGCCTCTTGTCACAATACAGAGGCGCAGCGGACTGTCTTTCGGGCGCGCGGCGAGCCCCTTGACAACGTCGAGCAGCGACCCGCACGGCTGCGTTTCCCCGAGGGACACGAAGTAGATGACGCCACGGACCCTCTCCGCATCGAGGTTTCGGTCCAATTCAGCCGCGGACGGGCATAGCAGGCAGGTTTCGCCTCGAAGATCGAACTCGCGCGCCACTTCCCGTGCCCGCGGATCCGCCTCTGGCAAAATCAGCCACGCGCCTTCTGTCGAATCAGGGGCAATCGGATCGCGATCGAGC
>Ga0070734_10001730_pt1 | contig 30016 bp, 35 predicted proteins | sample Coa_R1_8_FD_66444 | JGI IMG/M metagenome (GOLD analysis project Ga0070734, IMG submission 66444) | Surface soil microbial communities from Centralia Pennsylvania, which are recovering from an underground coalmine fire - Coalmine... | ecosystem: Environmental > Terrestrial > Soil > Unclassified ... | reverse complement strand
ACTGCGGGATGTTTTACCGCGTGGGAAACGACTGGAACGGGCAGGACTGGACCGGCGCCAAAGCCGTCCGCTTCCTGCTTTATTCCAAAGTCCCCCAGGTCATGGGGTTCACCTTCAAGGACAAGAACAACAACCAGTACACGGCCGACGGTCCTTCCACCAAGGGGACGGGTTGGGAAACGGTGCGGATTCCCCTGGGATCCTTCAAGCTGGACCCCTATTACACCCCGCCGGACGCGGTCAAGGGCGCGCCCCTGGACCTGTCCGCCGTGAAAAGCTTCAACTTCCAGCCCAAGACCGGGATCCAGGCCACCGTGGCCCTGGATGGGTTGACCGTGGTCAAATAGAAAACAAACCTTCCTTGAAGGCGTCCTGATGAGCGGGCACAAAAAAGGGCGCGGAAAAATCCGCGCCCTTTTAATTTAAATTCGTGCGGGTGGACAAGAACCTTTCTGTTTTCGGTGCTTTCTTACAAATTCCGCAATATTCTTTCGAGTTCTTTCCGGTCGAGGACGCGTAAGACCACTACACCCTTTTCGGTTGGTTCGAAGAGAGACCTATAATTTCCGGTCCTTAAACGGTAAAGATTCTTATAGCCTTCCAACTTTTTTACTTTGGGGGGGGCGGGCCAAGGGCGGATTTGCAGGACTTCCAGGTCCCCAAGGATCTCTCTTGCGGCGGTCTTTTCCAGGGCCTTTAAATCCCTCAAGGCGCGGGGTGAAAGTTCAACTAGGAGGGCCAAATCAGAGTCCCAGCCGCTTGCGGGCTTCCGAGAGTGAAACTCCGCCCTTCTTTCCGTATTCCTTCCTCGACTCCTGGATTTGGACCATGAACTCGGGCTGTTTGTAAACCAAATCCTCGATTTCATCCTCGGTCAGGTGCAGCAGGACGGCCTGGGGCTTGCCGTGGTTCGTGATGACATACTTTTCCCCTTTTTCCACGCCTTTCATCACCGAGGGGGTTTTTAAGCGCAGGTCGCGCATATTCACGAATTTCAATGCAGGCTCCTTTGTAACTTAAATGAGTAACATAATTTTAAACCCCAGCCAGGCGGAAAACAAGCGTCCCATCGAAAGAAAGTCTTGGGTTTTTAGAACAACGCCCGGGCCACTTCGACGGCTCCCGCGGCCACGGACAGGGCGCCGGTGAGGTAAACCACCGGCCGGGGGCGGGGCAGCAGTTTCTCCAGGGCGATCACCAGGGACACCCCCAGCATGACGAAAAGGTTCATGGCCCCCAGGGCCAGGAGGACCGCCATGGACCCCGCGCAGCAAAGGGCGCAGGAAAACCCCTGGCGGAACCCTTCGGCGAGGCAGGCGGAGAAAGCCTCGGTCTTGAGAAGCTGGACGCCTTTCTGGCGCCGCCCGTAGGGCGCGAAAACCAGAAGGTCCCGGCATTGGTGGAGCCCGCCGCTTTTCCACGGGCTGAACTGGAAGGCCCCCGCGAGGATGAGGAGAAGCCCGGTCAAAAGCGGCACCAGCCGGCTCAGGGCCGGATGGCGCATGGCCGCCAGGGCCCAGGGGATTCCCAAGGCATAGGCGCCAGCCCCTGCCAGGGACCAGACGGCGAAATAGCCCAGGCCCACGAGAAGCGTGGAAAGCCCCGGGTGGTCCGCCTTTTTCCAGACCAGGGACCGGTAAAACTGGAGCAGTTTGGGGAAAAGCGCGGGGAGCATCATGGCCGTCATCATCACCCACCACATGGCCAGGAACATCCCGGCCGACCCCGCCCAGCTTTGGCCCGGCATGCGCATCCACATCATGGACATGCGCCAGCCGCCCGGCATGTCCATACCCCCGGCCATGGAGGCGGCCATCTCAAGGGTGAGGGCCAGGCTCAGGAGAAAGATCAGCCCCGCCGCCAGGGTGAACTTAGCCGAACCATAGGACCCGCCGGGCGGCGGGCAACAGCTGAGCCTCCGGGTCAACGGCCGTACTTGTCGTGGTGGCGCACCCAGCCCGAGGCGAAGTCCGAGTCCCAATCCTCGTCCCGCCCCTTGGCGGTCAGGTCCAGATACTGGTAGGCGTTGTTGAGCATGTCCACGCCGCGGGAATAGGTGGAATAGGTGTGGTAGACGTCCTTCCCGTCCTTATAGAACACGCTCACGCCGTGCAGTTCGTCGGAAAAGGGCTGGATGACCTTATAGTTGTAGACCGCCTTGCCCCGCCGGAAGTCTTCCTTGCTGAAGGAGGCCTGGTAGTCGTAATTGAAGTCGGTGTTGAAGGACGAGACCCACTTGAAGCCCCAGCCCATGCGCTTCTGGAAGGGTTCGATCTTGGGGAGGGGGGCGCGGGAAACCGCCAGCATGGTCGTATCCCGGGCCGCCATGTGCACGACATTGCCGTTGAAGCTGTCGGCCCAGAGGGAGCAGTGGGAACAGCCTTCCTTCCAATCGGGCCCAAACATGAAATGCCAGATGATCAGCTGGCGCTTGCCGCCGAAAAGGTCCCCCAGGCTTTCCTTACCGCCGGGGGCGTCGAAGACATAATCCTTTTCCACCTTCACCCAGGGCAGGGCCCGCCGCTTGGCGTTCAACGCGTCCCGGAGCTTGGTGAATTTTTTCTCCTCGAGCAGGAGCTTCTTGCGTGCCGCGTCCCAAGCCTTGGAGGCGACCACCTTGTGTTCCTTCGTTCCCGCGAAAGTCTTTAACTTGGCCATAGATCCACCTTTCAAAAAAATATGAAACTGTTTCTTTGATAAAACAGACCGGCAAAACGACTGTTTTTCTGGCCACAGATGTCCCACAGTTCTTTAACGGAGTTAATGGTCTGTGGGACTATACCGATCTCCTTTGAGTTTCAAAAGAGGATCGGCATGCATGGGATTCACAGGATAGGACCAAAAAATATTTTCGGATTGAGGCCTGTGTTTTTGGACTTATTTTCTTGAAGCCATCCCATCTATCCCATGTATCTGTGGCAAAAAGCCTTTGCCTTGCGAAGTATTTGATTCGGAAAAAAGAAAGGGAGGCGGTTTCCCGTCTCCCTTAGGGTTTGTTAACCTCGGATTATTCCTTCACCCTCGTCAACTCGAAGGGGCAGCTCCCCTGCTTCTTGCCGTCGGAATAGAGGTACCAGGATTCGGTGATATGGTCCGGATCCTTCCAGGTGATATCCATGCCGTGCATGTGCATGTCCTTGGCCGAGCTAATGCCGTCGGTGCCCTTCATCTCAAAGTCCATTTCCTTGTCCGAGCTCTTCTTCAGGGTCATCTTGGGGTGGTTGCCCACGGAGCAATAGTGGGTCATGGTGACCTTCCCGTTCTCGGCGCAATAAACGGAAATCATCTCGTTGTCGGCGCCCTCGCCGACCTTCTCAATGATGGCCGATCCCCCGCTGGTCAGTTGGAAGGAATTTTTCACGTCCATCGATTTCCCATTCTTCATGGCGGTGCCCTTCCAAGTGCCCACCAGCGACTTCAGCTTGTCGAACTCCGCGGGCATCTTGGGCGCCGGCATGGCGGCCTTCTCGTCATCAGCCATCAATTTCACTGCCGGGACCAGGGCGACCAGGGCCGCTAGGGCCAGGAACGCCATTCCCTTTTTCAAAAGATTTTTCATCACCAGCCTCCTCAATTATTTTTAGAACTATGCCTTTGGCAAAGCAGAGCTTTAATCTTAATTTTTAGCCACAGATTCATGGGATGCACAGGGATAAGGCAACTAAAATCCTGATGCACAACTTAGACTTATCAATTTGTTGCTTTAAATTTCAATCCCATTAATCCCATGCATCTGTGGCAAATAGCTTTTGCTTTTTGAAGTGCGTAGTTCCGTTTTTCCCGCGTTCTCCGGCGGGTGCTTCGCTTACCATCTGCCAGCCGGCCCTCAAGCCGGATGGCACGATTTGATTGGCCCAGGCCGCGGCGCCACCTACTGGGTGAGCGCCAAAAGGGGCCTGGACTGATTCGACTAATTCCAATTGTCGATTTTAAGATCAACGGGGGATGGACGGCCTTTCCCCTTCTCCACCAGTTCCCGGAGGCTCAAAAGGAAGGTCGCCCATTTCATGCTGCAATGGGCCATGAATTCCACCGGTTCCTTCCAGTTCTTGTGGCCGAAGAGAACGATGGTCGTGTCCCCTTCCCGGCGCAAGTCGAACACCACATCCGTCCCGATCCATTCCTTCGGCCCTTCCTTGATGCGCCATTGGACCTTTTTGTCCGGGTCCAGCGCCACGACCTCCATTTGCATGCCCCCGATTTCCTTGCCCGCCGGCGTCAGGAATCGCACCCCGATCGTCCCGCCCTTTTCGGAGGAACCCGTCGTCTCCTGGGTCCACCAACCCGCCACGCCCTTGACCGTCGCAAGCGCCTCGTAGACTTGGGACAGCGGCGCCTTGATCCCTACCCGGTGAATGATGTCAGCCATATCGCTTTTCCTTTTCTTTAAGTCTCGGCGCCACCCATCAGGTGAGCGTCAAAAAAGGGCCTGGACTATTTCTTTAGGCCTCGAGCCATTTTTCCAGGGTGGCGACACAACCGGTCCAGCCGGCGTTGTGTTTGTCGTACCAATCCTGGTCCCTCAAACCTTCGTGGGTCAAGGTCATCTCGGTGAATTCGTCGGAAACTTTCTTAAAAAGCAGGGTGACCTTCGTCTCGAAATCGGCCTGGCCCTTCGGATGCCAGGTGAAGACCAATTTGTGGGGCCTTTCGATGACCAGGTATTTCCCGTTGTTCAAATGTTCGATCCCATCCGACTGGCGCATGACCACCTGCCAGGGGCCGCCCAGTTTGAGGTCGGCCTCGGCCACCGGGGTCGTCATCTTGGACCCCGCATGGAACCACTGTTTCATCAGTTCGGGCTTGGTCCAGGCGTCAAAAAGCCGCTCCGGAGAGGCCTTCAATTTCCGCTGCACCACCAAGACCAAGTTATCTGTCGCCATCGGCTTCCTCCCACCTTTCGTTATTTAAGAGGTTCAATTTGAATGTCCTCCCCCCTTTGAAAAAGGGCCTTTCGGTTTAGCGGGTACATAGGGGCTATTCCCTATGAGCGCTGTTGGGAGGAAGGGGTATTAGCTTCTTTTCATTGAAAGACTAACTCCCCCTTATTCCCCCTCTTTCAGTGGGGGAGAAACAGCGAACGACCTCACGAATTCGCCCGAGTAAAGGCCTATTTCTCAAACCAATTCGAAAAGGTTTTGAAAATCTCATCCCAACCCGATTCGTGGCCCCTAAAGTCTTCGTTCCTGAGGCCCTCGTGGGTCAAGGTCATTTCCGTGAACCCCTCAGCGATTTCCCTGAACAGAAGGGTCACCTTGGTTTCGTAATCCTTCAGGCAGGGAATCCAGGTGAGGACCAGCTTGTTCGGGCGGTCCAGGACCAGGTATTTTCCCTTGGTGATCCGGCGCTCGTTGATATCGGTATGGTCCATGGTCAGGCTCCAGGCCCCGCCCACCCTCAGGTCCACTTCCGCGGCCTGGGTATTCATGGCTTCCCCCGCGTGAAACCACTGCACCAAAAGCTCCGGACGGGTCCAGGCGTCGAACAACCGCTCCGGGGAAGCCTTTAGTTTGCGTTGCACCACCAAAACCAGGTTTTCCGCGTTCATTTTTACCTCACTATTCAATTCTTAATGCCGGGGATTGTCGACGAGAACCACTTTCCCCGTTTCCAAAAGCGACTTAATGTTCGAAGCCACCATGGGCCAGGCGCCGGTCACCGCCGCGATGAACTTGGAATCCGGGCGCTCGGCCGAATGGGTGATGGTCAACTTGACGGCTTCCCCTACCGGCTCCATCTCGTATTGGCAGAGGGAATATCCCTCCGCCTTGAAGTCGGGCACCCATTCGTTGACCCACTTGAAGGCCAGTTTCTGGTTCGGAATGCTTTCAACGACCTCACCGGAATCATAGAGCGTTCCCTCCGGGGATATTGCCCGCCAAGGGGAACCGACCTTCCAATCGCTTTCAATGCGGGTGCCCATCCAAACCCGTTTCAGGGAATCGGTGGTCGTCAGGGTGGACCACAATTTTTCCGGTGTGGTCCGGATATAGGTTTCGTGAACAAATGTGGATTTAGCCATTAAAATTCCCTATTCCTGTTTTCGCCGTTAAATCGGCGATTTCTCTCTGTCTCTCTTGGTGCCCTTGGTGAGCTTGGTGGTTCAAACTTCCTTTGTTGGATTTTTTTAGGCTCCGGATGTTCTTCCAGGAATTTCTCCAGTTCATCGAAGCGGTCGTTCCAGTACTGCCGGTGCTTCTCCAGCCAATGGGTCGCTTTGTCCATTTCCTTTGCTTTCAGGGTTAAAACCTGCGCCCGGCCGTCGGTCTCGTGGGCCCGGCGCTCGATCAGGTTTCCCCGCTCCAGAACCTTTAAGTGCTTGGACACCGCCGGCAAGGAAAGGTCGAAGCGTTGGGCCAGTTCCCCGACCTGGGCCTCGCCCTTGGAGAGTACCGAGAGGATCTCCCGCCGGGTCGGGTCCGACAGGGCGTAAAAGATGTGGTCTAAAGGTGCTGTGGCGTTTTTCGACCTCATGTTGCCCTCCCGTTATTTAGTTAACTATATAGTAAACTAAATGACCGTGCAAGTAAATTCTTTGTATCTCCGTTTTTATAGGCCGACTATGCCTTGGGGGGTAATGAGTGAAATTGTATCGAAAGGGCTGACGGCTGCCTTTAAAGGGTTAGCGACGGCCCCTGCGGTCGTCCCGGCGGTCGTTTTTCTTGTCCTTCTGCTGGCCCGGTTTGTACCCGGCAAAACGGTTCCATCCGCCGGCCACGTTGCCCTTCGTTTGCGGAGCCATTCCCGTGGGGGCGGGCGCGGGTGCAGGCGTAGGAGCCGCGACCGGGGCCGGGGCTGCTGCCGGAGTGCTCGCTACGGGAGCAGGCGCGGAAGCCGGGGCTGCCTCGGTTTCTTTGGGAGTGTTATTCGGTGTTTCCATTGTCATTTCCTTTGAGCCCCGTGGGGCCTTAGTGTCAAAACGGCCTATAAGTTAGGCCCTCCAGCGGGAAATAGATAGCAATTTATAATGGAAAACCGTGTGGGCCCTGGAGGCGGGGGCTTTAAAGGGGCCGGCCCTTCTGGCTTTACCCCTCAGCCTCTCATTTATAATGGTTCTATCAACAAAAGGAGCCGGCAATATGGGCGACCAACTGGTGGTCCGCACTTCCCAACCCGGATGGCTCGCCATCCTGGCCAAGGCCTATAAGGACCATACCCCGGCCCTCATCATCGATGACGCCAACGTGGGCATCGACCCCTCCCACCAATCCCTGTTCGAAATGGGCCGCAAGGCGGGCCTTACCCGGGCGGAAATCGCGGGGGTTTGCGTGGCGCTGGGCATCTCGGCGGCGGGCATTTGGTTCGTCATCCTGGCCTTCCTCGACCCGGAGCCCACCACCAAGCTGGGCCTTCTCATCGTTTCCGGCGCCGTCCTGGCCCTCACGGGCGGCCATTCGGCCATCCATATTTTGACGAAGGTCAAGCCGCCGAACGTCAAAGTGACCAAGGACGGCATCGAGATCCAGCCCTGATGAACTTCTTTGGTTTTTAACCAATTTCTTTTGGTATACGAGTGTATTCTTTTTATGGCTGGAATTTAGTTTTTAAAGTAAAATGCGCCTAAATGTTTGGGCGAATACCATTGATTTTTCGGGGGGACGCATGAGGGCCTTAGAGCTTTTCGCGGGTGCAGGCGGTCTAGGAATGGGAGTTTCCAAGGCTGGTTTTTCCCATGAACTAATCGTTGAATGGAACCAAGATGCTTGCGATACCGTCCGCGAGAACCAGAAGCGGGGCGTTAAGCCCGTGGCGAAATGGCCGGAAGTCTCCCAAAAAGATGTCCGTGGCGTGGACTTCGCCCGCTACCGGGGCAAGCTCGACTTAGTGGCCGGTGGCCCCCCTTGCCAACCCTTCTCCCTGGGCGGGAAACACAATGGACCGACCGATAGCCGGGATATGTTCCCCGAGGCCGTTAGGGCCGTACTCCAAGCCGCTCCCCGCGCCTTCATCTTTGAGAATGTCCGGGGCCTCCTCCGGCCCTCCTTCGGTAACTACTTCGGTTATATCGTCCTCCAGCTCACCTATCCCGAGGTCTTAAAAAGGAATGATGAGAAATGGCAGGAACACCACGCCCGCCTTGAGGAATACCACACGCGCGGCAAGTGTAGCGGCCTCCATTACAACGTGGTTTTCCAGGTCTTGAACGCCGCCGATTATGGGGTCCCCCAAAAGCGGGACCGGGTTTTCGTGGTCGGGTTCCGTAGCAACCTAGGCCTAGAATGGTCCTTCCCCAAGCCGACCCATTCCCAAGAGGCCTTGATCTATTCCAAGTGGGTGTCGGGCGAGTATTGGAAGAATCATAAAATCCCGAAAGCCGACCGTCCGAACGTTCCCCGGGGCCTCAAAGCCACCGTGGCCAGGATGGAAGCCACCCTTTTTAAGCCGCCCCAAAAACCTTGGCGAACTGTTCGGGATGCGATTTCGGACCTTCCCGAGCCCTCCGAGGATGGGAAGATCCTCAACCACTACCCCACCAATTCTGCCAAGAAATACCCCGGCCATACAGGAAGCCCCCTTGATGAGCCGGCGAAGACCCTCAAGGCCGGCGATCATGGGGTTCCAGGCGGCGAGAACACCCTCGCCCACCCGAATGGCCGTATGCGTTACTTTACGGTCCGCGAGGCCGCCCGCCTCCAGGCCTTTCCCGACAATTACCAATTCAAGGGCTCTTGGACCGAATCCATGCGCCAATTGGGGAACGCCGTTCCTGTTACCTTGGGTTACGTGGTGGCGAAAAGCGTTAAGGAGAAACTGGATAGCCTTGGCAAAAAGGTTGTCCCAATCAGGAAAACCGCTTGAGCGACGAGAAGATCTATAACCCTCTCGATAAAAAGAACCTGGGCGAGAGCGTTGAAAAGGCGTTATTAGAACGCCCGGCCCAAGCCATGCCCATCGATAAGAGCTTTGAGGGTGCAGGGATTTACGTCATTTATTATTCCGGTGACTTCCCTGCCTATAGACCAATAGCCGCAAAGAATAAAAGAAAGGACCCCAAACAACCAATCTATGTTGGAAAGGCTATCCCCTCAGGTGGCCGCAAGGGTGCCCGTGATCTAGAGGAAAGCGCGGGGAGCGTTCTTTACACCCGCCTCAGCGAACACGCCGAGAGCATCGAGCTTGTTAAGAACCTGGATATTAAAGATTTCACTTGTCGTTACCTCGTTGTGGACGATATTTGGATCCCCCTGGGGGAAACCCTACTTATCACCAAGTTCAATCCTCTTTGGAACGCGGTAGTCGAGGGCTTCGGGAATCATGACCCGGGAAAAGGCCGATATGAGGGCAAGCGCCCGAATTGGGACACCGTACATCCCGGCAGGGCTTGGGCGGCCAAATGCCAACCAAGCGCGAAATCAGAAAAACAAATCCTCAAGGACATCGAGGATTTCTTCCTGAAGGGCAAGGAATGAAGGTGAACACATTTGTCATCAAGTATCAAAAACTATGTCGGCAGGAATTATAAAAAGCGGAGGCGAAAGGATAAGCTCTCCAAGCAACAACGCTCCAGTCTGATGTCGAAGATCAGGTCCAAGAATACCGGCTTAGAGAAATCCTTCCTTCGCCTCCTCAAAAAATCCACGTCCCGCAAATTCAAAACCCACGTCAAAGCCATCCGCGGAACCCCCGACATTGTTTTCGAGAAAGAAAAAGTTTGCGTCTTCCTGGATGGGGATTTCTGGCACGGCTGGCAATTTCCCCGGTGGAAACACCAAATGAAAAATAAATTCTGGAAGGACAAAATCGAGGGAAACCGTCGCCGGGACAAAAGAACTCAAACTTACCTAAGAAGAACTGGTTGGACAGTTCTTAGGTTTTGGGAACATGATGTTCGAAACAAATCTTACGAGTTAATAAAAACGATCAAAGCCTCTTTATCAAACTAGTGAGAACAACGTATGCAATATGCCCTTAAAAATGATCAGCGGATTGAACCTTCGCCAAAGGCAAAGGCCTTATGCCCTATTTGCCACACAACCGTTATTGCTAAGTGCGGGACGCGAAGGATTCACCATTGGGCTCACGAAGGCCTCAAGAATTGCGATTCCTGGAAAGAAAATGAGACCCAGTGGCACCGAGATTGGAAAAATAGGTTTCCTTCCGATTGGCGAGAGTATGTCCAGCACGACGAATCAGGCGAGAAGCACATCGCAGATATCCGCACCCCACACGGCCTTGTACTTGAGTTTCAACATTCACATCTTGAACCAAAAGAACGTGAAGTGCGCGAGAATTTCCATAAGAAGATCGTTTGGGTTGTCGATGGCATTCGTCTAAAAAAAGATTACCCTCGTTTTCAAAATGGACTGAAGAACTTCAAACGTACAACTACACAGGGCTACTATCTTTCACCCAATCCTGAAGAATCTTTTCCTGCCCTATGGCTCAATTGTCCGGTACCTGTGTTTTTTGACTTTCTAGGTACGGTAGTGACTAATGCACCTGACGCAATACGAAATCCGCTTTGGCAACTCCTTCCGGGCCGCAGAGAAGGAAATGCCGTGATTGTGGCAATGGCACGTGAGCATTTTGTGGAAGCGGCCTCTAGGCCGCCACAACCCATTCAAACGCGTCAGCCCCTGCCTCAACCTCCCATTCAAAGAGCGACTTTAAACATTAATGCATTAAGACAGCTTGATCCACAGCTGTTTAGAAAACTTATGAGGCCTCCGCGACGGCCACCGTTTCGACGGCTTTAGATTTCGGCAAGTATCGCTTTACCCTTAGGGCGCAAGCTCGAAGGGAATGCTTATGGTTAAATTAAAAGGGCACAATTTATAAACATAGTATTGTAAAGGATGTAAAATTTCCTAAATGAGACACCCTGACAGAAAAATTAGATCCGTCGCAGAAATGATCACTGCTCTAAAAACGCAGATTGATCGCAATGGGCCAATATGGTTTCGAGGCCACTCTAAAAAAGACTGGAAACTTGTCCCAAGTTTGGCCCGCGAAAGAAAATTCCTTGTCGCCGAGAGCGCCCTTATAAAGCGATTTATGCAAAATGCGACCCCGCACCTGCAGGGTCAACGAATGGAAGAATGGGAGTGGCTTTTTCTAATGCAACATCACCGGGCTCAAACCCGCCTCCTCGATTGGAGCGAAAGCCCTTTGGTGGCTCTCTATTTCGCCGTTCATTCTCCCGGCCGTTTAAGAACCGACGGCGCGGTTTGGTGTCTCGATCCAATAGCCTTGAACAAAGCGGCTAACATTAAATTCGATTTTGGCGAAGAAATTCCCAGCTTCGGTAAAGACCAAGTGTTGGATAGTTACCTCCCCAGCAGGACCCAACAAAATCCTTCTAAGTTATTACCCGTTGCTATAATTGGACCAAGAAATACCCCACGCATGGCCGCCCAGCAGGGCACTTTCACAATAAATCAAACGGTACACACCCCTATCGAGAAAATTGCCGACAGAAAACACGTTTGGAGATGGGTTATTCCCAGCGGGGCCAAAAAGGGAATTATTAAAGAGTTGAAGCATTTGGGGTTCACGACATTAACCTTGTTCCCAGAACTTGACAAAGTAGCGGATTTGACCAGGGAGCTTCTAGATGAAATTTGAAATCTCTACCTTTCATAACGCGACCATTTGGAACATCTATAGGATGCGTGATCGCATCCAACTTAGGCCCGATTACCAGAGGCTGAGCGATATTTGGCCATTCGACAAACGTCAATTGCTTATAGATTCGATTCTTAATGATTTTGATATACCTAAAATTTATTTTCACAAGTTCAACAATCCCTTGAAAAAAAACGGGAAATCCTATGATTACGCAATCATTGACGGGAAACAGCGTTTAGAAACGCTATGGGCTTTTATCGATGGAAGTATTGCCTTAGATGAGGATTTTGAATATTTCAGGAATTCTTCAATCGAAGCCGGCAATATGAAGTATTCCGAACTAGGAACGTCATATCCTGATCTCAAGGTTCAATTTGACGGGTTCCCACTAAATATTGTTTGTATCGAAACCGACGAGCTCGAAATGATTGAAGAGATGTTTTCGCGGTTAAATGAATCCGCTCCTCTATCGGCCCCCGAAAAGCGAAATGCCTTTGGCGGCCCTTTACCCGCTGCTATTCGAACTCTGGCTTCAGACGATTTCTTTAAGAATCGGCTCCCTTTCCCTAACAAACGCTATCGTCATTACGATCTATCTACAAAATTTTTATTAGCCGAATCCGAGAATAAGGTAGTGGATACAAAAAAAGCTTATCTTGATAAGTTCGTTAAGGATCACGCAAGCAAGCCCCGGACCAAGATGCCAAGTTTCCTAGAAACTGCTCAAGAAAATGTGCGCCTGATGTCAAAGGTCTTTACTCACAAAGATCCGCTCCTTCGCCAAGTGGGCATTGTCACTCTCTATTACCACTTGTTTCGAATTGCCCGTAACGAAGGATGGGGCTCAGCCATTACTAGAAAAAAACTGGGCGACTTCGAAATGGTGCGTGAGGAGAATAGACAAAAAGCAGAAACGGATATTGGCGGCGCAAATTATGATTTGATTGAATTTGACCGTTATGCACAATCACCCAATGACGCTTATGCAATTAAATTCAGACTTAGCGTTCTTTTACGCGAAGTCTTTAATAAAAAAATAACGATAGAAAATTTGTAATTCTTCCCTAAGAAACCACAACTTCACAAAACAATAAAGGGTTCAGGCCTAAAGAATATACTTTAGGTGTCCCCCGCTAGTTACGGTTGAACTTCACAACCCGGTTATTCACGCCGTCTGACACGTAGAGGTTATTCGAGGAGTCCAGGGCGATGTCGTCGGCGGCCGCAAGGTCCGCCGCGCCAAATTGGGTCACCGTCGCGCCCATGGAATCGAACATCTGGACTTCGTGGTTGTGGTTGTCCGCCGCGTAAAGGTACCCGGGCCCCATTCGACTGGGGGAGGAATTCCATCGGCCCGCTAAGGGGTGTCGGTGATGGTGACGGCCTCGGTCGAGAAGGCGCCCGTGACCCCGTCGGTGGCTTTGAAGGAAAGAGTGTCCACCCCCGTATAGCTGCCAGGGGGCGTATAGGTAAGGGTGTTCCCCGTGATGCTCGCGATTCCGTGGGTCGGCAGGGAGTACATGGTGAAGACGACGGCATTGCCGTAAATGTCCGCGGCGCCCAAGGTGATGTGGACGGGAGAGCCGCTGTCGGAAGCGGTCTGGGGGGGGATGGGAAAGATCGACGGAGGCACGGGTGTGGCGGTGGGGGTGGCGGTCGGGGTCGTCGTCGGGGTGGAAGTGGGGGTGTAGGTGGACGTAAATGTTTTGGTGGGGGTGTAGGAAAGCGTAAACGTGTAGGTCGCCGTCGGGGAGGAAGGCGTCGAGGTATAGCCCGCCATATTGGTCGCGGTGGGGGTTAGGGTATAGGTCGGGGTATAGCTGGGGGTGGAAGTATAACCGTTCAGGTTTGTGGGCGTGGAAGTGGGGGTGTCGGAAGGGGCCGGGGTGGTTGGGGCCTTGGGCCCGCAGGCGAACTGTAAAAGAAAAGGTGTGAATAGAAGCGCGAAGGTGAGGAGGCTTTTTTTCATATGCAAGTGCCTTAATTCCGATTGAACTTCACGACCCGGTTATTCACGCCGTCCGACACGTAGAGGTTACCCGAGGAGTCTATCGCGATGCCGTCGGCGGCCGCAAGGTCCGCAGCACCGAATTGGGTCACCGTCCCGCCCATGGAATCGAACATCTGGACCTCGTGATTGTGGTTATCGGAAACGTAAAGATAACCGGCCCCGTCCACCGCAGCGCCCGTGGGCACGCCGCTGGAAACCAGGGTGACAACGGTTTGGCTAACGCCCGCGCTGTTGAATTTCACGATGCGGTCGTTGGAATAATCGGCGACATAGACATTGCTTGAGCCATCCAGCCCAATTCCGCGGGGGAAGGCCCCGAGCGAGGCGGTCCCGAAGCTGACGGGGCTGGTGAAGGTCTTGCTGGCACCCGACCCGCCGATAGTATAGGCCACCACCTGGGGCACGGTGTCGTCCAACAGGTAGGCCTCGGTGTTTCCCACCGCCACCCCGTCCAGATCGTCGGAGCCCAATTCGGTAGTTCCAAAGACCGTCACATAACCCCCCGTGGAGGTGAGTTCCACCACAAGGTGGCTGCCATCCGCAATGTAGATATAACCGTCCGGCCCGGCCGCCGCGTCCCGGGGAAAATTGTAGGCGTGGGAATTATAGGTTGTGGAGGAGAGGGTTTCGCTTCCCGCGGTGGTCCATTCCTGGATGTAGCCGAAGATGTTTTCGTTGGCCACCCAGAGGTTGCTGCCCGAAACGGCCAGGCCGTTGGGCACGTTCATGGTCGTAGCCGCGGAGTTCCCGAAAGAAACCCCATAACTATAAGAGGGTGGTCCGGAGGGGCCCGAGGGAGAGGAAGTGGAGCTTTTGCTGGGGCAGCCCGTATTCAGCAGTCCCAGGGCCGGCAGGATCAGGAGGAGAAGTCCTCCCCAGTGGTATCTCATGGTGCGGCTCCTTTTTCGTCGGGAAGTGCGAATAACTCTAGGGGAAGGCGGACCAAAAAACAATCGACTCGGGGCGGGTTCAACGGCACGTTCCAGGGCACGGTGCTATGATGCAGCCCTTATCTAAGGGGGAAGCCATGGAATCGGAAAACAAGAAAATCTTCGAATCAACACTCCAGGTCAAAAGCGGCGAATACCGGTTCACGGTCAAGGAATCCCCCAATTCGGGGCGCTACCTGTTGATCGAGGACGTCCGGATCAAGAAAGGCAAGTCCCGCACGGAAAGAATCGTCCTTTATCCGGAGTTGATGCCGGGGTTTGATGAAGAGTACCAAAAAGCCAAGGCGGCCTTAAATCAGCCGGCCAGCGACAGTCCACAGCCGGCGATTAAACCCCTCGATCCCCAGTAAAAGAGGGCGGCCCCCTGGCCCGGCTTCGTTTTGGCCCTGGTGCCGCCCGATGCCTACCGTCCCCGCTTCAACGCCATCACCGGGTTCCTCTGCCAGGAACTGACGCCGGCGGGCATAAACCGCCTCTGGGGGGCTCCGGCCTGGGAAATTTATTGTAAAAACCGCCTGGGGTACACCTTTAGGGCCTGTGAAACAAATCGACCCCTGTTACAATTCCACCGTGCCTGTTCGCTCTTTCGGGCATTGAATGAGAAAGGAAAGGAGGATTTATGCCTACAGGAATTAGTTCGAATGGCGTTAAATTGAACGGCGTCAAATTGAACGGCGTTAAGGTCAACGGTGTAAAGCTCAATGGCGTCAAGTTGAACGGCGTCAAGCTCAATGGCGTGGAGATGTCCAACCTCGCCTGGTTGAAGGACCTCGGAGCCCAAAAGCTGGTGAAGTAATCCGATTTTTTTGTTTTGATCCGGACCGGCAGACGTTCTTGCCGGTCCGTTTTTTATTATGGGGCACCCATCCCCTTTGTTAAGGAATGGCCATTGCGGTATCGGGAAATAACGCCGGACGCGGCGAAGCAGGCGGAGCAGGCCGGGGGACGCAAGTTCCTCGAATACCTGGTCAATTGCGCCCTTCCCGAGGACGAGGGCGTTTACCTGGTGGTGGACGGCCAAAGGCTGGAGTTCCCCGGCGGCATGGGCCTGGCGCCCGGGTGGCTCGAAAGGCCGCTCACCGAAACCGAGCAACGCTGGGTTTCCGCGGGTATCCTGGCCCGCACCAATTTTTTCGGGGTCAAGGTACCCATTTCGCTGCGCCGCCCCGGGAGCGGTTTTGCCTTCCTGGAGGTTTCGTCCGAGGAAACGCGGGGCTTTTCCATTTACGAGGGTGACTTCTTCGGGAACCTTTTTATCGATCCCCCCATCGCCTGCGTGGCGGCGCCCCCCCGGACCCCGGGAGGACCGGAGGACGGGGTTTTCCAGTTGAGGGTGGGAACGGAGCCCGACCCCTCGGCCCCGCCCTTGGAGGGTTTGCCCCTCACCCGCTGCGGCTTCGTCCTCACGGGCCGGCCCCAGGAGCCGGGGGCCCATTGTTTCCGGGGCGTCTGTTATGACGAATACATCAGCGTCTATCTCAAACCCGCCGGAAGCTGACCCGGCCCGTCTTCCTTTCACGGCGAGTGGGGCGGGTCACCGCAAAGGATAAAGGCAACCCACCGCCAGGACCCTCATGGCGGCGTCCTGGACGAAAACAGTCGCTCCCTGGCGGGCGGGATCGCCTTGGGGCATTTCGGGCAATGGAACGCGTAACGGCCCGGCTTTAATGGGGATTTCCACCAGCCGCCGCACCACGAAGTTTTCCATGAGGGTTCTGCCAGCGTTCTCGCCCCGGGCTACTTGGGTCGTCAGCCCATTCTCAAAGACCGCCAGGTAAAGCCTCATCCCTTGTTCCGGGAAACCCGGGGGCAAGGTGATTTCCAATTCTTTCCCATAGGCAATCTTCTTAAGTTGAATCGTTCCCGTCGTGGATTTTCCCGCCGCCGCGATTTCATCCCGGGCCCTATCCCCATCCGACCCCACGAAACCCACTTGGCCTCCCACGACCATTTCAGGGGTATAGAGGGAGTCGGAAGCGAGGGCCTGGGCGTAAACGCGCTGGCGCTGGGTGAAAGTGCCGGAGGAAAAGGGGTCCTTCCAACCCAGGTAGTCCCAGTAGTCCACGTGGAAGGCCAGGGGCAGGATCCTTCCCTGCCGAAAAAGCTCCATCCCTTCCCTGTTCAGCCAGGCCTCGGCGGGTGGACAGCTGGAACAGCCTTGGGAAGTAAAAAGCTCCACCAGCACCCGGCTGGACCCCGCATAAGCGGGGGAGAGGGCTAGGCCGGCCAGGAGCGCGGCGAGGGCATGGGGTTTCATGCCCGGCAATACGGTGGGAACTTAAAGGAAGTTTCCTTGATTTCGCGGGGTGAATAGCAGTTGCGCACCCCTTTAATCCAGCTACAATATGCCCCCTGACTTGGCCCCTTTGGCGGGCTACAATTGGGGCGGTTGGAGGGTTAGTCCTAATTGGTAAGGCAGTGGACTTGAAATCCACCGGGGGAAACCCCTTGCAGGTTCGAGTCCTGCACCCTCCGCCATACTCAGAAGGCAGCCAAGCCTGCCTTCTGAGTATGGCGCTGGATCGAGGGTCGAACCGTTAGGTTCGCGCGGCGCCGCAGGCGACGGGACGAAAGTTTCCATCGAGAAGAATCGATAGTAAGTGTTTCTTTCGTCCGGATCTGCACCCTCCGTGTCTTTGCCGTTGGTTTGAGAGGTTTGGCCGTGCGGCTTTCGACCCGAAGGGTCGGAACCAAACTCTCAAAAGGGAAAATTTAATGTTCGTTTCGTTCAAGCGACGGTTCCGTCGCTTTGAGCGGTTCAAGAAGCCGGAGAGGTGGCCGAGCGGCTTAAGGCGACGGTTTGCTAAACCGTTGGAGGGGTAACACCCTCTCGAGGGTTCGAATCCCTCCCTCTCCGCCATACAGAAGAGGTCCTGTCAGGACCTCTTCTGTATGGCGATGATGCTGGCGGATTTGAACCCGTAGGGTTCGCCACTGCCGAAGGCAGTGGGTCAAAAGTCTCCTTTCAGAATAAAATTCAGATAAATGTTTCTTTTGACCTGATCCTCCCTTGTTTAAAATGGGAATGGCTTTTGAGCCTTTAGGTTTTCTCCCTCTTTAATAAAGGACTTTTTATGGATTCCAGCCAGCTTGGACAACTCGGTTTTTGGATCAACATCATTGGACTTTTGCTCATCGGTGTCGGGATTCTTTTCATCCTCAAACCTGATATTTTTAAGCGCGGGATTTGGACGATGACAAGCATCGCTCAACGAACAATGACCCCGGAAAATTACCTGAAATACATGAAAAAAGTCGGCGTCTTCTACATCATCCTGGGCATCCTATTGATCTTGGTGGGACCTGAAAGAATTGCCGCATTCATCGCCTCCTTGGGATAAAGCTGATCCTCTCTTTATAAACCCTGTGTTTTCTTCCTTTCAGTTTTAGGCGGGGCCATGTATTTGGTAGTAATCCCCGTGACAACCCTCAACCGATGGTAAGGTCCGTTTTTCCGCCGGTCCCAGGCCGGTTTTTTGGGCCTCCCCAGCCTTCTTTCCCTTCCAAGACCCCTTGGGGTCGGGTAAAATAAGGCCGTGGAAATTCTAAGCGTGGAGACGCCTTTGAACACCTTATCGCGAAGCTGGCTTTTCCTCATTCTGATGGGCATTGCCTTAACCTTCCTGCCCGCCTGCGGAAACAAATCCAACGTCAACAGTGAAACAGCCTCCCAAACGGTCCTGAACCAGGAAACCCCCGTCCCCGTTTCCAACGGTGAAATCGGCCTGGGCGGCGAAAAGACCGGCGTGCACACCTACGTGGAGAAGATCCACCGCACCAAGAACGCCAATTCGACCACGAGCATCACCACCACCCCGGTCACCTCCGCGGGCGTTTCGGCCGCAATTCCCCCCATTGCCACCAACCCGACCCCCGCGGTGGAAACCGCGGCCCCGGTCAAGCGCAGCGGCGGCTCCCACTGGCTCGTCTGGATCCTCGTCCTGCTGGTCATCGGCCTGGCGGGCTATTACTTCTGGAACAAGAGCCGCGAAAACCAAGTGCCCACCCAACCCATGCCGCCCACGGGAGGCCTTTCGCCGGTCAGCGGGTTCACCGCCTTGAAGAACCAAATCGAGGACGAAGCCGAATCCAAGCCTTCCGTTTGGACCAAGAAGCTCTTCTGACGTCCAAGGCCGGATAGCCGTCCATGCCATCCTTCGTTTCCTTAAAAGCCCTATGAAAAGACGAAGGATGTCCTCCGCAGCTTTAGCGAAGGGGGACCTGTGCTGAATTTCCCAACTTCGGATGGCAGGCCTTCTTTTGCCGATCCTGATAGATTCATCGAAGTTCTCCAACCCGACCGCTGTCCCCTTTGCTTCACCGTCCGCGCCTATAGCTACGAGCACCTCAAATCGCTCCTGGACGAATGCGTCACCGACCCTTCCACCCGCGAGAAACTTTTCCAGTCCAAGGGCTTCTGCCGGCGCCACGCCTGGCAGGGCGTACACCAGCGCCAGTCCCTGGGCATGGCGGTCATTTACGGCAGCCTCTTGGACCAGGGCCTGGAGGAGCTTTCCCATCCGCCCCGTTTCTGGAAATCGGACAAGGCCAAGGCCTGTCCCCTCTGCGAATCCGAAACGACGCGGGACCTTTCGGCCGTGAAGGAGTTCGCGCTTTGCTGGGCGGAATCGGAAAAACTCCGCAAGGCCTTCGAGGAAAAGGGCATCCTCTGCCTTCCCCACCTGGAAAAGGCCCTGGGCCAAATGAGGGACGCTTCAACCCGCCAAAAGCTGCGCGAACCGGGTGAAAAAGCCCTGAAACGCGTGAAAAAAGATTTAAATGAATTTCTCGAAAAGCAGGACTATCATCGATCCCATGAGTCCTTGGGCGCCGAATGGGACGCCTGGATCCGCGCCGTGCGCATGATCAGCGGCGAAAAAGACTAGGAAAGGCAATTTTCAATTCTTAATTTTGAGTTGTAAATTATGGATTTTTCAGCGGAAACCCCGCTGAAAAACACCTTCATTCATAATTTAGAATTAAAAACTAAAAATTCGCGACTTGTTTTTAGGAGCGTGAAGTGGCCGAACCTCAAAATTACAAGGAAAACCGGGACTGGGGCACCACCGATTACTATTTCATCGACCTGATCCTGATGCTGGCCTCCTCCGCCAAGATCGACCTGGGCGAACTGGTGCACCCCTATTACCACGACAAGGAAATCAACCTTCCCCGCGCCCGCACCTCCATCAACATGATCTCCTCCCTCGTCAAGAAGACCGGCGGCAACCTGAACGTGGAGGAAAAAAAGGTGCTGCGGGAGGTTTTGGACGACCTCCAGAAGACCTACGTGGACAAGACCAAGGAAAAGATCAAGGCCAACGGCCCGAGCCTGGTCAGCCCCAATAACATGGCTCCCCGGCCGCTGGTGCCCGCCCCGCCGCCCCAGCCCAAAAGGGACGTCAAGGAATGGATCTCCCTGGTCCAGCAGGAAATCGCCAAGAAAAAACAAAACCCGCCGTCGTCGCCGCCGAAAAGTTGATAAAGCCACCGGATCGGCAACCAATGGTGATCTCGGCGCGAGAAAATAACTTCCCCCTCTGAAAGCGGGGGCTGGAGGGGAAGTTAGTCTTTTGGAAGAAGATTAATAACTGCTAATACCCCCCTACCCCCCCTTTTTCAAAGGGGGGACGGCCTAAGTTTCCAATTAAACAGTCCCGTTTGTGTGAGGCGGTAAAAATGCCAAAGCCACTCCTACTCCTGCCGCTCCTGGGCCTCCTGGCCGCAGGCTGCAGCAGCCCCCCGCCTTCCCTGGCGCCCGCCGACATGGTTTTCGCCCTGGCCGACCACGGCAGCATCTACCTGGTGCACGGGGACGGCAGCGGCCCCAAGCAGCTCATCGGCGGGGGTTGGGCCCAGGCCACCCTCTCGCCCGACAAGACCAAGATCGCCTGCGTCCAGCCGGGCGATTTCCATATCACCATCTTCAACTTGAACGCCCAATACGACCTCGACGGCAAACCCAAGACCGTCTACAACGCCGATTCCCTGCAGGCCATGGGGGAATTCGGCACGGCCTGCTCGCCCCTTTGGTCGCAGGACGGGAACAAGATCTACTTTTTGAACGAGAACCACCTGGTGGTCTACGACTACCAGGAGAAGCACACCTCCGTCCTCGCGGACTTCCCGGAGGAGCAATCCGGCACCGAGCTTTCCCACTGCTTCCCGAAGGAGGGGAACAACCTCTATGCCTTCACCCACGACCGGGACAACTTTGTCACCCTCTGGTCCATCGACCTGAGCACGAACCAGGCCGTTTCCATCGAGTCCTTCAACCAGGCCTTTTACGTCACGCACCGCTTCCCCACCCCGCCGCCCGACGACGCCTATTTGACCCTCTACGGCTCGAAGGAGAATCCTGTTTCAGAACCCGTCATCCCCCCCGGGGACCGCTTTTATTTTTATTCGGATAAAAAGGAAAGCACTTTCGAATCCGACCGCATCATCGCCGGATATGACAGGACGCAGAACTTGAAATTCGAGGTCCTCACCGTGGGAACCCGCTTCCGCCTTCCGGGGAGCGGATCGGGCGACTATTCGGAGTAAACCTTGGTAGTGGTCAATTTGAATAACCTCCCCCTTTGAAAAAGGGGGAAAGAGGGGGTATTAGAAGTTTTCAAATGAACCAAAGGCTAACTCCCCCTCAATCCCCCTCTTTCAGAGGGGGAACCATAGGACCACCTAAACCCTGGCTCTCAGGGCCCTTCCCTTCCAATGGCCCCGGCCCGTCCAGAACCACAGCACCGAATTGAACCCGATCAGGGCAAAGAGCAGGCAGCCCAGGGGGTGGAAGGGCACTGACCCCTTGCTGAAACCATAGCGGACCGCCTGCAGGCTGCGCACGCTGAAGGCCACCAGGACCATCGCCAGGGCCGGCGCGAAAAGCATGGATCCGGGCCCCAGCCCCAAGGCCGCGAAGGGCAGGACGCCGTCCAGGAGGAGGGCGGCCTGGGCGTTCAGGAAATAAACCGGGGAAAAGGCCACCGCCGGGAAAAAGTTCTTCGAAAAGCCCTGCCAGACCTCCCGGGCGTTGGTGTACATGCGGCAGAAGGAAAGTTCCGAACCGTCCCCATAGACCAGCCGGTGGCCGCTGAGGACGACCTGCTTGCCGAAGTTCAGGTCCTCCACGATTTCGTTTTTGACGGTCTCATGGCCGCCGAAGGCCCGGTAGACCCGCTTGCGGATGAAGACAAACTGGCCGCTGACGCCCGCGAAGCGGTTGAAGAAGCTGTCCTTCCTCAGCGACCACCGGGCGGGCAGGAAGGCCAGGAGGGTATAGGCCATGACCGGGATGACCAGGGCCTCCATCCAGGTTTGGGTGACCTGCCGGGTGAAAAGGGTCAGCACCTCCGCCTCCTTTTCTTCCGCCATCTGCACCGTGCGCCGGAGCATTTGCGGGTGGTGCCAGGTGTCGGCGTCGAGGTAGAGGAACCATTCGCCCCGGGCTTTCTTGGAAAGCTGGAAGCAGGCCCAGGGCTTGCCCAGCCAGCCGGGGGGCAGTTCCTTGCCCGGAAGGACCTTGAGACGGGAGTTGCGCCGGGAGAGGCCCTTGACTAGATTGAAGGTGCCGTCGGTGGAGCGGTCGTCCAGGACCAGGATCTCGAAGGCGGGGTAATCCTGCTTCAGCAGGCTTTCCAGGCAGGGCCGGATGCGCCCCTCTTCGTTGCGGGCCGGGATGAGGACGGAAACCAGGGGCCCTTTCTTGCGTTTCAGGTCGGCGGCGGGGGGCTTTTCAAAAAGCCGGGTATTGTCCCAGGCGCAGTAAAGCAGGTAAGCCGCCAGGAACCACCAGTAAATCGCCAAAAAGATCATAGGAACCGCCTCAAAAATGAAAAATGTACAATGAACAATGGAAAATAACGGAAGAAAGGCGTGCCTTTCCCCCATCATTATTCATTTTACATTCTTCGTTTTTCATTACTTTTTAACGGTGTGGTTATGAACCTCTTAACGGGAGTCGAGCAGGATTTCCACCGCCCCCAAAAATCCCCGGGGGCCTACGAATGGTGGCACTTCGACGGAACAGACGACCAGTCCGGCTATTCCTTCGTCATCCGGTTCCACGCGGGCAATCTTTTTTCCGCTTATTACCAAGATAGCCTAAGAACCTATTGGGAAAAAACGAAATCACCCTTGGTGGATTCTTCCCTGCGCCCCGATCCTCCCAATCCCCTGGACTACTGTGGCGTCTCTTTCCGGCTTTTCCATAAGGGCGCCCAGGTTGCGGAGAGCCTGCAGGAGTTTTCCCAGAAATCCCTGAAAGCCTCCGACAAGCATGGCGCGGTTTTGCTGGGGCCCAACCGTTTCAACTGGGACGAAAGGGGCGATCCGCCTTCCTACATCCTGACCGCCCAGGCCCCCCTGTCCGGCGGCAAAACGACGATCCGGGCCCGGCTTTTTTTCACGCCGCTCCTGAAAAACACCACGGCCTTCCCCCAGCCGGAGACCCCTTCCACCCATAGCTGGATCCTGGCCGCGCCCCTTTGCCACGTGGAAGGAACCTTGGAATGGGTGGACGGCGAGGGGGAATCGGGCCGGACAGTGGCCTTTGTGGGCAAGGGCTATCACGACCACCATTTCGGATCGGTTCCCCTGGGCCAATTCGTCAAATCCTGGCACTGGGGAAGGGCCTTCCTGGGGGAGGAAACCCTGGTTTATTCCTTCCGCGTTCCGGCCGATCCCCGGGAGCCGTCGGAGGGGCTTTTTTTCAACGCCGGCCCGGGGGAGACCCGGGTCTGGAACGTGGCCTTCAAGGCTTCCCAAAGCCGCTGGAATTTTTTCGCCCTTCCCTACCAAAAGACCCTGGAATTCACCGATGCCGATTCCCTGCGCATCGGCCACCGGCAGGTCCTCGGCGACGGGCCGGTCCAGTTGGTCTTCGGGGACAGGGTCCGATGGGTGTCGGGGGGAAAGACCCTGGAGGGAACGGGCCTTTCCAATTACCTTTACGCGCCCCGGCTTTCCAGCCGCTTCTTTTTCCCGCTCTTGAAGGGCAAAAGCCTGATCGTCCGGCCACCGGAAGAGCCCGCCGCCCCTCCCCCGCCCTCGGACGATGTTTCAACAACTCGGCCGGCCCTTTAAACAAAAGGAAACTATATACACCGTAAAGAAAAGACTATTTGCCACAGATGCATGGGATAAATGGGATGACTTCAAGAGAATCGATCAAGAGACATAGGTCGTAACCTAAGAATCTTTTTAATTTTGCCTTATCCCTGTGAATCCCATGCATCTGTGGCTAAAAAATGGCCGTTTGTCCTTTTGCTTTTTCAAAGACAAGGCTCCGAAATAAAAAAAGGGGAACCCCCTTGCGGGAGTTCCCCTTCATTAAGGCCTAAAACTTAATTCAACGTCTTCGCGCCGGGGGTCCAGCCGCAGCCGGTGAGCTTGCCGGTTTCGAAGGCGGCCAGGGTGCGGATGGTCTCCTCGACGTTACGGCCGACGGCCGTATCGTTCACGGTGGCGTGCTTCAAATTGCCTTCGGGGTCGATGACGAAGGTGCCGCGCAGGGCGATGCCCTTGTCCTCGATCAAGACGCCGTAGGAGCGGGAGACGTGGTGGGCCGTGTCGGCCAGGTGGGGGAACTTAAGCTTCCCCAGGCTGCTTTCCTGCCAGGCCTTGTGGCTGTAGACGCTGTCGGTCGAGGCCGTGATGATCTCGGCGTTCATCTTCTTGAACTCGTCGAACTTCTCGTTGAAGGCCTTGATCTCCGTCGGGCAGACGAAGGTGAAGTCCAGGGGATAGAAGAACAGGACCACCCACTTGCCCTTGTAATCGGAAAGCTTGATATCCTTGAATTCGCCGTTCGGCATCAACGCTTGGCCCTGGAAATCGGGGGCCTTTTGTCCCACTTGAGCTGGCATCGCACAACCTCCTTGTTTTCATTAAAAAAATTCCACCACTTTGAGAGCGGTAGTATCCAAACCCCCGGGCTCCGGTTCAAGCCCCTGGGATAAATTTAAACCCCGAACCGGGGGTCACGTCGCCGTTCGGCATCAAGCTTTGCGGCCCGCCTTCAACTTGGCGGCGCAATCCGGGCAGGTGCCCTTGAAATGCACCGAATAATCCGTGATCTCGAAGCCCTGCGCGCGCGCTTTGGGCAGGTCCACCCGCTTGAGCTTGTCGTCCTCCACGTCCACGACCCGGTGGCAGGAGAGGCAGGTCAGGTGGTGGTGCCGTTCCGTATTGGGGTCGTAGCGGGCCGCCGAGCCCAGGTGGTTGGCCTTGTGGATGACGCCCAGCCCCACCAGGGTTTCCAGCACCCGGTAAACCGTGGTGCGCGAGAGGCCCGGCAGGCTTGGGGACACCTTCTCATAGACCTGGTCGGCGGTGGGGTGGTCCTCCCGCTGGGCCAGGGATTCCAGGATGGCCCGGCGTTGGACGGTCAAGGGCACGCCCTGCTCCCGGCAGAGTTCCTCGAAACCTTTCATTTTTTCATGGAGGGAAGGGGCGCTTTTCATAGATGGTAATTTATTGCAAACGGTAATAGATGTCAATTAATAAAAGTCGAGTCCGGATTGCCGTCATTGCGAGGTTCAGCCCCAATCGGGGCGATTTGAACCGTGGCAATCTCAGGCATTGATACGGACAACCTCAACGACAAAACCTGGGATTCTAGTTGGCCGCAGGCCAACCACACTTGGCCCAAAGGGCCAACGCGCCACAAGATTGTCGCAAACCGAGCCTATCGGCTCTGCTCCTCGGAATGACAGCGAAGCTTTACATATAAGTGAAGAGCTCTTCTGTCATTGTGAAGCCTCCCGGAAGATTGTTACAATAAGTGGAGAGGATTCCCGATGTCCAACGACGAAACGAAGATCAAAATGCTCACCTTGGAGGAGGCCAACGCCCTCCTTCCCCAGGTGCGCCTTTCCCTGCGTTCCTTGAGGGAACAGCGCGCCGCGATCCTGCGCACCCAGGCCCAAATTGAGATCGAGGAGATGACCGGCACCTCTTCCGAAGGGGAGCTTTCCCCCGCCGGCCGCGCCGCCGTCACCAAGCAGATGGAGACCTTCCACTACCAGACCCGCCAATTCGAGGAAAGGCTCTCCGAATTGCTGCAGATGGGCGCCTACCTGAAGGACCTGGACACGGGCCTGGTGGATTTCTACAGCCGCCGCGGCAATGAGATCATCTTTCTGTGCTGGAAGGAAGGGGAGGAAGAGATCCTCAACTGGCACAGCCTCCAGGGCGGTTTCCAGAACCGCAAGCCTTTATAAGCCGTCCTGCCGCATGGTTTTTTCCTTCAACTTCGCCGTTTTTTCAGGTTCTTTTGGGGTCCTTCCTCCCTGTTTCTTCAAAATGAATTGTGCTAATTTGTGCATCCCGTTTCACTTATTTCGACAAGGAGCCTCCCATGTCCAAAGCTTTTGACCAGGCCGACACCCTCGCGATCAACACCATCCGCATGCTGGCCGTGGACGCCACCGCCAAGGCCAACTCCGGCCACCCGGGCATGCCCATGGGCATGGCGGCCGTCGCCCACGTGCTCTGGAGCCGCCACTTGAAGCACAACCCCGCCAACCCCCACTGGGTGGACCGGGACCGTTTCGTGCTTTCCGCCGGCCACGGCTCCATGCTCATCTACGCCCTGCTGCACCTGCACGGCTACAACCTGCCCCTGGAGGAGCTCAAGAACTTCCGCCAATGGGGCAGCAAGACCCCCGGCCACCCCGAATACGGCCACACCGAAGGCGTGGAAACCACCACCGGCCCCCTGGGCCAGGGCATCGCCACCGCCACCGGCTTCGCCATGGGCGAGGCCATCATGGCCGGCCGCTTCGGGAAGGAACTGGTGAGCCACCGCACCTGGGTCATCGCCTCCGACGGCGACGTCCAGGAGGGCGTCTCCCATGAGGCCGGTTCCCTGGCCGGCCATTTGAAGCTGGCCAACCTCAAGGTTCTATACGACGACAACCATATTTCCATCGAGGGCGACACCCAACTGGCCTTCTCCGAAGACGTCCTGAAGCGCTACGAGGCCTACGGCTGGCATACCTTGAGGGTCGCGGACGCCAACGACCTGGAAGCCCTGGACAAGGCCATGGCCGAGGCCGAGGCCGAAACCACCCGGCCGACGATCATCGCCGTGAGGTCCCACATCGGCTACGGCAGCCCCCTGCAGGACAACGCCAAGGTGCATGGGAGCGCCATCCCGGCCGACATGATCGTCAAGACCAAGGAATTCTTCAAATGGCCCCAGGAACCCACTTTTTATATTCCGGAGGAAGCCAAGAAGCGCTGCCTGGAATCGGTGGAAAAGGGCAAGAAGGCGGAAGCCGACTGGAACGTCCAGCGCGACGCCTATGCCAAGGCCAATGCGGACAAGTTCAAGCAGTTCCAGCAGGCCCTGGCCAAGGAGCTTCCGGCGGATTTGGAAAGCAAGCTCCCCACCTTCCCCGCCGATGAAAAGGGCCTGGCCACCCGCCAGGCTTCGGGCAAGACCATCAACGCGATCGCCAAGGAAGTCCCCTTCTTCTACGGCGGCTCGGCCGACCTGGCCGGCTCCAACGACACCCTGATCGACAAGGGCGGCGACTTCGAAGCCGGCAACTACCTGGGCCGCATCTTCCATTTCGGCATCCGCGAGCACGGCATGGCCGCGGCCTTGAACGGCATGGCCCTGCACGGGGGCGTCATTCCTTTCGGCGCCACCTTCCTGATGTTCAACGACTATATGAAGCCCGCCTACCGCCTGGCCCATTTGATGGGCGTGCAGTCCATCTTCGTCTACACGCACGATTCCATCGGCCAGGGCGAGGACGGGCCCACCCATCAGCCCGTTGAAACCCTGGCGGCCATGCGCGCCACCCCCAACGGCTGCGTCCTGCGCCCCGGGGATTCAGGCGAGGTGCCCTATGCCTGGCTGGCGGCCTTGCAGCGCAAGAACGCCCCCACCGCCCTGGTCTTCTCCCGCCAGGCCATGCCCACCTTCGACCGCACCAAGTTCGCCCCCGCATCCGGCACCCTCAAGGGCGCCTATACCCTCTCGGAGGCCAAGGGCGGCAAGCCCCAGGTGATCCTGATGGGCACGGGCTCTGAATTGCAGCTTTGCGTGAAGGCCCAGGAGATGCTGGAAAAGGAGGGTGTCGCCGCCCGGGTGGTCAGCTTCCCTTCCTGGGAGCTTTTCGCCGCCCAGCCCGCCGCCTACCAGAACGAAGTGCTGCCCCCGGCCGTGACCGCCCGCGTGGCGGTGGAAGCCGCCACCTCCTTCGGCTGGCAACGTTGGACCGGGTCCAAGGGCAGGTTCGTCACCCTGGAGCGCTTCGGCGCCAGCGCCCCCGGCGGCGTGGCCCTGAAAAACCTGGGCTTCACGCCCGAGGCCGTGGTCAAGGCGGCCAAGGAAAGTATGGCGGGGTGATGGAACCCCTCCGGCCGGCCAAGCCGAAGCTGGTCATCTTAGGGACCGGCTTCGCGGGCTTCAGCCTGCTCAAAAAACTCGACCAGAAGCTTTACGACGTCACGGTCATCAGTTCCCGCAACCATTTCCTCTTTACCCCCCTTCTTCCCAGCTCCACGGTGGGGACCGTGGAATTCCGCAGCATCATCGAGCCCATCCGCCGCGCCTGTAAGGGCATCCGCTTCTTCCAGGGCTCGGCCCGGGAACTGGACACGGAAGGCAAATGGGTGCGCTTCGTTTCCACCCTGGGCCAGGAAAGCTTCGACGTGGCCTACGACATCCTGGTCATCGCCGTGGGGGCCAAGGTGAACACCTTCAACATTCCGGGCGTGGCGGAAAACGCGCTCTTCCTCAAGTCCGCCGAGGACGCCCGCAAGATCCGCCGCCGCACCATCGAGTGCTTCGAGCAGGCCTCCGAGCCCGGCTTGTCCCCGGAAAAGCGCCGGCAGCTTTTGCATTTCGCGGTGGTGGGGGGCGGCCCCACGGGCGTGGAATTCGCCGCCGAGCTGCACGATTTCGTCATGAAGGAAGTGCGCGCCTGCTATCCCCACTTGATGGAGGACGTGAGCATCACCCTGGTGGACGCCGCCGACCACATCCTGGGCGCCTTCGACAAGTCCTTGAGCGACTACACCACCAAGCACTTCCAGCGCCAGAACATCAACGTGCGCACGGGCATCCGCACCGTGCGGCTGGAAAAGGACAAGGCCGTCCTCAACGACGGATCCGAAATACCCTTCGGCATGGTGGTCTGGTCCACGGGCCTGGGCCCCACCATCGCCGTGGGCAACTTCAACCTGCCCAAGGACAAGGCTTCCCGCATCCTGGTGGACGAAACCCTCAAGGTCCAGGGCCAGGATTCGGTTTACGCCATGGGCGACTGTTCCTGCGTGGTGGGCAAAAACCACCCCGCCACGGCCCAGGTGGCCATGCAGCAGGGCGATTACCTGGCCAAGGCCTTCAACCGCCTGGCCAAGGGCAGGGCGGTTTCGCCCTTCAAATACAACCACCACGGCATGCTGGCCTACGTGGGGGATGACGCGGCCATCGCGGACCTTTCGGTCATCAAGGGCAAGGGGCGCACGACCTACCTGCTTTGGCGCTCGGCCTACCTGACCCGCCTGGTGAGCTGGAAAAACAAGATCCTCGTGCTCTTCGACTGGCTCAAGACCGGCCTTTTCGGCCGGGACATCAGCCGGTTTTAGCCTTGCGCCTCTGGTCCCTCCATCCCCGCTACCTCGACACCAAGGGCCTCCTGGCCCTCTGGCGGGAAGGATTGCTGGCCCAAAAAGTCCTGGCCGGGAAGACCAAGGGCTACCGCAACCACCCCCAACTGGACCGCTTCAAGGCCCATCCCCAGCCCCGGCGGGCCATCGGCCGTTACTTGTTGGAAGTTTGGAAGGAAGCCGACCGGCGGGGTTACGCCTTCGAACACCGCAAGGTCAAAAATGCCCGCACCGGGTGCGGCCCCTGGCCGTCACGCGGGGCCAACTACGGTACGAAGCCGCCCATTTGACCCGGAAACTCAAAAAGCGCTCCCCCCAATGGCTCAAAACCCTCCGTTTAACACCCCTCCAGGCCCATCCCCTGTTAAAGCCCGTTCCAGGGCCTGTTGAACCCTGGGAAAAACCTCAATAAGCCAAAAATGCCCCTAAAAAGCGTTTTCTATCTGGTCACAGTTTGTGCGCTTTTTCCCGGAGGGCTTTTTATAATTGAGGCGTAACCCTGATGCCCATAAACTGAATCAACCCATCCATCACTTCCTGCGGAATAAAGGCTTACATGCACCGATCTTTTATTGAAAAATCCGAAAGTGGAGTCGGTACGATACCGGCCCCGTTGTTTTCCGCCCGCCAAGGCGGGCGGAAATTCATTTTAGGAAGGTCGGCATGTACCGATTCTCTTTCAGGAAAATAAAACGATGAATCCGGTACTATACCGAACCCGATTATTTTCCGCCCGCCAAGGCGGGCGGAAATTCATTTTAGGAAGGTCGGCATGAAAGTCCTCATCATCGACGACGAAGAAGCCATCGCGAAGATCCTCTCCAAGTTCATCCAACAGGAAGGCCACGAGGCCTTTTCCGCC
>Ga0070734_10001726_pt1 | contig 30055 bp, 29 predicted proteins | sample Coa_R1_8_FD_66444 | JGI IMG/M metagenome (GOLD analysis project Ga0070734, IMG submission 66444) | Surface soil microbial communities from Centralia Pennsylvania, which are recovering from an underground coalmine fire - Coalmine... | ecosystem: Environmental > Terrestrial > Soil > Unclassified ... | reverse complement strand
CGCTGGTGGCTGACGTGCAAGCCATCTTCGTGCTCGAGCCGCCGCTGCCCGACCCGCCAGAGCCGGAGCCGCCGTTGCCGCCGGCGCCGCCCGCGGACGAGCCGCCCGAGCTGCTGCCGCCGGTGCCGGTCAGGATGACCTCGCTGCCGCCCGAGCCGGTGTTGCCGCCGGTGCCCGTGACGCCGCCGCTCGGGTTGCCGCTGCCGCCGTTGCCGCCTCCGTATCCCGTGGTCCCCGAGCCGCCCGAGCCGGTCGTGTTTCGCAACGGCGCCTGACAACCGGCGGCGAGCGTAAATGAGAGAACGCTCGCGAAAACGAGAGAAAGAAACCGCGGGTACTGCATGACTAGGCTTCTCCTAAGTTCCGAGGGGGTGTCGCCGGCCAACGATCAGGCCGCCAGCGTCGGAGCCTAACGACAACTGGTTACACCGAAATCGATCACGATAGCCAGCGGAATGACCGCGCGGACGCGGTCGGCGGAGCCGCCGTCAGGCGCCAATATTCTCGGAATTATACATACATGGCGCCGTCGGCCGCCGACGTCGGACCGGGCCTCCGACCAGCGCGCCGCGGCCAGATCGCGCGCGGGCCGCGGCTCAGGGCGTCGGCGTGGCGCCGACCGGATCGGGCGCGCCCACGGTCGACGGAACGCCCGGCAGGCCGCCGTCGCCGTAGAGCAGCGGGCCCTCGCCGGCGGCGCGCTTGCGCGCGATCTCGGCCAGCGCCGCGCGCGCCCGGTCGCCGCGCGCGTCGTGGCCGGCGGCCCAGCGGGTCAGCACGCCCTCGGCGGCGACGCGCACGTCGCGCGTGATGTCGAACGTCGCGGCGTGGCGGAGGATCGGCACGCCCTCGCTGTCGCCGATGCGATCGAGCGCCGCCAGCAGGTGCAGGCGGCCCGACGGCGCCGCGGTGTGGAACGCGGTCTCGATCTGCGGGATGGCGGCGCGCTTGTAGGCGGCCAGGCGCTCGGTGGCGGGCGGGACCAGCTGGTCGTTGCGGCGCACGAGGATGTTGATCTCGTCGCCGATGTCGCCGTGCGAGCTGTCGTCGCAGGCACCCGCCAGCGCCGCCGCCAGCGCGAGCGCTAGGAGGCCGCGACGCACTCGTCCGCCTCGCTGTGACTGCCGGCGCGGCGGCCGTGGCGCGCCATCGACTTGCTGACGGGATCGGCGGGCACCAGCATCGGGCGCGGCATCCCGGCCGCCTCCGCCGCTTCCAGCTCGGTGAAGAAGGCCTCGCCCATGTCGAGCAGCGCGGCCGGCGCGTCGACGGCCGCGGCCCGCTGGCGCAGCGACGAGCCGCCGTAGAGCCCGCGCGAGTACCAGGCCAGCGTCTTCTTCAGCTCGTGCGGGCGCATCTTCTCGTGGCTGTGCTCGAGCACCAGGTCGGCGTGGCGCCGCCAGACGCGGTGGCGCTCGGCCAGCGCCGGCGGGCCCGGATCGGGCGCGCCCGTCTCCAGCGCCGCCAGCGAGCGGAAGAACCAGGGGTTCCCCATCGCGCCGCGGCCGACCATCACCGCGTCGCAGCCGGTCTCCCGCTTCATGCGCTGGTAGGCGGCGAGGTCCTTCACGTCGCCGTTGCCGACGACCGGGATCTCGCGCGGCAGCGCGGCGCGCACGGCGGCGATCGGCTCCATCCGGGCCACGCCCGAGAAGCCCTGGGCGCGGGTGCGGCCGTGCACGGTGATCATCGCCGCGCCCGCGTCGACGAGGCGGCCGGCGAACTCGGCCGCGTTGAGGCTGGTCTCATCCCAGCCGGCGCGGTGCTTGACCGTCACCGGGATGGGCGCCGGGACCGCCCGACGCACCGCCGCCACCAGCTCGGCCGCCAGCGCCGGCTCGCGCATCAACGCCGACCCGCAGGCGCCGGCGGTCACCTTCTTGGCCGGGCAGCCCATGTTGATGTCGACGATCGAGGCCCCCACGTCGACCGCCATGCCGGCCGCGCGCGCCAGAGCCTCCGGCTCGCGGCCGAAGATCTGCACCGCGAACCGGCGCCCCGCCAAGCTCGGCCACATCCGGCCCACCGCCTTGGCGGCGCCGCGGGTGAGCGCCTCGGCCGAGAGGAACTCGGTGAACGTCAGCGACGCCCCCAGCTCCTCGCAGACGGTGCGGAACGGCAGATCCGTCACCGCTTCCATCGGCGCCAGGAGGGCGCCGGGGTTAAGCTGGATGTCGCCGATACGCATGCGGGTCCGGGAGAATAGCATCGCCGCCGCCGGATTCGCGCTCCTCATCGCGCTCGGCGCGGCGTGCCGCAGAGCGCCTCCAGCGCCGACGACCGCCACCACGCCGCAGGGACCCGAGGCGTTGCTCGCCGATGTGATCGATCCTTGGACCTGGGCCCGAGACCGGGCCGACGCGAGGGATCTCGAGACCGGCGACCTCTACGGCCACGGAAACGCGAGCGCGCGGGCCAGGGCCAGGGAGGACATCGGCCCCTTCGAGCGGGCCCGCCCCGGCGATCCGGCGTCGCCGCTTGTCAACACCAACGCCGACTACTGGACGCGCCTGGTCGGGATCGCCTGGGACCGCGACGTCGACATCGATCTCGACCACGAGCCGGTGGACCTCGACGGCGACGGCAAGCCCGACACGACCGTCACGCGTCACATTCACGCCAAGGGCGGGATCCTGGCCAACCCGGCGCTGTTCGGCCTGACGACGACGCCCGCCGAGCCGCGCGGGAGCCTTGGGCTCATCACCGTCTCGACGGGCGTGCTCGGCCTGCGCGAGCCACTCGGCCCCGACGGCAAGCCGACCGGGCAGATCGGGATGACCTGCTGGCTCTGCCACGGCGAGGCGAACCCGGCGGACGGCCGGATCGTGTTTGGGCTGGCGGGCACCCGGTTCGACTATGGATTGCTGCTGGCGACCGCGGCGGTGCTCGACGACGGCAACGCTGAGTCGGCGGCGTACCGGCGCGCGCACGGATTTCCCTCCGGCCGCGCGGTTCGCGCGCGCCTGTTGCTGGCCGGGCCCGGCCGCCAGGATCTGACCGGCGAGTTCGGTCTGGACGTGACCGTCCCCGGTTACCACTCCGCGCGCTACGGGGGGACGGCGCGCGTGCGCCAGGGGACCCGCGGGCTCGTCAACCCGATCAGCGTGCCGACCATCCTCGCCGCGCCGGGCCTGGCCCTCGAGAACTGGTCCGGCTCGGAGACCTCCGGCGCCCCATGGTTGGACCGGCAGCTGGGGCTCGGTGAGCAGAAGGCCACCTTCCCCGATCGGGAGGCGGGACGCCGCGCGCTGCTGTTCGATCTGCGCAATCTCGGCACGCTGGGCCTGCAACAGGACTCGTTTCCCGGTCTGCTCTGGGCCGACGCTCTGGTCGGCCACGCGACGCTCTCGCCCGCCGCCATGCGGTCGATCCCCGCGCTCTACGCAGCGGCTGCCGTCCGGACCACCCTCCGCGACCAGCGGTTCACGGCACCTGCCGCCGCCACGAACGCCGCCGCGCAAGCCGCCGCCCGAGGCCGGGCCCTCTTCACCGAGCGGGTCATCGGGGCCATCGCCAACCGCCAGATCCTGAAGGTCGCGCCCCAGGCCTACGCGGCGGCCAAGCTCGAGGGGCCGATACTGGCGCCGATCGATCCGACCAAGCCACTGGAGGCGAAGCTGGCCGTCCGCTGCGCCGACTGTCACTCGGCCGCGCCGCTCGACAACAAGATGTCGCTCGCCTCGAACCCGCCGCCGCTCGGGCGCTGCTCGCACTGCCATATCGCGCACGTCCGCGAGGACGAGTGGAAGGCGCTCCCGGCCGAGTCGGTCACGCCCGGGCTGATTCCGGTGGCGGCGCTCCCGCTCGGCCACGCCGCCGCCGAGGAGGTCGCGTTCTGCGAGACCTGCCACAGCCAGCACCGCGACTTCGGCCCCCTGGTCTACTCGTCGAGCCGCCTGTTCCCCTTCGACGCCGACGGCGACGGCGACGCGCAGCTGGCCCCCGAGTCCGATCGACGTGCGGGCGGCATCGGCACCGACCCTTGGCTGGCCTTCGACGTTCCTCGCGACCAATGGCCGTTCGCCGTCGATGTTCCGACCATCTCCGATCCGGTGCGCGCCGGCCACGTCGGCGCGGCGCGCATCGGCGCCGCCTGGGTCCGCGCCGCGCCGCTGGTCGCCGTGGCGGCCAGCGCGCCGTACCTCCACAACGGCTCGGTTCCCTCGCTGCGCGCGCTGCTCGATCTGCCGGCCAGGCGCCCCAAGACCTTCCCCCTCGGCGAGGCCGGCTTCGTCTTCGACACGCGCCTGCCCGGCAACGGCAACCAGGGCCACGACTTCGGCACCGCGCTCACGCCGTCGGAGAAGGCGGACCTGGTCGCCTTCCTGGAGTCGCTGTGAGAAGGCCTGCCGCGCGCGCGGGGCTGCTGGTCGCCGGCGCGGCCACGCTCTGGTCGTCCGCCGCTGCCGCGTCGGGGCACGGGCTCGACGCCCTCGACGCGGCCTTCGGCTTCCTGTTGCTGATGGTGGCGCTCGCCCCGTGGACGCTCTCCTGGTGGCTCTTCATCGGCTGGGAGCACGCGCCCCGCGTCGTCGCAGGCGGGACCCTCACCTCGGCGATCGCCGCCGTCCTCGTCGGTGTCGGCGGCCTCGCCCCCGTGCCCCTCTACCTCGCCCTCGCCCTGCTCCCCGGCGCCGCCCACCTCGCGCGCGGCGCCCGCGCCCGAACGAAGCCGCCCCCCGCCCTCACTTGGCGTAGTCGGTGGCCCGGGTCTCGCGAATGACGGAGACGCGGACCTGGCCGGGGTAGGCCAGCTCGGCCTCGACCTTGCGGGCGATGTCCTTGGACAGCAGGCGCGCTTCCTGATCGGAGACGCGCGAGTTCTCGACGATGACCCGCACCTCGCGCCCGGCCTGGATGGCGAAGGCGCGCTCGACGCCGGGGAAGCTGGTGGCGACCTGCTCGAGATCCGAGAGGCGTTGCACGTACGACTCGAGCATCTCCCGCCGGGCGCCGGGGCGCTGTCCCGACAGCACGTTCGCGGCGTCGACCAGGTGGTCGAGCACGTCGGAGGCAGCGACCTCGCCGTGGTGGGCGGCGATCGCCTGCACCACCCGCGGGGGCTCGCCGTACTTGCGCGCCGTCGCGGCGCCGACGGCGGCGTGCGAGCCCTCGGCCTCCTGCTCGATCGCCTTGCCGATGTCGTGCAGCAGGCCCGCCCGCCGCGCGGTCTTGACCGGGAGGTCCAGCTCGGCGGCCATGGCGCCGGCCAGGAAAGCCACCTCGATCGAGTGCTGCAAGAGGTTCTGCGCGTTGCTCGAGCGGAACTTCAGCTTGCCGACCAGGCGGGTCAACTCGGGGTGCAGCCGCGGCAGGCCGAGGTCGAAGGCCGCCTGCTCGCCCGCCTCCTTGCACTGCTGCTCGATCTCGGCGGTCGCCTTCTCGACCATCTCCTCGATGCGCGTCGGGTGGATGCGCCCGTCGGCGATGAGACGGGTCAGCGCCAGCCGCGCGATCTCCCGGCGGACGGGGTTGAAGCAGGAGATGACCACCGCCTCGGGCGTGTCGTCGATGATGAGATCGACGCCGGTCGCCGCCTCCAGCGCGCGCACGTTGCGCCCCTCGCGCCCGATGATCCGCCCCTTCATCTCGTCGGAGGGCAATGGGACCGTGGCGACGGTGCGCTCGGCGACGTACTCGCTGGCGTAGCGCTGCACGGCCGCCGAGACGACCATCCGCGACTTCTCCTCGGCCTCGGCGCGCGCCGACTCCTCGATCTTTCGCACCTCGTCGGCGGCCGCGCGGCGCGCCTCGTCGCGCACCTCGTCGTAGAGCTTGGCCTTCGCCTCGGAGGCGGTCAGGCCGGCGATCTTCTCCAGCCGCGCGCGCGCCTCGACCGCCTGCACCGCCGCCGCGCGCGCCGCCGCCTCGGCCGCCGCCTCTCGCCCGGCCAGCTGCTTCTCGGCCCGCGCCGTCTCCTCGAGTCGCTGCTTGAGCTGGCGCTCCTGGCGCTCGAGCTCGCGCTCCTTGTCGCCGGTCTCGCGCAGCTGGCGCTCGAGCGTCGCCTGGCGCCCCTTGAGCTCGGCCTCGACCTCGGCGCGGGCCTTCTCGCCCAGCTCCTTGGCGTCGAGCGCCGCTTGACGCTTGAGCGACTCGGCCTCCACCTCGGCGGCGGCGATCAGCCGCTGCTTCTCGGCCTCCGAGTGAGGGAGCGCGCCCGGGCGCACCGTCCGCCCGACGAAGAACGCCACCACCAGGACGGCGATCAGCATCGACACCGCGACAGGCAGACCGATCACGCGGGCGGCTCCGCTGGCGGACGCCGCGCCGGGCGCAGCACGCGCGCGTCCGTCACCACCAGGTCGACGGGGACGTCGGCGTCGGAGGCGGGACACCGGGCGACGATCTGAAAATCGAAGGCGAGCCCGATCAATACGGCGCGCCTCTTTCGGGTTGGCGCCCCGCGGGGCGCGTTGGCGGCGGGCCCGAACGCGCCGTCATAGAAGCCGCCGCCGAAGCCGAGCCGCCGCCCCTCGGCGTCGAAGGCCAGCCCCGGCGCGATGACGACGTCCAGGGTGTCGAGCGCGACCTCCGGCGCCGACGCCGCCGGCTCGAGCAGGCCGAACGCGCCCGGCGCCAGCGTGCCGCCGGCGCGGTGAAAGCGGAGGCGCGGCGCCTCGGCGCTCACCCGCGGCAGCGCGACGGCGCCGCCGCGCGCCGCGACCTCCGCCAGCACCGGCCCCGGATCGATCTCGCCTTTGGCGGGCACGTACCCCGCCACCGACAGCGCGGACGCCGCCAGCTCCGGCAGCGCCAGCAGCCGCGCCGCTGCGGCGTCGCTGCGCGCGCGCCGCTCGGCCTCGGACAAGGCGGCGCGCTTCTCCGCCATCTCGCGCCGGAGGGCGCGCTTGTCTTCTGTAAGAGCTTCTGAGCTGGAAAGGGGAGCCATCGTCGGAGTGATGGGTCCCGGTTTATCTATGAGAAGCGCCTGCCGTCGGACCGTTGCCGACGGCAAACGGCAGACCGGAACGATCAATCGCCCGTCATACTCGCGCTTCGCGCGTGAGGACGTCAAGCAGCGACTGACTCTTTTCGCGAATCTTTTTACGCAGTTCGCCTAAGTGCCTGCGCTCACGAAACAGCTCCTCGGCGATCTGCAGCGCGGTCAGCACCGCCACCGCCTGCGTGTCCGGCGTGCGCGCCTTCTTCTGGATCTCGCGGAAACGCTCGTCGACGAGCGCCGCGACCGCCTTCACCCAGCGCTCGTCCTCGTCGGTCTTGAGCGCGTACCGGACGCCCGCGATCTGCACATTCACCGACTGCTTCATGGCCTCGCCGGCAGCATATCACCCGGCGCCACCCGGCGGCCGTCACGATACCAGACGTCGGCCGTGAGCGCCCCGCGCTCGTCCCAGAACCGCCAGCGTCCTTCACGCAGGCCCGCGCGGTAGAGACCGTCGGCGGCCGGCGCGCCGTTGCGGTGCCACTCGCGCACGGCGCGCTCGCGGACGCCGTCGATGAACTCGACCTCGCGCTCGGGTCGCCCGTCGTCGAACCAGAACCGCCAGACGCCGGTGCGCAGCCCGGCGGCGTCGTAGCTGCCGGCGACCCGCGGGCGTCCGTTGGGAAAGTGACCGACGAAGGTCCCGCCCGACGTGTCGCGCACCTCGCGCCCGGGAACCGGATCGTGCGAGGCGAGCTTGATGACGGCCGAGCTGGTCGGTCCCAGCCGCTCCAGCTCTGCGGGCGTCATCCGGGCCACCGCCGGATCGACCGTCACCTGGATCTGCGCGCCGTCGTCCCAGCGCTCGGCCCGCCAGTTGCGCCCGTCGTTGAACCGGTACCGCCACACGCCGCTCTGCGCGCCGTCGACGTACTCGCCGCTGGCCATCTCGAAGCCGCTCTCGTAGAAGCGCGTCTCGGGCCCCTGTCGGGCACCGTCGGGGCGGCGGCACCACTCGGCCTCGGCGCCGCCCGAATAGACGTGCCGCCCGAGCGAGGTCCCGGGCGGGCAGACCGTCCGCGCGGTCGCGCAGGCGACGAGCGCGCAGGCCGCGGCGACACCGAGGCGCGGGACCACGAGCCGACTCATCGTTTCCGAATCGTAACCGATCGGGAGGTGAGCCGGTCGGGAGGTAAGCCGAGCCACAGACGCCGCGATCATTCGTGTGTATTGATCATGGGTGACCACCCGCCTCGAAAAGAACAAGAAGCCCGGCGTCGGCTACGCCCTGGCGGCGGCCAGCCGGCGGGACGAGATCGAGCTGCCGGTCGTCGACGTGACCCATCCCGCGTTCGCGCTGGCGCTCACCGAGGAGGAGGTCGCCGGCCGGGTCGGCCGCTCCCTGGCCGAGCGCCAACCGTTCGAGAAGCTCCCCGGGTTCCTGCGCCGGCCTCTGCTGCGGCTGTTCCTGCGCAAGTCGATCCTCGGCCGTGGGCTCGGGAGGTCGGCCGGGACGTTCCTGAGCGGGCTCTCGACCTACCTGCTGAAGCTGGGGCCCGAGAACCTGGGCGACGCCTACGCGACCGCCATCGACCGCCGGATCGCCGCCTCGGTGCAGGCGCTCTCGGTCCGCCTGCGCCTGCTGGACATGGCGACGCTGCTGGCCGACGGGCTGGCGCCGCGGCTCCAGGCGGCCCCGGGCCGCGCGCTGCGCTTCATCAACATCGCGGGCGGCCCGGCGATGGACAGCATCAACGCGCTGATCCTGCTGCGCCGCGATCACGGCCGCGTCCTGGCCGGCCGCCGCGTCTGGATCGACGTGCTCGATCAGGACGTCGAGGGGCCCAAGTTCGGCGCGCGCGCGCTGTCGGCGCTGACCGCGGCGGGGGGCGCGCTGGCCGGACTCGACGCCAAGCTGCTGCCGATCCGGTCGAACTGGGCCGACACCGTCCCGCTGCGCGATCTCCTGCGCGAGGTCGAAGCCGAGGGAGCGGTGGCGGCCGGCTCGTCGGAGGGGGGGCTGTTCGAGTACGGCAGCGACGAGGAGATCGTCGCCGTGCTGACCTGCCTGCACGAAGCGGCGCCGGCCGGCTTCGTGATGGCCGGCTCCGTGACCCGCAACGACGAGACCAGCCGCCGCCTTCGGCGGGGCGCCAGGCACGCGATCCGCCCGCGCGGCCTGGAGGTGTTCGCCGCGCTCGCGGCGCGCAGCGGCTGGCGGATCGCGCGCGCCATCGGGCGCCCGCTCAGCGACCAGGTCGTGCTCGAGCGGGCGTGACCGGGGCGCGGGCTCCCCGCTCAGCCGTCGGCTCATTGTCCGGCTCGGGCCGGCCCTTACCTTGAAGCGCGAGGGGCGATGCGATTCCTTGCCTGGCGGGAGCGGCTGAGCTGGCGGGGGCTGTTCAGGGAGATCCGCCGCGAGTACAAGCACGACCATCTGTCGAGCGCCGCCGCCGCCCTCTCGTACTACTTCGTCTTCTCGCTGTTTCCATTCCTCTTCTTCCTGACCACGCTGACCGCCTACATCCCCCACGTGCAGGGCTCGCTGGAGACGCTGCTGCTCCATGCCCGCACGCTGGTTCCACCGCCAGCGATGCACCTCATCGAGAAGAACCTGCGGACCGTGGTGGAGCGGCCGCGCCCGCACCTCCTGGGGGCCGGTCTGGTGGCGACCCTCTACGCGGCCTCGCGCGGCGTGAACGCGGTGCGCGACACGCTGAACGTCGCCTACGACGTCCAGGAGTCCCGCCCGTTCTGGCGAACGAAGCTGCTCGCGCTGGTGGTCACGCTGGGCGGCGCGATCCTGGTCCTGTTCGGCGTCGCGGCGCTGGTCGCGGGCGGCGACGTCGGCCTGTGGCTGGCGGGGAAGCTGCACATCGCGCGCGCCTACGTCCTGGTCTGGGCCTGGCTGCGCTGGCCGATCACCGCCTTCCTCGTGATGGCCTCGGCGGCCTTCGCCTATTCGCTGCTCCCCAACGTGCCGAAGCGGTTCAAGCTGATCTCGCCGGGATCGGTGCTGGGGACGCTGGTCTGGCTGCTGGCGACCTGGGGATTCGGCGAGTACGCGGGCCACATCGGCAAGTACAACGTCACCTACGGATCGATCGCCGGGATCGTCATCCTGATGACCTGGTTCTACATCAGCAGCTTGATCTTCTTGATCGGGGGCGAGGTCAACGCCATCACGGAGCAGTATGCGCCTGACCCTCACCCTAACCCTCTCCCGCAAGCGGGAGAGGGGATCGGATCGCCGGTTCGTCCCTGATCTGTGGTTCCTGCGACCGGGGGAGCGGAGCGTCTCGGATCGAAGCGGAGCGGCTCGGCTCGGAGCGGCTCGGAGCGGCTCGGAGCGGCTCGAATCGGCTCGGAGCGGCTCGGATCGCCTGCTTGTGCCTGATCTACGTTTCGTGCGGATCGAACGCTGCCTGTCGCACGACTGAAACCGCCGCACGAAGCTTTTTGCGGCGCGTGGGCTGCGCTCACGATTTGAAAGGCAGCCCACGCGCCGCAAAAAGCCCACGTGCGGAAGGTCGCCTCGGTGCGAGAGGTCGCGGGCGACGCGCACGTAACAAAGATCAGGTTCGATCGGAGGGCTCTGGACTCTGGGCTCCGAACTTTGGGCTCTGCGCACTGGCTCTGACACCCTCTCCCGCTTGCGGGAGAGGGCCGGGGTGAGGGCCGGGGGCCGGCGTGAGGGCCCGGGGCCGGGGTGAGGCGCGGGGGCCGGGCGGGGGCCCGGGGGCCGGGCGGGGGCAATTAGTTGGGGTCGCCGTACACGTACCCGCGGCCCCCTGTCGTCAGGAACACGCGCCCGACGACCGTCTCGTCGCCGCCGATGTAGTTCCCCTGCAGGCTGCCGAACTGGTGGGCGTCGTCGTTCATCCGCGTCCAGCTCGAGCCGGTGCCGTCGTCGCTGCGCCAGAAACCGTACTGCGTGCCGACGGTGCCGATGGCGAACACCACCGGGTGCCCACCCGCCGTGACCGGCGCGCCGAAGCCGACGCCGGTCACGCTGGTGATGTTGCTGATGGCCGCCTTGGTCACGCCCGCCCCGCCAAATCGGTACAGGCTCCCGCCCGACGCGACCCACACCTCGCCGGCCTGGCCGAACACCGGGCGAGGCGCGCCGCCCCCCTTGCCGGTGCCCAGCGTGCCGGCGCTGGCGAACGTCATCCCGCCGTCGGTGCTCGCGTAGAAGGTCGTGCCGCTGACGGCGTAGAACGTCTCGGCGGTCACGCGATCCGCGGCCACGGTCGCGCCGGCGGGCAGGCCGGTGACGGCGGTCCAGGTCGTCCCGTCGTCGGTGGTGACCGCGGCCGTGACCGACGAGGGCGCCACGACGAAGCGGCTGCCGTCGGCGGCCACCGCCACCGACCGCGTCTTGTTGGCCGTCGTGTAGCCAGGCACGGCCGTCGCGCAGGGCATCCAGGTGACGCCGTTGTCCGTCGAATACGCGACGTCCGAGGCGACCTTGCCGCTGTTGCCCACGCGCACGACGAACTTCGGGTTGCTCTCGGCGAAGTCGATCCAGGTGACGTTGGACTGGCTCGGGTTCGTGTACTGGCCGCTGGTCGAGTAGCTGTCGAGATCGGTGTTCCGCATCCCGCCCAGGTCGCCGATGGCTCCGAGAAAAGCCCCGTTCACCGACGGCATCATGTACTGCGGGACCGTCTCCTCGAGCCCGGTGTCGCTGAACGTCCAGGTGATCCCCTGCCCGTTCGCGCCGGTGGCGCTGCCGATGTTGCTGCTGCTCCAGATCCCCGACCCCGTCCCGTGCATGGCGTGGTTCGGGTTGAACGGATCGAGCGCCACCGCCTCGACCCAGTTCGTCGCGTTGGTGCCGATCAGCTGGGGGTTCGCGGAGTACCAGTAGGCGGCGCCCTGGTCGTCGTAGGTCGAGCCGGCGGTGTTGCCCGAGATCGGCGGCTGGCCGATCACCGACCAGGTCGCCCCGGCGTCCTTGGTCATCAGAAGCCGATCGGGCGCGTACCAGTCGAGCGTCGAGACGATCACGTGCGTCGGGTCCTGGGCGTCGACGCTGATCCCGCCGGCCATCCCACCCCAGTTGGTCGAGGGCGGCGTCACGTTGGTCCACCCGCCGCTGGAGGCGTACTTCCAGACCTGGCCGACGAGCTTCACGCTGCTGTTCGTGTTGTAGGGGCCGTAGTTGTTGCCGTAGGCGAGCCAGACCGTGCCGTCGCTGCCGACCGCCGCGTGGTGCGCCATGAGCCCGGTCGGACCGCCCGCGATCTCGGCCCAGGTCGCCCCGCCGTCGGTCGACTGGTAGAGGTTGCTGCCCGCCGCCGTCGTCGCGGCGGCGACGTAGATCGTCTTCGACCCCGCCGCGCTGCCGCCGCCCTTGTCGAACACCACGACCGGCAGCCCCCAGCTGGTGCCGCTGGCGGCGACGTCGCCGGTGGTGGGGAACGCCGTCACCTTGCTCCAGCTCGTCCCCGAGTTGGTGCTCTTGTAGAGACCGCTCCCGCGGCTGCCGAAGTAGAGGATGGTGTCGTTGTTCGGATCGACCGCCAGCCGCTCGCCCATCCCGCGGCCGGTGTCGTTGCCGCCCATCGGCAGGTTGATGGCGTTGACCGTCCAGCTGGCGCCTTGATCCGTCGAGCGCAGGATGACGCCCGTGGCCCCGGCCGACTCGTACATCCCGGCGGCGGCGTAGACGATGCTGGCGTCGGTGGGATCGGGGGCGATGCTCTCGCCGCCCAGGTAGCTCCCCAGGGACGCGGGGTACTGATCGGTGAGCGGCGTCCAGTGCGCGCCGCCGTCGGTCGAGCGGTAGAAGCCACCGACGTCGGTGCGCGCGTAGACGAGCCCGTTCTGCGCCGGGCTGAAGACGATCCCCGAGACGAACCCGCCACCGCCGATGGCCACGTTCTTCCAGGTGTAGGGTCCCGTCGGCGCCGCTCCGCCCGAGCCAGTCGCGCCGGACGATCCACCCTGTCCCGTCGCCCCGGACGATCCGCCTTGGCCCGTGGCGCCGCCCTGGCCGGTGCTCCCCCCGGCCGCCTGCGTGCCGCCGGCTCCAGTGACACCGCCGGTGGCAGATCCGCCGCTGCCTCCCGTGCCCGAGCCGCCTGCCCCGCCGTTCGGGGTCGCGTTCGAGACACAGGCGAGACAGAGGAAAAGCGAGCAGGCCGCCGCGACGCGGCCAAGATAGATCGAGCGCAAGGGGGGACCTCCGTAAGAGCTAAGGGGTGGCGCGGGCGAAATCGTACTCGACGCCGTTCTCGTAGCTCCAGAAAAGAAATCGGGCCGCGCGGTGCGCGCGCGCTGCGCCAGCTGGTCGCCGAGCTCCGGGCCGCGGGCGCTGCTGGAGGTGCGGGCTACTTCTTCGGCTCCGAGTCGATGATCTTCTTCGCCTCGGCCGCGTGCCTCTCCAGCGTCGGGATCATGTCGTCGAGGAGCCGCTTGAGGCGCGGGTCGTCGGTGCGATCGCGCGCCTCGATCACCGACGCCAGGTTCTTGCGGTGATCGTCGAGCATCTCCTGCGCGAACTTCGCGTCGAAGTCCGGACCGCTGGCCATCGTCCCCATGTCGTTGGCCCCGGGCGCCGGCGTGCTGGCGCGCAGATCGATGTTCTCTTTGGTCGCCACGTCGGCCACCTTCTTGTCGGCCGCGGTGTGATCGTTGACCAGCATCCTGCCGTAGTCGCGGACGGCCTTCGACTTCCCGTCCTTCTGGGCGATCTCGCCGGCCTGGACCTCCTTCAGGTCCGCCTGGTGAAGGGTGCCGAGCACCTCGGCGGTCGACGACGCCTCGGCGGCCTCTGGCATCGAGGGCGCGTCGCCGGCCTCGTGGGCTGCCGGCGCGTCGGCGGCGCCGGCGCCCCCCTCCGCCACCAGCAGGCCGCCCGCGATCAGCCCGTACCGCAGGAACCGAGTTCCAAGTACGATCGTCATTGCTCCCTCCTTCTCCCGTCCTTCTTCCGTCCAGCTCGGTGCAGCGCCTCTTCCAAGAAGCTGGCGACGTCAGGGAGCGCCGCAAGGCGCGACCGCGCGGAGCAAGCTCAGCGGGAGCGGCGAGCCGGGACGACCTCGTCCATGGCCGGCTGACCGACCAGCGGGCGGATCGTGTCGGCCACCTGACGAAGCGCCGGCCCGAGCGGCGACGTGCGGCGCCAGCAGAGCCCGAGCGTGCGGAAGGCGCGCGCGTCGGAGAACGGGCGGATCACCAGCCGGGTGTGGCGCGTCTCCGTCGCCACCGCGAGCCGCGGGAGCAGCGTGACGCCGGCGCCGGCCGCCACCATCTGGGCCAGCGTCGACAGGCTGGTGGCCCGGAAGTCGAGCTCGTGCGTGCGCGCGTGGGCGCAGACCGCCAGCGCCTGATCGCGCAGGCAGTGCCCGTCGTCGAGCAGCAGCACGTCCGCGCCGCGCAGCTCGCTCATCTCGACCGGCGCGGTGGCCCGCCCGAGCGGGTGCGCCGGCGGCGCGGCCAGCAGGAAGGGGTCGCGGGCGATGGGCGCGCGCTCGAGGTCGCCCAGCTGGGCCTCCAGCGCCAGCAGCGCCCCGTCCAGCGTCCCCTCCTCGATGGCGCTGACGAGCACCGGGGTCTTCTCCTCGGTCCAGCGCACGACCAGCTGCGCCTTGCGCAACGCCGGCACGATGCGCGGGAGCAGGTACGGCGAGATGGTGGGGATCACGCCCAGCCGCAAGGTCGCGCTGCGCGGATCGGCCAGCCGGCGGGCGGCGTCGCCGAGATCGTCGGTCGCCACCAGCAGCTGGCGGGCCCGCGCGCACAGCTCCTCGCCGGCGCGCGTGGGCAGCACCCGCCGGCGGTCGCGCTCGAACAGCTGCACGCCCAGCGCCGCCTCGAGCTGCGCCAGCTGCGCGCTGAGCGACGGCTGCGAGACGCCGCACAGGGCGGCCGCCTTGCGGAAGCTGCGCGCCTCCGCCACCGCCGCCGCGTACTGGAGCTGGCGCATGGTGAACGGATGGGGGGCGAACCGTGTCATAGGCGCTAACTATGACATGGATAAACACGATGTGTTTGCACTATCACCGGCCGGACGGCAGCTTATGGGCCAAGGAGGACACGAAATGCTGACCATCGGAGACAAGTTTCCCGCGTTCAACCTGAAGGGGGCCGTCAGCCTGGAGAAGGGCAAGGAGTTCCAGGACGTCACCAGCGAGGGGTACCCGGGCAAGTGGAAGGTCGTCTTCTTCTGGCCCAAGGACTTCACCTTCGTCTGTCCGACGGAGATCGCGGCGTTCGGGAAGAAGAACCGCGACTTCGCCGACCGCGACGCGCAGGTCCTGGGCGTCAGCACCGACAACGAGTTCGTCCACGTCGCCTGGCGCAAGAACCACCCCGACCTCAAGGACCTGCCGTTCCCCATGCTCTCGGACATCAAGCACGATCTCTCGAAGGCGCTCGGGATCCTGCACCCCTCCGAGGGGGTGGCGATGCGGGCCACGTTCATCGTCGACCCCCAGGGGATCATCCGCTTCGTGTCGGTGACCGACCTCGACGTCGGCCGCAACGTCGACGAGGTGCTGCGCGTGCTGGACGCGCTCCAGACCGACGAGCTTTGCCCCTGCAACTGGCAGAAGGGCGAGCCGACGCTGCAGGTGGCCTGACCATGTCGGCGCTGGACCAGGCGCGCGACGCCCTGCCGGACGCCGCGCGCGACCTCAAGCTGAACCTCCAGGCGGTGCTGGCCGAGAGCACGCTGTCGCCCGGACAGCGCTGGGGGACCGCGGTGGCCGCCGCGGTCGCCTCGCGCAACACCCGCCTCCGCGAGGCGATCCTGGCGGAGGCCCGGGCGCAACTCCACCCCGCGAAGGCAGACCTTCGCGGGGACCCCGGGGCCGACCCGGCGGCGGTCGACGACGGCATCGCCGCCGCCGCGCTGATGGGGATGAACAACGTCTACTACCGGTTCCGTCACCTCATCGGGCGCGACGTCTACTCGGAGAAGCCGGCCCGCCTGCGCATGAACCGCATCGCCAAGCCGGCCGGCCCGAAGGTCGACTTCGAGCTCTTCTGCCTGGCGGTCAGCGCCATCAACGGCTGCGAGACCTGCATGAAGTCGCACGAGAAGGTGGTGCTGGGCGGCGGCCTCAGCGAGGACCAGGTCCACGACGCCGTCCGCATCGCCGCGGTCGTCCACGGCGCGGCGGTGGCGCTGGACCTGGCGCCGGCCGGCGCGGAGGAGGTCGCGGCCTGAAGTTGTGACTTGTCAGCCGCGCTTCCGCCGCATAGCCTTGCGGAAGGCCATGGGCAACAACCGCGCTCCGAATCCGCTCCCGCGCGCCGTCGTCGACGGCGCCGGCCGGGTCTCGCGCGGGTAGTTGCTCGCGGAAGACGACCCCGGCCGGACGGGCCGGGGGTCGTCTTTTCGGCGATCTCGGCTCTCCGGCCGGCATCCAACAAAGCCACGGAGAAGAAGATGTCGACCTCGCCGATCGAACACGATGAGTCCGCCCGACCCCAGCCCGCGCCCGTCGCCGCGGACGAGGGGTTCTGGCCCCTCGTGCGGGAGGCGCTGGCCGGCTCGCGGCGGGATCTGACGGCCGTCCCGCTGGCGCGGGCCATCCTGCTGCTCGCCGTGCCGATGGTCCTGGAGATGGTGATGGAGTCGATCTTCGCCGTCGCCGACATCTTCTGGGTCTCCAAGCTGGGCGCCGACGCCGTCGCCGCCGTGGGACTGACCGAGAGCCTGCTGACCGTCGTCTACGCCGTCGGCATGGGGATGGCGATGGGCGTGGGCGCGGTCGTCGCGCGGCGGACCGGCGCCAAGGATCCCGACGGCGCCTCGCGCGCGGCGGCGCAGGCGATCTTCATCGGCCTCGGACTGGCCGCGGTGATCGGGACGGCCGGCGCCATCTTCGGCCCCGCCCTGCTGACCGTGATGGGTGCGTCGCCCGCGGTGGTGGCGGTCGGTGCGCGCTACGCGCAGCTCATGCTGGTCGGCGACGTCAGCATCATGCTGCTGTTCCTCATCAACGCCGCCTTCCGCGGCGCGGGCGACGCCGCGATCACCATGCGGGCGCTCTGGCTGGCCAACGGGATCAACATCCTGCTCGGGCCGCTGTTCGTGTTCGGGCTGGGCCCCTTCCCCCGCCTGGGCGTGACCGGCGCGGCGGTGGCGACCACCATCGGCCGCAGCGTCGGCGTGCTCTTCCTGCTCCGCGCCCTGGCGCGAGGCAAAGGTCGGCTGTCCGTCCGCCGCGCGCAGCTTCGCATCGAGCCCGAGACGATGAAGACGATCTTTCGTCTGGCCAAGAACGGCGTGGTCCAGACGCTGATCGGGTTCACCAGCTGGATCGGCCTGGTGAAGATCCTGGCCGCGTTCGGCAGCGTGCCGCTGGCCGGCTACACGATCGCCATGCGGGTGGTGATGTTCGCGCTCCTGCCGTCCTGGGGGCTCGGCAACGCGGCGGCGACGCTGGTGGGCCAGAACCTGGGCGCCGGCGACCCCGCGCGCGCGGAGGCGGCGGTCTGGAAGGCGGCGTTCTACAACTTCATCTTCCTGGGCGCGGTGGGCGTCTTGCTGGTGGTGGCCGGCGACGGCGTGGTGCGCCTCTTCACCGCCGACCCGGCGATCGTCGCGCAGGGCGGGCGCTGCCTGCGCATCGTGGCCGCCGGGTTCGCCTTCTATGCCTACGGCATGGTGGTGACCCAGGCGTTCAACGGCGCGGGCGACACCAAGACGCCGACGCGGATCAACCTGGCGTGCTTCTGGCTGGGGGAGATCCCGCTGGCCATGGTGCTGGCGCGCGGGCTCGCGCTGGGGCCGACGGGCGCCTACGTGGCGATCGCCGTCGCGTTCTCCGCGGTGGCGGTCGTCTCGATCGCGCTCTTCCGCCGCGGGAACTGGAAGAGCGTGAAGGTCTAGCCGCCGCGACCGCCGGTATTCGTTCTATAGAACATAGAAAATGAAACATGGACCCGCCGGCGGTCGAGGCGATGCCGGCGCGGAGGGCGCGGCCGCCCGGGTCGGCACGGCCGGTGCACTTCTCGGGGCCATGACCGGACTCGAGTTCATCATGGCCGCCCGGGCCTTTCCGGGCGAACGGCTCGGCCTGTCCACGTCGCCGGCGGCGACGCTGGAGATCGGCCGCCGGATCGTCAACCGCGAGCTGGTCGGCGCGGCCGGCGCCAACGACGCCTTCGCCCCGGGCGAGCAGGTCTACGCGCACTCGGACGTCTCGGGCCACGGCGCCGGATTCATCGAGCACGTCTGGACCCACGACGGCGTGGAGGTGGCGCGCCACTACATGCCGATCGGCGACGACCGCCGCTGGCGGACCTGGTCGCGTCACCGGCTCGAGGTCGGCGCCTACACCGTCGAGCTGTACGGCCCCGACGGCCGGCGAATGGCGGTCAGGAACTTCTTTGTTGGCTCGGTGGCTCGACCTTGACCGTCCCCATCGAACCTAGGTGCGTGCGTTAGGAGGCAACGGGTATCCTCGCCGCCTCGACCGTGACAGTCACTCCGCTCGTCGTCCTGCTGCTCAGCGCCGCCGCGTTCGGCGCCGGCTTCCTCAACTCCATCGCCGGTGGCGGGGGGCTGGTCAGCCTGCCGGCGCTCCTCGCCGCCGGGCTGCCGCCCCAGCTGGCCATCGGCACCAACAAGGGGCAGGCGGTCTTCGGCGCCTGCGCCTCGGCGGCCTCGTTCTGGCGCGAGCGGTCGCTCGACCGCGACCGGGCGGCGCTGGGGTTCGCGGCCGGGTTCGGCGGCGGGCTCCTGGGCGCGCGCTGCATGCTCACCATCCCGCCCGCGCCGCTGCGCGGGATCGTGATGACGTTGCTCCTGGCCTCGGCCGCGGTGGTGCTGGCCCGGCGCAACATCGTCCCACGCCCGCGCTCCTTCTCGCGGGCCGCCGCGCGCGCCGCGCTGGCCGGGATCGGCCTCGGGCTGGGCTTCTACGACGGTTTCTTCGGCCCGGCCACCGGATCGATCCTGGTGGTGTTGTTCGCGACCGTCTTCGGCGACAGCCTCACCCGCGCCTCGGGCAACGCCAAGGTGGTGAACCTGGCCTCGAACCTGGCCGCGTTCACCACCTTCGTCGTCCACGGGACGGTGATCTGGCGCCTGGCGCTGCCGATGGCCGCGGCCAACGTGATCGGCTCGACCGCCGGCGCGCGCCTCGCCGTGCGCAAGGGCGATCGGCTGGTGCGCGGCGTGGTGCTGGTGGTCGTGCTCGCCGTGGTGGTGAAGCTGGGCTTCGATCTGGCGCGCGGCCCTTAGCGGAACGATGTCAGCCGGTCGCCCGGCGGGGCGCGAAGATCTCGACCTCGACCTCCTCGGCGTGGTGGACCAGCGCGGGGGGGCCGGCGGGGGCCGGCAGGCGCGCGGCGGCGATCAGCGTCTCGCGAACGTCGGAGGCGGCGCCCGGCGCCAGCGGATACGGCGCGTGGTGGACGCGCGCGCTCGAGAGGACGCGCCCGTTCCAGGCGTAGAGCAGGTACCGCTCGGCCAGGAAGAAGGCCAGCGTCCCGGGGGCGGCCGGCGCCGCCGGGCCCGCCGGTCCGTACGAGGCGGAGAAAGCCGCCGCGCCGCCGGCGCGTCGCTCTGACCGGTAGCTGATCCCCGACGACCGATCGACCTCCAGCTCGATGCGGGCGAAGAAGTACGGAAGGTGGTAGGCGGCGCGCGCGCCGGCGACCGCCAGCCGGCTGGCCGCGTCCAGGCTGAAGAACCAGACGCCCGGCTCGCGCCCGCCCCGATGGACGTAGGTGCGGAGGTTCAGCTCGTGAAAGGCCGGCGCGAGCGGCAGCCCGAGGCGGGGCGCGCGCGTCGACGGGATCGTGAAGGGGACGACGCCGACGTAGGCGACGCCGTCGAAGGAGTCGACCTCCAGCCCCGGCGGCAGCAGCGCCGCGATCGCCGCCCGGTCGACGGCCCAGTGCAGGAACCCCAGGTGGCGCCAGATCTGCCGCATCACCGGCCGGCCGTCGGGCCGCTCGCGCAGGCGCAGCCGGTCGGCGTCGGCCGGCCCGCCCGTCACGGCCGGGCCGCCAGGCGCGCGGCGGCGGCGCGCAGCGTCTGGTCGCTCTTGGCGAAGCAGAAGCGGGCGAACGGCGGCGCGGCGGCCGGGTCGCCGTAGAAGACCGAGGTCGGAATGGCCGCCACCCCCACTTCCGTCACCAGGCGCCGGCAGAACGCCACGTCGTCGGCCACCCCGTGCGGCCGCAGATCGGCGAGCAGGAAGTAGGCGCCGTCGACCGGCGCGGGATCGAGCCGCGCGCCCCGCAGCGCCGCCGCCAGGAGGTCGCGCCGGCGCGCGTAGTCGGCGCGCAACCCCGCGTAGTAGCCCTCGGCCGCCGCCATCGGCAGCACGTCGGCCAGCGCTTCCTGGAAGGGGGCCGCGTTGGTGAAGGTGACGAACTGGTGGACGGCCCGCAGCGCCGCCGTCAGCGGCGCCGGCGCGATCGCCCAGCCGACCTTCCAGCCGGTCACGCTGAACGTCTTCCCCATGCTGTCCACGGTGATCGACCGCTCGAACATGCCGGGCAGCGTGGCGATCGACGTGTGCGGCGCGCCGAAGGTCAGCTCGGAGTAGACCTCGTCGGCGATGACGATGACGTCGTGCCGGCGGCACAGCTCGGCGATCACCTCCAGCTCGGGCCGGCGGAAGACCCTGCCGGTCGGGTTGTGCGGCGTGTTCAGGATCAGCGCGCGCGTGCGCGGCCCGAACGCCGCGGCGAGCGCCGCCGGATCGAACCCCCAATCGGGCGGCGCCAGCGGTACGGCGCGGACGGCGCCGCCCGCCATGGCCACGTCGGGCCCGTAGGCGTCGTAGGCCGGCTCGAAGACGATCACCTCGTCGCCCGGATCGACGAGCGCCAGCAACGCGTCGTGCAAGAGCTCGGTGGCCCCGCTGCCGACCGTCACCTCCGTGTCGGGGTCGACCCCCGGGCCGTCCGGCCAGCGGCGGCGCTGGTCGTCGGCCAGCGCGCGCCTCAGCCGGGGGACGCCGGGGCTCGCGGCGTACTGGTTCCGGTCGTCACGGATATGGCGCGCCGCCGCCTCCTTGACGAAGGCGGGCGCCGCGAAGTCCGGAAAGCCTTGGCCCAGGTTGGCGGCCCCGTGCTCCACCGCCAGCGCCGTGATCTCGCTGAAGATCGAGGTCCCGATACCGGCCAGACGCCGGGCCCCGATCTGGCGCTTGGGCCCCATGCCCCCGGTTTACCCCGGACTGGGCCTCTGGTCGATCATTGACCATATTTGACGCGCCCGTCGCACTATCAGTGGTGAAGATGGCCCCTACCCCCTTCCGCATCATAAAAGGCGCCGCGGCGAAGCCGCCCACGGACGCCGAGATCGCCGAGGCGCTTCGCCGCGGCGACCGGGAGGCGGAGCTCGAGGCCTGGAACCGCTTCTCCCCGGGCGCGTCCGAGATGCTGCGCCGGCTGCTGGGCCCCGGCCCCGACCGCGAGGACCTCCTGCAGGAGGTCTTCCTGCGGTTCTACCGGCGGATCGGGACGCTGCGCGAGCCGGCGGCGGTGCGCGGGTTCCTGGGAGGCATCTGCATCCGGGTCGTGCGCGGCGAGATCGCGGGGCGGCAGCGGCGGCGCTGGCTGCACCTGACGCCGACCGGCGAGACGCCCGACGCGCCCGTCCCCGGCCCCGACGTCGAGGCGCGCGACGTCATCGCCCGCTACTACGCGATGCTCGATCGCCTGAGCGCGACCGAGCGCTCGATCTTCGTCGCGCGGACCATCGAGCGGCTGACGCTCTCGGAGGTCGCCGAGGTCCACGGCGTCTCGGTCTCCACGGCCCAGCGGCGGCTGGCCCGCGCCAGCAAGCGGATCGCCGCCCTGGTCCGGCGCGACCCCGACCTCGTGCGCTTGGCCGGAGGTTCCGCGTGAGCCGCTCCGGCGACAACCCCGGCCGGCTCGACGACGAGGCCCTGCTGGCGGGCCTCTCCGAGGCCGCACGGCGGGTGGCCGCGGCCGACGCGGCCGGCGAACCGGCGCCCGGCGCCTGGCACCGACTCGAGGCGCGGCGGGCGCGCCAGGCTGGCCCCGCGCTGCGCGGGTGGGTGAGGCGCGCGGCCCTGGGGACGGTCCTCTGCGCCGGCGCGGCGGCGGTCGTGCTCGGGGTGCGCGGGCTGCGCGCGGGCCGAGCGCTGACCTACGACGTGGGCGGCGGCGCGGTCGCCGAGAGCGGCTACATCCGCGGCGTCGCCGGCGAGCCGGCGGCGGTCCGCTTCTCGGACGGCACGCAGATCGACCTGGCGGCGGGAGCGCGGATGTCGGTGGTGGCGCCGGGACCGCACGGCGCGCGGCTGCGGGTCGAGGAGGGGTCGGCGCACTTCTCGGTGATGCACCTGCCGCACGCGGCCTGGACCGTCGAGGCGGGCCCCTACGTCGTCGAGGTGATCGGCACGGTGTTCGACGTGCGCTGGTCGAGCGCCGACGAGGTGGTCGAGGTGCGGCTGCACCAGGGCTCGGTGCGGGTGAGCGGCCCGATGCTCACCGAGCACGCGACGCTGCGCCCCGGCCAGCACCTGACCGCGCGGCTGGCCACCCGCGAGCTGCGGATCGACGAGAACGCGGGCGCGGCCCCGATCGTGATGGTGCCGCCCCCGGCCGCGCCCGCGCCTGCGGCGGCCCCCGCCGATACCGCGGCCCCGCCGGCCGGCGCCGCGGCCCCGACGCCCGAGCCGGCCGCCGCCGAGACGCGGGCGACCCCGCCCACGCGGGCCGCCCCGCCGCGCGCCTCCAAGGCGCCCGCGCGCGCGGTCGCGCTCGTCGACAAGCCGGCCCGTGCGGTGTTCGCCCCCGAGAGGTGGTCGGCGCGTGTCTCCGCCGGCGACGCGGCCGGCGTCGTCGACGAGGCGGTGGCGCACGGGCTCGACGCGGTGGTGGCGAGCGCCGACGGCCCGTCGTTGGTGGCGCTGGCCGACGCTGCCCGCTACTCGGGCCGGAAGTACCTGGCCGAGCGGGTGCTGCTCGCGCAGCGGACCCGCTTCCCCGGTACGCCGGCCGCCGGCGCGGCGGCCTTCTTCCTGGGACGGCTGGCCGACGATCGCGGCGCCCCGCGCGAGGGGCTCGACTGGTACCGGCGTTACCTCGACGAGACGCCGCAGGGCCCGTACGCCGCCGAGGCGCTCGGCCGCACGATGCTGGCGGTGTCGCGCCTCGCCGGCCGCTCCGCCGCGCGCCCGATGGCGGTCGAGTACCTGCGCCGCTTCCCCGAGGGGACCTACTTGCTCCACGCGCGCGCCATCCTTCAAGGTCCGTGATCGCCGCCGCCCTCTGGGTCGCGCTGCTGCTGGCCGACGCCCCGCTGCCGGCGCCCGCGCCGGCCGACGCGCCGGCTGCACCGTCCGCCCCCCCGGGGGCGACCTCGCCGATCTCGGTCACGCTGACCGAGCCGCCGGCCGGCGACGCCGTGCTGGCGGAGGCGAGCACCCGGATCCGCGCCGAGCTGGCCGCGAGCGGCATCGCCAGCACCCAGGTCGACTGCACACCGGGCGGCGCGGCCGAAGGTGCGGGCTGCCCACCGCTCGCCGAAACGCGCGCCACCATCTCGCTGGCGCGCGAGGGTGACGTCGCCGCGATCGACGTCAGCATGGAGCTCCCGGACGGGCTCGAGCTGCGGCGCCACGTGCGGGTCCTCGCGCGCGACGGCGGCGACGATCCCTCGGTGCTGGCCGTCCGCGCCGTCGAGCTGCTCCGCGATCTGCGGCCGAGCGCGCGGCCGCCGGCGCGCCGGCGCGCGGCGACCGGGGGACCCGCGCTCGACGGCGAGGAGCCGGCGCCGCTGTCGCCGCCCCCGCCCGAGGAGGCGCCTCCCAAGCCGCGCCCCTGGCGCCTCTCCATCGGCCCCGCGATGCTGGCCACGCCCCGGAAACCCGGGGTCGGGCCCACGATCGGCGCCGCGCTCTCGGGCGGCCTGCTGCTGGGATCTCACGTGGCGGTGTTCGCCACCGCGGCCGGGCCATTCAACACCAACGCGGGCCCCGTCAGCGACACGAGCAGCGGAGTCAAAGAACGGACCGCCACGCTCGTGCAGGCGATCGCGACGATCGAGCTGCGCTACCGGGCGACGTTCGGGCCGGTGCAGCCGTTCGGCGCGATCCTGACCGGCGTCAACTACCTGCACGAGACGGCGAGCGGCGGTACGTTGCCGGCACCCTCCCCTCCCCCCGGCACCTCCGTCGACGCCAAGGTGGTCCCAGCGTTCGGCGCCGGCGGCGGGGTCTCCTTCGAGGTCCTGAAAGGGTTCACGGCCTCGCTCGAGGCGGTGGCCTTCGTGACCTCGCCCGAGGTGCTCGTCGAGGTGAACCACGTGATCACCAACCGGGTCGGATTTCCGTCGATCATGGCGCAGGCGAACGTCGGGCTCGTGCTCCCCTGACGGGCGAGGCGCGGCTCAGGGGACGTTCAGCTGGAAGGCGACGGCGTAGTTCTGCCCCGGCATCCCGGTCAGGTAGCCGACGAACGGATCCGAGTCGTGCAGGAGGCCCCAGCGGACGGTCCCGTTCGTGCGCGCCGCGCTGTCGGCCGTGAAGGCGTAGGCGACCGTCACCCCCGAGGCGGGCAGGTCGGTCGACACGGTGATCTGCACGCTGGCGCCGGCGATGGCGACGCCGCTGATCGCCACCGGCGTCGTGCCGCTCAGCACCTCGAACCCCTTGCCCTGCGCCCAGGCCGTGTTGCTCGCCTGGTGCGGCGCGGGCAGCGCCGTGTCCCAGGCGAGCGGCGGCACGGGCACGTTGAAGGTCACGGTGATGACGCGTCCGCTGCGCGAGGCGCCCGTCGGCTGCAGTGGCTGCCAGGGGACCCCCAGCACCACGCGCTGATACAAGACCTGCGCGTCCTTCTCGCCCAGCCGCTCGTAGTCCTTGTCGATGAGGTGGGTGTAGTCGTCGACGTACGAGTACTGGTACTTGGGACCGGTGCAGATGATGTCGCCCGGGTGATCGAGGCCGATCCGCCACTGGGCCAGCGTCGCGCTCGAGGTCGAGCCGGCCGTCATCGGGTTCGAGTGTTGCTGCGACAGCAGCATCGGGAGGGGGAAGGTCTGTCCCGTCAGCGGCGGCAGGTCCTGATTGTAGTTGGTCCAGAGCGTCACCATGTCGCTCTCGTAGGTGGTGCTGGCGGCGTCCGACTCGCCGTGATTGAGCAGGACGGCGCCCACGCCGTAGGTCTTCCCCTGCGCCTTGGCGAGCTTGGCGATCGCCCCCACCTCGAACAGCGACGCCGCGTAAGCGCGGCCGGTGGTGCCGGTGTCGGTCGCCCCCTTCGAGATGACGGCGATCGGTTGTCCGGCCTCGCCGACCTCCGTGTGGGCGCTGATGAAGTCCCCCTTGCCGGCCGCCATCGACAGCGAGGTGAGCTCGTCGCTCATCGCGGTGTGCACCGACTCGCCGTAGATGTTCTTGGGGTACGGGCTCGGGTAGGTGGTGGTGATCGCGCGCAGCGGCTCGACGAGCGGGACCATCGAGAGGCCCGTGGTCGTCGTCGGCCAGGGCGGGACAGTGACGCCGCCGAGCGACAGCTTGAGGTTGTGGAACGGCTGCGTCGTCGCGTAGATCGGCGTGGCGGGCGCGTTGCCCTGCCCGCCGACCGCCAGGCTCTGGCCGGTCCCGACCACGCCGGTCCAGCTCCAGAGGGGCGCGGTGGCGAGCGGCGCGCCACCCGCACCGCCCCCGCCGCCAGCTGCGCCCGCCTGCCCGCCGGCAGCGCCGCCGCCGGCGCCACCCGCACCGCCGCTCCCGGCTGTTCCGCCGCCGCCGGCCTTGCCGCCGCCCCCTGCGGCGCCCCCGCTCCCGGCGATCCCGCCGCTCCCGATCGCGCCGCCGCTCCCGACGGCCCCGCCGCTCCCGACCGCGCCCCCGCTGCCGACCACCCCGCCGGTCGAAAGTCCGCCGCTGCTTCCACCGCGGGAGGTCCCACCGGCGCCGGCCGCGGCATCCATTCCCGTGCCGCCGCTGCCGCTCGCGCAGCCCACCCCCAGGACGAGCGCCGCGCGCAGCAGCCATCGCGCGCGCACCGGCGTCCAATCGAGCGTGCGGGCGGCCAGGGGCGCGGCGGCCATCGCCTGATGATCGCACATTCGCGCCGCGAGCGGCGCGCGCCCGCGATCACGCCTGGCGGCGCAGGTACTCGCGCGGCGTCACGTGCCGCAGCGCCCTGAAGACGCGGTGAAACTGGGCGTAGCTGCCGAACCCGGCCGCCAGCGCCGCCTCGAGCAGGTTCGTCCGCCCCTTGTCGAGCAGCACCGAGAACCGGTCGAGCCGCAGGCGGTTGCGATACTCGACCAGCGACATGCCCATCTCCGACTTGAACACCCGCGCCAGCCGCGACAGGCTGATGTCCAGCGTCGCGGCGATCTCCTTGCCGCCCATCGCCGGGTCCTTGGCCAGGAGCCCGACCGTGGCCGACACCAGGCGGTGACCGGGCGACTCGCCCGCCGGCGCCGTGCCGCGCCCCGGCGACCCGCGCACCGGATCGAGCATCGTCCCCAGCAGCGAACAGAGGATGGCGGCGTGCGCCTGCTTGGCCTCGTCGACCGCCGCGCCGGTGAGCGCGGCGTCGTTGAACATGATCCCGATCGGGGCGCGCGCCGACCGGATCGGCGTGCAGGCGACCCACCCGCGCCCGGCGATCCGCGTCTCCCCCGCGTGGTGCTCGACGATGGGGCAGTTCTCGAACACCGTGAAGTGCTCGCCGCCGGTCTCCGAGCGGCGGAACGCCTCGCGGTCGGTGTCGCTCACGTCGTACATCAGGTGGTGCTCGTCGACGACCTCGCCGCCGAGATCCATCCCCCAGGTGCCGAGCATCAGGTGGCGCGCCCGATCGAGGACGAAGATGCCCGCGCGCTGAAGGCCGATCCGGTCGCGCCCGAGCTCGATCGCCCGGCGCAGGATCAGATCGGGATCGTCGAGGGCGTGGATCTCGTCGAAGGCCGCCAGCAGCGAGGCCAGCTTGCCGCGGGCAGATCGATCCTCCACCACCTTGGGGACCGGTGCCTTGGGCCCCAGGATGATCGGCCAATCCACGCGTCGCCGCCGCGTCACGGTGAGCAGATCCTAGTATTCCCGCAATGTTGTACGGCGCTCAAAACCGGACCGATCCGCCAATAATGATAACTCGGAGCCAAAAACGATAACAGCCTGCGCCGCGCCGCCGCCGGCCGAGCTTCGTGCGTATCTTCAAGCCCATGTCTGAACCCGAGACCTCCAAGGCCTGGACCTTCACCCTCGGCGGCGCGCTCCCGGTGCACCGCCTCGGCTTCGGCGCGATGCGCATCACCGGGCCAGGAATCTGGGGCGAGCCGGCTGACCGCGCGGAGGTGATCCGGACGCTGAAGCGGATCCCCGACCTGGGAATCAACTTCATCGACACCGCCGATTCGTACGGCCCGGACGTCTCCGAGCGGCTCATCCGCGAGGCGCTGCACCCGTACGGCGAGCTGCGCATCGCCACCAAGGCGGGGCTGGCGCGCACCGGGCCGGACCGCTGGGTGCCGCTCGGGCGCCCCGAGTACTTGATCCAGCAGGCGCACAAGAGCCTGCGCAACCTGGGGCTCGAGCGGATCGATCTCTGGCAGCTGCACCGGATCGATCCGAAGGTCCCGCGCGACGAGCAGTTCGACGCCGTGAAGTCGCTGCTCGAGGCGGGCGTCATTCGCTTCGCCGGGCTGAGCGAGGTCAGCGTCGCCGACATCGAGGCGGCGTCGCGGTTCTTCCCGGTGGCCACCGTGCAGAACCGCTACAACCTGACCGACCGGGCCAGCGAGGCGGTGCTCGCCCACTGCACCCGGAACGGCATCGGCTTCATTCCCTGGTTTCCGCTCGGCGCCGGCGTGCTGGCCCAGGCGGGCGACGCGATCGACAAGATCGCCCACCGCCACGGCGCGACGGCCCCACAGGTCGTCCTCGCCTGGACGCTGCGGAAGAGCCCGGTGATGCTGCCGATCCCCGGCACCTCCCGCGTCGACCACCTCGAGGAGAACGTCGGCGCCGCGCGCATCGTCCTCACGCCGGCCGAGCTGGCCACGCTCGACGGCCTGCCGACGGGTGACGGCGCGGCGCGCTGATTCAGGATCGCGACAGCGAGCTTCAGTTTTCCGACGCCCATCGCCGAGCACGCGGTCGCGCTAAGCTCGGCGACCGTGGGAGACGAAGGCTACCTGCTCGACAACCGGGCCGCCCTGGCGCTCGATCGCCTCGCCGCGCTGTCGGCGATCTTCGACCCGGTCACCCTCCGCCACGTCGACGCGCTCGGCATCGGCCGTGGCGCGCGCTGCTGGGAGCTGGGCGCCGGCGGGCCGTCGGTGCCGCGCGGCCTCGCCGAGCGGGTCGGCCCCGAGGGGCGCGTGCTGGCGACGGACCTGGCGGTCTCGCCCGCGCTCGCCGCGGCGGCTGGCGGGCCGATCGAGGTCCGGCAGCACGACGTCGCGCGCGAGCCGCCGCCGGAGGGCCCCTTCGATCTGGTCCACGCGCGCCTCGTGCTGGTCCACCTGCCCGACCGCGCGCGCGTGCTGGCCACGCTGGTCGCGGCGCTGCGTCCGGGTGGGTGGTTGCTGATCGAGGACGCCGATCCGACGCTCCAGCCGCTCGGCGTGATCGACGAGGTGGGCCCCGACGAGGCGCTGGCCAACAAGCTGCGGGCGGCGTTCCGCGTGCTGTTGACGGAGCGCGGGGCGGATCTGGGGTACGGCCGCAAGCTGCCGCGGTTGCTGCGGGCGGCCGGCCTGGGTCAGGTCGCGGCCGACGCCTACTTCCCGGTCGCGCACCCGGCCTGCGCGCCGCTGGAGATCGCCACCGTGACCTTCCTGCGCGACCAGGTGATCGCCAAGGGTCTGGCCCGCGCGGACGAGATCGACCGCCACCTCGGCAACGTCGCCGCCGGGCGGCTCGACCTCGCCCAGCCGCCGATGATCTCGGCCTGGGGACGGCGCGCGTGACGGCGCGGATCCGTTATAGTCCGCCGCCATGTCCACCGCATCGCTGAAACACAACACCTACTTCGACGGCAACGTGCAGAGCGTCGCGTTCGAGCGCAACGGCCGCCGCGCGACCGTCGGCGTGATCGCCCCCGGCAGCTACCACTTCGGCACCGAGGCCCCCGAGCGGATGACCGTCGTCAGCGGCGCCCTCTCCGTGAAGCCCGACGGCAGCGACACCTGGTCGCTGTACCCGGCCGGCACCGCGTTCGAGATCGCCGGGCGCAGCGGCTTCGACGTCCGCGCCGAGACGCCCGCCGCCTACCTCTGCGAGTTTCTCTAGATCAGGAACCCTGGAAGGGTTCCTGCGACCTCCCGCGACGAGGGCGCGCCGGCCAAGCCGTCGCGCCCTCACGCGATCAGCCGGCGATTAGACCGCGACGGCCGTCTCGAACAGGTGGTCGAGCGCGGCGGCGGGGTCGTCGCACAGGCCGGCGTGCGGCAGCGTCGGCTGCACCATCGTGCTGCGCGGGGCGGAGAGCCAGTGGAACCGCTCGGAGGGGGGCAGCGCGGCGATCGGTCCGGCGGCGCCGTCGCCGGCGGCGACCGCCCGGATGGCGTCCAGCTGGCCGGCCACCGCCGCCAGATCGATGGCTGGGGCCAGCGCCCGCAGGCGGCCCTCGTCGAGCGCGAGCCGGCAGCCGAGGTACCGCGCCGTCGGGCAGTGCAGGATGACGCCGACGTTCAGCCGCTCGTCGCGGTCGACCCGCGGAACGACCTGCACGACGACGTAGTCAAACGCGCGACGCTCGGACACGGTTCGCCTCTTCGATGATCCGCGGCAGCGCCGCCCGCCGCGCGCGCAGCCAGGCCCCGTAGGCCGCGCGCAGCTCCCCGCCGCCCGGCCCCTCCAGCCAGAGATCCGGGACGGCGTCGACCGCGCGCGCGATCGTCTCGTCGTCGAGCGCGGCGGCCAGCGCCTGGCCCGCCGCCGGCAACCCGTCGGCGAACGGCAAGAGGACGTGCTCGCTGGCGCGGCCGAACGGGCGCGACGCCGACGCCGCCAGCTCGCCCGGGTCGGTCCCGTCATAGCCATGGTGCCAGTAAAGCGCGGCGCCGTGATCGATGAGCCAGAGCTTCCCCCCGTGCCAGAGCAGGTTCGGGTTGCGCGCGGTGCGGTCGACATTGACCGCGTAGACGTCGAGCGCGACGATCCGCGAGGCGAGCGCCCCGTCGACCGGGCGGCGCGCGGCGACGTCGTACCCCACCGCGCCCGCCAGGTAACCCATCGCCAGGTTGAGCCCGGC
>Ga0070734_10001724_pt1 | contig 30064 bp, 25 predicted proteins | sample Coa_R1_8_FD_66444 | JGI IMG/M metagenome (GOLD analysis project Ga0070734, IMG submission 66444) | Surface soil microbial communities from Centralia Pennsylvania, which are recovering from an underground coalmine fire - Coalmine... | ecosystem: Environmental > Terrestrial > Soil > Unclassified ... | reverse complement strand
GGTCGCGGTGATCACCGTCCGTCGAGAGCTGGCGGATCAGTTTCGCGACTACGAACGCAGCGTCGCCACGATCCTGGGCAGACACGGCGGGCGCATCGAGCGCACCGTCGTGGTCCCGGCGTCCGACGACCGCGAGACGTTTCGCGAGATTCACTTGATACGCTTTCCAGATCGAGACGGGTTCGCGGCCTTTCAAGCCGATCCGAGTCGCGCCGAGCTGGATCCTCTGCGACGGTCGCTGATCGTGGAGACCACGATCCTCGTCGGAGAGGATGGTCCAGACTACGGGCCCTGAGGCCGGCGAAGCTGCGGGCCGTCTCGCTCACCTCCAGGATCGTGAGGGTGCGGGACTTCTGCCGAGCCGGCGCCCCGGGGCAAGGCGCCCCGGCCGCGGCGGTGGGGGCATTTCGCCCCGCCGGCGCGAGGCCATCGACCCGGACGGACGCGGCGAGCGATGGCGCAGGAATTGCGACGCCCGCGCCCATGCACCTGACGAGAACATTGGTCCTGGGCGCCTTCGTTTGCGCTGGACTGGCCGCTCGGGCGCCGTCGGCCGCCGCGGAGACGCCGGAGGTGACGGTCCCGAATCCCCTTCTCCTCGTGCCGCTGGCCCACATGCTCACCATCCCCGCGTCCCCGCCGCCGCGCGTGATCCCGAGCCACCTGGCGATCGGGAACCGCACCTTCGACGCGAGCGTCAACGGGCTTCGCGCCTACCTCGAGTCGATACGAACGACCGAGCCACAGCTCTACGCCCAGCTCGCGCCGGACGTCGAACGCCTCGAGTCGAAACAGACAGCCGCGCGGGCCCTCGTCGTCATCGGCCTGACCGCCGGAGCGGTCTCGACGTTGTATGGCTTCGCGGCCCGCAGCACCTGCCAGCTGCCGTCCGTCTATGACCCCGACTTCGCGACCAAGGCCTCGGCGTGGGGCTCCTGCACCGACCACAACCTCAACCTGACGGCGGAGTTCACCTTCATCGGCCTGGCCGCCTTTGCCGCGGGAGCCATCAGCGCCGCCGTCGTCGCTCCGCACAGCTCCGACCTCCGCGAGGTCCTCGACAAGAACAACCGGCAGAGCCGGGAGCCCTTGCGCCTCGAGATCGGCTACGACCCGCGGCGGACGGTCGCGTTCGCCGGCGCCGCGCTCACGTTCTGAGCGCGTTCCGATGGACGGCGCGCGCGCGGCGCTGATAGCTTGCCGCATGGCTTTTGGGTTCTCCGTCGCGGCGCGCGATCCCGGCTCTCGCGCGCGCCGCGGCACGCTTCGCCTGTCGCACGGGACCGTCGAGACGCCGGTGTTCATGCCGGTGGGGACGCGCGCCAGCGTGACCGGCGTGGCGCCGGACGAGCTTCTGGCGCTGGGCGCGGAGATCGTCCTGGCCAACACCTATCACCTGCTGGTGCGGCCGGGCCCCGAGCTCTTCCGCCGCGTCGGCGGCATCCACCCCTTCATGGGATGGCCGCGCCCGGTGCTGACCGACTCGGGCGGCTACCAGATCTTCTCCATGCCCGGCGCGCGGACGCTGTCGGAGTCGGGCGCGACGTTCAAGAGCCACCTCGACGGCCGCACCTACCAGCTCACGCCCGAGAGCGCCGTCGAGATGCAGACCGCCATCGGCTCGGACATCATGATGGTGCTCGACGAGTGCATCGAGTCGACCGCCGACGAGGGCGCCACGCGCGCGGCGATGGAGCGGACGCACCGCTGGGCGCTGCGCAGCCTGGCGGCCCGCTCGAACCCCGAGCAGGCCCTGTTCGCCATCGTTCAAGGGGGCCTGGTCCCGTCGCTGCGGCGGGAGTCGGCGGGTTTCCTCGGCGACCACCCGTTCGACGGCTTCGCCATCGGCGGCCTGGCGGTCGGCGACACCCGCGCCCAGCGAGAGGAGATGACCGCCTTCGCCGCCGACCTCCTGCCGCAGGAGCGGCCGCGCTACCTGATGGGCGTGGGGACGCCGCCCGACCTCCTCTACGCCATCGGGTGCGGCGTGGACATGTTCGACTGCGTGCTGCCGACCCACCTCGCCTGGCAAGGCACCGCGTTCACGTCGACCGGGCGGGTACGCGTCACGCGCGGCCCGAACCGCGTCTCCGACGAGCCGCTGGACGCGCGCTGCGCCTGCACGACCTGCCGGACCTTCACCCGCAGCTACCTCTATCACCTGTTCAAGTCCAGCGAGCCGCTGGGGCCGCGCCTGCTGTCGCGCCACAACTTCCACTACTACCTGCAGCTGATGGGCGAGGCGCGGGCGGCCATCGAGGCGGGGAGCTATGCCGCCTTCGCGCGCCAGAGGCTGGCCGAGATGGATCGCCACGAGCACGCCGGCGAGCGCGCGATGGCGCGGGCGTGAAGTACGAGGTGGTGACCACGCGCGCAGGGGCGCGCGCGGTGCGCAGCCTGGAGGCCGGCGAGGTCATGCACCCGGGCGTCGGCCCGCTGATCGAGGCCGAGCGCCTGTATGTCCGGCAGTCGCGCCTCGGCGCGCGGTTGCTCGAGGCGGCGCGCGATCGCCTGGTGGTGTTCGACGTGGGACTCGGCGCCGGCTCGAACGCGCTGGCGGCGCGCGCCGAATCCGAGCGCGTGACCGCGGCCGGCGCCGCGCGCCTCGAGCTGGTGAGCTTCGAGCGCGACCTCGGCGCCCTCGAGCTGGCCCTCGCGCACGGCGCCGCCTTCGGCCTCGAGGACGAGAGCGCCGCCGCCGCGCGCGCCCTGCTGGCCGGCGGCCTGCACGAGACTACCCGCACCACCTGGCGCCTCGAACGAGGCGACGTGCTCGAGGCGCTGGGCCGCCAGCAGGCCAGCCCCGCCGACGTCATCTTCTGGGACCCGTACTCGTCGCGCGCCAACCCCGAGCTGTGGACCATCGCGGCCTTTTCGGCGGCGCGCCGGGCCGCGGGCGCGCGCTGCACCCTCTTCACCTACAGCGCGTCGACCGCGACCCGCGTGGCCATGCTGCTCGGCGGCTGGGCGGTCGGCGCCGGCGACGGCACCGGCGACAAGACCGAGACCACCGCCGCCGCCGTCGAGGTGGCCGACCTCGCGCGCCCGCTGGACCGTCGCTGGTCGACGCGTCTCGCCCGCCCCGACGTCCCCCTGCCCTCCGACGCCCCGCCCGACGCCGCCGCCCGCGCCCGCGCGGCGCCCCAGTTCGGCGACGGCGCGCCGGGGTGAAGCGGCCGTTCATTGACAGGTGTTGGTCACGCAGTGGGTCGCCGACGCGCAACAGTCCGTGTCGGCCCAGCATCCGCCGCCCACACCGACGCAGCTACAACGCCCGCCGACACACGGGCCTCCGTAGCAATCGGGCAGCGTCGGGCTGCAAACGTCGCCGGCCCCCGTGCCGCAAGTATTGGGGGCGAGAGTCCTGGCTGTGTCGCTGAGGTCGCAGCAGTGAACCGCGTAGCCCGTTATCGGCGTCCCGGCCGGGAGGCACCGGCACACCCCGGACATGCACTGTCCGTTGGCGCAGTCCGCCTCGGTGGTGCACGGTCCGCCTTCTCCCGCCAGCAGGCACTGCCCGGAGATGCACGCTCCGTTGCAGCAATCAGCGTTCGACCGGCACGGCGGCCCGAAGTTCGGCTGAGGCTCCGCGCATCCGCAGACGCCGTTGGGCGCGCAGGCCGACGTGCTGTCGCAAGAACCCCCTGAGTAACAGGCGCTGCACTCCTCCTCCAGCACACAAGGAGCACCCGGGAACTTGATGCATGTGCCCTGGGTGCCCCCGCACACGGCGCCGAACGTGCAATCCGAGTCGCACCCGCAGGGCAGCAAGATGCTGGAGCAGACCCCGTCGAGGCACTCTCCGTTGTAGCAATCGATCGGGCCCGTGCAGCAGGCGTTGGCCGCGCCCTCGCAGCGCCCCTCCTCCATGACGTAGAAGCCCCACGGTCCGCAATCGACGCCGCTCTGGGGCTGAGCGTTCGTGTTCACCGGCCCGCACTTTTGACCGGGCGGTGGCGCCGCCGGCGGGCGGCACACGCCCGCATCCGAGACCGCGTCCGCGCCGGCGTCCGCGATCGTGCGCGAGCTCAGCTCGCCCCCACATGAACCCAGCAGCATCAGACCGCCGGCCACGACCGCGTGGACGCCGCGCGCGGGGCGCCCTCCGACTCTCCGTTGCATCATGGTCACCCCCACCTAGAGGGCGCCCGGCCCCGCCGGTCGCACCAAATCGGCACGGCGTCAGTCGAAGCCCGCGCTCTGGAAGCTCCGCCTCTGATAAGGCGGGCTGTGCGGCGCGCCGGAAACCCGGAACCAGGAGCTGTCGCTGCCCCAGCGCCCGTCGTAGGCGAAGGCCCCGTCGGCGTCGAACAGGGCGCCGCGCTCGCCGATGTTCACCAGGCCGCCGGCCTGCCAGGTCCGCCAGATCGGGCTTCCGCACCCCGCCAGCCTGACGCAGGGGCTGACCCTCTCGAACCAGGGGGCCGACGCGCCATCGGGGTAGCTGGCGTGGCCCCCGCGCGCCGACAGCACCATCGGGTGGTCGCCTTCGCGCGTGAGGGATTCCCAGGCGCGGATCGCCCCGGGCCGCGTGTTCCCGTGCTGCGCGAGCATCAGCTCGCGCGGACGGCGTTCCTCGTCCAGGTGGACGGTGACGTGCTCCCAGTCGCCGTCGTGGTCGAAGGGGAACAAGAACCCGTCGTTGTAGGGGTAGAAGAACCAGTATTGCAGGTTGATCCCGCCGTCGGCCCGCGGGTAGACGTGCACGTAGCTGACCCAGTCGCGCGGGTCCGCGCTCCCGGTCCGCAGCGCCTCGGGGAGCGCCGCGCGCGGGTGACCGAACGCGGCGGCGAGGCGATCCCGGGGCGAGGCGCCGCCCGCGGGGAGGCGGGCCAGCAGCCAGTCCACCGAGGCCGGCCGGTACCGGTCGCCCGGATCGAGCACCACGACCGGGGCGTAGCGCGCGGCCAGCGCCGACTCCTCGTCGTCGGCGAGCCCGTCGCGGTCGGCGTCGCCGCTCGCCAGCGCGCGGGGCCGGGACCTCGCCGCGCAGGCAACCGCCCGGCCATCGGTCCGAGGCGGCGGGCGCGCCGGGGCAAATGAGAGCATCGCCGCGGCCGCGACGAGCCCCGCCATCAGATAACCGCGCGCGTAGAGCTGTGTCCGAACCATCCAGTGGCCTCACCCATGGAGGGGGCCCGCCGCCGCAAGTCGCACGAAAAAACGCGGGGCCGGTCTCAGCGGGTGAGACAGCTCTCGGGAGCCGGCAGCTCCGCGGCAGAGCCGGACCGCGTGGCGATGGCCGCTTCGGCGCGCCGCCGCAGCTCGTCGAAGCAGCGCAGCCGCTCGACGTAGCGCGCGTGCGTGCTCGGGTCCGTGACCTCGGTCGCGTCAGCGTCCTCGCAGGCGCCCACGCGCGCGGTGACCCATCGCCGGATGTACACCTCGAGCTCGCCCGCTGCGCCGGCAGCGCGGCGCCGCTCGTTCAACTCCACACCGGCGCGTCGGGAGTCGCCCCGGCAAAGCCGGTTGAGCGGCGTCTTCTCGTGATGCACGGCCCGGCCGATGAGCGCGGCCAGCGCCAGCGCCCCGACCGAGAGCGCCCAGGCTCGCCGGCGACGGGGCCAGCTTTCGAGGTCGGCCCGCAAGGCCTCGACCGACGGGTACCGCGCCTCGGGCGCGACCGCGAGGCCACGCGTGACCGCGCGCACCACGGCGCGGGGAAGGCGGTGCTCGCCCGCGAACGACGGCGGCTGGGCCATCTGCTGCCGCAGCGCCGCCAGGTCGTCTCCTGCGAACGGCCGCCGGCCGAACAGCATCTCGTAGCTCGAGACGCAGAAGCTGAACTGGTCGCTGCGCGCGTCGGCGCCACGTCCTGACAGCTGCTCGGGCGCCATGTACGCGGGCGTCCCGGCGAGCGCGGCTTCGCCCTCCCGGGCCGCGCGCGCCGGCCCGGCCAGACCGAAGTCCGTCACCTGCACCCGGCCGTCCCGCCCGATGAGCACGTTGTCCGGCTTGAAGTCGCCGTGGGTGAGGCCCGCCGCGTGCGCCGCCGCCAGCCCCCGCGCAGCGTCGAGGAGCACACCGACGATCTGCGGCCAGCTCCGGGATCGTGCCGACGCCCAGGCGCGGAGCGTCTCGCCGTCGACGTACTCCATGACGATGCACAGCCTTCCCCGGTAGAGCGCGGCGTCGAACACGGTGACCACGTTGGGGTGGCGAACGCGCGCCAGCGACCGCGCCTCGTCGAGCAGCGGCCCGTCCCCTTCGCTCGATCGACGGTGCAAGATCTTGAGGGCGACCGGCCGATCGAGCTGGGCGTCGTGCGCGAGGTAGACGATCCCCATCGCGCCGGTTCCGAGCCGCCTCCGGATGGCGTAGCGGTCGCCGACCACCTCGCCCACCTGCAGGCGAACGAGCTCCGCCAGCGCCAGTCGGCAGGCGGCGCAGTCGGCGGCGTGACCCTGGATGGACGCCCGCGCGTCGGACGTCAGCCGACCGGCGCCGTAGTCGGCGAGCTCGTCGACGGAAGGACAACTCACCTGCTCCCGACCGTAGGCTCCGTGCACCACGCTGTCAAACCTGCCAGACTGCCGGCTCGGTGCTGACCGATCACTGGCCAGGCGCGCCCCCCTCCCCGGAGCTCGAGTCAGCGCTCGCCGATCTCGTGCGTCGCGCCGAGGCCGGGCCGCACGCGCCGGTCGATCCAGCCCGTTTCATCGGCTGGGTCGGGGCGCGCCTGGGCGCCCCCGACCCCACGGCGATCGCCGCCGCCCGCGCGGCCGACCTGCACCTCGCGCAGGCCTGCGCCGCGGGCGAGGCAGCCGCTCTGGCGGACTTCGAACGCGCGCTCGCCGCCGTGCGCCCCGCGATCGCGACGCTGGGCGCCCAGCCTGCCGACATCGACGAGGTGCTGCAACGACTCCGCGTCCAGATGCTGGTCGGCACACCACCAGGCATCGCGCACTACCGCGGCTCGGGCGAGCTGCGCGCCTGGCTGCGGGTCGTCGCCGTGCGCGAGGCGGTCCGCGTGCTCACCGAGCGCGGGCACGACCAGCTGGTCGACGACACCCGCCTGCTGGAGGCCTACCTGCCGGCGATCGACGGCGAGCACGAGCTGATCCGCGGCGAGCTGGTCGCGGCGTTCCGTGCGGCCTTCGACGAGGCGATCCGCGCCCTGCCCGCGCGCGACCGCCTGATCCTCCGCCAGCACGCCGTCGACGACCTCAGCATCGATCAGATCGGCGCCCTGCACGCCGTCCATCGCGCCACGGCCGCCCGCTGGATCGAGCACGCGCACGTCGAGCTGGCCCGTGCCACGGAGCGCGCGCTGAAGGCGCGCCTCGGCGGCACCTCCGCCGAGGCCCGAAGCCTGCTTCGGCAGATCACCAGCCGGATGGACGCCAGCATCCACAGATTGCTCGCCGACTGAGCCCCGGGTCTGCGATATTTTTCGCCCATGAAGACGCTCGGGGTGGTCCTGCTGGCGGTGGTGGTTTCGGCGTGCGGCAGCGGGGCCGGTGCCGGCGGCAAGGGCGGGAGCGCGTCGGCTGGAACGGGCGGCAGCGCAGCCGGCGCGCCCGGCAGCGGCGGCGGGGCCGGCCGAGGCGCGGGGGGCGCGTCGGGAAGCGGCGGCGCCGCCCCCCAGGGGACGCCGCTCACGGGCGTGGCGGCGGTCTCGGCCGGGGCCGCCCACGCCTGCGCCCTGCTGAAGAGCGGCGGCATCTACTGCTGGGGGGTCAACGGCGAGGGCGAGCTCGGGACCGGGGCGACCAGCGCCAACTCGACGATGGCAGTTCCGGTGAGCGGCATCTCCAACGCCACCGCGATCGCCGCCAGCTTCGCCTACACCTGCGCGATCCTCGCCGACGGCTCGGTCAGCTGCTGGGGCTCCGACGAGTCCTACCAGCTGGGCAGCAACGTCGGCGCGGTCGTTCCAATGCCGGTCGCCGTGCCCAGGTTGAGCGGCCCCGCCACCTTGATCGCCGGGCGCGAAGGCGGCGCCTGTGCCGTCGTCAGCGGCGGCATGGTTCAGTGCTGGGGCCAGAGCTGGGGAGCCCGCTTCGTGGACGGGGGGACGGACCTCATCCCTTCGCTGCCCATGACCGTCGCCGACGTGAGTGGAGTGACCGCGATTTCGGTGACCGACGACCTGTGCGTGCTGACGGCGGGCGGAAAAGTGGAGTGCTGGGGCGGCGGCCTCGACCCCGTTGTCCTGCCGGGCGTGACCGCCTCGGCCATCTCGGGAAACTGCGCCCTCGTTTCAGGCGGCGACGTTCAATGCTGGCAAGGCTCCACCTTGATGCTGGCGGACGGCGGAGCGATGGGCCCCGGCGGTTTCACCTCCTTGTCGTCCAGCACAGACTCCTATTGTGCCGTGCAAGGAGCGACGGGCACCGCCGTCTACTGCTGGGGCAAGGTGGCAGGCACCTTCGGTCCCAGCCTCGTCAGCGGCTTGAGCGGGGTGAGCTCTGTCTCCGCTGGCGACGACTTCGCCTGCGCCGCCATGAACGACGGCACCGCTCGGTGCTGGGGCGTCAACTACAACGGCCAGCTCGGCAACGGCATGATCCAGGACTCGTCTGGCCCCGCGACCGTGCTCGTTCCGCGGTGAGCGGCCGGGCCGGCCCGCTTCGATGCCGACGACGAGGCTCCAGGCCAGAAACCACGACAGGAGCGCGACCAAGGCCGCCCCGACCACGAGACCCTTCCTGGTGCGACCAACCGGTGGCATCAACATCGGGATGTCCCCCGACCAACGATACCTTCGTTCAGCGGAGGTGTATCGATTCCATGCAGCCTGTCCTCGGGCGCGACGGCCGCGGTCGAGAGGTCTCCCGTCTCTCGCTCGGACCGCCTGGCCCGAAGATTGCTCCAGCGAACGAGGTCGCGATGACCCAGGAATTCGGGATGAAGGCAACGGCGGCGCTCGGGCTCGTGGCGCTGCTCGCGTCGGCCGGCTGCGCGGTTCCGTACGCGTACGACTTCCACCTCACCGCCCCGAGCGCCCGCGCGCCGGCGAGCCCCGGAGGCGCGGAGACGACCGAGGACGCCGATCTCAGGGCCGAGATCTTCGTCGACGTGGCCGCCGGCGCGCTGTCGCTGAAGCTCACCAACAAGACGGACCAGGTGCTGCAGATCGACTGGGCGGCGATCACCCTCACCCGCGACCGGGCGAGCGTGACCGGCCTGCGGCCCGACGTCGACCTCGGATGGCTGCAGCCTGGGGCCACCGTCGCCGCGCGCCTGGTCGTGATCGCGCTGCCGCATTCGGGCCCCGAAGCCGTCGCCTACGAGGGGCGCCGCTTCCAGCTGAACGTCCCGGCCGTCGTCCGCCGCCAGTCGACCGTCTATCACTACGCCCTCACCGCGCACGTGCGCGCGCTCTAGGAGTGCCCATGCGTCTGCCGCTGCTCGCGTCGCTGGTCGTGGTCGGGATGACAGGCGGGTGCGCGACCCGATTTCCGCTTCCGATGACCGCCGCGGAGCTGGTCCGGTATGACTCGGGGCCGGCGCTGATCGCCTACCTGGGCCAGCCGGACGCCAGCACCGCGGTCTGCGATCTGCGCGCGCAGGGGCCGCACGTTCCGGCGTTCACGCCCGACATCCGGCGCGCGCTGATCGACGGGCTGGTCGACGGAAAGATCACCGCGCCGCTCTGGCGCCGCTGCGTCGAGGTCGCGCTCAAGGGGCTCCCCGCCGACCAGGTTCCGTGGATGTTCGACGACGTGATGCGCAGCTACGGCAAGCAGCTGAATGACTCGGACGTCGAGACCGATCCCGCGCTGGCAGATCGCGTCGCGACCATGCAACGCCTGTACATCGACCGCCGTCCTGATCTCGACGGGCACCCCACCGTCCTGGCGCCCCTCTTCGACGAGCTGCGCGGCAAGCTGGCCAAGAACAAGCTGGGGCCGGTCGCCAAGGCCTTCGCCACGGAGCTCATCGCCACCGTCGACGTCGAGCACGGCGCCTGGCAGGGCCATCCGGTGGATCTGCCGCTGATGGACACCCTGGCCGCGGCGGGCAACGAGATGACGCTGACCCGGTTCGCCGAGCGCCTGCCCACGCCCGAGCTCCGGGAGGAGGCCAGACGGCGCCTGGTCCGGATCCACATCGCGCTGTCGCCGTTCGACGAGGTGCGCGCCGACGCCGCCGACGTGGAGAAGGCGGTGATCCGCACCGGACACAACCCCGTCTTCCTCGCCGACCACCCCCTCGTTCGCGCCTGGTTCAGCGAGGAGACGATCCGCTTCGTGCTGGTCCGCCAGCAAGTCTGGCAGCGGTCCGCCACGCTGCTCGGCTACGCGCAGGAGCGCCCGACGCTGTCGGTGCTGCCGGAGCTGTCGTTTCGGGGCAGCCTGTGGGCGGAGCTGCAGTCGATCTCGCATCCGGTGACGTTGTGCAGCTCCAAGCAGGCGCTCGACCCGACCCCCTGCCTCCTCACGGCCAGCGTGTCCCTCGACAATCCGTTCGCCTACCTCGACAAGGGCGGCAAGTTTCACTTCCGGGACAACGTCGCCGAGCAGGAGGTCCTGCCGCTGGCCGCGCGCGACGCCTTCACGCTGCCGGTCGCCCTCGACGACCAGCCGGCCGTCTCGCTGCAGTGGGGGCTCCGCTACCAGCGTCCCGAAGACCTCGATCTCAGCGGCGCGGGCGGGGGTGGCCGCGGTCCCGAGCTCACCGTTCGCGTCGAGCACCCGAACCAGAGTCGATACGTCTTCGTCGTGCAGAGCGCCCAGGGCAACTACGCCGCCGTGGTCGAGGCCGCCGACCTCGCGGGGTTCCACCTGGCCAGCCGGGGCGGGTTCGGGTACACGGGGACACCCGGCAGCCCCGGCTCGAACGGCGCGAGCGGCGGCGAGTGCGGCTCGGGCGGCGACGGCGGCCGTGGCGGCGACGGCGGCCCGGGCGGCGACGGCGGCGACGGCGGCAACATCAACGTCGTCATCGCGTGCGGATCGGGCCCCTGCGACGTGGCGCTGCTGAAGAGGATCATCTTCAGCGTCGGCGGCGCTGGGGGGGCCGGCGGCCCGGGCGGTTCCGGCGGTTCGGGCGGCTCCGGCGGCACCGGTCGCAACGCGACGACCCACCAGGACAGCGACGGCAACACCATCGTCGACGATCCCGGGTGCACCGGCGGCCCCTCCGGAAGCCCCGGCGCCAATGGCTCGGACGGGGCGTCGGGCCGGGCGGGCAATCCCGGACGCGTCACCTTTCAGGTCGTCCCTTGAGGCCGCGGGCGCCGGGGACCAGGTGGCGGTGAAGGCCGGCCCCTCGACGAGCGAGGCGGTCAGCGTCGGCGGTCGAGCCGCTCGAGCCGGCGCTCTTCTCTGAGCTCACGACGTTCCATGCGTTGTTCCTGGCGATCGCGCCGCGCCGGCTCGGAATCCACGCGCGCCGTCGCCGCGGCCGGCGCGGCGGCCGTCGGCTTTCCCGTCGACTCTGCCACCGCCGCCCCGCGAGGAGGGGGCGCGGGCACCGGCGCTCCAACCTCGACGGCGGCGGGTAGCACGGAAGGCCGGGCGGCCTCTGCGGAGCCCGGCGCCGTCGCGACGGCGGCAGGTTCCGACGTCGGGACGTCCTCTTCGCGATGTGCTCTCTCCCGCGCGGGATGAGTCGCGCGCACGGGCGTCGGCGCCGGCGTCGATCCGGCCGGGGGCATCGCCGCGGCCTCGCCAGCCGTCCAGCGACCGCCCTCCTCGAGCGCCCTCGGAGGGCTGGTTCCCACCCGCACCTCGACCCGTCCGCGCTCCACCGCCACCTCCTGCAGGCGCGCGTTCGCCGCCCGGACATCGAACGCCGTCCCACGAACCTCGACCACAGCGTCGTCGGTGACGATCCTGAACCTCTCGGCCGGTCCCAGGTGCGACACCTCGACATGAAGGCGCCCCTCGACCAGCCGAACGACCTCGTCAGGAGCCTTCCGGATCAATCCGAACTGGGCCGCACCGACCTCGTGGACCGCGCCGAGCAACGCCTCGCCCGAAGACACTCCGGCGCGCTCGACCTTTCCGCGGTGGACGGTGGCGATCGCCAAGATCCCGGCGGCGCAGCTGGCGGCCGCCATCGCCCACGCTGCTCCGATGCGCGGGAGAGACCGGCGCGGCACCGCGACCGGCGCCGTCGCCATCGTCCTCAGGAGCCGGGCGCGCATCCGGGATGATCGTTCGGTGTCGGGCGCCGTCCAGTCGAGCGCCGCGCCGAGGTCGCGGAGGCCTCGCAGCGCGCGCAGCTGCCCTGCGCACTCGGGGCACACGGCGAACGGCGCCGGGAGCTCCTGGCCCGCCACGATCGCCTGGGTGGCCCGGTCCGCGTGAATCGAACAGTGGAGATCAACGGGAGTCATTGCTCGCCTCCTTGACGGCGACGGGCGCGTCGCTCATCGCCCCCAGCAGGGCCTTGCGGGCGTCGTGGAGACGTCGCCACAGCGTTCCCTCGGGGATCCCGAGCGCAGACGCCGCGTCCCTTCCCGAGCTGTCTTCGAGCTCGCACATGATGTAGGCGACCCGGAGCTCGTGCGAAAGCCCGTCGAGCGCCCGCTGAAACCGGGCCAGCGCCTCGCGCCCCTCGAACCGCTGGTCCGGCCTGTCGGGGCCGGCCAGCGGCGCGAGGTCGCCCGCGCGGACATGTTTGCGACGCCTGATCTCCGCGCGGATGTGGTCGTGCGCCACGTGGCTGGCGATCGCCAAGATCCAGCTTCGGACCGAGGCCTGCCCCGCGAACCGGGGCGCGGCGTCCACCAGGCGAACGAACGTGTTCTGCACGAGATCGTCCAGGTCTCCGCTGTCAGTTCCCGACAGACGGGTGAGGAAGCGGTAGACGCCGTGGTGGTGGCGGTCGAAGAGCGCGCCGAGCGCCTCGCCTTCACCGCGGACCACCGCTGCCACCAATTCGACGTCCGTCGCCGAGGTCGTGCGCGACTTCGCGTCCATCAATGATTCTCTTCCGGACGCGAGGTCACGCTACCTCCGGCGCTCCACGCGCTCCATGCGACGTTCCTGTCGATCGGCCCGCAGGTCGGCGCGGTCGGCGCGGATGTCCTGGCGGTCCTTGCGGATGTCCGCGCGCTCGGTCTTCAAGGTCTGTCGGTCGGCCTTGACGGCGCTCTTGTCGCCGGCGGCCTTGTCGGCGGCCAGCTTCTGCTTTTCGGCGCGGATCGCCGCGCGATCGGCTTTGCGATCCGCGACATCGGTCTTGAGGTCCGCCTTGTCGGTCTGGATGTCCGCCTTCAGCTTCTGGGGATCCGACGGCGGCGGAGTCTGGTCGGCAGCGCTCGCGGACGATGCGTTCGCGGAGCCGGCGCCCGCTCCGAGCACCGCGCCGAGCAGGCAGAGTCCGACAAAGTGAGAGAGCTTCATGGGTGAACCTTCCGGGTTGGGTTTCTGGCGCAGCCGGCGAAATCCGGCCGCTCTACCCCATTGGTCGATCGGGCCCGCGCGAACCTTCGCCACACCGCCGAGACACTCTGTGCTTTCTGGCGCGCCGCGGCGGCAGCGCCGCGACGCTCAATAGGTCCACCGGAGCCCCACCGCGGCGACCAGCGTGTTGACGGAGCCCAGCGACACGAGCTTGTCATGCTGGACCGTGCCGGTGAGCCACAGACGAACCCGCTTGGTCGCCGAGTACGAGGCCTTGAGGCTGCCCGTGACGTCCCAGCCCTCACCGTCCACGTACCGACCGTAGTCGGCGCTGCCGGCCAGCCGCCAGGAGCCGAGCTTCTCGAGGATGTGCCCTCGGGCCTCGAAGAGGAGCGGAGCCAGCGGGTATCCGTCGCCGGTCGACGGTCCGCGGGCAAATCCCGCCACCCCGAAGAACCCCAGCTGGCCGGGGTCCTGCGAATAGCCGTATCCGCTCGCGGTAGCCCCGACGTCGGTCCGGCCGATCATCGCCGTCAGGTCCGCCTCGGCGTAGGCCTGGATCACGTTCGTGCTCGGCTTCGAGAGCAGGCTCCGGACCTCCTGCGAGCAGCCGCTCGTCTGGCATTGCTGCTGGAGGGCGGCGGACGAGACGATCGTGTCGTCCGCCAGCTGCAACTTCGTCAGGCCCTGCGTGATCCAGTAGTTCGTGAGCCCGCCGGTGGCGGTGAAGACGAGCTCGACGGCGGCCGCGTCGAGGGTGTCGAGCTCGGCCGACAGCTCGCCGCCCACCGACGACGCCTTGACCCTGAGATCGCCGGCCAGCATCGTCTCGGCGCCCGACGTGTCCTGGTAAGGGACGCTGATCGATGTCTGGGTCGTGCTGGGAAGCGATCCGTTGACCGTCGGAATCAGCGCCCAGCGGGGCGATAGCTGCCACTCGAGACCGGACAGCAGATGCAGGATCGTTCCCCCGCGATCCGCGAACGGCGTCCCCGCGGATGCCCGGGCGCCGAGGTCCCTGGTCACCGTCACGGCGTAAAGGATTCCCAGCGACGCGCTGAGGTCATTCGAGCCCGACAGACGATCGCTGAAGAATCCCGCGCGCGGCGTCGACGGAGATCCCATCGAGGATCCGTAGGCGAACTGGTCGGACACCAGGTTTCGCAGCTCCGCGCCGCTCGCCGGAGGGGGGGGAGCCACCTCGACGGCGACCGGATCCGAGAGCGCGGTCGCACTCGCGCCCACACGGGTGGCGACTGTCATCAGGGCGGTCACGCCGAAGGCTACAGACGTCCGCATCTACCATCCATAAGAGGGAACTCCCCGCCAAAGCGAAGTGAGCGCCGACACGCCACCGCACGAACCGATCAGAAGGACGCGGTCGCCAGGCCATCCTCATCGACGACCCGCTCGAGTCGTCTGGCGCGCCGCGAGGGCGCACCCCTCTTCTTTCCGTCGCTTCGGTCTCCCACGCTGCTGACGCGCGTCGCGGAGGGCGCGGCTTCGAGGACGGGCGGCCCGGACGGCCGGACGACCTCAGCCGTGACCTTCGCGGGGACCACGGCCATGGCCGCGGGCATCGGCGCGGCCGCGCGGTGCGCCTTCGGCGCGTGATGGAATCCGACGACCGCGCCCACCAGCGCAGCGACGAGGGTCAGGAGCCTCCACCTCCCCTTGCGCGGGGCGCTCTCGCGCGTCTCCTGGACGGTCATCGCGTCGGTCGACCGCTCGGCCAGCAACTCGAGCTCGCCGGTGAGCGCGTCGCACAGCTCGTCCATGCTCTGGAACCGCTCGGCAGGATCCTTCGCCAGCGACTTCATGACCGCGGCCGCCAGGTGGGCCGGGACGTGCGGACACCAGGCGGTCAGCTGCGGTGGCGTCTGGAACATGTGCATCGTGAAGAGCTCGCCGACACCCTCCGCCCCGAACGGTGGCCGGCCCGCCAGCATCTCGAACAGCACCACACCGAGGGAATAGATGTCGGCCCGGTGGTCGACCGCACCCGCTCCCCTGCACTGCTCGGGGGCCATGTATCGAGGCGTCCCCATCACGGCCCCGGTGCGCGTCCTGGCCGACCCCGCCGTCGCCTGAGATTCGAGAATCTTCGCGACCCCGAAGTCGAGGACCTTCACCCGGAGGCCGCCATCGGGTTTCGTCGCGAGCTGGACGTTCTGCGGCTTGAGATCGCGGTGAACGATCCCCTTCGAATGCGCCGCGCTGAGGGCTCGGCACATCTGCTCGGCGATGGTCGCGACCCGCCCGGGGTCCATCGGACCGCGAGCGATGGTGTCGCTGAGCGGTTCGCCCTCGAGGAACTCCATGATGAAGTACGGCTGGCCGCGTTCCGTCTGCCCGAAGTCCAGGATCTCGACGATGTTCTCGTGACCGATCGTGTGGATCGCGCGCGCCTCGTTGAAGAACCGCGCGACAACGTCCGCATGGCCCGCGAGCTCCGCGTGCAGCAGCTTGATCGCTACCTTGCGGCCGATGACGGGATGCTGGGCCAAGCAGACGGTCCCCATCCCGCCCTCGCCCAACCCTCGGACGACGCGGTAGTTCCCGATCGTCTCGTTCGTTAGGTTCGTCACGATCTACGCGTTCCCCCACGGACGGCGATGCAATTCCGCCACCACTCACGCCATCGGCCGCAAGAGAACGTCGAATCAGACGAGACGACGTTCGAGCTCTCAAGATTCTGAGGCTCGACGCCGCGGAAGCCCGGACTTCCAACGTGACGAGATCCTTCATCGCGGCAGCTTGGCCAGCACGTGTGGCACAACAATCACGGCCCGCCGTGAAGATCCGGTCGCTGGTCCGCTGACCTGTGCTTTCCGACACTTCCCGCTCGGTCGGCGTCTCGTCGACCATCCAGACCAAAGGTGAAAATGAGGCTTCGCGTGCTCGCAATCGCAGTGCTCGCCGCCGCCGCGCCTCACGCGGCCAGGGCCCAGGAGGTGACGCCCGAGGCCCCGGCAGAGGCCGCCTCGCCGGAGGCACCTCCACCGAACACCGCGGCCCCGCCCGCGGAGGCCGCTCCCGCGGAGACGGGCCCGCCGCCGGCGGAGGCCGCACCCGCGCCCGCCGCTCCGGCGCCTCCGCCGGCGCCCGCCGCGGCGGAGCCGACGTTCGGCGCCGAGGGACAGCTCCTCGTCAGCGTCGACCTCCCCTTCATGAACGAGGGCCCGCAGCTCGCCATCCTGTACCAGACCAGCACCATGAACCTGCCGAGCTCGACCCGGATCGTCGTCCAGCCCTCGGTCGACTACTTCGTCGCCCCGAACCTCTCGCTCGGCGCCCAGCTCGGCGTCGATCATCTGTCGATCAACTACCCGCCCCCGCCCGCGAACGCCGACCCCGTCAACGCCAGCAACGGTGGAACCACGCTCTCCGTCGAGGCGCGCATCGGATACGCCATCCCGATCGCCGACACGGTCTCGATCTGGCCGCGCCTCGGCGTCGGCTACACCCACACGAGCACGACCTTCAACTTCGGGCCGGCCAGCACCGGCTACGCCGTTCCTCTCTCGTTGACGGTTCCGTTCCTCTGGCACCCCGGCCGTCACTTCTTCGTCGGCGGCGGGCCCGCCTTCGTCACCCAGCTCGCCAATTCGACGGAGGGGATGAGCGCTCCGCGGACCACCGACTACGGCATCACCGCGCTCATCGGCGGGGCAATCGGCGGCAAGTGAGGTAGCCTCGACCGCGAGGATTCCATGTCCACGACGGTCGACGAGATCTCCCCCGACATCTACCGCATCAGCACCTCGGTCCCACCGACGGTCGTGCCGGGCGGCTTCACGTTCAATCAGTTCCTGGTGCTCGACGAGGAGCCGCTCCTGTTTCACACCGGGATGCGCACCCTGTTCCCCGACGTGCGCGCGGCGGTGGCGCGGGTCATCGATCCGGCGACGCTTCGCTGGCTGGCGTTCTCGCCCATCGAGGCGGACGAGTGCGGCGCGCTCAACCAGTGGCTGGCAACGGCGCCGCAGGCCCAGGCGGTCTGCAGCAGCGTGGCCGTGATGACCTCGGGCGACATCGCCGATCGGCCGCCGCGCGCGCTGGCCGACGGAGAGGAGCTGGTGCTGGGGCCCCGAAAGCGGCTGCGCTGGCTGGACGCCCCGCACCTGCCGCACAACTGGGAGTGCGGTTACCTCTTCGAGTCATCGACCAGGACGTTGCTCGCCGGTGATCTCTTCACCCACGGCGGGGCCGATCTCCCCGCGCTGACCGAGTCGGAGGTCCTCGGGCCGGCCGAGGCGACGCGGCATGCCACGCCCGCCAGCGTGGCGATCGATCCGGGCGCGCGCAAGATCCTCGACAAGCTCGCCGCCACCCAGCCCCGGACGCTGGCGCTGATGCACGGCAGCTCCTACCAGGGCGACGGCGGCAAGCTGCTGCTCGCCCTCGCCGACGCGCTGGGCGTCTAACCTCCGCGCCGGCCGGACGGCGCTGAAGGAATTGCCGTTCCGAACACATTGTCATTTTCATGAGGGTCGCGGACGGCGCGGACGATTTCCGGACTGGCGGATACACCATCGGCGCCCGCGGTTTCGCGGCCGCGATGTTCCTGCTCCTGTCGAGCTGTGGAACGACGCCCGCGGTCTCGCCCGGGTCGTCGTCGGGCGGCGGCGGAGGTCCCCAGGGCTCGGGCGGATACGCCGGTGGCGCCGGGGGCAGCCAGGGGACCGGCGGTGCCCCTGCCGCGACGGGGGGACAAACGGGCGCCGGCGGGGCGGCAGCGGCGGCCGGGTCGGGGGGCGCGGCCGGGACCGGGAGCGCGGCCGGCGCGGCGGGAACCGCCGGCGCGGTGGGGACCGGAGGAACAGGAGCCGCGGGTACTGCCGGCCCGACGGGAACCGGCGGAACGGCGGCCGGGGGGGCGACCGGCGTGGTGAATGATCCGCCTTCGTGCGCCGGCTTCCAGGGGACCGAATGCCAGGGCGGCGATTGCTGCGCGAGCTTGCTCGTGCCGGGCGGGACCGTCTCGTACAACGGCTCGGACTGGTCCGTTCCGAGCTTCCGCCTCGACAAGTACGAGGTCACGGTGGCGCGGTTTCGGAACTTCGTGAACGCCGCGCCGGCCTGGCGGGCGGCGGGGAACCCGGTGGCGGGCGCGGGCGCCCACCCGTCGGTCCCGGGCAGCGGCTGGCGAACGGACTGGACCCTGGGCGCGTGGCTGGCGAACGGTCTCGTCCCCACCTGGTACGGCTATCCGACGACCTGGGGCAGCACGCCGGACTCGGTCCTGATGGACGGCGTCGCCGTCTACGTGGTTCCCGGCAGCGACCTGCTGGCGGTCAACTGGGTCCCCTTCAATATCGCGTTCGCCTTCTGCATCTGGGACGGCGGTCGCCTGCCGGCCAGCGTCGAGTTCACCCTCGCGGCCCATGGGGGAGCCGCCCAGACCACCTATCCCTGGGGCGATTCACCGACGGCCGCGGAGATGTTCGCCGTGCGGCCGCCAACCACCGTCACGACGACCTACCAGGACACCACCTGGAAGTACCACGCGATCCCGGTCGGCTCGCTCCCGGCGTCGGCGGGCCTCTTCGGGCACCAGGACCTTGCCGCCGGCCTCAACGAGTACCTGCGCGACTCGATGCCCAGCTCCACGTCGACGTCGTTGCCCGGGATGATCCAGCTCGGCGAGGACAACGCGGCCTTCACCTCGCTTGGTCGCGTGATCGCGGGGGGCAGCTGGTGGCAATACGCCCTCCCGGGGTCCGGGGTCGGCAGCCTGGGCGTCGGAGACGGCGACGTCGGCTTCCGCTGCGCGCGCGCTCCGTAGCGGAACGTCAGAGCGGCTCGCCGGGCTGGTCGGCGGGCCAGAACGCCGCGAGCCCGGGCTCTCGGATCTGGTTCAACAGGCGCTTCCAGTGCTCGATGAGCGGAAGCGCGCCCACCTCCATCCCTTGCGAGACCATTCCGTCAGCCGTCGACCATCCCCAGGTGAACGGAGCTCCCTTGCCCGGCAACCCGATCTGCAGCGCGTCGCGCCCGAGCAGATCGGATACGGCCCGCACCAGCGCGCTGTCGGGCGGCCCCTCGCGCTCGAAGAACGCCAGGGGACGCCCCGGGACGCCGATCTCGTTCTCGATAGCGGGGCGATGCAGCCAACGCCATCCGCGGCCCCCGAAGCCCATCGCCCGCAGACGCGACACCGCCGCATCCAGGCCCTCGCGCGCCACATCGCACGCCCCGATACGGGTCAGCGACCCGTTCGTCCGAGACGTCCAGCCGCCACGGATCCAGCGGCGCACGTCCCGCGAAGCGCCAGACGTGCTCGGGCTGATAGCCGTGGGCCGACGGCGAGGCCATCTCCGGATCGACGAGCACGTCAAACAGGCTGTTGACCCGGTTGTGTGCTTCCTTCTCGTAGCGCCGGACCGGGTCCCCCAGCGCGAGAGCTTGGCGTTCCGGCCGATCCATGTCGTCGGTGTGAGCATCGATGGTGCGGCCGCCGAAGAACACGAAGTAACCGGAGCAGCTGAGCGTGCGCTCGCTCCATCCGGCAACACAGAAACCGCCCGTGAGCGCCGACAGCGCTCATCTGCCGTCAGAGCTGCTCTCCCGGTTGATCCGCGGGCCAGAACACCGAGAGGACGGGCTGCGAGATCTTCTTGAGCAAGCGCTCCCACTGCTCGATGAGCCGAATCGTGCCTACCTCCGTCCCCTGCGAGACCTTACCGTCGGCCGTCGACAATCCCCAGGTGAAGGGAGCCCCCTTGCCCGGCAAGCCGATCTGCAGAACGTCGCGCCCGAGCAACTCGGAGAGCGCCCGCATCAACGCGCCATCGGGCTGGCCTTCACGCTCGAAGAACGCCAGTGAATGCCCCGGACCAAAGATCTCGTCGGGAATCGCCGGTTGATGGAGCCACCGCCATCCCCGCCCCCCGAAGCCCATCTTCCGCAGCCGCGGCACCGCTGCATCCAGGCTCGCGCGCGCCACCTCGCACACCCCGATGCGGGTCAGCGGCCGCTCGTCGGAGACGTCCAGGCGCCACTGATCCAACGGCGCCGGCCCCGCGAAGCGCCAGATGTGCTCGGGTCCGTTCGCGATGTTCTGAACCGACGCGATCCGCGGCTGGGTCACCGCCCAGAAGTATTCGACCACCAGGTTGTATGCTTCCTTGGAGTAGCTTATCGGCGGAGCGCCGAGCGCCAACGCCTGTCGCTCGGGTCTGTCCATGTCGTCGGTCCAGGCGTCGATGGTCCGCCCGGCGAAGAAGACAAAATGGCCGCCGCGGCTGAGCGTCCGCTCGTTCCAGCCGCTCACGCAGAACCCGCCCGTCAGCGCGGAGAGCCGGCGAGCGAGGTTCGGCTCCCATGTCGACTGACGATTGCTCTCTTCGAGCACGAGGTAGGGGAGATGGTCACTCTCCAGTTCGCCAACGAACCACCAAATCGAGCCGACTTCGGGACAGCTCGAGGGCGTGCTGTCGTCCTCGGAGAGCAGACGAAGCCCGAGCTCGCGCAGCGCACGCTTGAGAAGGTCCGCTGCAGGGATCGGACAGGGACAAAAGGCTCTCGCACTCATCGACGACGTACCTGAGGATGCCCGAATTCCTAGCCCGGCGCCCCTTCCGCGCCGGTCCCGCCACCGGCGTCGGATCCTGCTGCGCCGCCTCCCCCGCCGGCGCCTCCTGCGCCGCCTCCACCGCCGGCACCTCCCCCGCCACCTCCGCCGCCAGATGCGCGATTCCGGCTTGGAGGCAGGGCTACGCCGGGCAGGGCGGGCCCTGGTAAAACAATGAAGAGCCCGTCGTCGCCCTGAATGATGATGCGGGTTACCGTATTCCCTTTGAAGATGGCTCGGAACGAGGCCGCGCTGGGCGAGTTCCAGGCGGCCCGGATCTCCGCGACGGAGTGCCCCTCGGCGATAATGCCGACCTGGACGCCCGAGTATCCCTCTCTCGCGGCTCCGTCCAGAGCATTGGCCGCCTGGTCACGTAGCGCCCGAGCCAACGGCGAGCCCCCCAAAACACGTTTCAGCGAGAGCGGCCGGCGCCCCGGCTCGAGGACACCGTCGATACCCGGGAAGTCATTGCCGGCCGGCGTCTTGCCGAAGAGCTCGATTTTTGTCCCGAGTGCATTTGCGAGCTTCTTTGCCTGGTTGATCTCGTCCCGGCTCGGTTCCGCGATCTCTCTGGCCTTCTGTCTCGCCGCCGCATCGGCCCCCTCTTCCGGTTCCTTGAGCTCGAAGCGGATGCGAACGTTGCCCTCTTGCCTCTCTTGGTTCAGGTCGGGATCGAGAGGATTGCCGGCTTCGCCGGAACGCGCCCTCGAGAGCAGACGGAACTCTCGTGCCCGCCGGGCGGCCTGCTGTTTCAGGACCTCGGCCGGCATCCTCTTCAGCGCCACCTCGGGATCCCCCTTGTTGGCGAGGATCTGATCGACGAAGCTGTCCAGACCGACACGATCGGCGGGCGGAAGTTGCTCGCGCGCTGCCCGCTCGACCGGTCCCGGGTTCTCGCTTCCACGCGGCCGCGGCACCGGCGGCTGGCGCACCTCCTTGGCCGGTTCCAAGCGGGGGGGAGCCTCGGGTCCGAAACCCGGAACGCGACCGCCGAGGCGCGCCTGCCCCAGTCTCTGGCCGCCGCGGTACGCGCGGCTGCCCGTCAGCAGCAGGACCACGCTTCCGGCGCCCTGCCCCAGCTCGGCCGAGCGTTGCTCTGTGCTGAGCGTGCGGCCCGTGCCGAGCCGCTCGCCGGTGATGCCCTCGATGATCTGGCTCACCCCGACGACGTCGCCGGCGGTGTCGAGGATGGTCTCCGGGATCGGGACGTCGTAGCCGCCTTGCTCGATCTCGTCCCGGCGATCGAGGTACGACGACACCCCGGCGTACGCGGCCAGACCGATCAGCAGCCCGGTGGCGGTGCCGGCGGTGATGATCTCGGCCCCCACCGCCAGGCCGACGATGCCGATGATCAGCAGCCCCTTGGCGACGGTCTCGCCGAACGCGAGCGCCGTGTCGCCGAGGCTGATGGGTTTTTTCGGCTCCGGCGTCGCCGACTCCGGCAGGCCCGTGCTCGGGGGCCGGTGGACCGGGGCCGCGGCGCGCCCGCGCGGCGGCGCAGGTGTCGAAGCGCGCGGGGCGCCGGTCTCCGAGCCGCTCGGGAAGGTGGGGGCCGCCTCGCCCAGGAAGGTGCCCTCACTCACCACCCGGGTGGTCGTCGGCTGGACGAACTCCCGCCGATCGACGACGGTCGTCGCCGGCCCCGCGGGCCCGCTGGCCCGGCGGACGATGGCCGCCCGGAACTGGTCGGCCACGCGCGCGAAGACCCCGTTCGCGCCCGGCGAGAACACCATCTCGCTGTCGTCGTCGCCGAGCGTGATGAGCAGCAGCAGGCGCCGGTCCGAGTAGGTGCTGTTGATGGTGACGTTCTTGGCGTCGCCCTCGGCGACGACCTCGTCGTCGACCTTCACGAAGAGGCGCCCGGACGCCTGCTCGACCCTGACCAGGTTGAAGACCGAGCTGTTTTGCGGGCCCTGCTGCTGCTGTATCTGCGGATTCGGCGTCATCGCCTGGCGCATGACGACCGGGGCCGCCTGGCGGTCGCCCTGAACCACGTGCGCCAGCTCGTGGGCCAGCAGCCGCCGGCCCCCTTCGCTCCCTGTTTGATAACGGTTCGCGCCGAACACGACGTGCTCGCCGACGGTGAACGCATCGGCTTCCAGCGCGCGGGCCGCCTCGGCGGCGGGACCGTCGGCGTGAATCCGGACCCCGGAGAGATCGCGGCCGAAACGAGGCTCGAAGAACAGGCGATCCGCGCCGGCGAGCGCGTGCCCATCGTCTGGCAAGGCGGAGAGCGCCGACGCCGCGCCGGGCGTCACCGTCGGGGCGGCGGGCGCGGCGGCGCCGGGCCAGGGCGCCGGCGCAGGGACGCTCGTCCCGGCGAGCACGCTCGCGGCGGCGGCGTCGGCCCGGCGCTCGGCGGCGTCGGGCGGGCTGGAGACGCGGGCACCCAGCTGGGCGAGCCAGGCGCCCGGTGCGGACGCACCGCCCTCGGCGGGCGGCGGTGGTGGCGGTGGTTCGGAGCCGGCCGCTCCCAGAGCGAGAACGCGGCCGCCGTTCGATTCGGTCTCCTCCGTCCGGTCCTCGCCGGTCCGCTCGGTCGCCGCGGCCGGAGTCGCGCTGCTTTGAACGGCTGGAGCGGGCGGCGCGGCGGCTGGCTGCGGTCGCGGCACCGGAGCCGGCGCGGCGCGGTCACGGGGCACGCGCGCCATCTCGGGGAGACGCGAACCAGGCTCCCGCCGAAAGAACGGCCCGTTGAAGTCCGCCCACGGCGGCCGGCGTCCCAGGATTCCTCCCGGGGTCGGACCACCGAACACCCGGTCGCGCGGCGTCTCCGCGACGAGCTCAGTCGCTGACTTCGACGAGAAATCGTCCGCCGGCATCAGGAACGACCACGGCGCGGGCGACCCCGCGCTCCCCGCCCGGGCACGTGGGCCGGGCCCCTTCCTGACCGGCGCTTTGCTCGCCACGTCCGCCTCCGCCGGCGAGTCTAACAGAGCGCCCCGCGCCGCACGGGGAAAATGCCGGGCAGCGAGCCCGGTGTCCGAGGACACGATCGACCCGCGCGTGAGGGGCTGATCTCGCGGCGCGCGCCCTGAGGGCCGAAGCGCCCGGATCGATCTTGCTCACGGGTCTCGACCGGCGTCCGGGCCGCGGGTCAGGCAGCTCGCGACGAGAAGCGACGAGGCCAGAGCGACGAGGCACATCGTCGCCGTCGACCGCAACGTTGCTCGAACTGTAGCGGTCGAGGGCCGAGTTGCCAAAGCAGCCGATGCCAGTCGCGATAGCGCTTCGGGGCGGGGTTCTTTGCCCCGCGGGGCCAATTGCCCCAGGAACCACACGGTGTAGACGGCCCCAAACCCGCGTTCTGGTTGGCGCGCGACTTGCGTCGTCGCCCGGCGTGCACCTCCCGGGATCGCGATGGCCGCTCGCTGCGCTCGCGGTCCTGTGTGGCCTTCTCCTGGGCTGTGCGCGCGCCGTGATCGAGCTCGAGCCGCTCCGGCCGGTGGCTCCCGGCGACGGTGCCGGGCAGATCGACGTGGTCGCCTCCGTGGCCGGGGGCGCCGACCCGCTGCCCGTGGCGGGAAGCCGCCTGGCCTACGAGGGTCTGACGCCGCTCACGGGATACCTCGTCGCCGAGGCGACCCGGCCCTGGGCCGAGCGCCACCGGGCGTCTCGCCCGGGCGGGTGGCAGCTGCTGGTCGAGATCACCCGCTCCGACGCCGAGCTCCGGGCTGCGCGGCTGACGATCGAGGTCGACGTCCGGGTGACCCTCCGCGCGACCGTCGGTCAGACGGATCTCGCGCAGACCCAGGGTCACTGCAAGGTCACCGACGCGTTCCTGGGCGACGGATCCCCGGTGGTGACCGCCTGTCTCGAGCGCTTGTCCCGCGACGTGGCCGGTTGGTTGCAGGGGCGTGCCCCCTGAGGAGGAGTCATGGTCAAGGTCGTTCTGCTGTTGCTCGCCGTCGTTGTCTCGGGCTGCGCCACCGTCGAGCCAGGCCACCGGGGCCTCTACTTCGACGTCCGGCGCGGGCTGCAGCACGAGGTGCTGACGCCCGGGATGCACTGGACGGGGCTCTTCGATCACATCGAGGACTTCGACGTCACGTACTCGACGCGGACCGAGGAGGTGCGCACCACGTCTTCCGAGGGGCTGCAGCTCGATCTGCGACTGGCCGTCATCTACCGTCCGATCGTCACGGAGCTGTACGAGCTGGACACGGAGATAGGCACCGACTACTACCGCGAGGTGGTGGCGCCAGAGTTCCGGAGCGCCGCCCGCGGGGTGTTCGCCCACCACTCGTATCTCGAGCTCCTGCGCAAGAACGAGGCGATCGAGGACGAGATCGAGACCGACCTCCGGCGTCGGACGAACGGCAAGCGCGTGGAGATCGCCTCCGTCACGCTGGAGGCCATCCAGTACGCCCCGGAGATCGCGCGCGCCATCCAGGACAAGCTGACCGCGGAGCAAGACGCCGGCCGTCAGAAGACGCTGCTCGAGAACGAGGCGATGCGTCGCAAGCTCGACCTGCAGAACCAGGCTGAACAGGCGCGCATCAGCGCCGAGTCGGCGCTCCGCGCCAAGGAGCAGGAGGCGGAGCTGGCCAAGGCGCAGGCGCAGCTGGACAAGATCCGCGCCGAGTCCGAGGCCGAGAAGCGCGTCATCGCGGCCAAGGCCGAGGCCGACGAGTCGCGCCTGGTCTCACGCGCCAAGGCCGAGCAGCTCAAGGCGGAGAACCAGGCGCTCACACCGCTGGCGGTCATGATGCGCGGCTATGAAGCGCTGGAGTCGCTGGGCAAGGCGAACACGCACATCCTGCTCGGCGACTGGTCGCACGTGCCGAGCTTCCTCTTTCCCGGCCTGCCCGCCCTGAAGACCGAGACGTCGTCGCAGGCGAGCGGAAAGCTGTAGCGCCCCGGGTCGTCCGGGCGATACCTGACCCGTTCCGGGCCCAGGACGGCACTAGGGTGAGATGGCGCGATCCGCGATATCATGGCTCTCGGCACGCGCGTGCAGCGGAGGGACCACGTGACCGCCGAAGAAGGGCTCAGCGTCATCGTCCTCACCCGCGGGAGGGCCATCGAGGTGGTGCCTCTCGCGTCTTCAGGCTCATTCATCGTCGGCCGGGGCGCGCGAAACGGGCTCCGGGTGGCCGACCCGACCGCCTCCCGGGAGCACGCCCGGATCGTCTGGGAAGAGCGGCGCCCCAGCCCTCGGATCACCCTCGAGGACCTGGGCAGCGCCAACGGAACGCGAATCGACAACGCCGCGGTCCGACCGGGCACACCGACGGACGTCTCACCTGGTCAGTCAATCCTCATCGGCGCGACGATCCTGATCGTCATGCGCGGCACCGCGCGCCTGTCGCCCACGCCCCTCGGACCCACCCGCGACATCGCGGAGTCCCAGCGGGTGACCGTGATCCGAGGCGAGATGGTCGTCGACGACGTCGAATGACCGAGACCGCCGGGCCCGGTCAGCCCGCGCCACGTCAAGGGCGCCTGCGCGGGTCGCCGCTCACAACCGCCAGCGCAGGATGAACGCGGCGCTGCCTCTCTCGGCAGCCTCGGTCAACCCGGCGCTGCCATCGACGCCGACGAGCAGCGAGCCGGTCAGGGCCAAGGTGGTCCCGACCTCGAGGCGGATGGCGGTCTGGTCGGCGAGCTGGCCCGAATTGGCCACGAACACCAGCCAGCGGGGGGCGAGCAGCCACGACAGCTCGCCGGCATAGCCGAAGCCGTAACGGGATCTGCTGACGCTGGTCAGGTACAGCAGGGACGCGTTCGTGCGGAGGGCCAGGCGGCCTGCCCCGAGGTCGCCGAGCAGGCCGAGGCGGGCGTCGCGGCGCGCGTCCGTCTGGTCGTCGAAGTCGAACCGCACCTCGCCGAGGAGACCGAGCGCCCCCTGCCGCCCGTCGACGAGCTGGGCCTTGGCGCCCACCGTGAGGTCGGGGCGGTGAGCGCCGCTGCCGTCGAGGGAGACCAGGCTCGAGGCGAGGCGGGCCTCGAGGCCGGCGGGGAGACCGAGGCGCACCAGCGTCGGCAGAGACAGCGTCGTCGCGTTCTGGTCGGTCACCTGCACGCGATTGCCGAGCTCCACGGTGAGAGGCGCCACGGTGAGGGCCGAGACGGCCGCAGAGCGGACGTCGGTCTCGTTCTCGAGGACCGCCGGGTTGCCCGGGTACCCGACGCTGTCGTCGTCGAAGGAGAGGTCGGCGTCCTCGTGATCGGCCTTCCTCATCCTCATCCTCGCGGCGCTCTCCACGGCCTCGAGGGGCGACTCCTCCTCGTCGCCCCCGGACGCCGCGTTTTCCAGCGCCATGCGGGTGACGCCCTGGGGCAGGGGCACCGGCTGGCGCACGGTGACCAGGTCGGCGCTCCCGCGCCGGCGGACGGTGTCGACGGCCACGAAGCTCGTGTACTGGGTCAGCAGGTGGTAGCGCACGCCCAGCGCCGCGATCGCGTCGCGCTGCTGGCCGCCGCCGAAGGATTCCCGATCGCTGAGCTCGGCGACGCGACGCCGCGCCCACAGGTGGACCAGCGCGCCCAGCTTGGGGTCGGCGGCGCCGGCGCTGGCCAGGGTTGATTCGACGCGCCCCTCGCCCGTGGTCCCCCGCACCGTGACGGCGCCCCGGCCGTCGCCCCGGTACTTGCCGACGATGATCAGCGGCCGCTCGGCCAGCAGATCGGGGACGGCCTCGGGATCGACGTCGTAGGCGTCCATGCCCGCGTAGTCGACGCGGATGTTGGTCAGGATCGGCGACTCGATCATCTTGCGGAAGCGCGCGGCCTCGGCGGGCGCCTGGGCGTGGTTCAGCACCACGAACGATTCGCCCATCCCGGCGCGGGCCAGCCCCTCGATCAGGTGGCGGTTGACGCTGGAGCCGATGCCGAAGGCGAAGAAGTTGGCGCGGCCCAGGTTCTGGCGCACCAGATCGAACGCCTCCTCCTCGACCGGCACGAATCCGTCGGTGATGGCGACGAAGGTCCGGGAGGTCCCCTCGGCCGAGGGCATGGCCAGCGCCTTCCGGAGCGCGCCCAGCAGCTCGGTGCCGCCGCCCGCCTGCACCGAAGCGAGGACGCCCAGCGCCCGCGCGATGTGGTCCGGCGAGGCGGTCACGCTCTGCTCGCTCATCTGATAGCTGCCGCCCGAGAAGAACAGCAGGTTGAAGCGGTCGGTCGGACGCAGCCCGCGCAACAGATCTCCGATGAGCTGCTTGCTGACGTCCAGCGGGAAGCCGTTCATCGAGCCCGACACGTCGACGATGAAGACGTACTCGCGCGGCGGGATGATCTGCGGCGCGACCCGCGCCGGCGGCTGCATCATGAGCAGGAAGAAGCGTTCGTCGCGGCCTTCGTAGCGGAGGAGCCCTGTCTGGATGGCCCCGCCGCGCAAGCGGTAGCGGAGCACGAAGTCTCGGTTGCCGTCGCCGGGCGTGCCGAGCGCCATCTCCGCGGTGTCCGCGCTGGTGAAGCGCGGCGCGACCTGGTGCGAGGGCGAAGCGATCTCTTGAATCGGCATGCCGGCGTGCACGCGGACCGCCAGCTGGTAGCGGTAGGGCTCGGGAGCGCCCTCACCGAGGTAGGGGTTCTGCGTCCAGCTCTCGGCGCGGGTCTGCTCGCCCGTGAAGCGCGGGCCCACCACGGCGGGATAGACGAGCTCGTACACACCGTCGGTCGGCACCAGCAGCTCGCTGTAGGTGAGCTCGACCTCGACCGTGTCACCCGGGAGGATGTTGGCGACGCTCATCTGGAAGACGTTGGGCCGGTGTTGCTCGAGCAGGCTGGCGGTCCGCCCTTCCTCGCGGGCCACCTCGTAGGTGCGGCGCGCCGCTTCACGTTCCTTGACGTCGGCCTCGATCGTCCGGTCGCCGATCTTCATGCGCAGGGCCGAGACGGCGGCGCGCGTCGAGCCGGGGAAGACGTAGACCGCCTCCAGCGGTCGCGGACCCTGGTTGCGGTACACCTGCGTGACGCGCACCTGGGCGATCACGCCCGCCACCTGGATGTCGGCGCGCGACTCCTTGAGCGGCAGCGTGTCGGCCCCTGCCCCGTCGCTGGTGACGACGAAGTAGGCCGACTCGGTGCGGTCGGAGCCCGGGTCCGCCTGCGCGGCCGCGGCCAGCGAGGCGAGCAGGACCACCAGCGAAACCACCATTCGGACGAGCGAGAGGGAGCGTCGTTTCATGGTGGGCCCATTCTGCCGGCGCCCCGCGGCCCGTTGGGTCACGTGGTCGGCATCCGATCATCACGAAAGTCTCATGGACGCGGGCGCGGCGTCTCACGTGATGATTTCATGATCCGCGGCGCCCGCGCGCTCGGACACAATCGCCTCGAGATGTTGACCCGCCTGCCCGCCCCCATCGCGCTCGTCCTGGCCGCCGCCCTGGCGGCCAGCCTCGCGGGCCTGCTCGCGTTGCATCAAATGATCGCCGCCGAACGCGCGGACGCCTTGGTGGCGATCGAGCATCGGCGCGCCGCCGCCGTGCAGATGGCTGGCCGCGAGCTGGCCGTCGCCCTCGAGGAGCGCGCCGGCGGCGCGCGCCAGCGGATCGACGCCGCGCTGTCCGCGCCGCTGCGCGCCTGCGCCGGCTGCTACCGGCGCCAGGGAGGGCTCCAGCTCCTGCCCCGCCTCGGCCCGGCGGAGACGACGACCGGCGCGACGCGCTCGATCGAGGCTCACTACCGGGAACTGGTCTCGGAGACCTCCCCGGGGGCCCCCGTCGATCCGGATTGGTCCCGGCGGGTGCGGCTGCACGCCGCCTGCCGGGGTGCAACAGGCGCCACGGCCCGCGCGGCGGCCGACGCCATCGTGAAGGACCGGGCCCACGTCGCGCTGCCGCTGGACCAGGACCTCGCCTCGGCCCTGGCGCTGGTCGGCGATTGCGGGCTCGCGCCAGGCGATCCGTTGCTGGCCGCTCTTCTTCGTACCGGCCTGGACGTGGTCGGCGAGCGGCACGTCGAGGGGCTGGCGCCCTTCTTCCTGCGGCACCTGCACGACCTCGGCGCCGCCGACGCGGCCTTCGCGCGCCAGCGCATCCTGGCTGCCGCCGCCCGTGCCGGCGTGCCCGCCGCCGACTTCCGGGCGCGGCTGGACGAGGTGGTGCCCACGGCCCTGGCTCTGCCGGCGCACCTCGATCGCCCGACGCTGGCGCCCGGCCCGAACCCCAGCGGCGGCGCCCCGGCCCTCTGGTACCTCGAGCCCGCCGCCGGCGGCGCCGAGGGTCTGCTGGTCGATCTGGCG
>Ga0070734_10001723_pt1 | contig 30102 bp, 28 predicted proteins | sample Coa_R1_8_FD_66444 | JGI IMG/M metagenome (GOLD analysis project Ga0070734, IMG submission 66444) | Surface soil microbial communities from Centralia Pennsylvania, which are recovering from an underground coalmine fire - Coalmine... | ecosystem: Environmental > Terrestrial > Soil > Unclassified ... | reverse complement strand
AGGTTGCGCTACGCGTTGGTGCCGCCGTCGACGGTGAGATTCGCGCCGGTTATGTAGGATGCCGCGGGGCTGGCGACGAATGCCACTAGAGCAGCCACTTCGTCGGCGGTACCGTAGCGGCCCAGCGCCGTGTTGGCGATTTGCGGCGCGGCCCAATCTCCGGCGGCTGGATTCAGATCCGTATCGATCGGCCCTGGTTGCACATTGTTCACGGTGATGCCGCGGCTGCCCAATTCACGCGCCAATCCTTGCGTGAACATCTTCACGGCTCCTTTGGTGGCGGCATAGGCGGCGAGGCCCGGAGTCATGTCGCGCTCGCCGATGCAGGATCCAATGGTGATGATACGGCCGCCGTTTGGTATGTGGGGCAGCGCTGCCTGTGTAGCGACAAGAGTACCCCGGACATTGATCGCGATCATGCGGTCGATCTCTTGCAACGTTGTTTGTTCGAAGGGCTTCGGAATGGCTGTTCCGGCATTGTTCACTAAGATGTCGATGCGGCCGAACGTCTTTGCCGTCTTATCTACGGCGGTCTTCACAGCTTCCGCGTCGCTGGCTTCAGCCTGAATTGCGATGGCTTTGCCGCCCGTGTTTTCGATGGCGTCCACGACCGACGAAGCGGCTTTGCCGTCCTTGGCGTAGGTGAGAGAGACGGCTGCCCCGTGGGACGCGAGATGTTTGGCGATTGCGGCGCCGATTCCGCGCGACCCGCCGGTGATAAGTGCGATTTTTCCTGCAAGTGTATTTGGCATCGAGTCCATTTTGCATGATGGAGTGTTTCCGAGAAAGCCCACAAGCGGGGATTTTCATCTACCCAGTTCGAGGTAGTGCGCACGGACCAGAAATCATTACGGATAGTTCAACCGGTCTCGGGATGTGGTTGCGGCGCGAATCGTTCAGGTGTTTGCCATGTCTGTCATTCCATCTTCGGACCCATTCCGGCGCCTGGTTACCATCCGGAAGGCATGTATGAATTCAAAGTAGATTTGGCCGGCGACGCGATGCCCACGGATGCAGCGATTGTTGTCCGGCGAATGGAAGGCGCGGACGCGGCCAATCCGGATGCGGTTGGTGTGATCGTTGCCAGTGTAAATACTGATGAAGTGGTTAAGACGCCATCCGGGTTGCGAGTGTGGGCGGGCAAGGCTCGCGACCCATTTTTGGATTGAGCCGGACGTGTTGACCGCGATGGGACACGCATTTCCGGATGGGACGTCGAAACCGCGCAAGGTATTTCCGTATGTCCCAGCGGTTGCCGGGTAGAGGCTAGCAGCCGTCCGGAAATCCGCCGCGCGAATCGCGAAGATCGCGGATCAGAAGCCGGTCGGCGACGCGCAGAACGTTGGCGCAGGTGCGAGCTTCGAAGGTCACCTAAAGTTTCCCGGCCCTATCCGATATGAAAGGTAGGGCTTCGGCCTACGGGGAGATGCTTGGGGTGTTTGGAAATCTGACGTTAAGTCATAAATTGATGATCCTGCCGGCGTTGACGCTGGTGGGATTGGTGGGGTTGCAGACGACCAACTCATACATCGCAGGGGAGATGACTGAGAAGGTGATTTTTCCGAATCTGGAGAGCCTGATGATGTCGGGGCACCAGACGACGTTAAAGTCCGTGGTGGATAGCGAAGCGCAAACTTTAGGGGCGCGGTTGAAGCAGTTCAAGACGAGGGAAGAGAAGCTGGACGAGGTGGTGGCGGAAACGGATCCGATCCGGTTTTTTGACGATCGTTCCGGTTACTTTTTTTCCTACGAAACCTCCGGCAGGCGAATCAACGTTCCCATCGACAAGAGCGGCAATGGGAAGGACATGATCGATTTGAAGGACAAGAAGGGATTCGCGTTTGTGCGAGCCCTGTCCGAGAAGGCTTCGGCCGGCGGAGGATTTGTTACCTATTATTTCGCCAAAGAAGGCAAGGGCATTCAGCCAAAACTGGGGTATGCAACCTTGATTCCCGGAACCGACTTTTTCATCGGGACAGGCGTTTACATCGACAATATCGAGGCGGCGCGAATGAGCCTGGATGAGCGGATCGTAAGCGAACAGGCGCGGTACCGGACATATATCATCGCGATTTTTTTGGGGATTCTCGGAATAACGGTGACACTGACGCTCATGCTATCGCGGGGGATCGCCGGAACGGTGCGGCAAATCGCGGATCGGCTGCTGAATGGATCGCAGCAGGTGGCGGCGGCCGCGAGTCAGTTGAGCTCGCAGAGCCAGGCATTGGCGCAAGGGGCCAGCGAGCAGGCCGCGACCTTAGAAGAAACGGCGGCGTCGACCGAGGAGATCGCGGGCATTAATCGGCGCAATACGGCGAGCGCGGCGCAGGCCGGCGAGTTCGCGAAGCTGGTAGAGGCGGCCGCCGATCGAGGCTCGGCGGATATGCAAAAAATGGCCTCGGCGGTCGCCGCCATTGAAGCGTCAAGTAATGACATCGCGAAGATTATTCAGACCATCGACGAAATTGCGTTCCAGACCAACATTCTGGCGTTGAATGCAGCGGTGGAGGCGGCGCGGGCCGGAGAAGCCGGCATGGGTTTCGCCGTGGTGGCGGATGAAGTGCGGAATCTGGCGCTGCGCAGCGCCCAAGCAGCCAAGGAGACCACCGGCAAGATTGAGAGCGCGGCGGCGAATACCATGAGCGGCGTGATGTTGAGCGCCAAGGTGGCGGAATCGTTCCAGGACATTGTGCAACGCGTGAGGCAGATGGTGGAGGTGGCTTCGCACGTATCCGGCGCTTCCGGCAAACAATCGCAAGACATCACGCAAATCACAAGCGCGATGGCAACCATGAATCAAGTGACGCAGGCGACGGCGGCCAATGCGGAAGAAAGCGCGGCGGCTGCCCAGCAGTTGAATGCGCAGGCGCATGCCATGCAATCGAGCGTGACGGAGCTACTACATTTGGTGGGAAGCGCCCGCCATTAGTGCCAATTGGGGAACGGATTCATGCGGCCCGTTTGACTGGCGCGAATCAAATCCGGTACCCGCTTCCGGCGCGCCATCAATTTTGTGAGCATGGCCTCGAGCGCGGAGGCATCGGTTTCGAGCCATTGCGGCGGGATTTGTTTCAGAGCTTGATCGACCACCTCTTCGGGGAAATTCAATACCTGGTCGAGCCAAGGCTCAAAATCCACAAAAGACCGGACCTGAAGGTAAACGCTCGGCCGGAAGTAAAGGCCCTGCAGCGGGGAATCGGTGAAGGTCCAATGCGGCCCGTCAAAAACGTAGCCGTGATCCATCATATGTGCGACGAAGCCTCGACGGTCGCCTGGACGCGGCGCCGCTGACGGACGCCGCTCGATGCGCGCGCGGAAAAAGATGGCTTGCCGGGCGTCGGCATTTCCAATCCATTTGTCGAAGACTAATGCGCCCAGAAATTCGTTGCGATTGACGACTTTATCTAAGAGCACGTCCGGGATGAAATCATACACCATGATTTTGGTTGGATCGCCCGGGTAGCGGGATCCGAAATGCCAGCCGGATTCGACCGCCAGGCGCCGGCTGCCGAGTTGGATGTGAAGATCGGCGTTCGCGGCGATGAAATCGGCGGGTATGTTGACCAGAGCCGTTTCCGGCGTGGAGATTTGCAGGTAACTCAAGAATGAGGAAGCGATCCATTCGTTCACCAGAATGCGGCGGTGCTGAGGATTGTTGCGGAATTTAACAACGTAGAAGTGGCCGTCGTCACATTCAAGCAGGTGGGCCTGCGCTCCACCGCGCATTTTCCGGATCAGACGCGTGGCTTGGACGAGCATGAATGGAGGCCGACGATCTATTTTACTGAGAGTGGTGTAGTTGAGTTTGGTAGGGTTGTAGGCATGAAGACGGGTTTTTGGATGTTCTTGGCGGCTGCGACGCTGGCGGCGCAACCAGATCCGGCGTATCAAGTGAAATCGCTGCGCATTCAGGTGCTTTCGACGATGCTGACTGCCGATGATGGAATCGGAGAATGGGGCTTTGCGGCGGTCGTGGAGGCGGATGGGCATCGGATCCTGTTCGACACGGGAGCGCGTCCGGATACGGTCCTGAATAACGCGAAGGAGCTGAAAGTCGATCTGACCAATATTCACGATGTGATCCTCAGCCACCATCACCTGGATCATACCGGTGGTTTGATTACGCTTCGGCATGCGTTGCAGGAAAAGAATCCGGCGGCGCTATCGCAGGCCTACGTGGGAAAAGGAATTTTTACGGTGCGGCAGACTGCGGCCGGCAAGCCTTTCGAATTGTTCGCCGGCGTCAGGCGCGATTATGAGGCGAGCAGCGGGAAGTTCATCGAGATCGATCATCCAACGGAGGTGTGGAACGGCATTTGGCTCACTGGTCCGGTGCCGCGCAAATATCCGGAGCGGAATTGGAGCGGGACGCGGCAGATTCAGACGCCCGAGGGATGGAAAGAAGACAATCTTCCCGAGGATATGTCGCTGGTGATCAATACCGCGCGGGGGTTAGTGGTGTTATCAGGATGCGGGCATTCCGGGGTGATTAACACGTTGGATTACTCGCGCGAGAAGATCCGGACTGCGCCGATTTATGCCGCGATCGGCGGATTTCACCTCTACCAGTTGGACGATGAAAGGCTCCGCTGGACCGCCGGCAAACTGAAGGAGTTTGGGATTGGCAATTTTCTCGGGGCGCATTGTACCGGCATCGAGGCGGTGTATAAAATCAGAGAGCTCACGGGCTTGGACCGGAAGCGTTGCGCGGTGGGATCGGTGGGGGCGGTGTTCGATTTGGAAAAAGGCATGGACCCAGGTTCGATCGCACGATGACGCTTGCGGTACGCTGAATCTATGGCTGAAGACACACCCCAGATTTCGCTCCCGTCACGCACCCGCGATGAAGTAGCGTTGGAGCTAATGAAGTTCATCGCCGTCACTACCGGCTACGGAAAGGGGACGGGCGCGGCGGGCTTTACAGGGAAGACCGCGAAGACACCGGAAGAATACACGGACGCTTTGCTGCAGTTGTTCGAGCGGTGCCGGACGGCGGTGGGTAAGGATTAAAGGCTCTTGATTTGGGCAGGTGGATTTTTGAAGTCCCCCTGCCCGAACTGGAACGCTACTTCTTCTTTTTCGCTGCTTTTTTGGCGGCTTTCTTGGCTGCCTTCTTCGCGGCTTTCTTTGTCGGAGCCTTCTTAGCCGCTTTCTTGGCAGGCGCCTTCTTGGCTTTTTTGGGCGCGGCTTTCTTCACAGCGGCCTTCTTCACAGCGGCCTTCTTCACGACGGCCTTCTTGGCGGGTTTCTTCGCGGCCGCTTTCTTAACGGGAGCCTTTTTTGCAGGAGCCGCCGCCTTCGGCGCTTCGGCTGCGGGTTTCACTGTGGCCTTTTTCACCGGTTTCTTCTTGGGAGGCGCCTCGCTGGCGGGTGCGGGAGTGTGCACGGGAGCGGGCGGTGGAGCATGTTCTGTCGTAGCCGGATGCGCTGGCGCTATCTCGTCCTCGTCTTCGTCCTCTGTTCCGTAATCGTTGCCTCCAGGTTGAACATCCAGGTGTTCTTCTTCATACCCGAAGTCGTCCAGATCTTCGTCAGCGGCGAAGCGAAAGTTGTCAAACATTATAGAGGCCTCCTGTAGGGCTAAACCACAATCTAGAATAACTCGTTTTTTTGGGAAGGCAATAGAAAAACTGAGGACTTTTTTCGAGGTAACAAACGCCGGCTAGTTCACGCTAGGCCGATGTTTGCTGGCGAGGGCGGCGGTCTTGTACGTCACCGCGGTCGGCTTGCGGGCGGTGGTACTCCGGCGAGTCACTTTGTGCCGGGCCGAAACGGCGGTGGTGCGAACAGTGGCGCGCTGCGGATAGCCGGCTGGAATTACCAGCAGGTCGCCGGTCTCCGGTACGCGGACTTTCTGGTTCACAGCCGAGATGGAAGTTGCCGATGTCGAGTAGCGATGGGCGATGGCGTCGAGAGTCTCGCCATCGATGACGCGGTGAATGCGCCAGCTTGCGCGATGAGCGGCGGGGACCTGGTTCAAAGCGATACGAACTGCATCCGAGGTGCCTTGCGGGACACGCAATTGATATCCGGACGGCGCTACTAGTTTTAAGACTGCTGGATTGAGATCCTGGATTTCGGAAACGGGGCGTTCGGAGGCATCGGCGACCAATGCCAGGTGTGTGGGGGCGTCGATCTCCACGGTGTCGTAGTGGACCGGTTCATCGAAATCGATGCCTTCCAGGTCGTAATCCTTGGGATTCTTGGCCATGATTGTCATGGCGATGATGAGCGGCACGTAGTTAGCGGTTTGCTTGGGCAGCACGTTCAAGCGGCTCAATTCCCAGAAATCGGCATAGCCGGTGCGCTGGACGGCATGTTCCACGCAGTAAGGTCCGCAATTGTAGGCGGCCATCGCGAGATACCAATCGCCGAACTCCGCATATAGATCGTGCAGGTGGTGGGCGGCGGCGCGGGTGGCTTTTTCCGGATCCATGCGGTCGTCGGAGGTCGCGGTCTGGTTGAGGCCGTACTGGCGGCCGCGAAACTGGACGAACTGCCACATGCCAACCGCAGCTTTATATGATTTCGCGCGAGGCAGGAAGCCGGACTCGGCCTGAGCGAGGAAGATCAACTCCTGGGGAACCCCTTCGTCATCCAAAATGCGCTGGATGAGCGGCCGATAGCGGCCGGAGCGGCGAAGCCCGGCGACCAAGGTTTTGTGGCCGCGATCCGTGGAGAAGTAGTGAATATAGCTGAGAACCGCGTCATTCTCTTCGAGCGGCAATTGGGAAACGGTGGCTGCGATTTCCTCTTTCACTTTCGGCCGGAGATTTGGATCGGTCGGGAATGTAAGTGTGAGGATCTCGTCGAGGGGAGTTTTGTCGTAGACCACTTCCGATTGGGTCGCGCCCGAACCGAGGCCTTCCAGGTCGTAGCGGTAGATGGTTTCAGCCATCTGGTCCAGCCGGTGTTCCAGCCGCTGGCGATCCGGGATGTTCTCAGGGGCAGAGAGGAGCACGTCGATGGCGGCGTCAAACTCACGGCGGGCTCCGGCGAGGTCGCCCTGCTGGTAGAGCTTACGGCCGGTATCGAAATGGATTTCAGCCTTGAAGATCCGGGAATCGGCTTCGGTATTCTTGGGCGGAGCCAGGACGCGCTGGACGATTTCCGGCGTTTCGTTGGAATACAGGCCCGATTCAATCCTCGGTGGTTCCTCCATCGCCGGCTCCGGCGCCGGTGTGGCCGGGAGGAAAGAAAGCTTGAAAGCCTGCGGCGACTTGCTGGAGATGCAACTGGCGAGTGGGAGTGCCAGTACGACTAAGATTGAGGTTGTAAGAATGCCGGAGCGGTGACTGTCCGTCATCGTTTTCCTTGTAATGGGATCTTCAAACTCAAACTCTAAGACTCTATAATACTGGAGCCGGGAGGTCAAGAGGCCCTAGTGACCTTATACAGTAAGGTATCACACAGAACTAGATCTTGCCCGGTACTAGTTTATCGGGCAAATCCTCGATCTCCTTTAGGATTACCGTATCTCCTGGCGGTAGTGTTTTTGGGTTGTTTGGCGGTTTCGGCGCAGGAAAAAACGGCTCAAGTTTCTGGCCGCGTGGTGCGCACGGATACGGGGGAGCCGTTAGCCAAGGCAATTGTGACCCTGCATCCGCAGGATCAGGCGACAGCTCAATCCGGAGAGCGCGTGATTTCGACCGGTCCGGATGGCGCCTTTGTGGTGGCAGGCGTAGCGCCCGGGACTTATGCAGTCGAGGCGGAAAAGGTCGGGTTCATTTTCAAATTTGGCGAGCGGGCTTTCAAGCTGGGGGCCGGGGAAGAGAAGTCGGGCCTTAATATCCGGTTGACGCCTGCCGCGGTGATTTCAGGCGTGGTGTTGGATCCGGATGATGATCCGGTGGAAGGGCTGGCAGTGATGGCTCTTCGGTTGAGATACCAACGCGGCGGGGTGAGCGAGCTGTCGCAAGTCCAGCCGGTAGTGACGGACGATCAAGGCCGGTTTCGGATCTACGGGTTGAGCGAAGGGTTGTACTATCTTCGGACCGGGGGACGGCTGCAGCGTGCGATGACGGCCGTTCCTTTAAAGATGAATTTGGAGCGGGGCTTGGAATACGGCGATGTCTGGTATCCGGAGAATGCCGGGAATGAAGAAGTGGCGCCCATCCGGCTGGAAGCAGGCCAGGATCTCGCCGGGCTTCGGATTCGAGTGAAGGCGACACCGGTTTATCGGATTACTGGGCGAGTGGAGGGCGATCCGAAGGAATTCGGCGACCTCCGGGTATACTGCGCAAAAACTCTTCCGTTCACCTTTATGTACGGCGTGAGTTCGTACGTCGCACCAGACGGTCTCTTTAAGGTGGAGAGTCTGGAGGCAGGCGAGTACATCCTGAAGGTGCAAGGTAACAATGCTGAGAAAGCGTCCTATTTGGCCTTTGCCCGTGTACATTTGTTGGATAAGAATGTTCAGGTAACGATTCCCATCGGTCAGGCTGCGGGAGTCGGCGGAATCGTCTACGAGGAGGGGCGTGACTCGCCTCCGGCTGGATTACAAGTTGTGCTGTTCGAATCGGGCAGCATCGCTATTTATCTGTCGGATGTTGATAAGCAGGGGGCGTTCAGCGTCGGTAAGCTTCCGGCGGGCGAATTTTGGTTCGGGCTGTTCGGTCCTCGGCGCGACGAGAGTTACTACATCAAGAATGTCCGTTGCGCGGGGACCGATTATACGGCGCAAGCAGTCAAGCTCGATCCCGGAGTTCCGCTGAGCGATTGCCGGATCCAGATCAGCCGGGAAAGCGGGGTGGTCCGGGGAAATTTGATGGACGCAGACAAGCCGCTGCCCGGGATGTGGGTGGTTTTGATTCCCGAATCGCGGGAACTTCGGCGGGTGCGTCGCTACACTTTGCGGGTGAAGACGGATGCGGCAGGGAAGTTCGAGATCCGCAACGCGATTCCGGGTAGGTATTCGCTGATCGCCGTGGCTCCGAACGACGAATCGCGCGAGTTCGCGATCGGGTTTGCGGATCGGCACGCGGCCGAGGCGCAGAGCGTGGAAGTGAAGGCTGGCGAATCGCAGACCGTGAGTCTGCGATCAGTGGTGAGCCGCTAGTTCGAGCTCGGAGCCGACGAATCCCCAGGTCACCCAGACGTTGCCCTTCGCAACGCGTGCGAAATATGGCTTCGCTTTTGCCGCATCGCCGTTATAGAGATACCAGTTCCCGATTTGGTAGGAAATGGTGTCGAAGCTCATTTCGTTTTCATGATCGTTTGGATCGGCGGGGTACGGCGGGAGGATTTCCGCTTCCGTCTTGAGGCCCTGGTAAAAGCGGACCAGGTTGAAATAGAAAACGGTATGGCCGGGGTTGGATTGCATATCCGGCGGGATTTTTTCGAGCGCTTTGGCGGCTTCGTCTTTTTTGCCGGCGCGGCGCAGGGCGACGTAGCACCAGTTGGTGAAGTTGACCAGATCATCTTGTTTAGTGACGAGGTCGCGGCCTTTGCAGAAGGCTTCGGCGGCAGGCGCGAATTCGTTGCGGAAATAGTGGGCGAGTCCGAGGTGATAGTAGCCTTCGGTAAGTTTGGGATCGAGTTCGGTGGCGCGTTTGAGATCGTCGCGCGCAGCGCTGAATTCGCGCAAGGGCAGCTCGCGATGGCCGCGTTCGAGCAGGAGCTCCGCGTTGTTGGGATCGATTTTCAATCCGCGCGTGCAGGCGGCGACGGCTTCTTTGTCCTGCCAGACGGAGGCGTGGGCTTGCGCCAGCTTGAGAATCAGTTTGACGTCGTTCGGGTGCTCGGCCAGCGCTTTTTCCGCGGCAGGAACGGCGCCCTTGTCATCCGGGAGCGAATGGAACTCGCGCCCGGACGGAGAGCGGAGTTCCAGATGCTGAGCCGCGAGCGAGCCCGCGAGTAAGATGGCGCAAGTAAGTCGCATGGTGCCAAGCATTATATCCGGGCCGGGGCTCCTACTTCGTCCGAAATGGGACGTGGTGGATGTCCGCGATGCACGTCGTGTCCAGGCCTGCGGAAGATCCGGCGTTGACGAATTGGACGACCAGCTTGTCGATGCATAACGATGCCGTGAGGTGCGTGCCGTGCGGGATCGCAACGATGCGATTGTTTTTCAAGCCTACCGCGGCTTGTTCGGCTTGCGATGGCGGCGTCGCGGGGTCTTCGGCGCCGGTGATCATTAACGATGGGATATCGGAATGGACTGGTTCCAGGAAATCTCTGGAGACTTTGGCGTGCGGCCAGACTTCGCAGGCTTTTTGATACAAACGAACATCGTAATCGCCCAGCCACGTACCGGCCGTTTCCTGCTTGACGTCGGACTCCGCGATGAAGGGGAGCGATTCGGCGCATCCAACCGAATAGGCCATACCGCGGGCGATGGCTTGGCCGACGGCGCTGCGCATTGCGAATACAGCTTTGGCATACGGGTTGAAATCGTTGTCGAACGCGCGATGGATGAAGTAGGGCAGCGCGCCGACGAACGCGGGTTGATACAGGAGCACGCGCATGCGCGATACGAATGAGCCGCGCGTAATGGTGACCGGTTGCGGCTTGCCGCTGCCTGTTTCGAACTGAAGCGTGACGGGTTGCTCGTCGAGCCGCTGGACCACGGTTTCGAATTCCGATTGAAGATTCGGAAAAGCTTTTTGACATCCCGCGTCGGCGGCGCAATTAGCGAAGAGTTTTTCTAAAGACGCCTGGATGGTTTTCGCGAAGGGCAGCGGCAGGCGGTAGCCGGGCGGCACGACCCCTTCCAGCACCAGCGTTCGCACATGCTTGCCATGCAGGCGCGCGTACACTTGGCCGGAGAGCGTTCCATAGGATCCGCCGAAGACGTTGATTTTGTCGTAGCCCAGGGCTTCGCGAACTTCGTCGAGATCGTCGGCGAAGTAGGACGTGGTGTATTGGGTGAGGTCCGCTTTGGCTTCGAGTTTCTTGCGGCAGTCCGCCAAATCCTGGACACTGGACGGGCTGGCGCCGGTGATCATGACAGCCGCATCGTTCAGTTCAACTGGACAGGGCAGGGGATTGGACTGACCGGTTCCGCGCTGATCGAGTAACACGATATCGCGCTTTTTCCGCAGTGCTGCGATGGTGGTTAGCGCTGGGTAGGCTTCGGCGGCACTTTGCCCAGGGCCTCCGGCGAAGGCGAAGATGGGGTCCGCCGCCGGTTTTTCGGCGAGCGCGGGCAGAAGCATAATATGGAGCGGGATTTTGCGGCCGGATTTCGACGCGCGATTTTCCCAGACTTCGTAGCTGCCGCAGAGGCTCTGGCCGTCGGAATCGGGGCAGGGCTGGAAGGCGATGTGGCCGCGCGTGGCTGGCTCGAGCGGCTTCAGCGCTGGCGCATCCGTGCGGCGCAGATTGAGCGCGGCCATGGAGCCGCCCTGTTGCCAGGTTCCGATCAGTTCCGTGCCGGCGTCATTGAACTCCGCCTGGTAGATGGCGCCGATCTGTTTCATATTCAGTTCGACGACGCCTTTCGGGTCGAGCGTGACGGACTCGATGTCGATCTTGGCGTGGCCTTGGTCGATGCTTTCGAGCGATCCATGCAGCGAGTGGTCGTCGCCCTTCACGATCCGGACCACGATGTGCAATTTTCCGGCGATGACTCCGGCCCACTCACCGGCGATTTTTTCCTGCTGGGCCCATAGCCCGCAAGCAAACAGACACACGACGAGCGCACATTTTCGAAGCATATTTGCTTCCTTCCTTTTGTTAAATTCCCGGCTGGCAAAAATGGTGACAGACACGAAATTTCGCGATTAGGATCCGGCGGCTCCCGAGTTTCGTTGTGCGAAAATTCGAGTCTGTCACCATATTTGCCGAATCGACCATTGTTCTTGCACCAAATGTTAATGCACCAGCCACAACCAGAGGCCGGCGAATCCGGCGAAATAAAGACCGGCGATTCGCGCGGGCACGCTCGCCAAGTTCAGCGCGTAGCCATTGGCCGTTCTGAGCAGCAACAACGGCAGGGACGGCCAGAATCCGATTGGACCGCGCGTATCCTGCAGCGGCAGACGCGCGGGTTTGGTGCGGCGCGCAACTTCCAGATGCTTTCCGCGGCTGTGCCATTCGTGTGCGATCACGAAGGCCGCTCCTATGCCGTAACCAACCCAACCGATCGAGCGCGCGGTTCCACCGGCGAGAAACGCGAAAGATAACAGAGGTGCGACCGCCAACATCAGCCGCGCGACGTCGCACGATCCGGTAGCGAGCCGGCGCAGGCTTTCGCGCCACGTGAGGTATTGCTCGACGTTGTCGACCGGCGCGGCGCCGCTGGAACGGATGATGCCGTATTTGATCAGCAGGAGACCGGCTTGCAGATAAAGATTGACGACGAGGAATCGTAGCAATCCGCCGTTCAGTTTTTCCGCCAGCCATGCGGCAGCGCCGCACAGCGCGAGAACGATTCCCGCTTCCACCCACCAATTGGTGTAGTTGCGAAGCGTACGGGGCTCGAGCGAAAGCATGACGCCGCTCGCGTGGACGCTTTCGACGGGTCTTTCGAAAATCCGCGTCCGTTTTTCCGCAGCAAGCCGGGCGGCGTAATAGTTGAACCGCGTGAAGAGCGTGACGAGCATGATGACACCCGCAGTGTTCCGTATGTCGGCGTGGCCCGTAAAGAAGAGCGCGGCCATGATGGGCACTTCGATCATCCAAGGGATGAAGAGCCGCCAGCGGTAATTGCGGAGAACGGCGCGGCCGGCGTTTTGTAGAAAATCGGCCGGAACCGCGACATCGAAAAACCATTCGGGACCCCGCAAGAGCGGCGCGTTCCAGCGTTCCTTGATCCGGGGAAAACGAAGGAAGATGACGGCGATGTAGCCCAATAAGACAATTTGCGGTTCTGTCATGATTTAGCGCCTTTGAGAAGAGTTTTCAGTTCGTCGCTGACCAGGCTGAGAATGTCCCGCTGTGGCATGCCCGCGAGCACGAGCTCGGTGAGCGCGGTGCGGATGGGGCGGCGAAGATCTTCCTTGCTTTGCGACGTGTTGCCGGTGCGCGGGGCCACGGTGGTGCCCGATCCGCGCTTGATAATGATGAGCCCTTCACTGTGAAGATCCCGGTACGCGGCCGCGATAGTGTTGAGATTGACTCCCAAATCCGCCGCGACTTGACGCACAGCCGGCAAAGGTTGACCTTCGCGCAGTTGACCGCTCGCGATGAGCGCTTTAATACCGTCGGCGATTTGGCGGTAGACGGGGCGGCGATCGTTGAGGTCGATAGTCAAAAGCACTGTATAGTGTATATATACTCTATACAGTTCGCCGGAGTCAACGATTTTTTTCGCCGCGCATGCTAGCCGAGTTCCAGTACGGAGATCTCTGGGCGGCAGAAGGCGCGGACGTGATGTGGAGATCCGATGCCGCGCGTGATGAAGAGTTGACGGCCTTGCCAGTCGTAGCGGCCGGCGAGGAATCGTTTATCGTGGACGGGCGCCCAGGTGCGCGTGAGTCCGAAGATGCGGACTTGGCCGCCGTGGGTGTGACCGCTCAGCATCAGATCCCAGCGGTATTTTTGCAGATGCTGTTTCCCGTCCGGATTATGGCAGAGCAGGACTGCGGGTGAGGCCGGACCTGCATTTTGGAAGGCGCGTTCGGGATCGAACTCGCCGCTCCAGTAATCGGCGAGGCCAACCAGTGTCAATCCGTTTTCCACCACGGAGTCGTTATGCAGAACGCGGACTCCGGCGTTGGCCAGAAGATCGCGCATCGCTTCGGTGTAGCGATCGCCGCGGGCGCGGGCGATCCAGGCTCCGCCGTCATGATTTCCGAGGACGGCGAAGGTGGGCGCTGTATCGGAAGTCAGACGCAAGAGGCGGCGCAGGCCTGATTCGTCGAAGCCGCTGGTGTAGCTGACGAAGTCGCCGGTGAGGCAGATCAGATCGGGGCGCGTGGCGAGTCCCGCCCGAAATCCGGGTTCGAGGTCGGCGGCGGTCATGCCGTCGGAGATGTGGATGTCGGAAATGTGGAGGAGGCGCCTAGGCCGGATTCTGGGGATGCGGACGGGAGTGTGGGTGACATCGAACCAGTGGGGCTCTTTGAATCCGAACCAGAGGGGTGCGAAGCTGGCGGGAGCGAGGGTTGTGAGAAGATTTCGGCGGGTCACTAATACAGCATAGCACTTTTTCACAAAAAGTACTCTCTGTTAAAGAATCGTGTTAAGTATCGAAAAGTTACTGGAATGGGTGGTTATGGATTGAAAAGTTGTCAAACTGGGGGTCTGGACGGTTTGCTAATGCCCGATTTCTCAACTATGCCCGAGGTCTTCGTTTCGAACAGTAAGCTTGCTGCCGCAGTGTCGCGCGAGACCAAACTCGGGAAGTTGCGCAAGCTCGGGTCGCGGCTCTACACGCGCAACTTCAAAGAACCGCCTGAGAGAATTATCCAACGAAACCTGTGGCCATTGGTAGCCGCTTATTTTCCAGGTGCGTTGATTGCGGATCGTACGGCCCTCGAGAATCGGCCTGCGCCGGACGGATCCATATTTCTTGTCGCGGGCGGCAAACGCGACATTCGGCTACCGGGCGTGACCTTGCGGCCGCGCAAAGGGCCCGCGCCGCTCGCGAGCGATCATCCTTTTGTTGGAGGATTACGCATTTCATCGACGGCTCGCGCCTATCTCGAAAATATGCGGAGCTCTCGAGCGCGGCAGAGTGTTGCGCGTACGCTTTCCAAGCGCGAGATGGAAGAGCGGTTGGATGGAATGCTGCGGCAGAGCGGGGAGTCCGCGCTCAAACAGCTTCGCGACGACGCTCGAAAAATTGCAAGAGAACTGAAGTTGGAAGAGGAACAGCAGAAGTTGGACACGCTGATCGGGACCTTGCTCGGCAGGCGTACCGAGTGGCGTGCTGCGGGGTTGCCCTATGATCCGGAACGGCTCGATCTATTTCAGCGCCTCTTCGCGGAGTTGGCGGGGACCGCGCCTGTCACTCGACTCGCCCGTGCGACCGACGGTCCCGCGCTTCCATTTTTCGAAGCCTACTTCTCGAATTTTATTGAAGGGACTGTGTTCGCGGTGGACGAAGCCGAGGACATCGTATTTAAGGGAAGAATACCGGCAGGCCGCCCGGAAGACGCTCACGATGTCTTGGGTACATGGAAGTTGGTTTCGGACGAGCGCGAGATGTCTCGCGTTCCGCGCAGCATCGAAGAATTGAACAAGCTTTTGCAACGCCGGCATGCGCGGATCATGGAAGGGCGTCCGGAAAAAGGGCCGGGACGTTTCAAGGCGGACCGAAATCGCGCGGGGTCCACTTTGTTTGTCGCGCCGGAATTGACGGCAGGAACGCTTGCGCAGGGGTTCGACATTTATCGTGCACTGGCGAGCCCCTTGCATCGGGCCATTTTCATGATGTTTCTAGTTTCGGAAGTACATCCGTTCGCCGATGGCAACGGCCGGACCGCTCGCGTGATGATGAACGCGGACCTGGTAGCAGCGGGCGAGAGCCGGATCATCGTGCCGACGGTTTACCGGAACAATTATCTGATGGCGTTGAAGGCGCTGTCGCAGAACAAGATCACGGGAGCTTTGCTGCGGACGATGGACTTCGCGCAGAGATACACGTCGGCGATTGATTTTTCGGATGTGAATCGCGCGCGGGTCATGCTGGATGAGACGCATGCGTTCGATGATCCGAATGAAGCGGATGCGGCGGGGGTTCGTTTGACACTGCCGGGAATCGGGGTTGGGGATTAGGGCTTGGGGATTAGCGGCGGTCCCGCTCGGCTTCCAGAATTTGCGCTTACTGGGCATCTGGTTTCGCTCCGGCTGCAATTAGGAGCTTGGCTACTTTGAGTTGATCCCCATGGCTGCCGGCGGGTGGGCTCGAGATTCCGTGGATGGCCCAGCCTAGCGGTGTGGAGTTGTATTTTTCGTCTTTCAGTTCGAGATTCGCGCCGGGGATCAGCTTGCGCGCGAGTTTCGCTTCGCCTAGCAGGGCGGCCCAATGCAGCGCGGTTTCGCCGAAGATGCCGCGGCGGGATGGGTTTGCTCCGGCTTCGAGGAGACGCAGCCCGACTTCTTCGGCGCCGAGACTGGCCGCTCCGATAAGCGGAGTATCGCTCTTGGCCTTCGGTTGGAAATCGAGATCGGCGCCGGCCTGGATCAGGGCGTCGATCAATGGGAGTGCACGGGTCTTGGGCAGTTTTTTCTCGAACAGGAGATCGGAGACGTAGTGCAGCGGATGCGTCCGGATGGAATCGTTCGTTCCCCAGCGAATGAGCGCGTTCGCTTGGGCTGGATCTCGTGAGAGGATGCGGCGCAGGGCTTTGGCGTCGCCGTTCTCGATAACTTGCTTCACCGAACGATTATCTCAATCGGCGGCGTGCGCTACGATTTCTACTGGATGGCGTTCCTCACCATTTCGGGCGATCCGGCTACGCGGCATGAGGAACTGGCGCGCATCGCGGCGCAGAGGTTGAACTGCGAGCTCGTGACAGAGCTGCGATTGAGCGACATCATCGCAGCCGAGTTCGGGGCGAGGGACGGGATTCCCGATAAAGCCTGGCCGCATCTGGCGCTCTCGATTCTGGCGCGGCTCGGGACCGAACACAATCTGGTGGTGTCGAGCATCGGGGCCGAACTGCTGTTCCGGAATCTGCCCGGGGTATTGCGTGTGCACGTGACGGATGCGGAGCGGCATCGGATTGGCAATTTGATGCTCGACCGGCGGCTGGAGCGCGAGGATGCGAAGGCGCTGCTTCGCCGGTTGGAGCGAGAGCAGGCGTCGGTGCGGAAGCACCGATTTGGCCGGGCCAGCGCAAGATTCCAAAACTACGATTTGGTAATGAACGGCGAAGCGCTCTCCACCGATCAGATGGCGGACGTGCTCGATGCAGCGGTGAAATCCAAAGGCATGTTCGAGAACGGGCTGCTTTCGCTCGCGGCGGAGGCGCAGTTGCAATTTCAAGTGCGGCTTAAACTGGCGCGATTTGGGATCGTACCGCCGGATCGCCTGCGTTTGGAGCGCAAGGAGTTCGGGCATCCCAGCGAGCAGGTGTTTGCGAATCTACTGGATTTTTATCGCATCGCATGGGAGTATGAACCGCGCAGTTTTGCGCTGCAGTGGGACAAAGACGGCAAGGTGCAGGAAGCGTTCACGCCGGACTTTTATCTTCCGGAGTTCGATTTGTATGTGGAATTGACGACGATGAAGCAGGCGAACGTGACCAAGAAGAACCGCAAGATCCGGCTGCTGCGCGCGATTTATCCGCACGTGAACATTCAGGTGTTTTATCAGAAGGACGTGCGCGATCTGGTGATCAAGTACGAGCTTCCGGAAAAGATCGCCCAATGAACGAGCCCGCGATCGAACGCATTTTGTTCACCGAGGAACAGATCGATCAGCGGGTGCGCGAAGTGGCTGGCGAGATATCGGCGCGATATGCGGGACGCGAGTTGAAGCTGATCGGCGTGTTGAAGGGGTCCGTTTTCTTCTTGACGGCGCTGGCGCGGGCGATGACGGTACCCGTGCGGGTGGATTTTCTCGCGATCTCAAGCTTCGCGAATCAGCGGGGCGGACCGGGGATTGTGCGGATCGCGAAAGATCTGGACGACAGCATTGAGGGCGAAGACGTGATGCTGGTGGAGGATATTGTCGACACTGGTTTCACCACGCGCTATCTGATGCAGCATCTGGCGGGGCGCGGGCCGAATTCGCTGGCGCTGTGCACGCTGCTCGACAGGACGCCGCGGCGGATTGTGCAGATTCCGGTGGATTATCGATGCTTCGAGATCCCGGACCGGTTTGTGGTGGGGTTTGGGTTGGACTATAAGCAGCTCTATCGGAATCTCAAGTACATCGCTGTACTGGGGATTGGGGACTAGCTGGGTTTAGGGATTGGGGCTTAGGGCTTGGGGATTAGGGGCTGGGGACTCGGGACTCGCGGCGTTATTCGTCGCGGAGAATTTCTAGCGGCTTCTGACCTAGGATTCTAAAGCTCGCCATCCATCCGGCGGCGTTGGCGATTAGCGCTGTGGCGACGATCGCTAGCAAGCTCGGGACGATTGGGAATGAGATTTCGGAGTCGAGCAGGCGCTTGAGCAGGAGGCTTGCGAATCCGTTCGCGAGCAATGCTCCCATTGTTCCGGCGACGGCGCCGAGGATCAGGAATTCCACCGAGAAGATGCGGCTCACGCGCCAGCGGGTGGCGCCGAGGGTTTTCAGGATCACTACTTCGCGCATCCGCCGAAAGCGGGTTCCGGCGACGCTCGATGAGAGGATGATTGCGCCCGCGAGGATCGCGAACATCGAGATGAAGCGGATCACGAGCGAGATTTGATCCACCACACCTTGGAATGTCTGGAGCACGTCCGCCATGTTGACCACGGTGATGGTGGGATAGCGATCGTAGAGCGCTTGCTGCATGGCTGAGACGGCGGGCGGTTGGACGCGGAGCGCACCGTAGTAGATGACCGGGAATCCGTCGAGAGCACGGGTGCTGAAGATGAATTCGACGCGGCTTGCGAGGTGAATTTCGTCGATGCGATGGATGCAGGCGACGCGCGCGGTGAGATCGCGTCCGGAGATGGTCCAGCGCGTGATGGATCCCGGATGCACGCCGAGGGTCTTCGCGGCTTCTTCGGCGATGCAGATTTCCGGAGACCGGGGCGTCGGGTCCAGCCATTTTCCGCGCAGAACTTCGACATTGCCGGACATCGCCGCAGCCGACGTTACGGATCTCGCATAGCGGAAGCGGCGGCCCCAGCCTTTGAGTACTTTTTTCTGGATGTCTTCGCCGTCGACTTCAACTAATTTGGCGGCGACCGTGCCAATCAGCTCCGCTGTGCCTTCGATACCCTTCTGTTGTTTGAGAAGCGCGAGAACGGCCTCGCGATCTTTGGGCGTGATGTCGATCAGGAAGACGTTGGGCATGCCGGGCGGCGCGGTGCGATTCATCTGCGCGACTACTCCGCGCTGGACCAGGTAGACGGTCATGGTGAACATGACGCCGATGCCAAGTGCAACCAACACGGTCTGCGCGTGATTGCCGGGGCGATAGAGATTCGCGATGCCGTGACGGATCGAAGTAGGAAGCGCGCGGCGGCTTGCGGCTTTCAATCCGCGCAGCATCAGCCATGCTATGCCGGAGAGCACTGCCAGGCTGACGACGAGCGCTCCGGCGAAGTAGAGGCCGGTTTTCCAGATATCGGCCGGAGTGCCGGTGGCGAACGACATCGCGATACCGGCGATTCCGAGGACGATCACCGCGCCCGCCGCAATGGAGGCGCGGGATTGAGCGAGACGCGAGCGCCAATCTTTTTTTACTTCACTCATTTCGCGGCGCAAAATCAGGTTCGGGCGAATCCGCCGGATGCTCAGCAGTGGCGGCAGCGTGAACAGCAGCGTCGCCATGATGGCGATGCCAATGCCTTGCGCGGCGGTGATCAGATCCCAGCGCGCGGATGGCTCCAACTGGAAGTAGCGGGCGAGGAATCCGGGGAAGATTCGCTGGATGACGATTCCAAACGCGGCGCCGAGCAATCCGCCGGCGAGTCCGAGCGCGGCGGTTTGGATGAGATAGATCCGGATGAGGTGGAGCGAACGTGCGCCGAGACATTTCATAATGGCGATGGAATCCATGCGCTGCTGGATGTGCGCTTGCATCGCGGTGGCGACGCCGATTGCGCCGACAATGAGCGTGATAAGGCTGACGAGGCTCAGGAATGTCGTGGCGCGGCTCAGACCTTGCGTGATGATGGGATGCGTTTCGCGGAAGTCGGCGATCAGGGCTTCGGGGAAAGCATTTTTCAAACGGTTGCGGACTTCGGCGATGGAAGGCGAGCTGGGCGATAGCTTAAACAAGAAACGTTCGGCGGCACGGCTACCGGGGAGCATCAGACCGGTGCGATCGAGTCCGGCGCGCGTCATCATCACACGCGGGCCGACGTTGAGGCTACCTAACATGCGGTCCGGTTCATACGTTACTTGGCCGATAATTCGGAAAGGCTGTCCGCCGAGCTGCATAGTGTCGCCGACTTTGAGATGCAGGCGCAGCAGCACGTCGTCCGAAACCGCGATGGTGTTGGCGTTCAGAACGCTGCGCAGCGGCGCGGGCGGCGTGATGCGGATTTCGCCGTAGAACGGATAGACCGCGGGATCTACCGCTTTGATGGACACAAGCATCGGACCGCTCGATGGGCCGCCGGAAGCCATGGTCAGGGTTTCGGTGATCCAGGTGCGTTGCACGCCGGACTTTGCGAGCGAATCCATAACAGAGGATTGCAGCGAATTCGGCATTTCAAAGACGCGCAGCGAAAGGTCGGCGGCCATGAGCGTCCGCGCCTGGCTCAAAAGCATTTCGTGAAAAGCGCGGCTGAATCCGCGCACGCCGGTGAGCGATCCGACGCCGACCGCGACCGCGAGAATCACGAACGCGAATTTGAAAGACGACGACCGTGCTTCGCGCCACGCAATCTTGAAAGCTGTAGACCAGCGGAAATTCATGGGTTGGGTACGACGAGACCGTCGCGCAAGGCGATCAGGCGTCCGGCACGGCTAGAGAGCAGAGGATCGTGCGTGACCAGCACAAGCGTGGTTCCTTCGCGCTTATTCAGCGAGATGAGAAGTTCCAGGATGTGCTGGCCATTGTGGCTATCCAGATTGCCGGTGGGTTCATCGGCAAGAAGAATGGGCGGATGCACCATAAAGGCGCGCGCGAGCGCGACGCGCTGCTGTTCGCCACCGGAAAGCTGCACCGGATAATGATCCCGGCGATCCGCTAATCCGACACTTTCGAGCAGATCGCGCGCGCGAGTGCGGCCGTCTCCTCGGCCACCGGTGAGATCGAATGGGAGCAGAACATTCTCCTCCGCGGTGAGCGTAGGCAATAAATGATAGGACTGGAAAACGAAGCCGACTTTTCGTCCGCGCAGCAGGGCCATGCGGTCTTCGTCGAGCCCTGTGATGTCTTCACCGTCGAGAATGATTTTGCCGGAAGTCGGTGTATCGAGGCCGGCGAGTAAGCCGAGCAGAGTGCTTTTGCCGCTGCCGGAGGGTCCGACGATGGCAACGAACTCGCCATGCTCGACGTCAAAATCTATGCCACGCAAAATGTCGACGCGGTGCGTAGCGGTTTGAATGGTTTTGGTTAGCGCCGACACTCGGATGGCCGGCGACCGGATGGGACCTTCCTGCAATTCTTTATTATGGCATTGGGTGAGGATCATCTTATTCGTTTTGGCCGTCTCAATGGCATGGACGCAATTTGGTTGCGGAAGTTCCAAGAGGGAAGAACCTCAGGCTGAACAGACTTCAGCGGCTAGCGCTGCGCCCGCTGCAAAAGCTGCGCCGGCGGCCGTTGACAATCGGCCCGCGATCGTGACGTTCGGCGACAGTTTGACTGCCGGATTCGGCGCGGAGCCCGGCATGAGTTACCCGGATTTTCTGCAGAAGGATCTGGATGCTGCCGGATTGGGTTGGCGGGTCGTGAATCGGGGTGTGAGCGGGGACACCACGACGGACGGACTGAATCGGGTTGGAGAAGTGCTGGCGGTGAAGCCGCGCGTGGTGATTTTGGAGTTCGGCGGCAACGACGGCTTGCGCGGCCTTCCGATTGAGACAACGCGCGCGAATCTGGATCAGATGATTACCGCGCTGCAGAATGCGGACGTCACCGTGGTTCTGGCGGGGATGACGCTGCCTCCGAACTACGGGCCCGAGTACATTCGCGGATTTGAGCAGGTTTATCGGGATTTGGGTGCGAAGTATAAGCTGACGCGGATTCCGTTTTTGCTGGAAGGCGTGGCGACGGATAAAGGTTTGATGCAGCGGGACGGGCTGCATCCGACGGGGCAGGGAAATGCGAGGGTGGCCGAGACGGTGTTGAAGTATCTGAAGCCTGAGCTGGCGAGGTAAAAAATCGGGGACACGACTGACGCTTGCCCGTCATGTCCCCGATTTTGCCGCTTTTGTCCGATGGCGGGTGCGGTGGCATTTCAGGCAAAGAGTCCGGAGATTGCTGAGGTCGCATTCGCCACCGCCTTCGGCGACCGGCAGAATGTGGTCGGCATCCCAGAGACTTTTGCGGGATCGGGTGATGCCCCAGTCTTGAAATGCTTTGAGGCGGGGCGTGCCGCGTAGACGTTTGAGATGGAGCCAAGCCGCGAGGCAATCAGTGCCACATGCGGCGCAGATTCCGCGGTCGCGTTCCAGAACTTTTTCACGGATATAGCCGGAATCGGTTCTGAGGCGCCACTCTTCCACGCACCAATCGGAGCAAAAAGTTTGGCGGCCTCGCGGAACTTCGAGATTGCACCAGCGGCAGAGATTGCGGCCGTTGGGACCTTTGGGAAGATTTTCACGGTCGGCCCAGCCGCCGGGCATGTTCCGGGTGGTGCTCATTCTGGATCGGCGAGCGGGATTGCAACGGTTTCCTTCGCGGTACCCAGCACGATGGTGGTTCGGGTGCGGACGCCCGGAATCGTCTTGAGAGATTCGAGCAGCAGGCGATCCAGATCGCGCGTGCCGCGGCAGCGGACTTTCAGTAAATAATCGTCGTCGCCTGCGACGTGGTGGCATTCAGCGACTTCCGGGATCGACGCGATGCGTTTTAGAAAAATGGACCGGCGCTCCGGGCGGTCGAGCGCGATGGCGACGAAGGCAATCAGCGGATATCCAGCGGCTTCAGCATCCACCAGTGCGGCATAGCCGCGGATCACGCCGCGCTCTTCTAAACGATGCACGCGGTCGGCGGCGGCGGGAGCGGAAAGTCCGAGGTGTTGCGCGAGCTCGGCCCAGGTGGCACGGCCGTTGTGCATGAGCAGGCGGACTACTTTCGAATCCAAAGTGCCGAGCATGAATTGACTAATACTACTTTAGATTGCTAAGATCTGTCAATGGTACGCCTACGATTAAAAAGAAGATTTCCCTTATGACTTACGATTTCCTGCAAGATGAACAAGCTTTGCGCCAATTCATCGCGGAGTTCGAGCAGGGCACGCTGGCGAAACCGGTATGGACCCACGCGGCCCACTTGGCGGTCGGGGCCTGGTACCTGCTTTCCCTACCGCACGAGGCTGCCGTCGAGCAGGTTCGGACTGGAATTGTCCACTACAATGAGTGCGTCGGAACCGCGAATACGCCCGACAGCGGCTATCACGAGACGCTAACGATGTTCTGGCTCCAAAGGATCGGCGAATTTCTAAAGGCGCGAGGAAGCGGTGCGGGAAAGCTCGCGGCAATCCAAGAGGTAGTGGCTGAGTTCGGCAGCCAACGGGATCTATTCAAAAAGTACTACAGTTTTGATGTTGTTGCCTCGCGGGAGGCGCGCGCAGGCTGGTTGGCACCGGATAGAATTGTTTAGTAGGCACGGAACAAGAGTACACTGAGATACATCTAACGTAATGAGAAGTTGCGGCCTTGGCAAGGATTTGGGTATACTCCGCAATTGCATCCACTCGAAGTTCCAGGATGACTGCCATGGCCGTAGTAAGGCTCGGTTAGCCTGACGTAAAAGCAAAATACGGGAATTGGGAGGCGGGGAGTGTCGCTAACAACATCAAGATTGTCCTTAGCTGTAGCTGTCGCGATGACAGGCGTACTTTGCCTGGGTCCGGCTCGAGTGCTGGCTCAGGCGCAAGCGCCCAGCACAGCCACGCCGCAGAAGAATTGGAAAGATCGGGCGGAATACGATCTGTACGACGCCATTACGAAAGATACGAATGCCAAGACCAAGCTGGAGAAGCTCCAGCAATGGGAGAAGCAGTATCCAACCACCGATTACGCCGATGAGCGGTCGATGCTGTTCCTGACCACTTATGTGGCGCTGAACCAACCTCAGCAAGCAGTGGATGTCGCCAAGAAGATTCTGGCGAAGGATCCGAAGAATTTTAGCGCGTTGTACTACACAATGTTTTTCACGCGGGCGCTGGCGGGTACGAATCCGACGCCCGAGGTTTTGGACCAAGGCGACAAGGCCGCCAAGGCCATTATCGAGAACATCAATACGCCGCCGCCGAACGTGACGGAAGACCAATGGAAAACGGCTCGCACGGATGTGGAGAATCTGGCGCACACCACCGAGGGGTGGATCGATTTGCAACGCAAGGATTGGGACGGATCGGAAGCCGAGTTCCAGAAGAGCTTGTCGCTGAATCCGAACAACGGCGAAGTGGATTATCTGCTGGGCACCGCGATTGCGACGGAGAAAAAAGTGGAGAAGATGCCGCAGGCACTCTGCTTGTTCGCTCGCGCGGCGACCTACGATGGGCCGGGATCGCTGAATCCGGAAGGGCGGAAGCAGGTTCTGGCGTACGTGCAGAAAGCGTACAAGACATATCACGGATCGGATGAGGGCTTCAACGATCTACTTGCCGCCGCTAAAGCGAATGCTACTTGCCCTGCCGACGCGGTCCATATCAAGGACGCGAAGACCATCCAGGAGGAAAAGGACAAACTGGACGCCGAAAATGCCGCGAAGAATCCGGAGCTGACGCTCTGGAAGAACATTAAGGGCGAGCTGACGGGCCCAAATGGTGCATCCTACTTCGAATCCAGCATGAAAGGCGCGCTGCTACCGACTCTCAAAGGAAAGGTCGTTTCTATGACTCCCGCGCTGAAGCCGAAGACTGTGGTGATGGCGCTGGAAGATGGAACGACGCCGGACGCTACGTTGAAGTTCGAGACTCCTCTGGCTGGAAAAGTGGACGTGGGTACTGAACTCTCCTTCGAGGGTGTTCCGGAAAGCTACACGACGAGTCCTTTCATGGTGACGTTCGCCGTGGAGAAAGACAAGCTGCACGGATGGACGGGGAAGAACGCTCCCGCACCGGTGCATCACACCACGCGCAAACCGGCCGCGAAATAAAAGTTAGAAAATTTTCATATTCGACGCTCCCAAGAAGTTGCTTGGGAGCGTTCGTTTTTTTAGCGACTGCGGGTATACTTGACTGAAGACCAAAACCTGGAGGCGTTCGAGTGTTGTTTCAATTCGGTAAACTTTCGATGGCTGCCGCGATGGCCGGGATCTTGTGCCTGACTTCGGCGGTGATGGTGGGTCAGGCTCCGCAGAAGAATTTCAAAGATCGCGCGGAGTACGATCTCTACGACGCCATCGGCAAAGATACCAATCCAAAGTCGAAGCTGGAAAAGCTGCAGCAGTGGGAGAAGCAGTATCCGCAGACCGAATGGCTCGCGGAAAGGCAAACGCTGTTCGTCGCCACCTACGCCGGACTGGGCCAGGCGAAAGAGACCACCGATGCGGCCAAGACGCTGCTGGCGAGCGATCCGAAAAACTTCACCGCGCTTTATTACGTGATGTATTTCACGCAGGTGTTGTACTCGCAGACCAAATCGAACGATGTGCTGGATCAGGGCGAGCAGGCGGCGAATACGATCCTCGCGAACATCGACACCCCGCCTCCCGGTGTCGCCGCCGACCAGTGGAAAAACCTGCGCCCCCAGATCGAGCTGCTGGCGCACGTGAACTTGGGCTACATCGACATGAACCGGCAGAAGTTCGATGCGGCCGAGACGGAATTCGGCAAGAGTCTGGAGTTGAGTCCCAACAATGGCCAGGTGGATTATTGGTTGGCGTTCGTGATCACGTCGGAGAAGAAAGTGGACAAGGTCCCGGCAGCGATGTTCTATTATGCGCGCGCTGGGACGTACGAGGGACAGGGCGCGGCCGATGCGACTACGCGGAAAACAGCGCTGGATTTCGTCAAGCGGCAGTACAAGACGTATCACGGTAGCGATGAGGGTTTCGATGCATTGATCGCGGCCGCGAAAGCATCCCCAACCATGCCAGCGGATCTCAAGATCGTCGACGCTGTTTCGATCGAGAAGGCGAAGTTCGCCAATGAAGAAGAGTGGACGAAGGCGCATCCTGAAGAAGCGTTGTGGAAGACTCTGAAAGCTGCATTGACCGGCGCGGACGGCGCGAACTACTTCAGCACCAGCATGAAGGACTCGCAGGTTCCTACGCTGAAAGCGAGAGTGGTGTCGCTCGAACCCGCGTCGAAGCCGAAGACAATTTTAGTCGCCGTGGAAGACGGCACCAACAACACCGAGACCGCCGACGCCACGCTAAAATTTGAAGCCGCGCTACCGGGCAAAGTAGATCCCGGCACCGAGTTAACGTTCGAAGGAGTCCCGCAGAGTTATACGGCGAGTCCGCTGATGGTGGTGTTCAACGTCGACAAAGACAAACTGCACGGATGGACGGGCAAGAATGCGGCGCCTGCACCGGTGCATCACGCCAGACCTAAAGCGAAAACGTCTGCGAGCAAGTAGCGGACAGCTTTGATTTCGGGGCCTGGTCGTGCTCGGCGCGCGTCAAAACAAAACTAGCAGCGACACGCTCCCACAAATCCAAGGGAGCGTTCGTGTCTTGGACGGCCTCGTAATAAGCCAGGAACCGGTGCACGCTCGGGGAAGCTGCTGCGTGCGATATGCCGATCAGCATCAGCGCCGCGAGCACCAGTCCCGAACTTAATTTGGCTCCGCGTCTCATTACAACTGTATAGACGATTGGAGCTGGAAATGGTTGGGTGAAGTTTTGTTAAAGGCTTAACCGGAATGTTGGCAATCGGTTGAGTAGGACTTGGCCGCAGATGGATGCGGTTAAAGACGGATGCAAAGGTTCAACTATTCATCCGAGTATTGGGAAGTCTGAGCGCTAGCAATCAGACTGCTCGCGCTGCGCAACTTCGCTGCGACTGATGTGTGAAAACGCCTGCCGGATGCTTAGCGTGATAGGCTCGCTTAATGAGATTCGCAGTTCCGGCCTCGATTCTGTTCTTCAGCCTTCAGGCCGCAGCCGCGGTTTCATTTCGCATGTCGCGGCCGGCGACACCGACCAACTCGTTCGTTGAGATTACGGTCACATCCAAGCCCGCAATTCAAAACCCGTTTACAATATTCGGGCTGCGGGGACGGCTCCGGACGCCGGAAGGCCGCGATCTCACGATCGACGGTTTTTGCGACTCACCGGACGGGAGCATTCATCGTATACGCTTTCTCGCGACCGCGCCTGGCCATTATACTTATGAACTTTCTTTCGACAATGGTGTGGAGCGTGCAACTTATGCCGGGACCTTCGAGGCAACGCCTTCAGGGACGAAAGGTCTGCTCCGGGTCGATCCCGACTATCCTATGCATTTTCTGTGGTCCGGCACTGGCGAGCATTACTTTTGGAACGGCCTCACCACGTACGCTTTGTTGGGGTGGGCGGACGAAGACTATATCAAAGCGATCATCGACCGAGCTGCTTCTTACGAAGTGAACCGCTTGCGCGTCACGTTAGTAGGACCGCGGGTAGCGGACGCATCCCGCTGGTATGAGCCGGTCCGGCCCTCCAGCGCCTTTCAGTTTCTCTATGGGCCTTGGCTTGCCGATCAGCAGGACAACATCTCCGATCCGCGCTGGGATGTGACTCGTTTCGACACGGCCTTCTTCCAGAAGGTTGAGCGCGTGCTGGCCGCGGCCCGCGCACGCGACACCATCATTTCGATCGTATTCTTTCTCGACGGTGAAGATCCGGGCGCCGACCCATTTGGGAAGGCGCGCATGTTCAGCGAAGACGCCAAGCGGTACTACCGCTATGTCAACGCAAGGCTCGGCGCATTCTCAAACGTAACTTGGGACATCACAAACGAGTGGCATCTCTTTCGCAACGCGTGGTGGGTGGAACAGATGGGAAGTTATTTGAAGTCTCTCGATCCCTACCAACACCTGGTCTCAACCCATGGCCGCGGCGAGTTCCCGTGGGCTGTATCTCAATGGCCCGATTTCGCCTTGTATCAGATCTGGGACGAATCCGGCGGCTACGAACCGATGCTCAAGCGGCGTCTCACGCAAATTGCCACCGGCCATCCAATCCCTCAGATCAACGAAGAGTACGGTTATGAGGATACGTATCCCGAGAAATGGGGTGGCAATCGACGGCCGCCCAGTCGGAACGCCGACAGCCGGCGTCGGCTTGCTTGGGAAATCACCATGGCCGGCTGCTATCAGACAACGGGGGAGAAGGCCAGCCGAAACGGAGACGGTAAGGCACCTGCAACGCCCGGCGGATGGATCAACGGAGGGTTCGACGACTCGATGCACATGCTGGAAGGGTACAAATACTTGGTGGAATTCTTCAAGCGCATTCCCTACTGGAAGCTCGAACCGATCGCCGCACGCGACGACCAGGCCGCGCGAGTACTCGCGGAAAATGAAACGAGGTATGTCGTCTACCTGCCAAATGGCGGAATGGCTCTCATACCGATATCCGAAGGAATTTACAGCGTTTCGCGCTATGATCCGCGAAACGGCAACTTCACGAAGTTGCCCGACTTCCAAGGTAAGGCGTGGAGAACTCCCGACGAAGTTCTGGGTTTAGATTTTGCTTATCTGTTGGAACGTCGCTGATCCAATGTTTCACTCTCTGCATTTTTTGAGAGGAGCTTTGGATGGCGGCGTAAGCTCGACGCTCACATCTTATAGCGGCCCAGGTCTTCGTCGTTCAGGCTTTCCAGCCAGCGGCGCAGCTCATCGTTGTTGATTTTGTCGGTGGCGGCATTTGTCGACTTCGACGTTTTGAGGACGGCTTCGTCGACATAGATGGGACAATCCAGGCGAAGCGCGAGCGCGAGGGCGTCGCTGGGCCGCGAATCCACGCTGATGAGATCGCCATCTTTGTCGAGCCAGATTACCGCGTAGAACGTGTCGTCCTTCAATTCGCTCACCACAACTTTGCGGATGCCGGTGCCCAAGCCGAGCAGCAGCGTCTTAATGAGATCGTGCGTCATGGGGCGGGGCGTGGAGACTTTTTCGATTTCGAGGGCGATGGCGTTGGCCTCGTAAATTCCGACCCAGATGGGCAAGATGGCGTTGCCGTTGATGTCCTTCAGTACGACGATGGGCATGTTGGTAACGGGATCCATCATCAACCCGCGGATTTTCATTTCGACTTCCATGCGGTCCCCCTTTTTGATCGGACTCAATTCACTCGCTCCCCAGCCAACGAATTCGGACCTGCGCGCGTAACCCGGACATTGCAGTACTTGCCGGCCAATGTTGCGCCGTCCTTGGGACTCGGAAAGTCTGAATCCACGAAGTTGAGCGGCCGGTTTTGTGTGGTTCTACCAATCCATTGTCCCGTGGCCTGATTATAGCCTTCTACCAGAGCCTCCTCCACCGTGCCGACCAACGCGGAATTTCGCCGGATCTGAATCGCGCGCTGCATCTCTTGAAGTACCGTGAAGCGCCGCGTTTTCTCTTCTTCGGGAATATGATCTTCCAGCGCCAGGGCGGGCGTATTCGGCCGGCGGGAATACTTGAAGTTGAACAACGAATCGTATTGTACTTCTTCCAGCAGCGAGAGTGTCTGCTCGAATTCGGCCTCGGTTTCGCCCGGGAATCCGACGATGATATCCGTCGTGATGGCGATGTCGCGGCGCGCTTTCTTCATCCAGTCGATGCGCCGCATGTAATCGTCACGGGTGTAGAGCCGCTGCATGCGTTCGAGTACCGCGGACGATCCGGATTGCACGGGCAGATGCACGTGATTGCACAGCACCGGGTTTTCGTCGATGGCGTCGACAATTTCCTTGACGAAATCGCGCGGATGCGAAGTGGTGAAGCGCACGCGGCGGATGCCGTCGATTTCGCCGATGGCGCGAAGCAGGCGCGCGAAATCCCAGCCGGCCGGCGAAGGGTCGCGATAGCTGTTCACATTCTGGCCCAGCAGCTGAATTTCGAGATACCCGCGCGCGGCAAGATCGCGCGCTTCTTTTAAAACGCTCTCGCTGGTGCGGCTGCGCTCCGGACCGCGGGTGAAAGGCACCACGCAATACGCGCAAGATTTGTCGCAGCCTTCGATGATGGTGATATAGGCGCGATGCGGATTGTCACGCCGCGTGAACGGAGTTTCGAATGCATCTTCGGTATCCAGGCTCAGGCCCGTGACGCGCCGGTTTCCCGTTTCCAGTTGCACCAGCATCTGCGACAGCTTGGAGTAACTCGCGGATCCGGCGACCAGACTCACGTGCGGCGCGCGCTCGAAGATCCGCTCGCCTTCCTGCTGCGCTACGCACCCCAGCACGCCGAAGACTTTTCCCTTGCCGTGAGTCTTTTTGAACTGATCCAGGCGATGGAAAACTTTTTGCTCGGCTTTGTCGCGGATGCTGCAGGTGTTGTAAAGGACCAGG
>Ga0070734_10001721_pt1 | contig 30121 bp, 21 predicted proteins | sample Coa_R1_8_FD_66444 | JGI IMG/M metagenome (GOLD analysis project Ga0070734, IMG submission 66444) | Surface soil microbial communities from Centralia Pennsylvania, which are recovering from an underground coalmine fire - Coalmine... | ecosystem: Environmental > Terrestrial > Soil > Unclassified ... | reverse complement strand
AGCGTAACATCAGAAATCGCATCCAACAGTTTTTGAGGGGCAACTGAATCACGGTGGTTTGTGGGGGACCCCGTATGACCTTCCAAATCGGTGATAAGGTCGTGTATCCCAACCAGGGAGTTGGGACGATCGAGAATATCAGCACCCGCTCGTTTGGGACCGTTTTTGAGCGGTTTTATCTGCTCCGATTCGGTTACAACAGCGTTACGGTGCTGGTGCCGTTTTCCAACGCAGCCAACATTGGCCTCCGGCGGGTTACCAAGAACCGGGAGATTTCGCGCGTGCTTTCCTTCCTCGCCAACGGATCGTGCTTCTTTAACTCTGACTGGAAGGTGCGGTTCAAGGAAAACACGGAGAAGATGCAGAGCGGAAATCTGTTGCAGGTCGCCGAAGTCTTCAAAGGGCTCTTGCAGATTCACTTGGACAAGCCGCTATCGTTCCGCGAAAAAAAGATGCTGGAGCGTGCCCGTCACATGCTCGTTTCGGAAATTTCAATCGCGCGGAACGTGCCGGACGTTCATGCGGTGAATATGTTGCAACGAGCTCTGCTAAAGGCGGGGCTTCCGCTGCCGAGCTTGGTCTGAGGCATTTATCGGACAAGGTCCGTCTCCTCCCACGGAGCCAGGCTGGGGGAGGGATTCTCCGCCTGAACTTCCCGGGACTGCCGGTTCCTCACGGCGGGCGTCGTTCATTCTGGTTTTTCTCCTCCTCGTCTCGAGTACCGTAGTATTCATTGCTTTTACGGCCGCTTTGTTGATGCGCCGCGAGATCTCCACAGACTGGGTCAGCGTGCACAAGCCGCCGATTCTATTCCTGAATACGGTGATTCTGCTGGCCTCCAGTTTGGCGCTGGAGCACGGGCGACGCAAGCTCCACGCGGGTAATCGGACTCTGTTCAATCGCTGGTGGACAATAGCCACGGGACTCGGAATTCTCTTCCTGGTCGGCCAGGCGTACGCCTGGCGCGAGTTGCGCGAAGCGGGCATGTATGTGGCGTACAGTCCGAGCGTCGCGTTTTTTTATATTCTGACAGCGGCGCATGCGCTTCACTTGATCGGCGGGCTTACCGCTTTGATCTACGTGGACGTGCAGGCGCTACAGTTCAGCCTCGGGCCGGCAAAGCGGACGGCGATCGATTGCAGCGCGATTTTCTGGCACTTCCTGGATGTGATCTGGATCTACCTCATGGTGCTTTTTTACGTATGGGGATGACTTCGATTTGCCGCTGGTCTGCTTCGAGAACTGCGATTCGGATCTCGGTGCGCTCGGCTGGCAGGATCTGGGGAAACCGCTCGCCCCACTCGATCAGGACGACCGCCTCGCGCTCGAACAAGTCTTCCAAACCAAGCGTCGCGAGTTCCGGGAGCTCCTCCAGGCGATAAAGATCGACATGATAGAGGCGGCCGTCACGGCCGTATTCGTGGATCAGCGTAAAAGTCGGGCTGCAAACGTCATCCGGCTCCGCCGCTCCCAAGCCTTTGACGATGCCTTTGGCGAGGGTGGTCTTGCCCGCTCCGAGCTGGCCGATGAGCAGCACCACCTGGCGGCGAGGAAAGTCGCGCGCCAGCCGTTCACCGAGCGCGACGGTCTCTTCCTCAGAGGCCGTCCGGTAGGTGGGCACACGCCTCCATGGCCTGAGGAAGATAGCGGAGGATGTCGGTGGCGATGAAAGATTTTTCGCCGATGTCGCGCGCTCCGATTTCGCCAGCCAGCCCGCCCAGGTAGACGGCGGCGGCGACGGAGCAGCGCGGATCGGTCGGGAACTGCGCCAGGAACCCGGCGATCATGCCGGTCAGCACGTCGCCGCTGCCGCCGGTTCCCAATGCGGGCGTGCCCGTGGGATTAATCCAAACCTGCCCGTCCGGAAAAGCGATGGTGGTGCGCTGCCCTTTGAGCACCAGGACAACGTCATGTTCCATGGCGAACGCGCGCGCGACTCCCACACGATCGTTCTGCACGTCGACCGCGGTTTTGCCGGTCAGCCGCCCCATTTCCCCGGGATGCGGCGTCATCACGCGAAGTCTGCCCCCGCCCCGGATGTCCGGGACCAAAGCGTCGGCATCGATCACCATCGGCTGTTCGAGTTTGGCGGCGGCTGCCAGAACCAAGTCCCGGATATCGGGTTCGCGGCCCAGGCCCGGGCCTATGGCAACGATGGTTTTGCCTTCGGCGACCGCCGGAAGCGGAGCACTGCGCGAGATACCGCCGGCCACCGTCTCCTCAACCGGCTCGGTCATAATCTCAGCGCTGTGCGACGCAATAATAGGGATGGCGCTCCGCGCCGAGGCCACCGTGACGAGGCCCGCGCCGGCACGCAGCGCACTGAGACCCGCCATGGCCGGCGCTCCGGTTTTGCCGCGAGAACCGCCTACCACCAGAACATGGCCAAACGTCCCCTTGTGCCCGGAGCGCGGCCGCGGCGCGAGCAAGTGGCGGAACATGGCCGGCTCAACCACCGATAAAAAGATGTTGTCATTGCCTTCCCACAGCGAGGCGGGGCTGCCAATCGGGCGGACCAGCAGGCGGCCGACATGGTCGCAATTCGGAGGCAGTACCTGGCCGACTTTCGGCGCCGTAAAGGTTACGGTTGCGTTCACGCGCGCGAACTCGCCGAGAGGATTGCCGGAGTCGCTCGGCAAGCCGGAAGGAATGTCGACCGCAACCGTCTGCGCCAGAGGAAAACCCTGGTTGATCTCGCGAATACCTTCGAGCATGCGGCCGGTTGCCGGACCGCTGATGCCGGTGCCCAGCAGTGCATCCACCACCAGAGTGGCATTTCGCGCGTCTCCGGGAATTTCGCGCGCCACCGGACAGCCGCATGCCTCGAGCATTCGAAAATTTGCGGCGGCATCACCCTTCAGTTCTTCGGGCCGGCCCAGCAGCACAACGTGCAGCGCGGCGGGGCGCACGCGGGTGTGGAGCTGCCGCGCGACCACCATGCCATCACCGCCATTGTTCCCCTTGCCGCAGAGGACTGCGACGCGCTGCGCCGCGAGCGGGCTGAAAGCCGACTCCAGAAACTCCACCACGCGATGGCCGGCATTCTCCATCATGACGATACCCGGAATGCCCAGCTCGACCGTGCGGCGATCGACGTCGCGCATCTGTGCCGCGGTGAGGACCTTCATACGCGGCGAGCCACCAACATGGTCATATCGTCCTGCAGCTCCGAGGAGCCGGTCCATTGGACCACGGCTTCCATTACGCGAGCCATCATCTCGGCCGAATCGGCATGGGCGTATTTTAGCAGCAGGTCCTGGAAGCGATCGTCTCCGAACATTTCGCCGAAGGTGTTTTCGGGCTCGACGATCCCATCGGTGTAGGCAACCAGTATATCGCCGGCTTCGAGGCGCACGGTGGCTTCTTCGTACTTGGCGCCGGGAAAGATGCCCACCACGGTGCCATTGGGCTCGAGCTTCTCGAAGCTTCCGTTGCGCATCAGAATGGGCGGGAGGTGGCCGGCATTGGTATAGGTCAGCTGCTGGCGGGCCTCATCGTACAGGGCGAAGTAAAAGGTCGCGTATTTCTCCGGAGCAGTATTGGCCCACAGCTGGCGGTTAAGCGTCGAGACCAGCGAAGCCGTGGAGAAATGATCGGCGCGACCGCCATTGGTTGCGCTTATTTGCGTGCGCATGGCCGATTGAATGGTGGCCATTAACAGCGCCGCGGAAATGCCCTTGCCTGCCACATCGCCGATGGCAAAAGCAACCGCGCCTTCGGAGATGGACATGTAATCGTAGTAGTCGCCCGAGACCGCGCGAGCGGGATGGCAGACGGCTGCGAGCTTGAGCGTGCGATTCGCGGGTGCGGCCTTGGGAAAAAGCTGCGATTGCACTTCGCGCGCGATTTCCAACTCCGACTGCATGCGCTCCTTTTCCTTGGCGACCACCAGGAGGCGCCCCAGGTTTTCGGTCATGGTGTTGAACGAAGCACTGAGGTCGGCGAGTTGGTCATCGCCGCGCACGGGAATGCGATACGTGAAATTGCCCTCCTTGACGTGCTGAGTACCGGCATAGAGTTCATGGACGGCTCCGGTGATGCTGCGGCTGAGGCGAATGCCGCCCACCAGCGAAGCCAGCTCGACGAGAAAGAACAAAATGGATACAACCACAAAGGCGACCGTCAAGCCCGCGAACCAATCGGACTTGGCGCCGAACATCGTGTCCAGCACCGCAAACAGGCGAGTGTTGACCAATAGGATGCCGTTCCTAGCGGCCTTGGGCGAATCCCACAACGCGATCGGCACCGGGTAGATGAACGATAACTCAAAATCGAGCGGATTTTGCTTGGCTGGGACCAGGCTCTGCTGGGAACGGGCCGTGTAGGGGACAAGGTCGACGTCGCCCAGTCCCGAGATCAGATGACTCAGCAGCTCGTGCGTAATGGGCGCCAGAAGAGTGAGCTCATTGCCATTGGCGGCCGCGTGCACCCAGGCGTAGACCTGGCTACCCTTCAGGATGAGCCCGTTGGCCTCCTCACGGCCGACTGGCGGGGTTTCGAGATTCGACTCGGGAGGAAAGCGGATATCGTTCCGGCCGCGGATGCGCATTTCGAACGTCGGAAACCGCCGCTGAATCAAGGGCGCGAATTGGGCCACGAACGCCTCCGGATTGGCGCTGGGCAGACGCAGCAATCCTTCCACCGGCCCGGTGAGGAAACTGATGCGGCGCTCCAATTCGCTATTGACGAGGTAAACCGCCATCTGGCCAATTACCGCCCACGAGGCGATGCCCACCAGGACCAGACCGAGGACGATCGGCACGACCGCGATCATGAGATAGGCGAGGATCAAGCGGTTGCGCAGGCGCCAGATGGCCCGGCGCAGCGAGCGGCGGACCAGTCCGACCAACGACAATAATCCGAAAAACACGGCACCCAGCAGAATGAGCGACTGCAGAGTGAGAACCAATCGGGTGATGTACAGGATCGCGTACACCAGAGCGAGGACGTAGAAGGTCTTCGTCACCCAGCGCAGGCGGCGCCAGTAATCCCCGGGCCTGATTGGCATACTTCCAGACTAGCGTAGAGTGGTGAGCCGGAATCGCCGCTGCGGCTCAACGTCATCAAACGGCGAAATGGGCAGGACGGAAACCTGCCCCTCTCATTCATTTGAATGCTAGACCGTGCGGACGGGCTGGCCCGGTCGCAAACGCTCGGTTGAAATCCAACTGGAAGCGCGGGTCGAGTTCCATGCGGCGCCGGTGCACGCGGGCGATATGGACTTTGTGATCGCCTTCCGAATGGACTTTGCCGAAGGCATCCTCATTTAGGAAATAATCGGAAATCACGAGGCGTTCTTCATCGTGCGTCAGCCGCAGGTAGTGCGGGCCCGAAGCAGGACCGAGGTCGAGCACGTCGAGCACCTTGGGCGCGGCGGGCTCCGACGTATCGAACATGACGACCTTGCCGGCCTGGTTCATGGTGATGAACAGGCGCTGGCCGTCGTTGGTCATGCGCATGAGCTGCGGCCAGCCGCCTTTGGCAATCGATGTGAAATCAAAGACCGGGGTCGCGGTCCCGGCGTACGGATCGATGAGGTAGAGAGTGTCGTCGAGCATCCCGGCGGTGTACCCGCGGGCCTGGGCGTCGCCCGGGATCAGCCGCACGTCGATCGTGCCGCCGGCGTGCGGGATGTCTATGGAGCGGACGATTTTGCGTTGGGCCAGGTCCCAAACGCGAATGCCGCCGCGTAGGTCCAGACCGCCGGGAACGGCATCCAGCGTGGTCGAGGGGCAGATGAAATCGCTGGTCAGCATGAGATTGAGCTCGGGCCGCACCGCGATCCCGTGTGGATTGAAGCCATCCTGCGGCGGCGTGTCAGGCCACTCTTTGACTAATTTGAGGTTGGAGTCGAATTCAGCGACCCGACCCGGGGCATGCCCCAGCGGGCCGCCCATCATGGTGACGAGAAAGCCGCCCCCGGGGATTGGGTAAAAGTCATCGGTCACCGAAGAGAGCGGTGGATCGGCAGAAGAAAGAAATTTCGGCGCGAGCGGGTTGGCGATATCGAAGAAAAACACTTCTTTCTGTCCCTTCAGCACACTGAGCAAGCCGCCGGCAGCCAGCACTTTGCCATCGGCCGAGATCCCCACGTGGTGCGGCTCGTTCCCGAAGGCGCCGGGGCCTTGCAGCGGCACGGTGGTGATGACCTGGCCGTAATCCGGGCGGTGTTCATCGAAATTAATGACGCTGAGAAAATCCGGGTTGACGCGCGCCTGATCGCCGGCCCAGACGAACAAGTATTTTTCTTCCGCAGATCTTTCGTCGTCACCGTGGCTTGCGCGCACGACGTGGAGAGTTCCCGAGATTAATAAGACGGCTCCGGCCAGGGCAGCGGAAACCGCGGTTTTTTTGCGCGTCCAATTGATGCGGATCATATTTCCTCCTTGCACGTTGGGTTATCGGGCGCCGGCTGTCTGTGCCGTGCCGCGCCGCGTTCGACGGGGGCGCCTGCGAGACCGCTCACCGATACGGCCATAGGCGATGACGGGCATGCTCAGACATGTTCCCCTCCTGATTCAAACAGCGCAATTTTGGGCGGAACGGGCTCAGCGGCACAGGCCGCGGTATGCTGGAGCAAAATGGGTGAGGTCACGGTTCTGCTGCGCCGCTGGAGCGGAGGGGACGAAGCCGCGCTCAGCCAATTGATTCCGCTGGTCTACGACGAGCTGAAGCGGCTGGCGGCGTATCATCTGCAGAAAGAAGCGCAGCCCTCATTGACGAGCACCGTTATTGTGCACGAAGCGTACCTGCGATTGGTAGGCTCGGCGGATCCGGACGTGCGCGACCGGCATCATTTCTTCGCGGTCGCTTCGCGCGTGATCCGTCATATCCTGGTGGACCACGCCCGGCGGCAGATGGCGGCCAAGCGAGAGCATGCGAAAGTTCCGCTCGATGACGCGCTCACCATACCCGTCAAGCCGGATTTGGACTTGGTGGCGTTGGATAAGGCACTCGAAATCCTGGGACGAACCGACCCCGACAAGCTGCGGGTGGTGGAATTGCGATTTTTTGGCGGGCTATCGGTGGAGGAGACCGCACAAGTGATGGGGACTTCACCGGCTACCATCAAGCGGGAATGGAGCGTGGCCAAGGTGTGGCTCTACGAGCAGATGCAAGGCGCCCGCCCTTAACGCCGGACTACTTTGGGGGCGGTCCGGCAGCCGCAAGCTGTCGGCGCACAAACGCATTATTCGGAAGTTTGCGATCCCAAAGGCGCCAGAGTTCCTCGCGGCGCGCATCCAGATCGGCGGCCTTGCGAGGATCGCCCGTCCGGCGGTAGAGAGATGCCAGCCCGTCATAAACGCCGGCGAGTTTGGGGGCGTCGCGGAGATCGTTAAATACGTCGGGCTGCGCGGCCGTGACGTCTTCGAGCAGTCGCTGATAGATCGCCACCGCACGGACGGGATCGAATTCGGCCTGGTAATCGGCTTCTGCACGAAGCGCGGTGTAGACCTCGCTGTCGAGCGAAATGCGCGACGCTGGATAGTCATTCGTCTCTCTGAGAATTGCAAGCGCGGCGTCGATCCGCTGTTTGGCCTCGCGGGGCCGATGGAGGCTGCGGAGGGGATAAGAGGAGTTCGCTAGCACGAGAGACTGATCGCGCCGGGCCGCAAGCCGATTGGGAATTTCGCCAAGGCGGCGGATCGCGAGATCATAGACCGCCAGAGCGCGCTGCGGATCACGATGGCGCAGGATATTGCCGAGCGGGTTCCCCGCGTTACCGACGCGGCCGCGGCTCGTGGAGTCAATGGGGTCGCGCCGCGCCGCGGCTTCGGCCATGTCGAGAGCTTTTTGCAGGGATTCGACGGCTTCCTCGGGCCTGCCCAAATTCGGCGCGCCCTCCTCTCCGAGGATGAGGCCTTCCCGCAAGTAGGTACCGTACACGTTAACCATCCGCCCCGTCTCAGTGGCATAGGACGCGGTCTCCGCGAATTTCCGGGCCTGCCGGATGGCGGAAAGCGCTCCTTCGAGATCGCCCTGATAGCGAAGCGCACTCGCAAGGACGCTCAAATCGCCGGTTAGAATGCGATCCTTGTACGGAAGGGGTTGCGCCCAGTCGATGGCGCGGCGCGCGAAGAAAATGGCATCGCCATAGAGATGGAGATTGTTGTGAGCGAGAGCTAAATTACCATAGACGTTAATACCCTCGAGCCGGTCGCTTTCGCCGGGACCGCCGGCACCGAAAAACGCGGCGATGCGCGCCGCGGCTTTCTTCGCGTGAGAAAGAGCATCCGCACGCCGGTGTTCCTCCTGGGCGATGATCATTCGATCCTGCGCAATCACGCCGGAGCGCAGCAAAGCGCCCGGGTCGAGCGGCCGCGAGACAAGGACGGCATCAATGAAAAAGTCCGCTTTTTTCAGGCTTTCTTCGGCTTGCGCAGACTGACCGAGGTTCAACTCGTTGGGCACCCCCTGGATCCGGCCAACGCGCCAGTATCCTTCGCCCAGTTCCCGCGCGAGATCCACGTCACCGCGCGCGTCCGCGGCCAAACCTTCGAGGTATTTCAATGAAACGGAAACGAGCCGCCGGCGCGCCTCGGTAGAGCCGGGCAGATCCCGGATCGCCTTGTCGAGGTCGAACACGTTATGCGAGAGCTGTTGGAGCTGGGCGAAGCGGCGCTCGGCAGCCACCCTTTCGCGATTGGCTACGTACAGACCCGCCGAGAGGCCGACAATCAAGATGGCGGCCGCGCTGACCGGCAAGCGGTAGCGCCGCAGCAGCTTCGAGCTACGATACCAGCCGCTGCCGGAGCGGGCGAGAATCGGTTCGTGACTGAGGTAACGCTGAATATCGGCGGCCAAATCCGCGGCCGAGCCATAGCGGCGCGCCTTATCCTTCTCCAGCGCCTTGGCTGCGATGGTTTCGATGTCACCGCGGAAAGCGCGATCGATGGAACCGAGGCGGGCGGGTTCCTGTTCGCGAATGGCTTGAACGGCTTGAGGTAAATGGCGTCCAACTTCATACGGAAGGCGGCCCGCCAGAAGCTCGAACAGGATGACGCCGAGCGAATAGACATCGCTTCGGATATCGAGTTCGAGAGGATCGGCCGAAACCTGTTCCGGGCTCATGTAAGCCAGCGTTCCGACCAGACGGCCGAAGTCGGTGTGGCGCGTGGCATAAGCATCGGAATCGGTGACGCGCGCCACGCCGAAATCGAGGATTTTCGGATTTCCGCTCTCATCGATAAGAATATTCCCGGGCTTGAGGTCGCGATGGATGATGCCGCGCTGGTGCGCATGATGAACGGCATCGCAGATCCGGGCCATGACATTGAGGCGCTGGCGCGCGGTCAGGAGACGCGCGTTCGCGTAGGCGATCAGAGATTCCCCGCGAACGAACTCCATGGCGAAATACGGCTGGGGTCCCCATCCGCTGTCGGCGGCGCCGGCCTCATAGATCTGGGCGATCCCTGGATGTTGCAGGCGGCCCAGCGCGTGCGATTCGATTTCGAAGCGCCGAAGCAGCTCGGCATCCGCCAGGCCGTGCCTGATAACTTTGAGCGCCACCGTTCGGCGCGGATGTTCCTGCTCGGCCTCGTATACAGCACCCATCGCACCCTCCCCGAGCAGGCGATGAATTCGATATGATCCGATGGCGGCCGGAACTGAAGAGACTTCCACCGCCGCAGAGCCGCTGGTATACGGGGCTTCGACCAGCCGTTCCAGAAAGCTTCCGGCGGCGTGAAACCCGTACAGAAGCGATTCAACCTCGGCGCGAAGGGCAGGATCGTGCGGGAAGGTACGAGCCAGGTACGGCAGTTGCTCCGATTCGGGAAGCTCCAGCGCCGCGGCAAACGCCGCTTCCACTTCCGGTCGCAATGGCAAGTTCATGCGAAGCCCTCACTGCGGCTCCTAATTATCCTAGTGCATTCGATCGGCGACGGAACGGGCCGGAGGTCGGCTTGGCGGGATCAGCGTGCGTTGATCTGGCGGGCGCCCTAGCGAGGCTCGGGGGAGCCAGTTTCGGCGAGGACCTTGGCGATAATCCCAAAAATTTCTTCGGCGTGAAACGGCTTGCTGATGTAGCCGTCCATGCCGGCGGCCAGGCAGCGCTCGCGGTCGCCAGCCATGGCATAAGCCGTCATCGCGATCACCGGGGTATGCCTGCCGGCGTGCAATTCCCTCCGACGCAAAACAGCGGTCGTCTCAAGCCCATCCAACTCCGGCATCTGGACATCCATAAGGACCAGGTCAAAGCGCCCGTTCTCGAGCTGCTCCAAGGCCTGGCGGCCCGTCGCCACAACCGTAACCTGGTGGCCTTTCTTTTGCAGCAGCCGAACCGCGACCAGCTGATTGACCGGATTGTCTTCAGCCAGCAGGATCCGCAGCAGCGGGCCGGAAGGCGAATCCGTGGACGCTGCCGGCTCGCGCAGTTCCGGGCGCGCGCCGGCCCCGAGCGCCTGCACAATCGCATTTCGGATTTCCGTTTGACCCACCGGCTTGATGAGCTGAGCTGCGATTTTCAGCTCCCGCCTCCGCGCCTCATCGACGATCTGGGCAGGGGTGGTGAGGACCACGATTGACAGCTCAGCCAGTCTCGGATGCCGACGGATTTCCTCAATCAGGCAAAGAGAGCGCCCGCCGCCGAGTGCGTCGATGACCGCGATGCGAAGAGCGCGACCGGCCTCAGCGGCTCCGGCCAGAAGACGGAGAGCCATTTCGTGATCATCAGCCAGAACCGGTTCGATGGACAACGCCCGAAGCTGGGTTTCGAGAACCAGCCGGCTGGAGGGCGTTTCAGCGACCACCAGCGCTGGAATGCCGCTCAATTCGTCCGGCGCTGCCGGGAGAGTCTCGCGACTCCCAAGTCCAAACCAGGCGGTGAAATGGAACGTACTGCCTTCACGCGGGACACTCTCCAGCGACAGATCGCCGCCCATCAACTTGACCAAGCGGCGCGAGATCGCGAGCCCCAGGCCGGTTCCACCATACCGCCGCGTAGTGGAGCTATCCGCCTGCGTGAACGGATCGAAGATCAGAGCCTGTTTTTCTTTGGGAATTCCAATACCGCTATCGCGCACGGAGAAGCGCAGGCAAACTTGACCCTTTCCCTGGGAAACGCGCGATACGTCGACGAAAACCTCGCCTCGCTCCGTGAACTTCACCGCGTTGCCCACAATATTGTTGATGACCTGAAGCAGGCGGCCGGCATCCCCAATGAGGGCCTGGGGCACCTCGGGCCGGACGAGATAGTTTAATTCCAGGCCCCGGTTCGAAGCGTGCAGGCCCAGCGCTTTCATAATGGGCTCCAGGCGATCCCGCAAATTGAAGCTTGCGGGCTCCAGTTCCAGCCTCCCCGCCTCGACCTTGGAGAAATCGAGGATGTCGTTGATGAGTGTCAGCAAGGAATCGGCAGAGCTTTGGACAATCTGGAGGTAACGGCGCTGCTCCGGCGTCAGATCGCTGTCCAGAACCAGGCCGGTCATCCCGATGATTCCATTTATCGGCGTGCGAATCTCGTGGCTCATCGTAGCGAGAAATTCGCTTTTGGAGCGGCTGGCGGCTTCGGCAACGTTCTTGGCGTGTTCCAAATCGGCGGCGGCGCGCTTGCGCTCAGTAATGTCGCGGGCATTCACAACTAATGTGGGAGGGTCCTCGTCAGGCCGGGCCTGACAGGTGAACTCATACCACCGCCAGGCGCCGCGTTTGTGCCGATACCGGCACTCGCCGACGGCGGGGACCCCGGGATTGCGCACGGTTTCCAAGAGTACTTTTCGAGTACGCTCGCTACACTCCGGGTGCATAAATTCAAAGATGCTGCTGCCGATCACTTCCTGTTCGGTGTATCCCAGAATCCGCTGCGTGGAGGGGCCTGCGTACAGGCACAGCCCATTGAGATCGAGCAGGAGAACCAGGTCGCCCCCGTATTCGACCAGAGCCCGAAATCGGGCTTCGCTGGTGCGGATGGATTCTTCGGCCCGCTTCACGGCGCTGATGTCGACGAAGCTCTCGAGCAGATATTGACGGCCGGAAATCAGCTGCGACACCACGGTCTTCATGATCGGGCAGCGGCGCCCATCGACCGTCAGCAACGCCCGTTCGGAGTTGTCCACGGTTTGACCCAGATCAGTGACCGGGCAGCGGCCTTTTTCCGCGGGGCAAATGAACTGAAAGCACTCGGCGCCGATCACCGCTTCCCGGCGACAGCCGATCAGACTCAGGGCGCTCGGGTTGACATCGACGATACGGTGATTCTGCGGATCGATGATCACGATGCCGGTCTGGACGGAATCGAAGATGGTCTTGAATTTGATGGCGGCTTCTTCGGCCAGCTTCTCGGCGAGTTTGCGCCGGCTGATGTCGATGAACGTTCCCTCAATCACGTAAGGATAGCCGGCTTCGTTTTCGACCAGAGTGACGTTCTCCAGCACGGGGACCAGGCTGCCGTCCTTGTGTTTTAGGCAGAGTTCGAGATTCGTGACCGATTTCCGTTCCCGCAGCAGCGCCAAAACCGCCTGGAGGTCGGCAGGATTGACGAATAGCTCCGCCGCGCTGTGTGCAAGAAATTCTTCGCGTGAGTTGAAACCGAGTGTGCGCGCACACGTCTCGTTGCAATCCAGGTAGCGGCCGTCCGGGGCCACGCGGAAAACGCCCGCCAGATTCCGTTCAAACAATAGCCGGTAGCGGCGCTCGGATTCGGCCAAAGCATCCTCGGCTGACTGGCGGGCCGTAATGTCTCGCGCGACACCGCGGATGCAGGCCAGCGACCGGTCTTGGTTCAAGATCGGAACCGCATTAATCTCGAGAACGGCCCGACCTCCATCCTTGCGGACGCACCGGACCACCAAGCCGGTAAGTCCGTCCGGCGAACTCCGGGCGGTCCGCAGATTTTCGAAGGCCGCGCTCTTCCCTTCGGGGGCGACGAAATCCAGCGGGCTTCTGCCGATCATCTCTTCCGGCTCATAACCCAACACGTCCTTGATTTTCGGACTGCAGTAGGTAAAGCGGATGTCTGCATCGGCTTCCCAGATCCAATCGCTCGTGACTTCGAGCAGCAAGCGGCACCGCTGCAATTCGCGTCGGGCTTGTTCGAGTCGGGCCGGCGTAGTATGCGTCTGAATACTCTTCCGCAGTCGGCGAAACAGGTTGTGAATTATTTCCGTCATCAGTGGAACTCGCGGCTACACAGACCGCCCCCTGGAGCTATCGACACATCTCCGGCCGAGCCTTAGGCCCTGAATCGGGGACCTGCAAGTGGTAAGTATTTGAAGCGAGGAGTCTTACGGGAACCGGGGACGCGCCCGGCGGGTCACATGTTTCAGGCGGCGAGGCGCCTGGAAACGCGGGGCACTTTAGTGGATCAGCGTACCGACCGCTTCGCCGGCGGTCATCCGCATGATGTTGCCGTGAGTGTTCAGGTTGAACACGATGATGGGCAATCGGTTGTCACGGCACATGGCAATCGAAGTCGCGTCCATTACGCCAAGCCCTTTCGAGAGGACTTCGAGGTAGGTCACCTTCTCGAACTTGACGGCGTCGGCGTGTTTGAGGGGGTCCTTGTCGTAGACTCCGTCGACGCGTGTGGCCTTGGCGATCACCTCGGCCTTGATTTCGAGGGCGCGCAGCGTGGCCGCGGTGTCCGTCGAAAAATAAGGGTTCGAGGTGCCCGCGGCGAAGATGACGATGCGGCCTTTATCGAGGTGGCGGATGGCGCGGCGGCGGATATAAGGCTCGGCCACCTGGTGCATCTCGATGGCGCTCATTACGCGCGTCGGAATACCGATCTGCTCCAAGGCGTCGGACAGCGCCAGGGAGTTGATCACGGTGGCCAGCATGCCCATGTGGTCGGCCGTCACGCGGTCCATTTTCTGAGCCGCGGCGGCGACGCCGCGAAAAATGTTCCCGCCCCCGACCACGATGCCGATTTGGATTCCGCTGGCGGCGACATCGGCGACTTCGTGCGCCAAATCCTTGACGCGGTCGGCATGGATGCCGAAGGGAGCACCGCCGGCTAGAGCTTCGCCGCTCAACTTCAGCAGGACTCGCTTAAAGCCGGCCATTTTTCAGGATTGTGCCGCGGATTGCTGCTCGCCGCCGGATTCGACCGCCGCGACATCGCCCACCTTGAAACGCACGAATCGGGCGACGCCGATGTTTTCGCCGAGTTTGGCGATCTTGGTCTTTACCAGTTGTCCGACCGTCAGCGTGGCTTCTTTGACGAACGGCTGGTCAAGCAGGCAGACTTCCTCGTAGAACTTCTGCAGGCGGCCCTCGACGATCTTGTCGACGACCTTTTCGGGCTTGCCTTCGTTGAGGGCGCGGGCTCGCGCGATTTCCCGCTCCTTGGCGAGCACGTCCTCGGTGACGTCTTCCTTGCGGATGAAGCGCGGGTCGGCAGCGGCGATGTGCATCGCCAGATCGTGGACTAATTCCTTGAAATCGTCGGTGCGCGCGACGAAATCGGATTCGCAATTGACTTCCACCAGTACTCCGAGCTGCCCGCCGTGGTGAATGTAGCTGCCGATCAATCCTTGCTTGGTGGCACGCGAGGCTTTCTTGCCCGCCGAAGCGATGCCCCATTTCCGCAGCAGGACCTCCGCCTCGCCGATATCGCCTTTGGCCTCGACCAGGGCCTTCTTACACTCCATCATGCCCGCGCCGGTACGCTCGCGCAGGTCTTTGACTAATACCGCGGTGACTTCCGCCATAGTTCTGTCTTCTGATCCTTATCCGGTACGCCGGCGTTTGCCGCCGGCAGAAACACACCGGCACCGGGTCCGCCGGCGCCATTGAAACTCTAATGACCGCTTTCGGTGATCGCCGGCTCGGTGACCGGTTCCGCCGTTTCCGAGCCGGGCCCCTTGCGCTGCGATCCCGCGGCCGGCTCCTCCTCGAGGCTCAGGCTTTCGCCCATGATTTTGTCGACGTACTTCGGGTCGACGTACTCGGTGTACTCTTCCATGCCTTCGCCGGCCGGAGTCTCGTCGGTGATAATCTTGTCGGCGGCGAACTCGGCTTCGGTGGCCAGCGAGCGGCCTTCCACGACGGCATCGGCGATCTTGCTGGCGAACAAGCGAATGGCCCGCAGAGCATCGTCGTTGCCGGGGATGACCCAATCGACTTCGTCGGGGTCGCAGTTGGTATCCACAATCGCGACCACCGGAATGCCCAGCCGCCGGGCTTCTTTGACGGCGATGGCTTCCTTATTCGAATCGATTACGAACAAGACATCCGGGAGCCCGGGCATATCCTTAATGCCGGCCAGGTTCTGCTCCAGGTGCTTGCGCTCGCGTTCCAGGCGAATGATCTCCTTCTTGGGACGGCCGGCGTACCCGCCTTCATTGGCCGCCATGGCTTCCAGATCCTTCAGACGCTTGATCGACTTCTGCACGGTAGCCATGTTGGTGAGCAGACCGCCCAGCCAGCGCTGGTTGACGTAGAACATAGCGCAGCGGTTGGCTTCCTCAGCGATGGCTTCCTGCGCCTGCCGCTTGGTCCCGACGAACAGCACCGTCTTGCCCTGGGCCGCCATTTCTCCGACGAACCGGGCGGCGTCTTTGAACATCTTCAGCGTCTTCTGGAGATCGATAATGTAGATACCGTTGCGTTCGCCGAAGATGTATTCCTTCATCTTCGGATTCCAGCGCTTGGTCTGGTGCCCGAAGTGAACGCCCGCTTCGAGCAATTCCTTCATGGATATTGCCGGCAAAAACTACCTCCTCATCCGGCCCGGGGCACGCCCAAAGCGAGATTTGCGCCCCAGGACCGAGCCTTTCAAAAAAATTAGCCTGCCCGCGCAGGCCTGACACCTAACGCGTTAGCGTTTAGAGAATTGGAACCGCTTGCGTGCGCCCTTTTGCCCATACTTCTTCCGTTCATGAGCGCGCGGGTCGCGGGTCAGAAAACCGAGCTTCTTCAGCCGGGACCGCAGTTCCGCGTTGAACTCCACCAAAGCCCGGGAAATGCCCAGACGGACCGCGCCCGCCTGGCCGGCAACACCACCGCCATTGGCGAGGATCACCAGGTTGAACTTGTCCATGGTCTCGGTGGCCAGCAAAGGCTGCCGCACCACCGCGCGCAAGCTTTCGGTCGGGAAATAGTTCTCGAATGCGCGTCCGTTCACCTGGATCTCGCCCGTGCCGGGCCGTAAAAACACGCGAGCCACCGAACTCTTTCGGCGACCCGTACCCAAATACTGAACCATCGTCGCTGCCACTTGCCGCTGCCCTTCCCGCTATTTCATCGCCAGCACAGCCGGTTTCTGCGCGGCGTGCGGATGACGATCACTCGCATATACCTTCAATTTCCGGAACATCTGTTTGCCAAGCTTGGTTTTGGGAAGCATGCCCCGGATGGCTTCTTCCACGATATAGACCGGCCGTTCTTCGCGAACCCGCCGGAAGCTCCTCTCGACCAAACCGCCGGGATACCCGGTGAAATGACGATACACCTTGTCGGTTTCCTTGCGGCCCGATACACGCACTTTGTCGGCATTGATGACGATCACGTGATCGCCCGTATCCAGGAACGGCGTATAAGAGGGCTTGGTCTTGCCCATCAGCAGCATAGCCGCTTTGCTGGCGAGTTTGCCCAAGACCACGTCCTGGGCATCGATCACATGCCAACGCCGGCTGATGCCATTCTTAGAGGGAAATTCGGTACTCATCGACACACGTCTCCACGACTCCTGGGTAACCTTTTTAGCCTACCGAGAGGCGGCCGGATTGTCAAATGGGGGCGGCCGCTCAATGCGTCATGCCGTAGATCACGTAATTGATCGCAATGCGCATGCCCAAAGCCGAGAATTTCTCCGGATACTCCGGGTTGTCGGCGTGCTCCCAGGAATCGCCCAGATCCATGTTGAAGCACATGGCCACCATCAGGCGTCCGCGATCGTCATAAATGCCGCGCCAGTGCGGCACCTTGCCGTCTTTTTCGTAAATACGGTGGGAATAGAGAAACTGCGCGCCCGGGACCTGGTAACGGTCGTCGAGATCGTAGACGGTGTGAAAGATCGCGTCCGAATCGGGGATTTCGACGATGGGCCGGTCGGGAAAGACCTTACTCATGCTGGCCACAAAGACGGCCCATTCATCGGTTCCATGGAAGTCGTCGCACATGAAAAAGCCGCCGCGCAGCAGGTATTCACGGAACGCTTTCACCTGCTCCCCGGTGAGTTCCCAGTGCCCCACCTCAACACCGTACAGCCAAGGCCAGTCGTACTGGTCGCCTTCATCAAGATCCACGGGTTGTTCGACCGAGCGCGCATGAAGGCGCGTCAGGCGGCGAATGGCTTGCGAAATATGGCGGTCCGACCGCGGATAATCGATGGTCCAGTTCGAAGCGCCCGCCTTCCAGTTGGGATTCGCAAAAAAACCATAGTTCGGCTTGGGCGGATACATCAGGCGGGCGAACGCCCACTCGGTCTTCTCGTTCCAGTCGGGCGGTTTCGGGAAGTTTTCGTATTCGACGCCGGGATATTCGCGGAAGGGCCGTTGGAACGCGTACAGCACTCCGGCGCCCAGCAGGCAGCCGAACACGACCAAGTGTACCTTCCGAAGCCGCATACCCTCTACCATCATAGCGGTCGGGCACGCGGGACGGACCGGTTCGGCGTTATCGAGGGTTATCAGAACAGCACTTTGAGGCCGAACTGTACCTGCCGTCCCGGATTGGTGACGGCCGTAATCTGTCCGGCGGTCGGGTTCGGATTGCCGCCGCCATTGGCGCCCTGGACGAATAAACCGCTCGCCGGCGCGGCAAAATTCGGGTGATTCAGAATATTGAAGAACTCGGCGCGAAACTGGATGGCGAACTGTTCGGAAACTTTCGGGATCTTCGTGTACTTCGAAAGCGAGGCATCGAGGTCGGTGAAGCCGGGGCCGATCAACGTGTTCCGCCCCAGGTTCCCCAACAGGCCGACTGCCGGAAGACTGAAGCACGCTGGGTTGAAGAAGTGTTTGACGCGATCGCCCGTGGTCGCGGTAGGGTCGCAGCCGGGCACCACGTTGGGGCGGTTCGCGCCGCCTCCACTGTATGCTTGCGAGAAGCCGTCAGTAATATTTACCGGATAGCCCGTGTGATCGCTGAGGATCGCGCTCACTTGCCAGCCTTGCACGACTTGGTTGCCCCGGAACGGCAGCGTGTACGTGCTGTTCACGGTGACCGTGTGGCGGTTGTAGTACGCGCACCAGCCGACATCGTATTTCGCGTTGAACGGATTCGCCAGCACGGTGCCGCCATCCACCAGATAACTGCCCGACCCGTTATCGGTGCACTCCGCATAGGTATACGAGAGTTGCGCCTGCCAATTGGAAGTCAGGCGGCGGTTTACACTCAATTGCGCCGAGTTGTACTTCGAGAATCCGTTCGAGTACCCGATCTGCAAGGAGCCATACGCCGGGTTCACGAACGGATTCATGACAATCCGGCCGTTCACCAGTTGCGAGAACTGCAATGCGCCGTCGGGCAGAATATTGGGCACAGGCGGGTTCGCATCCGTTTCTTCAATTTGATGCACGCCGTGCGAGCCCACATAGGCCAGCGACACTACGGTATCTTTAACGATTTCGCGCTGCAGGCTGAGATTCCATTGCTCGACGTAAGGTGTCGTACCCAGGTGATAGTCCAACCCGAAGGATTGCGTCGGCTGCGTCGGCGAGACCGACGAAAAAATCAGCGGGAACGTTGGATTGAATTGCGTTCCGGTCTTAAACGGCGGGTTGTTGTAATACTCGGCAGCGAAATCGCGGGGTCCGATCAGGTTGTGGAAAATGCCAAAGCCCCCGCGCAGCGAAGTCTTGTGATTCTTGAAGAGGTCCCAGGCAAAGCCCACACGCGGATCGAAATTGTGCAGCGAAGGATTATTGGCGTAGACGTTCGGCACGGCGACGTAGCCGCCGAACGGCGCGTTCACAATCGAAGTAAGCTTGTTCGATACCTCGGTGGGATTGGTCGTGGGTGAGTAGCGCAGGCCCAGATTCAGCGTAAACGACGGGGACAATTTCCAATCGTCCTGCGCGTACAGCGCGAAATCCCATTCCCGGAAGCCGCGCGCGGCATCGGCCTGCGGATTGCCGTTGGCGTCCGGCAGGATGCCACTGAACGAAAACGGAGTGCCTTGCAGGAACAATGCGAGGCTCTGAAAAGTCCAGCCTCCATCGCCCGGCACCGGCGACCAGACGTTAGACTGGACCCGCTTGGCCTCCCCGCCGAAGCGCAGGGTATGCGCGCCCCGGTTCCAATAGATGTCGTCGCCCAGGGCGAATTTGTTTTGTCCGAAGTGCCAGGGACCGGGCGCGGCCGTCCCAAAACCGGTCAGCCCGGTGATGGTCATGCTGCCATCCACCAGCCCCTTGCCCGGGAAATACTGGAACAGCGGATACGAATTGACACCCGTGTTGCTGTCCTGGAACGGCCGCGAGAAGGCGAACCGCGCTGAGTTGATCACCGAGGTCGAAACGATGTGCTTCTCTTCGATGGTGGCGAACTGGTTGCGGTTGCGGCTGATTGACGGCCACACGTTCGGCAGCGGGCCGGCAGTCGGTTCGAACAGGTGGGCAAAGTCGCCAAGGTAACGCGCGAAGAACGAATCTTTGGCCGAAACGGTCCAGTCATAACGGGCGATCGCGTAGTTTTCGGAACCCGTCTGCACCGGATTCAGCGTTTCCTGTCCGATGCCGCTTCCGATAAAAGTAGTCGGCGGCGGCACATGATTGTAAAAGGCAAGATACGGTTGGACGGCCTTGGGAATGGTGTTCGCGCAGGCCGGATCTGGGTACACGATCGCCGTGTTATTCACGCACTGCAGCGCACCTCCCACCGGCAGGTATCCCAGGCGGGCGTTGTTATCCGGAACCGAAATGATGCGGGTTTCTCCCAGCGCCTGGCGCAAACCTTCGTAGTTCACGAAGAAGAACATTTTGTCTTTCTTGATCGGGCCGCCGAGCGTACCGCCAAACTGCCCGCGCCGAAACGGAGCGGGGCTGGCTTTATCGAAAAAGCTGCGGGCGTCCATCGCGCTGTTGCGGAGAAACCCATACCCGGAGCCGTGGAAAGCGTTGGTGCCCGACTTGGTCACTTCGTTCAGCACCGAGCCATTGCCACCGAACTGTGAGCTGTAGGTGTTCGTCAGGATCTGAAACTCGCCGACGGCATCCACACCCATCGCCGTATTCAGCGAACCGGCGCCTGCCCCATGCGCGAAGTAGTTCTGCACGTCGGTGTCATCGAGCAATTCGGCCTGCCCGTTCGGCCGCGCCCCGGCCACCGAATACGTGAACCCGCCTCCATAAAACGGCCCTTGAAAGATTCCGGTGAAGTTGCTGACTCCCGGCGCCAGCAAAACCAACTGCTCGATGTTGCGGCCGTTCAGCGGCAACTCGCGAAGCTGCGTCTGCTCGATCAGCGTGGAAAGCTGGGCACTGGTGGTATTCACGGTCGAGACTTCGGCGTTGACGGAGATCGTCTGCGTCGATTGCCCAACCGGCAACGCGAAATCCACGACGCTCTCCGCGCCCACCGTCAGCAGAATCCCCGCGTGCACAACGGTTTGAAAACCGTCTTTCGATACCTGCACCTGATACTCGCCGACCGGCAATTCCGCGATGCGGTAGCGGCCCTGGGAATCGCTCGTGGCCGCCTGGCTGGCGCCGGTGCCCGTATTGGTCGCGCGTACCACCGCACCCGGAAGCACCGAGCCGGAAGGATCCGTCAGCGTGCCCGATATACCCGCGGTAGCGCGCTGGGCGCCCACCGGCATGCTCCACAAGCCGAACCCGACCACAATCACATAGAGAGCCAGTTTCTGGCGCAGCGGCATTGTCCTCTCCTGCTGAATTTAGATTGACCCCTTACTAACGCGGGATCATATCATTCGAAAGAAACGCGTGCAATAACAGTTCGGGCGGCACGGCCCCGGCGGCCGGTGGCGCACGCAAATCCGAGTTACTCGAACGGTTTGACGTTACTTCGCGTCGCGCCAGTTGTCGCCGATTCCCACGTCCACCGTCAGCGGGACCTTCAGATCGCCGGCTCCTTCCATCTCGCGCTTCACGAGGTTTGAAAGTGCGTCGACTTCCTCCGGCGGGCATTCGAAGACCAACTCGTCATGCACCTGCAGCAGCATCACACCCTGATGGTGACCACGCTCGAGCGCGTCATCGATCCGCACCATGGCGAGCTTAATCAGATCGGCCGCCGTCCCTTGCAACGGCGAGTTCACCGCCGTGCGCTCGGCGAAGCCGCGCGCGTTAGCATTGCGGCTGTTGATATCGGGAATCGGCCGCTCACGCCCGAACAGCGTGCGCGTGACACCCGTCTGCCGGACTTCCGCGATGGTCTCGTCGATGAACCGCCGCACGCCCGCATGCCGCGCGAAATAATTTTTGATGTACTTTTCCGCTTCGGCCCGGGGAATCCCCAACTGCGCCGACAGGCCGAACGGACTGATGCCGTATACGATCCCGAAGTTGACGGCCTTGGCCGCGCGGCGTGCATCGGGAGTCACCATCAGGGGCGGCACTCCCATCACCTCCGACGCCGTGCGCGTGTGGATATCCTCGCCGGTCCGGAAGGCCTCCACCAGCAGCGGATCACCGGAAAAGTGCGCCAGCAGGCGCAGCTCGATCTGGGAGTAATCGGCAGCGAGCAGTTTCCAGCCCTCGCGAGGGACAAACGCCGCGCGAATTTCCCGCCCCAGCTCCGTGCGGATCGGAATATTCTGCAGGTTGGGATTGGAGGAAGAGAGACGACCCGTAGCCGCCCCCGTCTGGTTGAAGCTGGTATGTACGCGACCTGTCCGCGGGTCGATTAACTCGGGCAGCGCGTCCACATAGGTGCCCTTCAACTTCGTGAGCTGGCGGTATTCCAGGACCTTGCGCACGATCTCGTGATCGGCCGCCAGCTCTTCGAGCACATCCGCCGCGGTGGAGATCACCTTGCCTTTGCCGTATTTGACCGGCGCGGGCAGGCCCAGGTCTTCGAACAGCACGCGCCCGAGCTGCTGCGGCGAGCTGATGTTGAACACCTTGCCGGCGAGCGCGTGAATCTCGGCGGTTAGCCCGGCGATTTGGCCTTCCATGATCGCCGACAACCGCCCGAGTTCCTCACGATTGATGCGCACGCCCGCCCGTTCCATTCGCGCCAGCACGCCGGTCAGCGGCAGCTCGATGTCGTGGTAGAGCTTTCCCAATCCGCGCGATTCCACCGCCGGCGCCAGCTGCTGCCAGATCTCCAGCGTGATGTCGGCGCGCTGCTCGGGCGCCGGGCTCAGCTTCAGGTCGAGCCTCCGCCGGGCCTGCTCCTCCAGGGGGCAGCCCGAAGGATCCGCGTCCAACAGGAACGCGTACAACATGACGTCGTGATCGAAGCCGCGCGCCGCGATGCCCATCCGGTCCAACTGCAGCAGCGCCGCTTTGGCGTCGCAAACAATCTTGGGCGCGGCCGCATTTTCGAGCCAACCCTTGAGGTGCGCGAGGTTCTCCGCGGTCACGGCGCGCGCTTCGCCGGCCTGCCAGGCCAGCCCGATGGTGTCGAGCGCGAACTCGCCTTCGTCGGATTTCGAGATGGCCAGCGCCACGGGCCGGTCCGAAGGTAGCCATGCCTTCAGCTCCCCAAGGTCGCCGATGACGCGATAGTCGCGCGGCCGGGTATCCTCGCCGGGTCCGAGTTCCTTCAGCAGGCTGTGAAACTCCAGCTCCTTATAAACCGCTTTCAGCGCAACCGTGTCGACCGGCTGGGCTTTTACCAATTCCATCGAAAACTCAATCGGCACGTCGGTCGCGATGGTGGCGAGCCGTTTGCTCATACGGATGCGCTCGACGTTGTTCTGCAGGCTTTCGCGATACATCTTGCGCTCCACCTCGGCCGCCCGTTCCAATGCCGCTTCTACGGAGCCGAATCGTTCGATCAGGTCCGTTGCGCCTTTGTCTCCGATCCCGGGCGCGCCGGGTATATTGTCGATGGCATCTCCCTTGAGCGCCAGCAGGTCCGCCACTTGCTCCGGCCCCACCCCCATGAATGCCTTGACCTTCACCGGGTCGTACCATTCGTCGTCCTTGGCAGGATTGAGCATCGACACCTTCTCCGTGACTAACTGAAGCATGTCCTTGTCGCTCGACACGATGATAACGTCCATGCCGTCGCGCTCGGCGCGGCGGGCGATGGTCCCGATCACGTCATCCGCTTCGAAACCGCGATACTCGAGAATGGGAATCCGCATTGCCTCCAGGATGCGCCGCACGTACGGGATCTGCTCGCCAAGATCGGGGGGCATCTCGCTCCGGTTGGCTTTATACTCGGCGAATTCCTGCACCCGGTGGGTCGGCTCGCCGCTTTCGAAGACGGCGGCAATGTACTCCGGGCCATGCTGCTTGGCCAGCTTCCGTAGCATGTTGTTGAAAATGTAAACAGCTTCGGTCGAGAAGCCTGTGCTGGTCCGCATCGGCGGCGCCCCGCTGCGTGCCCGGGCGTGGTACGCGCGGAAGATGAATCCGAAGGTGTCAATCAAGAAAAGTCGCTGGTGCACTCGGCTCATCATACAACCCGGCATGCCGTCGAAAACGGCCGGAGGCGGTGCATTTCAGCCTCGGAACCGATACAAAGCGTCCTAAATTAGCCACACCTTAGCTGACTCAGATCTACTAGAATCAAGGGATTAAGGTTGGGTGCAAAACTTGCAACGAAATGTTGACGATGCCGGAGATCCAGAGTGAGATTTGAAAACACAGTGCAGCGCCCCGTTGAGGCCCGCGGGGTCGGGCTGCATAGCGGAGTTGCGGTCCGCATCCGGATTCTTCCGGCGCCGGTCTCGACCGGCATCGTTTTTCTCCGCACGGATCTCGATAATTTCCCGATTCCCGCCAGTTGGCGGCACGTCGCCCGCGTGAGTTACGCCACCAGCTTAATGCGCAAAGGCGTTCTGCTCTCGACCACCGAGCATCTGCTAAGCGTGTTCTATTCGATGGGAATCGACAATGCATACGTGGAGATCGATAACCTCGAGGTCCCGATTCTCGACGGCAGTGGGCAGCCGTTCGTGGAGTTGATCCGGCAAGCCGGCATCCGCCAGTACCGGCGCAAGCGGCGGTACCTGCGGATCCGCCGGCCGGTCTCGGTGGAAGATCGCGGCAAGCGCATTAGCATTCTGCCCGCTGAGAGTTTTCGCCTCACCTGCGAAACGGATTTTCCGCATCCGCTGGTTGGCCGGCAGTCCCTGGAAATGGAAGTAACGCCCGAGCGGTACGCCGCCGAGATCGCTCCGGCCCGCACCTTCGGCTTCGAGCATGAACTGGGGCAGATGCGCGATATGGGGCTCATCCGCGGCGCCTCGCTCGAAAATGCCGTCTGCTTCACGCGCGAAGACGTGCTGAACCCGGGTGGTTTACGGATGCCGGACGAATGCTGCCGCCATAAAGCGCTCGATCTGATTGGGGACCTGGCGTTGTTGGGCCGCCCGCTGCTCGGACACGTCATCGCCGAGCGCGCCGGTCACGCCATGCATGCGGCGCTGGTCGCGCGGATCATGTCCGACCCATCGCTCTACGAAATTCTCACGTTCGATCAGCTGGCCTCGCGCGTGGCGCAGGCGCTGGTGTCATAAAGCCGCCGGCATACTGAAAGCCCGGGCGACCGCGGCAATCTCTTCCTCCATGGGCCTGTCCTTGTCCTGGAACGCGACAACCTTCCGGATGGCTTGATAGATCTTGCGTGTCCCCTGCCCCAGGCGTGCGGCGCCGCCACGAAGATCGACCGCTTGCACGGCAGCCAGCAGCACCATGGCGGATTCGTTGCGCACGCATTCCAGAGCATCCATGGCCGTTACCGCCGCGTGCATCCCCAGGCTCACCACGTCTTCGTTGTATTCCTCGGTAGGCAATGAATGGATAGAGCTCGGGCCGGCCATCTGCCGCACCGCGCAGGCCAGGCTCGTAACGCTCAGCTGCATGCCTTTAAACCCGGAATTCACCCCGGGCTCCGGCGCCAGGTTCGCGGGCAGGCCTCCGTTAAAGCGCGGATCCACTAGCACGGCCATCAACGCGTTGCCCCAAGTCGCCATGACCGCGAAATCGAGCTTCCAGGCATCCAGCAGCCGCGCCATGTGCCCGCCATAAAAGTTGCCGGCCTGGTAGAACGTGCCGGTATCGGGATCGATGAGTGGATTGTCGTTCGCCGAGTTGATCTCGCGCTCCACGACGGCGCGTCCGTCTTCCAGACCTTCCCAGGCAGGACCCAGCCCTTGCGGTGCGCAGCGCAACGAGTAACCGCTCTGGTGGCTGGACGGCGCGACATTCTCCGATCCCGACAGAGCCTCGCGGATCCAGGCGGCCACCGAGATTTGCCCGGGATGCCCCTTCTGCTCGTGGACCCACGGTTGGAACGGCTGAACCGGGGCTTGCAAAGCCTCCACAGAAAGCGCGATGGCGCTCAACAACCCGCGCAAAACGCGGCGCGCGTCGGCCCACACCAGCGCCGCGACGGCCGTCATAACAGTCGTGCCGTTGATCAACGCGAGCCCTTCTTTCGGAGCAAACCGGATGGGCTCCAATCCGGCCAGGTTCAGTGCCTCCGCGGCCGTCATGCGCCGCCCTTCCATTTCCGCTTCTCCCATGCCCACCAGAAGCCGGGCGATATAGGCCGAGGGCATCAGGTCTCCGCTCGCGCCCACCGAGCCATAGCGAGGCACAATCGGGGTGATGCCACGATTCAGCGCCGCCACCAGAGAATCCACCAGCTCGGTGCGCACGGCCGACGTTCCGGTCGCAAAGGTCGCAATACGCAGCAGCATGGCGGCACGCACCGCTTCGCTGGGCAAGGGCGCGCCGGTCGCGCAGGAGAGGTGTCGCACCAGGTTATGCTGGAGCCGCTCCATGTCGTCAGGCGGCACCGAGAAATCCTGATTTCCGCCGACCCCGGTATTGACGCCGTAGATGCGTTCGCCGCGGGCGACGCGTTCCCACAGACGATCGCGGCCCTGGGCGATCCGCGCCCGCACCGGGGCGGCCAGGTGCACCGAAACACCCTGCCGCGCGACACGCTCCACGTCTTCAATCGTGAGCGCCCGCGCGCCCAGCTCGAGAATGGCAGCCATCCCTGTAGAGTAGCGCGCTACTCTACGCTGAACGTCTGCTTGGTTTCATAGGTTTGGTTGCCCACCATGTCGTTCACCTGCACCGCGATGGTGTATGTGCCCGGCCGGATGTTCTTCTGCAGCGTAATACCCATCGAGGCCGAAACGTATCGCTTCGGATAAAACGATTCCGACTGCTCCACAGCAGCCTGCGGCTGCGTCCAAAGCACCTTGCCCGTGTCCGTGATCACCGACGTTACGTAGCTGACATCAATCTTGTTTTTCGCGCCGTATTTGAAACCCGTGATGTCGAAGCGGGTCCAGACGCCGTCGCCAGGCCGGTACGCCGCTTTCTCCACGGGCTGCGTATCGTCCTCGGAGCGGAAGAACTGGAAATTGCGGACCGTCAGCGTGTCGCTCGGCGCCACATCGCGCCCGCGCACCAGGAACGGAATCGAAGACTCCGTGTGGGTCTTGGCGACCAGGTCTTCCACCTTGACCGTAATCTTGTACGTACCGGACCCGGCCAGTGGCGGAACCATGACCTCGGTCTGGATCCTCGGCATCCAATCCTTGTCCTGCGGCGTCACTTCGTCCATGATGTCCTGGCGGAACGGCTCCATGATCGGAACGCCCTTCGGGTCCTCCGCCTCGATCGTGTAGGCGAGGTGTATTTTCTCGTCCGCCGTTTTTTGAAACCCGCCGACGCGGCAAAAGAAGAAGAGGGTTTCGCCCGGGACGTGTTCGAAGCTGGCGGGCAGAACGGCGCCTCCGTCACCATCGGAGATTACGGGTCGGACGACCTCGAGCGGGGCGGACACGAGCGGAAGACAACAGGCGACTAGAAGGAGGAGGCGGATTGGGCGCATGGGCAACACCCAACTCCATTCTGGGAAAACGAAAAGTCAAAAGTCAAAGGTCAAAAGGCAAAAGTAACTCGGTACGCCTCCCTTCCGGCTCGGCACTTCTTAGCGCGCCGCAGCCGCCGCCCGAATCACTTTTGACCTTTGACTTTTTGTTTTCGTCTTTCACCGCGCGAGCGCGGCTTCCATCATCTCCGGCACTCCTTTCAGCTGCCGATTCGTGGCTTCGGTCTCGAGTTGCGGAATCTGGGTGTAATGACCCGCCGCCAGGTACTTCCGCACCCGCTTGAGCGCCTCGGCCCGGGAAAGCGAATTGTTGGTTTCGAGCATCACCTTGCAGAAATAATAGGTGAACGCTCCATGCCAACTGCCGTTAATGTTGGCATCGGCGCTGGTTTGATCCGCGCGGCAGGCCGCCCACAGAATGTGATGAACAATCCCCTTCTCCACGAATCGCTCCGCAATCGTGCGCGGCCGCAAGGTCTCAACTTGCCGGAACGCTTCCAATGAAGGCGGAGGCAGGAAGCGCGGCTTTCGGTCGAGCAGCATGTCGATCCCCTTCAGTCCGGTCCCGCAGTGGCAGGTGTCCAGGTAAACCTCCAGCAGAACATTCGAGGGTAACGGCAGGAATATGTTGCGCAGTTCGTCGTCCACAATGATGTGGTTGCGGTCCCATTGATTGCCGGCTTGGGCGAGGTCAGTCGGGCAGAAGGCCTCGTCGGCGTGATCGGCTTCATCACCCTCCAGATCCGGCACCTGAGTGCCATGACTGGACATGCTGAACACCAGATACGAGTACTTGCCGGCCCGGGCGCCGTCGACCATCATTTTGAGGTTGTTGATGATGTTGGTCTTGGTCGCTTGCGCGTCCGTCAGCAGGGTGATGTCACTGCTCGTAAAGCCGAGCAGCTTCTGCAACAACGAGGACATGTTGTTTGCATCCGGAACGCACCCCTGCAGGGTCGCGCTCGGATAATTTTTGAACTGGTTGATGCCGACACACAATGCGCGTCGGTTGCTGGGCATAATCGGCTCCTCTTTGCGATGTGCTGGTTTGGCTAAAGAAAATCCGTCTCGTCACCAGCCCGACTCGACGGATCGTTTCGGGGGAACCCCCGACTGTAAACCGCCGGAATGCGGACTCTGCCATTCGGCTTTTGAGGTTGGTTCGCGGACCGAGAATACCACCCGCATATCAGGAAATCAAGACCTATTACTCTACAATCGAAACACCTGGGAAAACAAAGGTCGAAAGTAAGCCGGTACCCCTCGCGCGCGGCCCGGCACTGCGTGAATGCGCCTTCCGAATCACTTTTATTTTTCGTTTTGTGCATACTGAATTCATGGGGTTTCGGTTGTCGGTCAACTACCGGCCGCGGGGAGATCAGGAAAACGCGATCGCCGAACTGACGCGTGGAGTGCGCGACGGCGAACAGCACCAGGTGCTGCTGGGCGTCACCGGCTCAGGGAAAACCTTTACGATGGCCAAGGTGATCGAGGCGCTCGGCCGCCCGTCACTGGTGCTGGCGCACAACAAGACCCTTGCGGCGCAACTCTATCACGAATTCAAGTCGTTCTTTCCCGAAAACGCCGTTGAATACTTCGTCAGCTATTACGATTACTATCAACCTGAAGCGTACATTCCCTCGAGTGACGTTTACATCGAAAAAGAAGCGACCATCAATGACGAGCTGGATAAGCTGCGGCTTTCCGCCACGAAGTCGCTGTTCGAGCGCCGCGACTGCGTCATCGTCGCCAGCGTCAGCTGCATCTACGGCCTGGGCTCACCGGAAGCCTACTACGGCATGCTGTTGATGCTGGAAAAAGGGCAGAAGATTTCGCGCAACCAGATCGTTTCCAAGCTGGTCGAAATTTTATACGAGCGGAGCGACACCGATTTCCGGCGCGGCGCGTTCCGGGTGCGCGGCGACGTAATCGAGATCTACCCTACCTATGAGGACAACGCCTACCGCATCGAGTTGTGGGGCGACGAAGTGGAAAGTCTTGCCCAGATCGACCCCCTGCTGGGCCAGGTGAAGCAGACCTACCTGCGGCTGCCCATTTACCCGAAGACGCACTATGTCATGTCGGAGGAAACCAGGCTCAGCGCCATGGACAGCATCCGCGAGGAGCTGGCGTGGTGGCACAAGGAGCTCGAGAAGCAGGGCAAGTCGATCGAGGCGCAGCGGCTTTACCAGCGGACCATGTTCGATCTCGAAATGATGAAAGAGATCGGCTACTGCCATGGCATTGAGAATTACTCGCGCCATTTCTCCGGGCGCTTGCCGGGCGAGGCGCCGCCAACCCTGCTCGATTACCTGCCCCACGATTCGGTTATCTTCATCGACGAAAGCCACCAGACCGTGCCGCAACTCCACGGCATGTATCACGGCGACCGCTCGCGCAAAGAAGTGCTGGTTTCGCACGGTTTCCGGCTGCCCAGCGCGCTCGATAACCGCCCTCTCACCTTCGAGGAGTTCGAGCACCGCGTCAACCAGGTGGTTTACGTTTCGGCGACACCCGGCCCGTACGAGCTGACTAAGTCCGCCGGCGTCGTGGTCGAACAGATCATCCGGCCGACCGGCCTGATCGATCCCGAGGTCAAAATCCGCCCGGTCAAAGGGCAGGTAGACGATCTATTGGGCGAAATCCGGAAGCGGGTTGCGGCGAACCAGCGCGTTCTCGTGACGACGCTCACCAAGCGCATGGCGGAGGATCTTTCGGAATACTATTCCGAGGTCGGCGTGCGGTGCCGGTACCTGCATTCGGAGGTCGAGACGCTCGAGCGCATTAAAATCCTGCGCGATCTGCGCCGCGGCGAATTCGACGTGCTGATCGGCATCAACCTGCTCCGCGAGGGCCTTGACCTGCCCGAAGTCTCGCTGGTGGCAATTCTCGATGCGGATAAGGAGGGTTTCCTCCGGTCTTCCGGCTCGCTGATCCAGACCATCGGGCGCGCGGCGCGGCACATCGAGGGCCGCGCCATTCTGTACGCCGATGTCATGACCGATAGCATGAAGAAAGCGCTCGACGAAACTTCGCGCCGCCGACGCATTCAGGTCGAGTACAACGAGACCAACCACATCGTGCCGCAGTCGATCGTCAAGCCGATCGATATGAGTCTGGTAGCCGTGGCCGAGGGCGATTACGTAACCGTGGAACTCGAAGCCGACGACGAAATCGACGCTCTCACGCCGGAGCAGCGCGAGAAATTTATCGGCGAGCTCGAAGAGAAGATGCGCGAAGC
>Ga0070734_10001720_pt1 | contig 30122 bp, 31 predicted proteins | sample Coa_R1_8_FD_66444 | JGI IMG/M metagenome (GOLD analysis project Ga0070734, IMG submission 66444) | Surface soil microbial communities from Centralia Pennsylvania, which are recovering from an underground coalmine fire - Coalmine... | ecosystem: Environmental > Terrestrial > Soil > Unclassified ... | reverse complement strand
AAGCTACCTTCGCGGGATACGTGCGCTTGCGAGCCGCGCGCGTCAGCAAGCGATCTTGACTGCTTTAGCGGGGTGGTGGCAACGCTCCCTCACGGTCGCGGCTCGTAAGCTACCTTCGCGCGAATACGTGCGCTTACGAGCCGCGCGCGTCAGCAAGCGATCTTGATTGCTTTAGCGGGGTGGTGGCAACGCTCCCTCACGGTCGCGGCTCGTAAGCTACCTTCGCGGGATACGTGCGCTTACGAGCCGCGCGCGTTAGCAAGCGATCTTGACTGCTTTAGCGGGGTGGTGGCAACGCTCCCTCACGGTCGCGGCTCGTAAGCTACCTTCGCGGGATACGTGCGCTTACGAGCCGCGCGCGTCAGCAAGCGATCTTGACTGCTTTAGCGGGGTGGAGGCAACGCTCCCTCACGGTCGCGGCTCGTAAGCTACCTTCGCGCGATACGTGCGCTTACGAGCCGCGCGCGTTAGCAAGCGATTTGGCGATACGACTTCTGAAAACAAGTACTAAGCGACTGGTAAAGCGCGATCGCGGCAACCTGTGTCGTGGCCGCCGAGACCGCGATCTGCTCGATGCCTTCGAACTTGACGGCGTGCGCCAAAAGGAACCGCAACACGGCTCGGCCGACGCCGGTGCGCCGCACGCGAGCCGTTACGTACACGCCCCAAATCTGACCCTTGTGGCGCACCGTGAAGGCTTCGGGCTGCGACTCCAAAGCTTCCAAGCGCAGGGCCCACCACGCGCTCCCGTCGGCGGCGGTCAGAATGCGAATCTCCGCGGGTTGCACGATTTCCGGCATTCTAGCAGAGGTGCAATGGACTGAGCGAATCGATGAAGGCCGACCCGTGGCCAGCGTAGAAGAGCATTCGGAGAGTCATCGTCGTCGGCATGGGAGACTACCTGGTCGCAAACGCGTCGAATCGGGCGTATTCTCCGAAGTATTTTTCCATCCAGGCTTTGGCCCGTTCGGTTACGAGCGGGCCCCCATATCCGGCTCCCCGAAACACGTCTGCGCCATTCCAGGAGCCACGTTCGACGTAGAGTTCACGAAACGAGTTCACCATTTCACGAGGCCGCCCGATTTTGGCGGTGACCGGAACGACCAGTTCCCAAATGTCTCCCATCTCTTCTGCAACATGAGCGTTCGAGGGTCGTTCGAGAATGTAGTCCTCAGGTTCGCCGGATTCGGGATACTCACGGGGCTTATTGGCCTTCAGATCCCAATCCTGCCAGGGGAGATATACAATCCGCGTCTTATTCACGGGTTGAAAAGTGAAACCAGTCAAACCGGATGCCTCCAGGAGTTTTCGACCGGCTACGTTCAGCACTACGTCACCGATACCGGGAAACGTGATGGGCGGCATGTAGGGGCCGGTTCTTTCCAGGCTCAAGAGATTGCGGGCACGGCCGAGATGTGCAGTCATACCGTGTTGCAGGATGTCGCCATAGTCGCCCCAACGAGTGAGAGAACGGCCAGTCATGCGGTAGAAGTGATTCGTCGGAGACAAGCCAGCAGGTGCGGCCGTTGCAGCGGGAACAGTGGCGGCAGCTTCTGGTTGTCCTCCTGGGCTTGTGAGTTCGTGGGAACTCGCGATGAACGGCTGAGCCGGACCGCTGGGAGCAGGCCGTGTGGCGATCACGATCCCGATTGCCGCGAGCACTCCGAAGACGCCTCCCACCAGTATTGCCCTTCTGTTGCCGAAGGAGCCGACACGCTCCGTAGAGGCCGGCTCCGCTTTGGTGTCGGGGTCCGGAGGGACACCCTCGGGTGCCTGCCCGCTGCACGCGTCGGCTAAGTGCACCAGACAATCCGCTACGGCGTTCCGCTCGTTCCGCCCGACAGCCGATTCGGTCCGGTGCTGGGGCGCATGGCGGCCGAGCGACGTGCGGAGCAGGCTGGGGAAGGGATTTCGCACATGGTATTTCAGGCACAGACGGCGAGCGCGGGGTAGCAGCAAGCTGAGGGCGCCGCGCCGCGCTTCGTATTCGCGCTGCTGCGATTCCATGTCGGAGCTGACCACCAGCTCCTGGCCGGGCATGCGGTAATACTGGCGGTATGCCGCTTCCCAAGAATCTACTGCTTCCAGATAGGCAACGACGGCGGTGCGCAGTGTAGTGACAAATTCCTGGTCCGGAAGTTCGTCCATATGCAGTCAGGAATGGGAGGACTGGGCTTCGTGGCCCACTACAGGCTAGCAAATGTGGTCAGTCGTGAACTAGAGTTGTCTTCCGTTAATGCGTCTCAGCGAAGGCTGGCGTATCCTTTCGGAGGGCGGGCGCGCGCGACCACCCAGGCTCTGTCGTCTGGCTGGTCGCCGGGCTCAGGATGTTCTCACAGAATAGTCGCCCTCATTGCGATTGGTCTTTTTTCCATTGCAAAAAACCGCTGATGGTCGCCGACCTGACCGCGCAGCCTGGCAGCAAGCTTGAAAAAAACGCCGTCCTCAGATGCGTCCAGCGTGCGAGTATGAGGCCGGGCGGACTGACTTCGCTGTCCAGGTGCCATTGGAATCTGTCAGTCACGACCTCAGCCGAAATCTTCTCTGAACCTGCACAACTACTTACAGCCCCCCATTTCGGACTCCGACGACTTCGACTGCTATCCCTGGTAGATGAGCATCGACAGGCAAATCGCCGCCCCGCGCAACGCCCAAAATCCACCGCCAGTTCGTCGCCAGGCCCCGCCGGAAGCCAGACCCAGTCCCGCGCAACCTCAATCGGCTCAGTCAAAAATTGGGTTCGTTCCTTCATTTCCCCTGCCAATGATTCTGGCAGCCCCAAGTTCGGGCAGGCTGCCGTCCTGGAACTGGTTACGCACCGTTGGGCTTCCCGAGTCTGTCACGCTCCGCGTGCGATGCTATCGTGGTGATCCGGGAGACATTATGCTGCGCACTCTGGCGCTCCTCTGCTTAGGCGTTGCCGGCCTTCTAAGCGCGCAACCGATCGATTTTCTCAAGATCTCGCCGGAGGACGCCGGCTTCGCGCCGACAAACCTCGAGACGTGGAAAAGCGCTCTCGCGGCACATAAGACCACCGGGCTTATCGTCATCCGCCGCGGGAGAATCGCGCTCGAATACTACGCACCCGATTGGAACGCGGAACGCCCGCACGGCACCGCTTCCATGGCCAAGGCCCTGGTGGGCGGCATGTCGCTCGCGCTGGCAATCAACGACGGCCGCATTTCGCCCGACGATCTGGCCGCGAAGTACATCCCGGGCTGGAGCGCCGATCCGCTGAAATCGAAGATCACCATTCGACAGCTCGCGACCCATACCTCCGGCATCTCGGACGCGGAGCAGGACGACCTCCCTCACGATCAACTGCCCGGCTGGAAAGGCGACTTCTGGAAACGGACCCCCGATCCGTTTTCAATCGCGCTGCGCCAAGCTCCCGTTCTCTTCGAACCGGGCACCCAGAACGCCTACAGCAATCCCGGCATGGCGGCCCTTTCTTATGCGGTCAGCGCATCGCTCCAAGGTGCGGACCTGCGCGACCTGCTGAAGTCGCGGCTGTTCGACCCACTCGGAATTCCCGAGAAGCAGTGGTCCATCGGTTACGGCCGCGCGTACGAACTGGACGGCCTGAAGCTCTACGCCAACTGGGGCGGCGCGACTTTCACCGCGCGGGCGGCGGCGCGGATCGGTCAATTGATGATGCTGCAGGGGAAATGGAACGGCCGCGAGTTGCTCCGCCGCGACGTCGTCCATCAGGTGCTCACCGACCAGCGCATGCCGCACCCCCACCGCAGCGCCACCGATCCAGCTCCCGCGTCGGGACTCGCGTGGTATGTCAACGCGGATGGCGTTTGGCCGGCGGCTCCGCGCGACGCGTTTGCGGGCGCGGGGGCCTCGCACCAGGTCATCGTCGTCGTGCCCAGCCTCGATCTCGTCGTGGTCCGGAATGGCGAAGCCCTGGCCCCCGCCAATACACCGTTCTGGCAGCCTGTCTATGAACTGCTCATCAAGCCGCTGATGGAAGCCGTCGCCGTGGAGGCGCCCTATCCGCCGAGTCCGGTAATTCGCAGCGCAGTTTTCGCCGGGGAGATCCGCCGCTCCGCGATCGACAGCGACAACTGGCCCTTGACGTGGGGCGACGATGACGCGCAGTACACTTCCTACGGGGACGGATTCGGCTTCGAGCCCTTCGTCGAGAAGAAGCTGGGCATGGGCTTCGCGCGAATTACCGGCGGCCCGCGGGATTATCGCGGCGTGAATCTCCGCTCCGACGCCGAGCGTGAGGGGAACGGCGTCAAGAGTCCCAAGGCCAGCGGGATCCTGATGGTGGATGGCGTCCTGTACCTGTGGGTGCGCAATGTCGGGAACTCGCAATTGCTGTGGTCGCGCGATCGCGGCAAGACTTGGCAGTGGGGCTTCAAAATGGAGGACGGATTCGGCTCACCCGCGTTTCTGAATTTCGGGCGGAACTACCAAGGAGCGCGCGACCGCTACGTGTACGCTTACTCGCAGGATGGCCCCTCGGCGTACGAGCGCGACAATGGAGTCGCACTCGCGCGCGCCCCGAAGAACCGGATTCGCGATCGCAGCGCCTGGGAGTTCTACGAGCAGCTCGACATCGAAGGAAACCCCGTCTGGACGCGCGATGCGTCGCACCGCCGGCCCGTGTTTGCCTATCCCGCCAACTGCCAGCGTGTCGACGTGGTCTACGATTCCGGTATTCGCCGCTACCTGATGGCCTTGGGATACGACCACACCGGCGGATGGGGACTGTTTGACGCAACCGAGCCTTGGGGTCCGTGGACTACCGTGTTGCATCGCCAATGGGACGTCTTGGATACACACGGATATCGCCTGCCCGCCAAGTGGATCTCCGCCGACGGGCTGATTCTGACGCTGGTGTTTTCCGGCATCAAACCGAACGACGCCTTTTGCACCAGAACACTGACCCTGACGGCGGCGAAATGAGGGAGCATTGCAGCGAGCCGGGCCACCCGGATAGACTGGACCGCATGATCCCTTTGCGCCACTGGATCCTATCCGCATTCTTTTTCCCGCTGCTGGTAAATGCCCAGACACCCCCGAGCGCCCCGCGCGTCGAACACCGCGAGGTGCGGCATGGAGCTACCGTGATCGACGACTACTTCTGGCTGCGCGACAAGTCGAGTCCCAAAGTCACCGCCTACCTGGAATCGGAAAATGCCTACACCGCGGCGATGACGAAGGAGCTGCAGCCGTTCAGTGACGCGCTCTACCAGGAGATGCTCGGGCGTATCAAACAGACCGACCTCTCCGTTCCTGCCTCGCGCCGCGGCTACCTCTATTACTCGCGCACCGAGGAGGGCAAACAGTATCCCATCCAATGCCGGCGCAAAGGCAGCATGGACGCACCCGAGGAGGTGCTGCTCGACCTCAATGAACTCGGCAAGGACAAGAAGTTCGTGGGGCTGGGCGGCTTCGCCGTGAGCGACGATCAGCATCTGCTGGCCTACACCATCGATTTCACCGGCTTCCGGCAGTATTCACTACAGGTCAAGGATCTGCGCACCGGTAAGACTCTTCCCGACACCACCGAGCGTGTCACCTCGCTTGCCTGGGCCGCGGACAACAAGACCATCTTCCTGGTGACGGAGGATGCCGTCACCAAGCGCAGCGATAAGCTCTGGCGCCACGTGCTGGGCGATTCGCGTTTCGAAGAGATCTACAACGACAAAGACGAGCTCTACGATATCGAGATCGGCAAAACGCGCGATCTGCAGTATCTGTTCGTGACCAGCGAGGCGAAGGACACCTCGGAGACTCGCTATCTCCGCGCCGACCACCCGGCTGACTCGTTCACCGTCCTGCTGCCCCGCCAAAAGGGACACCGCTACTACCTGGATCATCGCGAAGGGCTGTTCTACATCCGCACCAACCGGCCCGGCCGCAACTTCGCCGTGATGACCGCGCCTGACAACGATCCGGCTCCGAAGAACTGGAAGGTCTTCGTGCCTCATCGGGACAACATGCGGATTCAGGACATCGACGTGTTCAAGGATTTTGCCGTTTCCGTGGAACGAGGCGAGGCGTTGGATCATCTCCGTATCCACAATTTCAAAACCGGCACCTGGACGGAGGTCACCTATCCCGAGCCCGTCTATTCGGTCTTTCCCGGCGGCACGATCGATTACGACTCGCACACCTATCGCTATAACTACCAGAGCTTCGTGACACCGTCGAGCGTGTTCGATTACGACGTGGACACGGGCAAATCGACGCTGCGGAAACAGCAGGAGGTGCTGGGCGGGTACGATCCCAAGCAGTATGCATCCGAGCGCTTGTGGGCCACCGCGCGGGATGGCGTCAAGGTTCCGATTTCGATTGTCTACAAGAAGGGCTTTGCGCGCGACGGGCACGGACCGCTGTTTCTGTATGGTTACGGGAGCTACGGCATCGGCACTCCTCCCACCTTTTCCGGCAATCGGGTGAGCCTGCTCGATCGCGGAATGGCTTACGCGATCGCACACATTCGGGGCGGCGACGAGATGGGGGAGAAATGGCGGGAAGACGGCATGCTCATGAAGAAGAAGAACACGTTCTTCGACTTCATCGATTGCGCCGAATTCCTGATTCAGGAGAAGTGGACGTCGAAGGACCGGCTGGTGATCGAAGGCGGCAGTGCCGGCGGTCTGCTCATGGGAGCGGTGGTCAACTTGCGTCCCGATCTGTTCAAGGCGGTGCATGCCGCGGTGCCGTTTGTCGACGTGATGAATACGATGATGGATGCGACGCTGCCGCTGACGGTGGGCGAGTACCTGGAGTGGGGCAATCCAAACGAGAAAACGGCGTACGACTACATGAAGACGTACAGCCCTTACGACAATCTCGAAAAGCGGGCATACCCGGCGATGTTAGTAACTACCAGTTTCAATGATAGCCAGGTGATGTACTGGGAGCCGGCAAAATATGTGGCGCGGATGCGGAGCCTGAAGACCGATTCGAATCCGTTGTTATTGAAAATCAAAATGGATCCGGCGGGCCACGGCGGCGCCAGCGGAAGATACGACCGCCTGCGAGATACAGCGTTCGAGTACGCATGGTTGTTGAGCCAGGTAGGCATCACGAAATAGAACGCCTGGCACAGGAGATTGGTGTGCCATATAACACTTTGGCGTGGCTTTGTTGAGTGTGGGCCATCCGAATTGGGATCAAGAACAAAACAAATCAGCCACCATATGTCTTGCTGGTGTAATATTGGGTCAGGTCCAACAAAGAAAAACGAATCGAGGCAAATCAGGTTTTATGTCGCAACTTATGACGGACGAGATCATCGACGCCGCAATCGAGGGATTTACTCAACAACGCGCTCGGATCGACCAGAAAATTGCGGAACTGCAGGCGATGCGTTCCGGACGGACCGCTGAGCGCACCACTTCGGTATCCGCCGCCGGCAAGCGCAGCAGATTCAGCGCTGCCACTCGACAAAAGATGGCAGAGGCCCAAAGAAGGAGATGGGCGAAGACCAAAGGCGCAGTTGCGCCTGGCCAGGAAGCCTCCACGCCCGCAGCTCCGAAACGTAAGCGCAAGATCAGCAAAGAGGGATTGGCACGGATCGTCGCCGCAACGAAGGCACGATGGGAGAGAGTCAGGGCGGAGAAAGCAGCCGCCACCAAGAAAGTGGCCGTCAAGAAATCCTCTCCGCGGGGGGCTAAAAAGGCCGCAAAGAAAGCGGCGGTCAAGAAAGCGGCCCCGGCTGCCGTGGCCGCCGCCGAGACTGCTGGATAGGCCTCATCGCCGATCGTGCAGGCCCGTAAGTTGTGACTGCGCTTGCAACGGCGCTGTTGCATCATTTTGCTCCAGAATGAGTGATCGTCTGCCGGTCGACGAACATTTGTCTTGCCGGGTCAAACGAGACATTCTCATGATGAACGTCATCGGAGCCGTGGGGATAGTAATAGACACCGCAGACGAAGCTCGGGAGCCACAACGCCATCGTCAGACCCGGGTGCCAACCGCCCACCGCACGTCGATCACCGATCACTATTGAGCCATAAATTAGGGTTGTGGGCGAGGGCGCTAAAAGTCCTACAGCGGACACGAGACGAGTAACTCAGTGTACCGGCATCGGACCTCCTGAGGAATTGTATTCGCTGAAGCCCGGCCGATCGACCTACCTGAAAGACCTTGGAGATCTGGATCGCCGAACTGGCGCCGGCGTGTTCAGGCACGATCGAATATCTGGGCGAGGTGATGCTGCAAGTGTCCAAGATAGTCTTCGATTACCGCCGACAGCGGAGTAGCCGGCTTACCGCCGATCGACACGGGTCGCGAAAGACAATCGGCGGGGACATTCTGGATGATATGCAGCAAATGGCGATTGAGCGCCGCCCACAAGTGAGTTAAGTCATCCCAGGAAGCAGTGCCGTAGGACTGAACGTTGACCCACACTTCCTGCTCGTATGATGGAAATTCCAGACTCGGAGCGGCCTGGGCGCGCACGAATCGCTGGTGATTGTTGCTCGCGGAATCGATCAGGTGTCCCAGGATCTGCTTTTTGGACCATCGCCCTGGCGCGACAGATTTCGAAGCACTCTCCTCAGAGATGCCGGCAAGCTGCGCAGGCGTGATCCGCAGTAATTCCGACAGGCGCTCTGCTGCGGCCGTCATTTCAATACAACCTTCGCGAGCCCGCTGTTGTTGGCGCTATCGGCGACGCGCAACACCAGAAGATGCTCCCCCGCGGCAAGGCCGCTGAGATCGAGCACGAATTTCTCGCGGAGCGAATCGATCACACCATCCGCTGCTTCTACCGGGATCCATCCGCCCGCGTCGATGGAGTATTCGCAGTGCCGCAAGGGAGATGCCGCGTCGGCAGCTTCGAATTCGACATGCGCCGCACCCGCGGCATAGCGGACTGTGCCCATGGTGACGACAGGCGGTGTATTGTCGATCAGAACGGGAGCGCTGGTCATCTGCGCATCTCGGGCGCTGGCCGGCGGATTGGCCTCGCGATCGGATGCGACGACACGGAAGAAGTACTTGCCGTCGGCGAGGATATCGCCGTCGAAGGTGACGGAACTCTCGTGCAATCCGCTCTTCAGAATCATCCACTGCGTGGCGTCTTCGCTGCGGAAGTAGACCGTGTAGACGAGCCGGTCGCCATCGGGATCTTCGGCCTGCCAACTCACCGTGATTTGTTGAGAAGAGGCGCGAAGCAGGGTCAGCGTGGAGGTGCCGGCGGAGGATGACGAACTCACGTCCCCGCTATCGCTGACCGTCACTGTGTAAGCGCCAGAGGTCGCAGTGGACGCACTCTTCGTGGCCGGCGAGACGGCAGTGGCCTGCGTCGTGACATTGACACTCTTCATCACCGGCGGCGAATTCTGCGGCAGGTAGGCGAGCGTGACGCTGTTCAGAATGGGAGTCGCTCCGCCAGTACCGGCCATTTCGACCTTCCACTGGATGTATCGCGCATTGGGGCTGCTGATGCGCGAATCGGCGGCGCTGGTCAGCGGCTCCGACCAGTCGCTCCAGGTACGATCGGGCTTGGAAGAATTGCCGGAGCGGGTGCGAAAGGCAAGCGAGCAGCCGGTGGCCATGTCGGCGCGCCAACTCAACGTTCCCCATCGGGACGCCGTACCGGAATCGTGTACCGGGGCTTCGTAGGATCCACTGCTGCCCGGACCTTCTCCCAAGCGATAAATACGCCCCATGTTCCCGGTGGCAGCCAGGATCGAATGATTCGAAGGCAACAGCCGGGTGGTCTCCCCTTCGTTGGTTTGGGTGACCAGGGTGACACGCCGATCGGGACTGAGGCCGTAGATGCGGCCTTCCTCATCGGTGGAAAACAGGATCTGCTTTTCGAGGGCCAGGAGATCGTAGACGTTCTCGTCTTTTGAGCTCCACAGGGTCTCGACGGTGTTGTCCGGATTGATGCGGTAGACGGCCGATTTTTCAACGCCGGTGAGATCGACAGCGGGAGTGAATTGACTGTTCACCTGCTGCTGCGGCGTAGCGATAGGCGGAGTCTGCTGTTTCGGATCGCCTGGCTTGATTTCGGCACCCGGATTCGCCTGCGCTTCGACGGTGATGGTAGTGGTTGGAGCAGTCACCTGACCTGCGCCGGCCGCTCCCTGCGATGCTTGTGCGGCACTCTGAACTCGCTTCGAAACGGAGCCACCGAGTGCGGCGGCATAAACGGTGCCGTCGGGCATGGGAACGATGGCGCGAATTTCGGGCAGGTTCGCATCGTACAGAACGAAAGCCTTGTCCTTGGCGGTAATGCGGTAGAGGAGACCGTTCGGTTCGGTGCCCGCCAACAGGCGGCCTTGCGAGTCCACGGCGAGGCCCGTGACGTGAGACTGGCCGGTTTCGTAGTAGAGTTCCGCCTGGCCCGGGCCGGTTACCCGAAATACCTTGCCCTGGTCGCCGGTGCCGACGTACAGAGTATTATCGGGCCCCACAGCGAGGGACCAGATGTAGCGTGCTTTGGGAGCGAAATACTCAGTGGCTGTGCCGTTCTGGATGCGATAGACCTTGCCATCGGGAGAGGTACCGGCGTAAGCGACGCCGTTTGCATCGACTGCGATGGCAAAGATTTCGGGCTGCTCGGCAGTCCAGACGAGGGACGATTTGCCGGAAGCATCGATCCGGTACACCCGTCCCCGATGGCCGGTAGCCGCGTAGAGCGTGCCGTCAGGGGCTTGCGCAACGCTCCAGATCACCGGTTGATCGGAGGTGAAAATAGTGTCGACTTTCGGCGCGAGGGAAAGTCGGCCTTCGCGGCTCAGAGACACTCCGTCAAAACGCCCTCGCACGAAATCGGTATACGAGTTCATCTCCCATGCGGTGGTGCCGCTGGAGAAGAGCGAAATCGCAGTGAGCATCAGGCCCGCGGCGAGTCCCGCGTGGCGAAACAGAGGGCGCAAGAGACGAGTCATTCCTTTATTTCCACCTGAACCGTTTTGACACCGGAAATGACCATGTCGCCGCCATCCAGCTCGATTTCGCCGATTTTCGAATTGCGAGTCTGCGTGATGCCGGCCACACCGGTCTGCGAGCCCGCGAGGATCATGGCGATCGAAGCAGGCGGGTCGGGAAGGTCGGTGCCCTCCAGTTGAAACGCGGGGTCGGCACGCCAGATGCGGACGTAGGCCTTGGTGTTCGGATGGAGGTTGTTGACAGTGGAGATCAGTTGATTGGGATTGTGGGGAGTGGAAGTGAGAATCGGGCGGAAGTCGGTGAGGTTGGTGGTATTGGCATCCGCGACGGTGAAGTAGAGAGTGCCCGGTTCGGCTCCGATGGGAAGTTGATACTCCAACGGCCGCGAGGTTTCGGCGCCGTTCTCACCGGTCAAGGTGACGTTCAGCCTCACCTTCTCGCCAGCTTTGACGGAGCGGCGGGCGACGGAGATGCCATCGATGGTGAGTTGCTTCTTCTGGTCGAAGGCCTCGATGTTCAGGGACACCTTCTTCAACTGGAGCGAGTTGAAGCCGCTCTGCATGACGTACGCCAGCGGAATGGACGCCGTGAGCGACCCTTGCATCGCCGAACCGTTGTCGGCAGCGAACATGTTGTTGATGCGGATGGGCAAGGGCGCATTCTGAAATTCGATCTCTCCGCTTACCCGAATGCTGGAGGCGCCGACGGTGCGTTCGGTCTCGTCGATGACGGAGTAGACGGCCATCTGAACGAGCAGCGGCGAGAGCAGCGGGTCGTTGACCATCTGCATCTGGTAGGTCTCCAGAGGACGGGACGCACGAGAGATGCTGACTGAAATGGGAACCATGGGAGCGCGTTTTCCCAGTTCGCCGGCCACGGCGGCGTTGCGGTCCTGATTGATAGTCCCCATCCACTCCTTGGCATTGGAGAGTTTGAAGGACGTGTTCACGTTGGGCATGAGGGTGATGACTTCCGCACGCGCGAAGGGCAGCGCGGTCGCGCCGACATCGAGGAAGCGATGGCCGAAGGCGTAGATGCGACTGCCATCGATGTGGGTGACGGTGCCTTCGGCGCCCACGCCGTAGTCGCCCGACATGAGTTGCAGGCTGATCATGGATCCGGGCTTGAGATCGGCGGGATTGCCCATGGCGCCCTCGATTTTGGTGCCGGAGCTAATGCTTTGGCGCGGCTCCAGGCCGAGCGCGCGCAGTTGCGGAGCGAAGGCGTCGAGTGTGCCTCGGGTGAAGCCGCCAAAAGAGAGCGGAGTGGCGATGTTGACCATGCGTTCGTCGCCGACAGCAGCGGGGACGGCGGGCTTCGGCAGGAGGTGTGTGAGGTCGCGGTCGGAGAGTGCGAAGAGCGGGCGTTGCGGAAGAGAGGCCAACGCCGGGGCGGTCCGCACCATGTCCTCGATGGGACGGATGCCGGCGATCGGGTCCTTGGCGAAGGGAAAGGCGAGCGCTACCGCGCCTACTAATTTTCCATCGATATAGACGGGGCTTCCGCTCATGCCCTGCATCACACCGGTGTGTTCGAGAGGGCCGCCGGAGAGTCGGGCGAGGATGATCGATTCCTTGGGACCGACGTTGTCGAGCACACCCAGGATCTCGACGTTGAAGTCGTCGATCTGATTGCCGGTAAAGACCGTACGTCCGGTACCGCGGAGTCCGGGTTTGATGTCCTTTAGAGGGAAAAAGGCAGTCTGCGCCGATAATGCAGCGGCTAGCGCGAGGGCCGCTGGAACCACGAAGCGGGGCACATTTCCATTGTACCTGTGCGAGCCAGAGGGAATTTCTGCAGCGAGCGTTGACCGCAGAGAACGCATACGGTAGGATGTAAATGCGGGGTGGAGCAGTCTGGTAGCTCGTTGGGCTCATAACCCAAAGGTCGGTGGTTCAAATCCACCCCCCGCAACCAAAACCCCTTCCTAATCAATAATTTTCGAACAGATCCCCCAGCGCCAAAAATGAGTTTGCTACCAAACTCGTGGTAGCAGGAAGTGATTTCGATCGGCGTCTCCGCCATGTTCGCATCGTCGAAGTAGGTTGCGCCGATCGAGCCTCCGGTGGTAAAACAGCAGATCGAGGTAGAAATCCTGGTTACCGATGGTCATCCGCTTCTGACGCGCCAGGAACGCGAAGTCCGTCCCCAGTTCCAGGAGAAACGTCTCGAGTTCCTGCAGGATGGCCGCTTCCAGGTCGCGTTCGCTGAACGTATCTTCAGACCGAGAAAATCGAGCAGATAGGGATCGCGAAAGACAAGTTCGGGTGTCAGCCTATCTGCCTCCCTAAGTTGTTGGAGATCCTCGCGAATGGTTGCTTCGGGCAGTCGAGAGACCGCGGTACGTTCGAACATCATACTGTGAACTCGATCACGGAGCGTGCGAACACTCCACCGCTCGAGCCGGCACATCTCGGCATAGAACTGCCGGGCTAGCTCGTTTTCCAATTACAAGATTTCCTTGAAATGGCTCCAACCGAGGTGTTGTGCCAGGACAGACATCTGGGCCCGTTCCGGCCAGGCCTCGACGAATCGGATCATGTGGAAAAGGTTCTGGCGGCTGAAGCCGACGCCATACTCAGCCGTCAATTGTCTCGACAGCGTAGAGACAATTTGATTGCCGTATTCCGCCCGGGCATCGCCGAGGATATGGCGCCGTATCCGGCTGCCAATCTCCCAGTAGAGCATGACTAGTTCCGCGTTGACGGTTCGCGCTACCCGAAGCCGAGTTGTATCGATCAGGCTACGTAGGTCGGCGGCCAACTCACCGAGAACTCGCGCTGGGCTCTGCGGATCCTGCTCCTGTCGCTGGTCTGTCTCACTCATCGGCCGCCCCGCTGCGCCACCACCCGTCCGATTGTGAGACGGAGGGCGTCCTGCAACCGATGTTCGACTCGGCGCGCCAATCAGGCGGAAATGAGCCGGCATACGTTCTGCTGCAGTCGTTTTCCCACCCGCTGATTACGGCTGTGGCGCTGGAGTGCGGCTATCCGGCGAGTTCGATTCGGGAACGCGTCTATGCGCTTCCCGCGATTGGGTACGGCGTGCTGCTCTATACGGGGAGGGGGAGTTCTGACGCGGAAGGAACGCTGGGGGGATTGGTCGAGGTCGGAAGGAGGATCGCGGGCTCGATCCGCGGCGCATTGGAGTTGGGCAAGCTCTGCTCGAACGATCCGGTCTGTGCGCAGCACACGACACAGCGCGCTCACCAGCGAAGATTCCTGCGGGACGCGGCATGCCATGGATGACTCCTGCTCGCGGAAACGAGCTGCGAGCAACAGAACGATTTGCTGGATCGGGCGCTGGTGGTCGGGACGGTGCAGGGCGAAGGCGCGGAGTTCTTTCGAGAGCAGGAGCCGTGAGTCCCGGCGCTGCGATACCGCGGTCGTCGTGCAGGATTTGCTCCGACGGGCAGAACGGAGTGTGCTGGTTGCGGGTTACGCATTCTACCAAGGGAAGGAGGTATTCGCCGATCTCGGCCGGCGCATGGAAGAGCTGCCGGACTTGCGTGTTCGGCTTTTCCTCAACGTTGCCCGCAGGTCCGCGGACATCGGGAGCGACCGCGAGATCGTTTCCGGATTCGTCCAGAAGTTCAAGGCGCTGAACTGGCCGGAAGGGTGCCGCCTGCCGGAATTCTATTATGACTGCCGTTCCCTGAAATCGGCTGGGGCGCCGGTGGCGCTGCATGCGAAGTGCATCGTGGTGGATCGCCACGAGGTCTTCGTTTCGTCGGCGAATTTTACCGAGGCAGCGCAGCATCGGAATTTCGAGGTCGGAGTGCTGGTAAGGTCTGGCACTCTCGCACGCCAGGCTGTTGAATTCTTCGATTCGCTCATGGCGGATCGAATGTGCATGCGCGCGTTGTAAGGAAGGCGCCCGGGTTGCCGCTCCCTTCCAGGTTCTCTATTGTTAGCGGTTTACGGTTTACCGCAGACACTATTCCCAGCAGGCTTTGTTCTAGCGTGTAATGAGTTCGGAGAACTTCTGTGAAGCTGGATTCACGGCGCTCACGCCATTTCAATCGCCCCGAGCCAAGCTCTACCACCACGCCGACACCGATTTCAGAAGACGATGACGCGACGAACCCGAAGGTTGAGCAGGCCGTTGAAGCCCAGCTCTCGCCGTGGCTGGATGAGCTTCTCCAAGAGCGGAAGACTCGCCGAGGCCATCGAGAGACGGAGGCCTTCCTTGCCGCAACTGCCGCAGCACACGCCCAGGGTATGTTCCGCCGGCTGCGATTGCAAGTGCAGCGAGACGTCGCCCACTACGTCGACGCCACCGCCAACGAAGTCGTTTGCGAAGAGGCGCCAGACAAGTTTGTGGTGACGCATCCCGGATATCCGTTCTTTCTGGTCGAAGCGGTGTTAGTTCCGCCCCGGTCCTACCCACGCAATACGATCCAGTGCCTCGAAGCGCGAAAACCCTATGAAGGTCGTGTAGAACTCTATCGAGAATTCGACATCAAGCTTGTCGCGCAATCGCCGGATCGCGTTTACTACGTGCTGAACGGTGAGGAGTACGATAACGAAGCGAGGGTCTCGCGGCTCTTACTGGAGAGTGTGTTCGCCAGCCTGGGGTGACATCGCTAGTCTACATTTACCGCCTCGAAACGTTCATCCGCGCCCGCGTCAGATCGGCACGATCCCTGCATCGGCGTCCTTCAGCTACGTGGTTCACTTGCAGGCTTAATGGCCTCGCCCAGGAGAGCGGTCAAGACCACAGTCGCCATACCTGGTCTGGCGACAAGGTCCACATGAATGCACGACTACCAATAATCCGGTCCAGCTTGTAATCCCGCCGGGGACGGATTGGTCGACTCTCAAGAACGGGCTTCGACACTGTAAGAAAGCGGCTTCGAGGCCCATCACAATCAATGGGGACAAGCATTCCTGCCGAATGAGCCTCGACAGAACCCGCTTTTCAGTGACGTCACCGGTGCCGTCACGTCACTTAGTGCCCACGCAATTACGTGTAAGTAGTTGGAATTGAGAGCTTTGCGATGTGAGTGCGAGTGAGTCGGTGGAGTCACGCTGATCGCGGCAGTCACTCTCGATGTCAGATGCGATCATGAGTGAAATGCCATCGCTGGCGAATCGAGGAAACCAATCGGCCGATGCGAGCCTGTTATTGGGCGACAGAACGCGTGGGGCGGCGGGTGCGTCCACACCCTGTTAGCGCCATTCCATCCAGAGAAGCGGAGCATTTGGCGAATCCCCTGCCCGCTTTAAAACAAACTGGGCTTTCCCGTCTACAGGAAACCGCCCCATTGGGCGAGCGCCCGTATAATATTGAAGTATCGAACGTTTTGGTAGACCACCGCTTCCACCTGATGGGGTTTTTTCACCGGTGCCGGCTTGGGAAGGTTTTCGGGAAGACCGAGCGCAATACGTTGAGCGAGTTCCCTCGCGTTCGATGCGGCCGCGATTTTGATCATTTGTGGCATGACCATCGCTCTAATCGCATTTTGGGGATTTGGACCTACGACGTTCCTACGGTCCTTCTTAGGGTCCTTCTTAGGGTCCTTCTTATACTCCTCCGCGGCACCGGTTGGAAACCCCGTTCCTGGAAACGCAATAAACGTGACATCGACAGGAGGACGTTTTTCGGGTTTTACCGTGATATCCGGGCAGAAAGTGTCAAACACTTTTGACGAGCACTCGCCGACCTTATTCGCTGTTCCGGTATCTCCGTAGAGGAAGCCGCAGGTTGTACCGGTTTTGGGGTCGATCGCCAATCCGAAATCGCCCAGGCCCAATGTTTTGCCCGCCTTTGATCTCCTGAGGGCCCATAGATTTGCCAGCACGGCATAAGGAACTATCGTGGCATCGACGTACTTGGTGGGATCGCCCGGATCCTTGGTGCGCGTCGTGAGGATGGAGGTTGTCGACACATAGTAGCCCTTGGCGGGCGCATCGTCCGTGGATTGAATCACGGGGAAGTAGCCATGTCCTTTAGCTACAATCGGCGAGCCACGCTCTTTTCGTCCGGCTTCCACGTAATCGCGGGTATCGATGACCAAACCTCTTGAGTGTGCCTCCGCTTTTGTCACAGCATAGACACCAGCCCAGTAGAAATTCCGGTCATGTTTTTTGAAATTGTCGTACCCTACGGTTCCGTCCCCCGGATGGCCGCATGCGTTCCCTAAATATCCAAATTGGCTGTAGTAGTTCTGGCCCCCTTCCAGCGGGTTCAGATTGATCTGAAGTGTCTTATCTCCCTTGCTATTCAGCCCATCCGGATTATTCCAACCGTAAGTGCCGGGGGCGCCATCCTTGTCCAGATTCAAGACGGAGTGGTAGATAAAGGCCGATGCAGCGCAAGGGCCGCCGTAAAGTTCGTACACCCGGACGGGGTTCTTCCCAGGGTCGATAAAGCCTTTGTGGATCTCGGAAAAAGCAATAGTATCGGATGCCATAACAGATCCTCCAGTTTGAACATTTCGAAAGCGCTCTTCGCGTTCTCTGACCTACACGCGAGAAACACCCACCAAAACCACAACCACGTCGAAGTTTTTTTGAAAGGTGGTGGTGTCGATCGACCTCCGCGCCATTTTCGGATGCAGTTGCTGGAGAGGCTACCCGGCGCCATACTGGGCGGCGTAGGGTGGAAACCATCCGCGTTCTCACACGCTCAGTGTGCGGCGTGGCCACTGGCAACTTCGAAATCCAAGCGGATGTTCGACAGCAATGGGATTCTCACCGAGATTATCGAGCTGGATGGCCGCGGGTTCGTGCCCGGCCCAAAAGAGAGCTTGGCGATGACGGCGTAGGCTCTGGGAATCCGCGTCTCTGAACTTCGAGAACAGTTGCAGCGCCGCGCCGCAGGACCCGAGAGTCAAGGTGGAGTTGTAGAGTAGAAGATGTATGGCGGATATGAACGTTTCCGGGCCGGCCTGGAATGTGCTACGGGAGATTCGCGCCAATGCCGGCGAGGCTGAAAGGCGGGGCAAGCTTTCCTATGAGAAATGGAAGGCGTTGCTGGAGCAGGGCATAGTAGCAGCTCAAGGGAACCCAGACTTGCTCGATTTCATGGTGTCTTATGCGAGACCTGGATGGAGCGAGAGGCTTGCGAAGGATCAAGAGGCCAAGGCTATCGAATCGACTGCAGCAAAAACGCCTGCTCCTGCGCTGGAGACTAGAGAGCCGGCTCGTGATGTGGAGTCGGCGTCCGAGCCGCTGGTCGAGCCGCCACCTCCTGTGACCAAATTGCCCAAAATCAATTGGCGTAAGCGCTTCTGGTAGGCCTTCGAGGGCCAGGTGCACCAAGGCGCGGACCGCAGGGGCAAAGCCCAGAGTGTCGCGGATCATCGCCTGCTCAGTTGCAGCGCCGCCGCAGGGGCTGCCCCTAAAGGCGACGAAAATAATGCTCATCGCTCCGAATATTCAGGGGAATCGTCATGTTCGAGAAGTTGCTTGCAGCGCGTACTGTCAGGAGGCGAGACTGCGATAGTGTTGAGAGACGAATGAAGGCGATCGTTCGGAGGCTCCAGCAACTCGAGTCGCGCGCCATGTTCCCGGCGGTCGGCGCACCACGGAACACAATCCGTGTAGTGGTGCAGCCGGTTTGCGGAAATGTGGACCTGGCGCTTCCAAATGCGGGCGGATGCTTGGCGAGAACGGGATCCTGACGGAGTATGTCGAACTCGACGGCAGCCGCGATGAACTAGCACTAACGATCGAGGAACTGAACCGCTTAGGTCGCGAGCTTCCCGGTCGAACGGATTGGCGGCGGCGCGAGATGACGAACCGGGAGCGAAGACTCCGTAAACTCGAAGCCACCCTGACGGACAGCAGCAGCTTCGTGCCTCACGGCAGTTTTGGGGAACCAAAAAGGGCGGATCAATTCCCAACAAAGTAATCTTCAATTGACACCACTACAGATTTGCGGCCTTTCTGGGCATTAGGCTTATGGTTCATCAACTCAGCGGAATCGTTCAGCGTGTCTACCGCCTTGCACTCCACCTCATCGCCGTCCTGCAACAGACGGACGAGTCGAGACGCTAGTTCCTTTGGGCAGATGCAATCCGCTTCTGTGAGCGGCTCCTTTGGCGAGTTGGGCCGACGCCATCCGAATTCGATCTCCACTGGTTCACAATCCTCGTTAATCCAAATGCCGTCGATGGAGACGAAAACCGCTGCGTCGGGACTGTCTTTGATAGCGACCCGCATCTTGCTTTCAGTGCGTGCAAGGAGGATGGCTTCCGTCAGCGTTCCATTCTGGTAATGGATGGTTAGCTTGCGGTCTTCGAGTTTGATGATCATGTTTTGTGTGAACTGTGTTTCATTCGACGAATGGTCGCACAACTCGATTCTCCGATAGTTGAATTGGAAACCCGAAGTTGGAGAGGCTCCGATAGTACCAGGACAAGATTGATTCAGTACCGAATCCCTTGAAGAAGGTGAGAACTTTTCCGGCGTTCCGCGGTCGTCTGGTGCCGCTGCCCATCGTAGTGCCACACGAACTGGCCATACCTGCACGACGATTGCGATGGCTTGCTTGCGCCGGCGGATAGCGTCGGCACAATAGCTGTCGATATCTGCGCTTAACGCCTTCAAAAGGTGCTATTTACTGTGGGCGCGGTCGAGGCACTTCAACCGATTGCCCGCAGTGATTGCAGACAAAGATATCGACCTGATCGAACATCGAAGCAGCGGCGTTCGGTGAACCCCAATGCGGACACCTAACCGACAGGCCAACTCGCGGCGGCCGGAAAATCGCCTCGGCGCCGCGCTGCCGAATCTCGGAATCGAGACTGCGTGCGTAGGCAGAGCTCGGGTAGAAGTGAGCAATCGCGGCTTGGAGCCAAGGCAGGATCTCGGCCACCGACCCAACAGTTTCCTCCGCCTCGTAGCCATTCATTTGGTCACCAAGTTGAACGGTGAATCCGCCGCACCAAAACCAGAAGGCCCGAACATTGATTTCGTTGTCGTAGATCCGCTGAAGTTCCGCGGCCAGATCGGGCATGACCGTGCCGCTGTACCCGCCGCCAGGCTGATTCGCGAAACCGTCCGGCGCACCAATGGAGCGGTGCCGGTATACGATGTACAAACCATGGAGGAGCGCACCGGCGTGAAGCTGGGAATCCGGCGCGTGCTGGCGTTTCTGCTCGCACTCTTCGGCGGGATCAGCCTGGGAACCACCGGCATGTACGGAGTCATCGCGCAGGTGGTGGCGGAGCGCACGCAGTAGTTCAGTGGCCATGTCGGCAGTCATTTTGTCAGTCGCCGCTTTGGACACGCCATAAGCGACGTTGCCGATGTGCTTCTGCGCCGCCCAGAACGAGATATTCACGATCAATCCGCGTCGACGGCCGACCATTGATCGGGCTGCCAGTTGGCTCGCGTAATAGTGGGCCCGCACACCGGCGTCAAACATCGCATCCCAACGCCAAAGCGGCTGCTCCCAAAATGGCTTGCTCCACGTGAACACGCCATCTTCCATCATCCGCTCGTAGCCACCCCAAACGTTGTTGACGAGAATGTCGATAGTGCCAGCCTCCTGAGCAACGCGCGAATGCGGCTGCGACTTGTTCATCCTCTCGGTGGTCACAGCGAATTCCAATGATCCGCGAGCCGCCGCGGTCGCCGGCTTGGATCGAGCGGCCAGTTACAAATACTCGCACCCCACAGCGCGCAAGCTCACTTGCGATCCCACGACCCACGCCAGCCGTGCCACCGGTGACGACGGCGATTCTGCCTTCAAGAGTCCTCATCTCTCTGAAGATTCTGACACGTTCTCCGAAGCGGTATCGGACGAATTGGACATGTTCACCGCGCAGCGTACGACTATGGGCGCCGGCCTGGACGAAAACGCGCGACCCGTGGAAATGGGGCGGGACGGCCAAAATCCAAAAATCCACGTTTCCTGATGACCACTAATACCAAGTCCCCTGCTGGCACCGCTCCGTGTCTATCTGCGCTCATCTGACTTTCGCCATCCCAGGTATGAATCCCCTCGGCCAAGCATGCGGCTAATGCGGCGAACACTGGCGGACCGAGAAATACGGCCCGGACGAAGCGCCTCGCTTACTTTTCAAACACTTCTTTGATCTGTGCGACCTTCTTCTGAATCTTGCCTTCCAGGTTTTCGGATTTGCCTTCAGCTTCCAGGTCGGCATCGTTGATGACTTGGCCAACCTTCTCCTTAACTTTGCCTTTCATCTCGTGAAGCTTGCCTTCAACCTTGTCTTGATTGCTCGTATTCATTGGATTTCTCCCTTATATGCAGATTTGATAGGTTTTGAAGTTGTCCGCACGCTAGGCCCAGTAGGGCTTGGCGTGGTAGTAGGTGTTGACTTCGACGGCCCAGGCGCGGTCGGCCATATTCGGCCAGTGAGCCTTGTCGAAACCGGGAGCCTGCTCGAGTGACGCCCGGTCCACGTCCAGGATGAACTGCTTTCCACCCGTGTCGATCGTGAGGGCGCTCCAGGGGATGGCAAACAGTTTATCCCCCAGACCCAGAAACCCCCCGAACGACAGAACGGCATAGGCGACGCGGCCCTTCTCCACATCGATCATCAAATGTTCGATGGTGCCCAGGTCTTCCTTTTGACGATTCACAACCTTGTCGCCCGTGAGCGTGTCCGCCGCCATAACATTGTGCATCCACCGCCCTTTGGCATCTTTCGTTTGTGCCATGATGTACTCCTTTCCTTTTTCGAATTTCACGAACGGCGAGACTACTCGCTCTGGGGATTCATCTTGATGCTTATCCCGAAACCCGCAAACGGTCAGTCTCGTCATGTGGTAGTTTAGGGCCCCGAAGTCCGGTGAATTTACGGACGGTCTTCAAGCAAATTTGGGTCCAGTCACAGAAAGCCTGGGAACACAGGCCGCAGCTTCCGGGCGACCGCGTTCACAGGTGCAATTCCTGCTCTCCAACGGGCAAGACTTGCCGAGCGGAGAACACCTTGGGAAGAGAAAACAGCGTCTGCGGTCGAGCCTGTAGGCTCTCGCAACGAATTGCTTGGGCGCTGCTCCGCTATAAGAAGACGATCCGGAACCCAAGGTACCTGCTGAGCAATCTTGCACAGAAACTCAGCAACAGGTCTGCTAGATTGATGCATGATAAGAAGGCCCGATTAGTGTGGTGGCTGCCAGGACGCAGGACCACGGGAACGCAGGAAAAACCGAAACCGCGAGTCTCGGAATCTGAAATGCCGGCTTCCAAAACGCGGGCAAGCGTACGGCTTATGAGCGTGAATCCAGGCATGGCCGACCAAATCCGGTCGTTGATCGTCGAAACGTTACTGCTTGACGTGGAATCCTCGGATACGGACCTGCTGGCGCCGGGTCTGCTGGACTCCCTGCTTCTCATTGAGCTCCTAACGGAGTTGGAGCGGTGCTTCCAAGTAAGCTTCGACTGGCGGTCGCTCGAATTCGACGACCTGCGATCACCCGCAATGTTGGCGGCGCTGGTTGCAAGATCCAGCGGCGACGAGCTGAAAACGCATGATCCCGAGCTCCCGAAGATCGCCCGCACGTTGCACGAACTGCCATTCCCGACAAAGTTCGCGGTCGAAGTGACCGCCCACTGCAACCTCGCCTGCGCGATGTGCCACCACTCCTCCATGCAGCGGCCGAAAGGCAAGATGTCCCTCGAACTGTGGAAACGATGCGCCGACCAGGTGGCCGCCGTGTCACCACAGACGGAATGCTGGTTTTCGTTCTGCGGAGAGCCGCTAATGGAACCCGACCTTCTTCTGAGGATGCTGGAGTACGGAAAATCCGCGGGACTTCGCTCATTGAACATCAATACGAACGGGATTCTCCTGACGCCGGGCTTAGCGGGACCGATTCTCGACTCCGGCGTGGGCCTCATCGTTTTCGGAGTTGACGGCTTCACGCCGGACACCTATGGCCGGATTCGAATTTGCGGTGACCGCGATGTGCTCTACAGAAACATCGAGTACCTGCTGCAAGAGCGCGCTGCGCGCGGCAAGGGTCCCGAGATCCAAGTGCAGTTCATCGAGATGCACGAGAACATGCATGAACTCGAGCCATTCAAGGCCTACTGGCTGGAGCATGGTGCGACCGTGAAGGTTCGCAACAAGCTGAGCTGGGGCGGAAAGTTCGATACCCCCATGTCCATCACGCCGGGCGAGCGCATCGCTTGCCCGTGGGCGATGACCATGCTGCACGTGTTTTGGGACGGCAGGGTGCCACGGTGTCCCGGCGACACCGAAGGTGCGGAAGGCGCCGGAAACGCCTGGGACGAACCGCTCCGAGTTCTGTGGCAGCGGCTCGGCAGCTATCGGGACCTCCACCTGAAGCACGAATTCGACAAACTGCCCGCGCGTTGCCACGACTGCAAGGATTGGATGACCGGCGCAGCGCAAAGAATTCATCCCCCAGCAACCCTCAGCGCGCACCCATCCGACAGCCACGCCGTAAGCGGGGGCCTGCAATGAATACACTCTACCTTTGCGGGGCAGGGAATCCGGAGGGTGTGCGCCTGGCAAGGAAGATCAACCGCGCGTGCGGCCGATGGGACCGGATCGTCGTGCTGGACGACGATGCCTCAAAGCTTGGACAGAGCTCGCTCGGCGTCGAGGTGGCCGGCCCTTTCTGTTTGCTGGGGGAGGCCGGTTCGGATTCGGGTGAGGTAGCAAGCCTGGTCGCGAGGACGGCGGTGAAGAGATGGGCGGCCTGGGAAAAAATCGAGCACTATGGCGTTCCCGCCGTGACCCTGATCGATCCGAGTGTGGATGTGGAGGGCGTCGAAACGGGCCGAGGCGTCATCGTTTACCAGAATGGCTTCCTTGGTGCAGAAGCCACGGTGGGCGACGGTACGGCCGTTTTCATGGGAGGCAACATCGGTCACGAAAGCCGCGTAGGCCGGTGCTGTGTCATCGCACCGAACGCCGTGCTCAATGCCCGCGTGCGAATGGGAGATTGTGTCTACGTGGGCACTAACTCGTCGGTGTTGCCGGAGATCAACGTCGGCGCATGGGCGACGATTGGCGCAGGAGCGGTGGTCACGCGCGACGTTCCCGCTGGTACAACCGTGATGGGCAATCCGGCAAAAATCGTGCTGACGCTTGAACTGAAGCTGAAGATGGGTTGGTTCACGGCCTTGTCTGCGGACTTACGGCGCGCGCTGGCGCGCCAGGCGTGGAACGAAGCTGCCGCAGCCCCGAAGAGCCTGACCCACGGGAGGGTAGAGTGAATACCGTCAACGGAATTACCGAGATCATATTCGCCGCTATGCGCGAGTCGAATGCCACGGCAAAACCAGGGCAGGTACTGGAGATATCCGCCGCAACTGTTCTCGTCGGCGAGACTGGAAAACTGGATTCGCTGAGTTTCGTCAACATGGTGACCTCCATCGAGGAGAACATCGAGCGCGCTTTTCACACCGCGATTCCGGTGTGGGACACCATCCTCAACAGCGCTGCCGAAGAGTGGACCGTGGACGACCTGGCGAGGCGCGTCGCGGAACAACTGCCTTTGGTGCAGTCCAGTGCGACAGCTTAGGCCGTCTGGAAATGGAAAAGACACAGAGAGCCACCGTGGAGACAGCAGTGTTGGAGTGCTCTTTCTTCGGACGAGAGGCCACGTTCCACCACATCGGCATGGCGGTGCACTCGATTCGCGCGATCTGCCCCTCCTCCGAGCCTGTAGCCAACGAACTGGAAGGGGTGTCGATGGTCTTCTTGCGCCTGAGCGGGATCACGATTGAGTTGCTAGAACCGCGCGGAGACTCCTCACCGATCCTGAACAGCCTGCGGAGGGGGATTAAGTTCCTCCACATCTGTTACGAAGTTCCGCAACTGGCGGAGGCCATCGCACTGTGCAGGCCGGCAGGGTTTCATCGCCTCGGCATACCAAAGCCGTCGCAGGCGTTCGGCGGCAGGCGGGTTGCCTGGGTGTTCAGTAAGCAATTCGGGCTGTTTGAGTTGCTCGAGCGGAACGGCGCCCCAGTGTGAAGGATTCCGTCCCGAACGCTACCTGCGGAAGCCTGCCGTAACGTGTGCCGTCTCTGCCCTGCTAACCCTTCGTCTGGCTCCAGTAACTGGCGATTAGAAAGTCGCTAACATCGTCCCCAGGCTAGCCTCCACCACCAGTTCCGCCCCAACGGGAATGACCGTAATATCCTACGCCGAGGGAATTGGCAGGAGCGGGGGAGATTGACCGGGGGATCGAATTGCTGGACGAAAGCCATCACCAGAAAGGTAACCCGTAACATTGACATCATTCCGGCCGGTAAAACAGCACTGCGAGGATGAGGATGAGAAGCGGCGCCGCGATGCCTCCCCTTCATTACAGCAACCCGGAAGAGCATCTTGACAGCGTTGAGCCTCCCGAAATCCAGGTCAAGTCCGAGCGACGCCGCGACGGTGCATTCTTTAGAACCGCCGTGAGCACGAGCACCTCGTTATTGATCGTTTTGGGTCCGACGGTCTCGAGGCGCTTCATCTCGTACCGCCGGATGTCCCATGCAGTAATGCTGCTCAATCTCCGGTCTGCGCCGATCGTTTCGTTCAGGTGGCGGCAGGTAGTATGTTCTGCCGCCACTGAAGCCTTCGGCCGGGTCGCAGCGCGGAACTTCATCCACTCCGCGAGGGATTGCGAAACGGTCCATTTCGCTGCGTCCGTCGGGAGCTGGTTCTTGCGCAGATTCTCGAGGAATTCCTGCTTGAATTCACGAGCTTCCGGTTGTTTCCGCTTACCGGTACTCTCTTCCTGATACACGCCGGACTGGTTCTTGAATCTAAATCCCCAGATCCCGTCGCGGCGGAACAAGCCATCGCCATCACGCCATGGTCAGCCTCGCAATTCGGGAGTGATGGTGTTCTGGGCGATGAACGAGTCGAGAACTTCCTGGCTGTACCGCAGAACGTCGCCGAAACGGAAATATGCGGGCCCGATATGGGCGCGCCGCCAGCGGCGGATGGTGGACAAGGAAACGCCGAGGAGAGCCGCCGCGGACTTCTGAGAAAGGAGGGTTGGGGAACCGACCTGGGACATGGAACACTCCAGAGTTGTATGGCGCCGTGCAGCGACGGACTCCAGGACTCGAGTTTCCTTCGGCTATGCCGTGTCCCTGTAAACGGTCGGGGATCGGAGGGTCAAGGATTTTATGATCATCCAACGCGTGCTGGCGATACCGGGAAAACGCCACCCGCGCAAGCTGGTTCACTTCCTGAGCCGCCCCTAAATCGATGCTTTGCTCGCAGCGCCCGACCAGCAGACTTGGCTGGGCCGGCGTGATCACGCCCTGCTGCTGGTGGCTGTGCAAACCGGTTTGCGCTTGCCGGAGTTGACAGGCTTACAGCGAACCGACGTGGTTTTGGGCAGGGGAGCGCACGTCCGCTGCGTAGGCAAGGGTCGCAAGGAACGTTGTACGCCTCTCGCCAAGACCGCCGTGGCGGTTCTCAAAGCGTGGCTACGGGAACCATCCAAGCACGGCACTGAAGTGCTTTTTCCCACGGGGCGCTGCGGTCGCCTCAGTCGCGATAGTGTCGCGGATCTGTTGGCCAAACATGTAGCCGTGGCCTGCAAGCCTTGCCCGTCTCTCCGGAAAAAAACATGTCACTCCGCACGTGCTTAGGATTCGATTGCCATGGGGCTGTTGCAGGCAGGCGTCGATCGCGCGGTAAGCGCTCTTTGGCTGGGTCATGAATCGGTGGAGACAACGCAGATCTACCTCGAAGCCAACCTCGCCATGAAGGAGGAGATTCTGGCAAAGACCACGCCGCTCAACGGCAAGCCCCGTCGCTACCGACCCCGTGACGGGCTGCTCGATGCTCCTCTTGTCGCTACTGGAACGGGCGTGCTCATAGACAAAACCTCGGAAACGATGGCAACGGTTCAGGATTGTGGTCCAGTTCCATGGGTAGAAACCTCCACCATAAACCGCCGCCAGACGCAGGCTCACGAGTTTGGTAAAGGCTGCCAGCCAGGATCTGTGGCCCAGGAGGGGGATTCAGGCGATCACCGGCCACGAATTCCGCGACGGCGGCCACACGGCCACGTCGATTGCTTCCGGGTAGCTGGCGATCTTGCTTAACATTCTCAAGCGCCCGTGTGAAAGCGCCTGTATGACGATCCGCCGAAGGCGCTGCTAGGCACACGCGTGGATTACTTGCTTCGGTATACTGGCTCGGGGACCGTCAGCGAGCACTCGGCCGTCCCAAGATTCGGAGGCTGCGTTGAGATTCTCCTTCCTGCTGTTGCTGCTGTGCTGGATCTTGTCCGCGGCGGATGAAAGCGCGCTCAATTCCGCTCTTGAAAAACATCGCTGGTTTGAACTGCGCGATCTTGTTCTCGGTTCGCATTCTTCGGCCCTGTATCAGTTCTACGTAGCCGCAGCGTTCAATGATGCGAATTCAGCCGAAAAAGAACTTCGCAAAGTGGAGAGCACGAGCGAACAGAAGGACCGGCTCGCCAACATGTATTTCACACTGAACCGCCTCTATTACCGCATCGGAAACTATCGCAAAGCGGCCGATGCGATGGAACGCTGCTTGGCACTGGCGAACCAGGATCCCGCCCCCCAGGACAAGGCGAGTATTTTCTCTTTCCGCCAACTGCCCTCTCTCAAAGTCGTAGCGCGCCGGCCGTCGGTCATCAAGTATTCGCACCCACTCGATTGGCAGCAAGTCGCCATTCCCATTGATGTGAATGGCAAACCCGCGCGATATATTGTCGATTCCGACGCGGTCATGTGTGTCGTCAGCCAGCAAGAAGCGAAACGGCTCGGTCTGCGGATGACTCGCGGCGGCGACCTCTTCGAGGGGATCACTGGTAAGTCCGAGATGAAGGAGTTCGCAGTCGCCGACCGCTTGAAAATCGGCAACAGCGAAGTTCGCAATGTCGCCTTCATTGTGTTTCCGGACGATACTGAGGTGTTTGCCAAACTCCCCGCAGGCCAACGCGGCGCCATTGGCCTTTCGGTGCTCATCGCGTTGGAAACCGTAGGCTGGAACAGCGCCGGTGAGTTTCGCATCGGTTTCCCTGGCGGGCCAGCCGATCTTCGCAACGCAAATCTTTCGTTTGACGACACCAGCCCGCTCACCCTGGTCGAGATTCAAGGACACAAACTGGCCGTCGATCTCGATACGGGGACCGATATCTCGTCAATCTGGCCCCGGTTTGGCCTCGAGTTCCCCGAACTCGTCGAAGGCGCTCCCGAAACGAAGTTTTCGGTCAGGGGCGCCACTGGTTCGGCGGATCTTAAATCGGTAACGTTGCCGGAGTTGCGCATCAAGGCCGGCGGATTCCCGATCTTCTTCCGCAATGCGCCTGTCTTGCTGGACCCGACGATCGCGCTCAGTAGATGGCACTACGGGCAGTTGGGAGTCGACCAGTTCTCGCAAGCATCGGAGCTAAAGCTGGATTTTCGAGCCTTACACTTTGTGCTCAAGTAGGTACGCCGGCCGCTCCGGCATATGACATACCAGTCGATCTTCAAGGCCAAGAAGGCCGCCGCTTTCGACATTGGCGTTGATTTATCGTTTTCGGCTAACATTTGCGGCACGCCTGAGAGGCTGCAGGAATTCACGCGGATGTTGCACTAGTCGGAAGCTAACGGGCTCAAATTGACGAGTGTGATATCTGGCCTACAACCGGTCCGTGCCCTGAGCTTCCCGGCGCCTCGTGGACGTTTCACTTACCCACAGATATCTCTGACGAGGCGATCTTTTCGTCGATGGTCGGACCCGTAAGACGGCCGGCACAGAGGCCGACAGCGACGCACTGTACCAGGAGAGCGGTCGGCTGAAAGTAGAGCTGGACTGGCTCAAAAAAAAATAGGCATGGCTTTGGCGCATCCAGGGCGAGCCGTGTGCGGCAGCATCGCACGATGTCCTCGATCCGAAGCTCTTATCCGGCGAGGAGGCTCCACACCGCGTCCGGATCGCCGGGCATCTGTTCGACTAGCGCATGGAGTTGAGCGCGGTGGGCGAGGTCGCAGGCCGCGGTCAGCGCCCTGATGTACGCGTGGAACTCCGCAGGCCGAGCGTTGTAGACGGCGAGAGCTTTGGCTGCGTACACGGCGGGATCGACGCCGGCCTTCAGATGCTTCCAGCCCGTGCCGTCAGTTCCGCAGTACCGCGCCGTCACTCATAATCGCGATTCGGCAGTCCGTGTACTCCATCCTGGCCAACTCCGTTCGGTGCTCATTCAATCTCGTCATCCGCTCCTTGCGCCCGCTGCTCATCACGATTGATGCTCGTGCCAGCTTGCAAAAGGCTCAGCCCAGTTTGCTCAAGGCTCGCCTGCCCGGCCGCGCGAGACGGGCCCGTGCGCGAGATCTTCGACGGAGGCAGGCATTTCTCGATTCGTAAACCAAGATCTGCAACTCCAAATTGAGGTATAAAGAGTGTACACTGAGACCACCCGACCACGTACAAGGAAAAAATGAAATTCTTTCTGCTAACGATTCTGCTCGCCAGCGCCACCACGGCGACTGCTAGTGTGACGTACGATTATCACTTTCAATCGAACGCGTTCGGAACTACCGATTGGCAGTTCACCGTTTCCGATTTTGTGAGCGCACCTGGAACTACGTTCATCACCAGCTTTGACAGTTATTCCAGTACCTTCCAGGGCACGCCTCTTTTTGATATTCAGATCACCGATCCGTTTACGGCGAGCCCGTTCATTTCAACGGATGCCATGGAGGGAGGCCTCAGCAGTGGCGGCTGGACTGGGCCGTTCGATCACGCCGGCACGTATACCGGGGGTGGGAATGCGACGCTCATCATAACGCAAAACGCAGCATCCGTCCCCGAACCGTCGTCACTTGCGCTGATAGGTGCGGCCGGAATGCTATTGGCGTTAGTCCGCCGCCGTGGGTTGGTTTCTCGAATCCAAACCAGCTAGCGAGGTCTTCGACCTCAAACCGATGAGCGAGGGTTCGCGGCATTTCGTAAAATCCGATGGCGATCACCCGGAAATCGAACGCCGATCGGGGCATGCGCGGCGCGGGCGCTTGCAGTGCGACCGACTGGTCTGCGCGTCGCGCCTCACGGATCGAACACACGCGGTTAAGGCGAGTCAGGACCCCGAACCCGCCATGCGAGTCCAACATTTTAATGTGCTCCGCCACAAATTTGCCGAGCGTTATGCGCAGATATCGTCCATAAACGGCCCTGTTGGCCGACTCATCACTGGCGCCGCCAGTGGGTGCGCGACATAAAAGTGGTGAACCGCCGTAACCCGATTTTAGTCGCGGGCGTTTTCGAGTACGTTCGGCATGCTTGTGGATCGAGCATTGGGAACTGCGCCGGCGATGACCGGTGG